>Ga0265295_1008799_pt1 | contig 11075 bp, 10 predicted proteins | sample Munlansysbiofilm_FD_192503 | JGI IMG/M metagenome (GOLD analysis project Ga0265295, IMG submission 192503) | Leachate microbial communities from a municipal landfill in Southern Ontario, Canada - Methane capture system biofilm | ecosystem: Engineered > Solid waste > Landfill > Unclassified ... | reverse complement strand
CCCGCTCAGGCGCCTCCGGAAAAAATTTCCAGAAAAGGCACGCTGTTCCGGTATGTTCTTCCTTCCACACGATTTTATTGTATTTATCGCATTTGCATTACGAGATGCAGCAATTGGTGTGCCTGACTTGGATCTTTTTTGAAATGTCTCCATTCGGGAAAATCGAGGATAAGATGTTTATAAAGCCGCGATAACGCCGCAGGTAGTATCCTGCGCGTCCGTGACGTTTCCGGGTGCAGATTATCGCGCCCGTTTAACGATGGGGGTTGGCTGTTGGCTGAGGCCAGGCGGCCGAAAACCCATTACCGGCGGGGGTGGGGCTTGAATGGAGCGGGGGCGCACCGGGAGGTCTACCGGCGGCTGGCGGAATGTCCGGATGGTCCTCTCCGGTTTATGGGTGGAAGAAGGCTGGCCTTAGAGTCTTTTCATGCCGGCCGGCAGGGCGGCCTTTTCAAAACCGCCATCCAAATTCCCGTCCGACGGTGAAATGAGCCAGCGAAAGAGGATGGAATGGAGCTGATCGGCTTTGTAAGGTTTGCTGAGATAATCGTCCATTCCCGCGTCCATGCAGGCTTTGCGGTCGCCTTCCAGGGCATGGGCCGTTAGCGCGACAATGGGGACCCGGCGGTACCTGGATTTTCCTTCACCAAGTTTCTCCCGTTTCCGGATTTCCCGGGTCGCTTCATAGCCGTCCATCCGCGGCATCTGGCAGTCCATCAAGATGAGGTCGTAATGCCTGGAGGCCCAGGCATCAACGGCTCCCAGACCGTCCTCCACCACGTCGATGTGACAGCCGAAGTAGTTCAGCATGGCTGTGGCGACCGCCTGGTTAACGGGGTTGTCTTCAGCCAAAAGGATTCGGAAAGCCGAGAAGATTCCCGTGTCGCCTTTCCCGCTGGAGGAGACGGGACCTGGAAGGGATTCCGGCAAGATCCGGGTTCCGGGGGGGGCCGGAATGGCGCTCTGTTTTTCGAGGTGCGCAGTGAAGCGGAATGCGGACCCTCTCCCCGGCGCGCTTTCAACCTCGATGGTCCCACCCATCATGGAGACGAGCTGGCTGGCAATCGCAAGCCCCAGGCCTGTTCCTCCATACCGGCGGGTCGTGGAGTCGTCCTCCTGGGAGAAGGCTTTGAAAATTCTCGACTGCGCCTCCGGGGCAATCCCGATGCCCGTGTCCATGACCTCGAACCTGACACAAGCCGCGTCTTCGTCCTCCCGCTCCATGGACACGGAGATAAAAATTTTCCCCCGCCTCGTGAACTTGACCGCATTTCCCACGAGATTGACGAGCACCTGCCTCAAGCGGACAGGGTCTCCCCGAAGCGCCGGGGGAAGCCCCTTCCCCACGGAAATGACCAGTTCCAGACCCTTTCTGTGCGCCGGTTCTCTGAAAAATTCGGCCACCTCCCGCACGAGGGAAACGGCGTCGAGCTTTGTGCTCGATATTTCCATTTTTCCCGCCTCGATCTTGGATAAATCGAGGACATTGTTGATGATCGAAAGCAGGGTTTCCCCCGAGGAAAGCGCCGTGTCGACGTATCGGTGCTGCTGACGCGTCAGGCGCTCCTCTCTCTGGAGAAGCTCCAGGAAGCCAATGATGCCGTTCATGGGAGTGCGGATCTCGTGGCTCATGTTCGCCAGAAATTTGGATTTTGCAAGATTCGCCGCTTCCGCCATGTTCTTTGCCTGAAGCAGCTCCTGTTCCGCCCGTTTCATGTCCGTAATGTCGATAAAGCTCTCGAGCAGGAAATCTCTTCCCCGGTAATCGATCCGGACGACGTTTTTGATGATGGGGATAGAATCCCCGGTGGCTGTGAGAAGCATCCGCTCCGAGTGGTCGGTCCTTTCCCCCAGATTCAAAAACGGGCACCGACCCGCTTCGGCCGGGCAGATGGTCCCGTGGCATACCGATCCGACAAGCTCTTCCTCTGTCCTTCCGGAGAGCCTGCAGGTGATTTCGTTTGCATAGAGGACTTTGCGGGTGGCGGCATCGACGATAAAGATCCCCGTCATGACCGACTGGAGAAGGACCCTCTGCCACTGCTCGTTCTCGCGGGCGATCAGTTCCGCCTGGGCAAGTTTCCTGTTGGCCTTGACGAGATCTACCGTTCGCTCCTGTACACGGAGCTCCAGCTCCTCCCTGTCCCTTTTCCTCTGTTCATCACGGAGGCTGATCTCCGAGAGCATCCTGTTGAATCCGTTCATGAGGGTCCCCAGTTCGTCGTTTCTCTGCCCGTCAATCCGGACCGAAAAATCTTTCTGATCGGTGACCCTCTGCATGGAATCGGCCAGCTGGAGGAGCGGTTTCGAGATGAGCTCCTGGAGTTTTCGGGAGAAGAGATAGGCCATCAGGGAAGTCAGGGCCAGGATCAGGATGGCGACGGCGATATACACGTAAAGCTGGGAATAGGCCCCCTTCAGGTCCGAAACGATGCGGAGAGTCCCCACGGAATCTTGTCCGGATGTCAGGGTTCGGGTCACCTCGATCCCATGATCGCGGAAAAGCTCATGGTTTCCCATCTGCTGCGGAGTGATCGATGCAGGGCACAACGGCCAGCGGGATTCGCCGCCGGTGGCAAGGGGTAGATCAGGCCGCTGGTAGGCGGCAAAACGGCTCCCGTCCTGGTGGTAAACGCAGGCGGACAGGATATGCGGGTCCCCTTTCAGAATCTTCATGATCCTGCCGGCTGCCTTCGAGTCACCGGCGAGAAGCGGCGCGGTGATGCTCTGTCCGGTCACGTTTGCCAGGATGTCGATCTTTTCCACCAGGATTTTCCGATAGCTGACAACCTTGTGGACGATGATGAAAAAGGAGGACAGGGAAAAGGTGACAAGGCAGGTGAACAGAATGATCCTGGTCAACTTTTGACTGATGGAACTGTTTTGAAAACTCCGCATGGATACCCCAGGTTCTGATTGTTTCGCACGAGTGCTGCAGGTTTCAAACGTTGTTCACAGGCGGACATTCCCGCCGCCGCTGCCTGTTTGAAGGCTGTTGGAGATATTGGCCGGCGCTTTCCGTCCAGCGTTTTCAGTCTGCCTTTATCAGCCTTTATGCGAAAAATCAAACAGGGAATGGCGAAAAAATGCTCTTTTGGCCTAAGGGATATTACTTAAGGAAATTAAGATTTAAGGCAATGCGCAGCCGTAGATCAGGGTCTTTCCGTTGGAATTTTTCTGCGGCCTGCGTCCACGCGGAGACTTCGGAATGCTGCCGGCCTTTCAGGGAAGGGCTGCGATGTTCTCAGGGATTTCTGTCTGTATCGACGGGAGGGGTATAGACGACGACGGTCCTTTCCCCGGTGATCTTGACGATGGTAACGGCGTCCAGAGTTGAATAACAACTGCCGATATTTTCCCCCCGGTGATCGAAAAGGTCGAAACCAAAGAGGGTGGATTGGCGGATGGCCGACTTCTCCCGCATATTCTGGACCAATTCTTTCATCTTCCCGCCGGAGAGGTCCCTGGGTCTCCACAAATCAGAATTCAGGGTCCAGGTTCTGTCTATGCCGATTATGGCAGTGGGATACACGTCCGAACCGCTGACGTAATAGGCCAGGTGGTCCTCCGCCCGGAACTGTTCGTAGGCTTCCGTCGCTTCTCTGCTGGGCTGAATTTTCCCGTAACGGCCATCGGCTGTCCGCCAGAGGAGGATGATCGCCAGCGCGGCCACGAGAACCCCGATGGCGGTGAAAAGCTCCACATCCATTTTCATTTCCGATCCTTAAAAAGAAAACGCCAAGCCATCCGATTCCGTGACGAACTTGGCGTTTTCCCCTCTTCAGCTTTCCGGACAGCACCGGGGTTTAACATGGTCCGGGTGTTTATGTCTGGGGTGCGATCTTGATCTCCACCCTCCTGTTTTTCTGGCGTCCCGCTTCCGTTTCATTGGCCGCTACAGGCATCGTTTCCCCAAAACCGATCACCTCGATTCGGTTGTCCGCCACACCGCGCTGAACCAGCAGATTCTTCACGGCCATGGCGCGCCGGTTCGAAAGGTCCAGATTGTAGCTTTCGGAACCGACACTGTCCGTGTGGCCTTCCACCCGGATGAGGGTATTCGGGTACTGAGTCAGCACGCCGGCGACCCGGTCTATTTCAGAGTAAAGCCCCGGCCGGACTGCCGCCGAATTGGTGTCGAAGGTGACGTCGCCCTTGAATGTCACCGCCAGGAGGTTCCCTTCACGGGAAACGGCGGCCGCTTCGGACGTCCCCAGAGCGTTGCGCATATCCTTTTCCTGGTTGTCCATCATCCGTCCTACCGCGGCGCCTCCCATTCCGCCAACGGCTGCGCCGATGGCCGTGCCGATCAGAGTGCCCTTGGTATCACGGCCGATGACCTGTCCGAGGACCGCTCCGGCTGCAGCGCCGCCGGCCGTTCCGTAAACGGCTCCTTTGGTGGTTTTCGTCTGGCTTTCCATCGTCGCGCAACCGCCCAGGAGCAGCATGCAGAGCAAAACAGCCATACCCTTTTTCTTCATTTTTTCCTCCTTGAAAAGAATGTATTTGTTACGTTTCGAAGATCAATAACCGGGTTATCCATCCCGCCACACCAGAGATCATGCCGCATCCATCTCTTCAAAATCCCCGGGGGCCATGCCTGGGCGAAGGCGGGCCCCCGGATGATTTTGAAATTTTCAACAGGGCAATTATAATCAGTAACGCTTCCGGAGTCAATAAGGTTAAGGACTACTCTCAGGGTCAAGTCATTCGCAATCATAACACCATGAATTGATTGCACAATAATGATGAAGGTCCCTTTGCCTGTAAGGGCTCGATATTAGGTATGAATTGGCCAACTTTGACGGGGTCCTGGGCCTACTCTTCGCTCTGTCCAATTTGCCTGTCCTGTTCCTCTTCTGCGGGTTTTTGATCTTCCATTGTCAACCGGATTGAAAAACAGGGTTGACAAACAGGAGCCCGTCAACTATAGAAACTGCCGTCGCGCTCCGCCTCGGGAACAGCGAGGGGCAGGGCCATGTCTGGCAGGTTTTGAATCCCGGAATTACGGAGAGAAAGGGGATAAGGAGAGGAATGAACGGGCAGGAAGAAAAGAAGCGGCAATTGATCGACGACGGGCTGAGATCCATCTGGTTTCCCTTCACGCAGATGCAGGAGTTTTCCCCGGAGGACGTGCTGGTCATTGCCGAAGGGAAGGGGGCCCTCCTCCGGGATGTGGACGGCCGGGACTACATCGACGGGGTATCGTCGCTCTGGACCAATGTCCACGGCCATCGCAAGGAACAGATTGACCGGGCCATCAAGGAGCAGGTGGACCGGCTTTCCCATTCGACCCTCCTCGGCCTGGTCCATGAGCCGGCCATTGAGTGCGCAAAAAAGCTGCTGGAGGTCGTTCCCAGGGGGTTGACCCGCGTCTTTTACTCGGAAAGCGGGTCCACCGCCGTGGAAATCGCCCTGAAGATGGCCTTTCAGTATCAGAAGCAGGCCCCCGGCGGCGATCCCGGCAAGACACGGTTTATCTCCTTCACCAACGCCTACCACGGCGACACCCTGGGGGCGGTCAGCGTCGGCGGGATCGACCTGTTCCATGCCGTTTACCACGAACTCCTTTTCCCCACGGTCAAAGCCGAATCGCCGTACTGCTACCGGTGCCCCTTCGGGGCCTTTCAGCCTTCCTGCCAATTCGACTGCCTCAAGCAGTTGGAAAACCTGCTGGCGACACATGCTTCCGAACTGGCGGCCCTGATCATCGAACCCCTCGTGCAGGGGGCGGGGGGCATTCTGGTGCAGCCTCCCGGCTATCTCAGGCGGGTTCGGGAGCTCTGCACGCAGTACGGGGTGCTGATGATCGCCGATGAAGTGGCGGTCGGCTTCGGGAAGACGGGAACGATGTTCGCCTGCCAGCAGGAAGGGGTGACGCCGGACATCATGGTCGTGGGTAAAGGACTCTCCGGAGGCTATCTGCCCCTGGCGGCCACCGTGGCGACGGAGGAAATCTACAGCGGGTTCCTGGGGCGCTTCGACGAATTCAAGACCTTCTTTCACGGGCATACCTACACGGGAAATCCCCTGGCCTGCGCAGCCGCCGTGGCCAGCCTGAACATCTTTGCCGAAGAGCGGGTCGTGGAGGGTCTTGCAGGAAAGATCAAACGGTTTTCTCAGGGGCTCCAGCCCATCGCCAAGCTGGGTCACGTGGGAGAAATCCGCCAGCGGGGCTTCATGGTCGGGATCGAACTGGTGGCCGACAAAAAGACGAAGGAACTCTATCCCCCCGGTGCGCGCATCGGGCACCGCGTCATTCTGGAGGCACGGAAGCGGGGGCTGATCATCCGTCCGCTGGGGGATGTCATCGTCCTCATGCCGCCCCTGTGCATTACAAACGAGGAAATCGACCGGCTCTGTGAGATCACCCTTGATTCCATCCGGGCCGTGGTCGGGGATTAGGGAAGATGCCCGATCCGGAGAACCGGAAGGCAGGGGAGCGGCCTGAACGGCCGGATGCGCCGCACAGAGACTCTGTCCTCAGCGGGGTCTTCTATTTCGATCCTGCCGATTCGATTTACGCAGATCATTTTCCCGGCTGCCCCGTCGTGCCGGGCAGCGTGGTTATTTCCGCCTTCCTGAAGGCCGGACGGACGGCCGTTCCGGAGAGAACGCCCGGCAGGATTCAGGATTTCAAGTTTCGCGCCTTTCTTACGCCCGGAGCATACCCCTTCCGTCTGGAGGCGGCGGGGAACCTCTTGATGTGCCGACTGTGGCGGCCGGGGGCTGAAACCCGCCGACCGCTGGTGACGGGGACGATTCTCTGCCAAGGCGCCGAATAAGGATCTTTTATGGACCTATTGACCGAAATTCAAGCTATTCTTGTTGAAACCCTTGATCTCGAAGACAAGGAAATCACCGGGGAATCCCGCCTCCGCAGGGACCTGGACATCGAATCCATCGACATGCTGGAACTGGCCCTCTCCTTCAGCTCCCGGTTCGGGATTGAAGTGGATGAGGACGATATCTTTCTGCAGCGGATTCCCCTCTTGATCGAAGAGGCCGAGCAGGAGAGCCGGGAGGTCTCTTCCTTTCTCTCCGCCCGGATTCCCTTCCTCTCCGGCGAACGGATCGGCGAGATCCTTGCCGAAGGAGAGGCCGATCCCAGGGTCCAGGATCTGGTGGACTACGTCTCCTGGCGGCTTTCAAGGGCATCTTAGCTCCATGACGGCCCTGGACTCCCTGATCTGCAGCCGCCGGAGTGTCCGGAAATACCGGAAGGAAATCCCTCCGCCGGAACTGATCGAAGCGATGGTGGCCTGCGCCCTCCAGGCCCCTTCCCCAGCCAACCGGCAGCCGGTCCGTTTCTTCCGGATCGTTCGTCCCGAGGTTCGTGAAAAGTTGAGATCCGCTATGGAGGGGGGCTGCAGAACCCGTCTGGCAACGGCGGAGGAGCGAGGGGCGTCGGAAATTCTTAAAAATGTCCTCGCAAATTATTTCCGGTTTCTTCAGTTCATGTTCGATGCCCCCGTACTGTTTGCCGTGGGGACCGCTCCTGCGCGCCGGAGCGTTGCCGGGAAGCTTTATTCCTCGGGAATTCTTGCCGGGGATTCGCGGACGTCTTCGGATGACGACCTCAGCGTGGGATTGGCCGTCATGGAATGGATGCTCAAGGGGGTGGAGCTGGGGCTGGGGTCCTGCATCCTGACGGCGCCGCTGTTCTATCTCGATTCTCCCGAAGAGCTCCTGGGCATTTCCCCCGTTACCCTCAAATGTTTCCTGACACTGGGCTTTCCCGACGAAACGCCCGCTCTTCTCAAGAAAAAAGACCTTTCCGATATCTATCGGGATCTGTGAAAGGGGTTGCACGTCCGATGTCTTCGGTTCGACGGGTTGCCATAACCGGCCTGGGGGCCATTTCCTCCCTGGGAAATTCTCCCGGGCAGATTCTGGACTCGCTTCGCACCGGCCGTGTCTCCTTTGCCTCGTCCTCCTTCGATTCCCGGGTGATTACCTCTCCCGTCCAGGACTTCGAACTGGGGTCCTTTACCGGCTCCTTCAAGGAGCGCCGGTATCTCAACCGTGGAGCCCAATTTGCGGTCGCTGCGGCGATGTCGGCTTTGCGTGGGGCGTCACTTCGCAGGGAGGAGCTGGCGGAAACGGGACTCTTTCTCGGTGCCGGTCCCAATATGGATGTGGGGGGCGAAATTCCTGAGATCCGCCAGGGGGAGATCCGCCACGATGCGCTGATGGCCCTCTGGATTCTCCGCTTTCTTCCCAATACCGCGGCGTCCGTCATTTCCATCCTGGCCGGACTCCAGGGGGATAATTTCACCGTCACCTCCGCCTGTTCCTCCTCTCTTCAGGCGATCGGGGAGGCCTTCCACAAAATCCGTGACGGCTACCTGGATCTTGCCCTTGCCGGGGGCGGCGATTCGCGCCTGACACCCGGGGCGGTTATGGCCTACCGGAAAGCGCGGGCTCTTTACGAAGGGGGCGGAAATCCCGGGGAAGCGAGCCGGCCTTTCGACAGTGCAAGGCGGGGCTTCGTCCCCGGTGAGGGCGGGGCCTGCCTGCTGTTGGAAGAGCTGGAGCATGCCCGAGGCCGGGGAGCGGACATTCTGGGGGAGGTCTGCGGCTTCGGAGCCTCTCTGGACGGATACAATGTGACGGCGCCGGACCCTGAAGGAAGAGGCGGGCAACGGGCCCTGGAAAAGGCCCTGGCGGATGGAGGGCTTGTGCCGGTAGACGTAGAAGCGGTTTCCACACACGGAACGGCGACCCTCCTCAACGACCGGATGGAGGCCGCCTTGCTCGAGCGGGTTTATGCCGGGGCCTTTCCCCGGATCCTGGCCTTCAAGTCCTGGATCGGGCATCTGTCGACGGCCTGCGGGGCCATGGAAACGGCGCTGAGCCTGATCTGCATGCGCAACAGCTACCTTCCGGAAATCCGGAACCTCCGCGATCCCTGTTCACCGGCCCTGCCCTTTGTGCGAAAGGGCGCAACCTGCACCACATCCCTCTGGGCCATCCAGAACTTCGGCTTCGGCGGGCAGAATGCGGTGCTGGTGGTGAAGCGATATTTTCCCGAAGAAGGGGCGCGGCGGAATGAAACCTGATTCCCCCCTGCTGAAAATCGACGTGAACACCGGTCTGAGCGGCTTTTCGCTTCTTTCCCACATTTCGGAATATTCCGGGGAGGAGATATCTGCATACGCCGACTTGCTGGACGCCCCGTCTTATCTGGGCTTGGAGGCTCTGGCCCAGGCGGGCGCCTACCATGCCCGATTTCTGTGCCGTTTTGAAAGGCAGGCCGTCCTGCTCATGGTCAGGGACTGCTGTATTCCAGCCGAGGAGACACTGACGGGTCGCTGCCATCTTGCCGGTTGCCTGCGCAACCGGAGCGCCTCTGTTTTTTCCTACGGAATGTCTGCTGAAATTGGGGGCGTCAGGGTCCTTGAAGGGGAATTAGTGTTTTCGGCGGTTCCCTACAATTCGGACTTCCGGGAAGAGATTCTCCGGAGCTATTACGAGAAAAAATGGATAAATTTATTGAACGGCTGAAAACCCGGTTAAGGCTGCATCGGCAGGCCGGCCTATACCGCCGGCCGCCGGAAATTATCCGCCGGGAGGGCGCCTCCCTGCTCCTGGCCGAAGGCAGGGTCCTGAACTTCGCCTCCAACGACTATCTGGGACTGGGTGTATCGGAGGTCCTGCGGAAACAGGTCGGGCGCAATTTCGAGAAATACGGCTCGTCTTCCTCCTCCTCCCGCCTGGTATCCGGCAATTACTCCCTCATCGCCGAGGCGGAGAGGGCCTACGCCCGCTACTTCGGCTACGAGGAGGCACTCTTTTTTCCCAGCGGCTATCAGGCCAACCTGGCTCTGCTCTCCACCCTGTTCGATTCCGGGACACTCGTCCTTTTTGACAAACACATCCATGCCAGCAGCGTCAAGGGGCTCGCCCTCAGTCCGGCTCAACTGGCCGGTTACAATCACAGCTCCCTGAACCATCTGCGGAAGCGCCTTGATCGGGGAGGGGAAAGGGAGACCGTCGTCCTGACGGAATCCCTCTTCAGCATGGACGGCGATCTCCTCGATGTTCCGGGCCTCGCCGGACTGAAGAACCGCTATGGCTTTGTGTGCATCGTCGACGAGGCCCACGCCCTGGGGGTCCTGGGGCAGGGCGGGTGCGGGGTGGCGCGCCCGGTGGCCGACATCGCCGTGGGGACCTTCGGTAAGGCCCTGGGGCTCTTCGGCGCTTTTCTCCTTGTGCCGGCCGTGGTCAAGGAGCACCTCTTCAACTTTGCCTCCCCCCTCATTTACTCCACAACCCTTCCCGAGGCCCATGCCGCCTCGGCCATCGACATCCTGGCCATGCTGACCCGGCAGGACGAATCCCGGAGGCGTCTCAGGGACATCAGCCTCGAAATGAAAAACGGGCTGAGGGCTGAAGGCTTTACGGTTCAGGGGGATGCCCATATCCTGGCCCTGGAGATTGGCGAAGAGGAGAAGGCACTGGAGGTTTCGAATCGTCTGCGGGAAAGGGGGATCTTCGTCCTTTCGGCCCGTTATCCCACCGTTCCCCTCGGCAAAGCCATCCTGAGAATTGGGATGACAGCCCTGCACACCCGGGAGGATGTCAAACGCTTTATCCTGTCATTAAAGGAGGTTATGGGAAGACTATGAAAAGGGATGTTCCGGACATCTTTGTGATCGGTACGGACACGGGCGTCGGCAAAACGGTCCTGTCCCTGCTGCTGATGCACTATTTCTATGACGAGGGGTTTTCCCCCTTCTACTTCAAGCCGCTGCAGACGGGCTGCCGCGATCCCTATGACACGGACTCCGATGCGAAATTCATCTACGACAACATTGATGAATTGAAGGGCCGGGATCCGGCCGGTTCCGTGGGGTTCTGCTACCGGAATCCCAAAGCTCCGTACTTTGCCGCGCGGGATGAAGGCCGCCAGGTCAACTGGAAGGCTCTCCCGGAGATCCTTAAGGAGAAGAGGAGCCGCTTTTCCCCTCTGATCGTGGAGGCTGCCGGAGGCATCTTCGTGCCCGTCGACGGGGAAAGCCTGGTGATCGACACGATTCCTTCAATGGGTGCTCGACCCCTGATTGCAGCCC
>Ga0265295_1008798_pt1 | contig 11076 bp, 11 predicted proteins | sample Munlansysbiofilm_FD_192503 | JGI IMG/M metagenome (GOLD analysis project Ga0265295, IMG submission 192503) | Leachate microbial communities from a municipal landfill in Southern Ontario, Canada - Methane capture system biofilm | ecosystem: Engineered > Solid waste > Landfill > Unclassified ... | reverse complement strand
GCAAGTAGGCCTAAAACTAATATTAGCGAGATAGTAAGACTTATAAACTTAATGAGCGGAGTTAGTTGATAACTGACAAAACGATCAAAGGGATTTGTAAATGTCGTTTGTAACATAAAATAAATTGCACCGCCTAAATACAAAAGTCCAATCGCGGGGTAAACAAGTGGAAAAGAAAATTTGCTCTTATATTTTTTGAGTAACATAAAAAATAGACCCGGGATTGTTCCATATAAAATACTAGAAATCATCGGGAACACGAGGAAAGTTCCACTAGGAAATAAACTAGCGCCTACTATATCGGCCCCAAAGCCAATAATGGCCCCATAAATTGGGCCCATAAGAATGCCGCCTAAAATAAGCGGAACATTACCTAATGTGAGACGGAAATAAGTTGGCCCATAAGGAAAAACAAAGAAGCGCGTTAACACAATGGAGATTGCAATAAAAAGAGCACTGATTGTGATGCGTAGTAGATGTTGCTTATTTTTCATTTTAGAACCCCCTCAGCAAAGTTTTCATACACTTGGAGAGCAAAGTGTAAGGAACCCGTAATGAGCACGACATCGCTCTTACTAGCCTTTTTAATTGTTGTCTTTATTGCCTCAATATAATTTTCGTAATATTCATATTCTAGACCAAGGTAATCTTCTTTTGTTCGCGCACGCTTATGATTAAAAGTTGTAAGGACAAGATTAGCATTGGCTAAGGCAAATAAATCTAATTCTTGTTTGACGTCTTTATCTTTAAAGGCGGCAAAGACAACGTGGATTTGATGATTATCAAAGGCTTTTACACTGTTAATTAAAGCCGCGATTGCGGCAGGATTATGCGCGCCATCGACGATGACATGCGGTTTAGTCTGAATGATACTAAAGCGTGCCGGAATTTTTATCGCCTTAAAAGCTTCAAAAACAGTTTTGCTTTCAACCCTAAACTTGTTGCCAATAATTTCTAGGGCGTTTAAGACTAGAGCGGCATTTTGTGCTTCATAACTAGCAGGGATGGCTAGACAAATTCCCTTATAGTCTAGCGCATCAAAACAAAGTCCCTCTTCTGTTACTTTAATATTAGTTGGATTTTTTACAACGTAAAGCGGCGCTTCTTTTTTCATTGCTACGCTGGCAACAACATTAAAGGCCTCTAAACTTAAATTACCAACTAATATTGGTGTTTTGTTTTTAATAATACCAGCCTTATGTGTAGCAATTTCTTTAACTGTTTTGCCTAAAAAACTCGTATGCTCAAGCGTGACGTTTGTAATAATTGATAAAATCGGTTTAAAAATATTAGTAGCATCAATTTTTCCGCCCATGCCAACTTCAATAATAGCTAAATCAACTTTTTGTCTTTCAAAATAAACAAGGGCAATAAAAGTAATAATTTCAAAGTAACTAAGGTCAAAAGTTTCAAATGAATCGTAATACTCATTAAGAATTAAAAGGAAATTTTCCATACTAATATCTTCATTGTTAACACTAATCATTTCATGCGGGCGATGAAGAATAGGCGAAATAAAGCGTCCGACTTTAAAGCCGGCCTTAATTAGCGTCGCACTTAAAAAGTAAGTAACGCTGCCCTTCCCGTTCGTGCCAGTAATATGAATCGCGTCTTTACTAAATTTATAATTAAGGTGTTTTAAAAAGTGATCATAATTAGTGCGGCTATATCCAGGCTTGTTCTTCGTGTTTAAATAAGACAGCACTTCATCTTCATTAATCATCGTCACGCCCTTGTTTCGTTGCTTTTTGAATTTGCCGTTCATCATCGCGTTGCTTGATTGTTTCACGTTTATCATAATTTTTCTTACCCTTACCAAGAGCAATCATTATTTTGACACGGCCATTTTTATAATAAACTTTAGTCGGAACACAGGTATAAGAATCAGCTTGAATTCTTTGGCTATACCGTAAAATTTCCCGTTTATGCATTAAGAGTTTCCGTGTTCTTTTTGGTTCATGATTAAAAATGTTACCTTTTTCATATTGGGGAATGTGGAGATTGATAATGAAGGCTTCACCATCACGAAAATCAATATAAGTGTCGCGAAGCGATATTTTATGCTTACGAATGGCCTTGATCTCTGTTCCACCAAGCACAATACCCACCTCTAAAAAGTCACTTAAAAAATAATCAAAAGCGGCTTTACGATTTTCAGATATTACAGCATTAAAACTTGGTGACTTCATGATTTAATCTCCTTCTAGATAAAAATTATACAAGATTGAAGCTTAAATTACGAGTAAAAGCATCGTTATGATAGGTCAAGAGTGTAAACTTCTTGGCCTAAATATTTTATGTTGAGTTGTAAGGAAACTTTACCTAAGTCTATGTAAGTAAGACCAACTACTTGGACACCGAGTTTATACATGTCTTTTTTCATTCTAATAGCGTCAACATAAGCCTTATGAATATCATTATCAATCACACTTAAATCAAGTGGATCTTTATTAAATAAATCTGGTTTATGTTTTAGACCAAACTCTTCACCAGCATAAATAAAATTAACACCATAAATCATATAAATAAACTTTATCCAGTTTAAATGACGAGGCTTACTAAGTTTAGAAGCAATCCGGTCTTGATCATGATTTTCAAGGAAATGTAGTTTTAAGTCATTACCATGTCTTTTTCTTTGAGCGTTTAGAGCATCAATATAAGCCTCAATATTTTTCCCGTCTTCAAGCGCGGCCTTAAACTCGGGAAAAATATCGTAATCATAAAGAATATTGAAAGCTTGATAAAGTGTCTCATCATCTTCGGCCACTTCTCCAAGCGAGCGAATGTAATCTCTAAACTCAATTTCAATCGATTCAGCAAGCCATATTGTTTTTGGGTTGACAGTTTGGACTGCTTTTTTGGCTTTATTCCAGAAACTAATTGGTACCATACTAGCAACATCAAACCTAAAGTCATCAACACCTAACTTAGTCCAGTAAATTAAGGTGTCAATAAGATAATCTTGTAGTTCTATATTATTAATTTCAAAATCACAAATGTCACTCCAGTCACCAACTTTATTTGCTAGTTGACCGTTCTTATATATGTACCATTCTGGTTGCGTCTTAATATAAATAGCATCACGACTAGAATGATGAAAAACCATGTCCATCATCACTTTTAAACCAAGAACATGTGCTTGTTTAATTAATTCTTTGAAATCTTCTAAAGGGCCCAAATCTTTGCTAATCGAGCGGTAATCTTTAACAGAATAAGGACTTCCATACTCACCTTTACGAGCTTTAACGCCTATTTCATGAATAGGTAGTAAATAAAGTATATCTACTCCTAAATTCTTAATACGTTCTAGATCAAGACAGAGTGCTTTAAAAGTTCCATCACTTGTATGGTTTCTGACAAATACTTGGTAAATAGTTTGTCCTGTAAGCACTTTTATCATTACTAAATTATATCATGCTTTTTTTCATTATTCATAAAAAGTCACATAAATCGATTACACCCTTAATACCAAGTATAAATTGACTAATGAAATGTTACGATTGACAAAATTTGATATATTGTAAAAATAAAAAAATAATGTAAGATATCATTAATTATCATGATTAGTATTCAATCATTTGGATACGGAAGGATTATACTATGAAAAAGTTAACAAAAATGTTAGCCGCATTCGCACTACTTGTTGGTGTTTTTGGTGTAGCTGCAAGTCAAAAAGAAACAGTTGTTGCCGAAGCTGCTGCTACTGAGACAAAGAGAGTTTGGATGAAAAACTCAATCACAGCAACTTGGGATAAAGATGGAGCAGGAACTGCGATTCACTATTGGGGCGGGGCAGCTGGGACTACGTTCCCTGGCGTTAGAACAAATTGGGATTCTGCCAACGAACTTGTCTACTTTGACTTACCCTCGTACGTTACTCACTATATGTTTGTCCGAGTAAGCGGTTTTGATGAGAAAAACCCTACTACGATTTCAGATTGGGGAGCTAAAACTGCTGACTTAGATTACACTGCTAGCGTAGGTAATTACTTCGATTTAAGTGGACCTATAGGGTGGGATGGGGCAACAACTCCTGGATCTTTTAAATTATTTGGTGAGGAGGGCAATCGGCCTCTTCTTACAACAACGACAATCGTTTCTGATCTTGTTGCTGCAATAGGTGATGATAAAAATCTATGTGATAGCATTTCAGCTGGTTCTGTAATCACTCTTTACAATAGCTTATCAACTTTTGAACTAAATCAATTTAGTGGTTTTGTTTTTGAAGGAGGCTTTACCGGTCTACAAAGATTAGTTTACTTATCTTCTTATTATGACATTTCTCTTACCCCATCATCTGTTAGAAATGTCGTTAGCGAAAGCAAACACCAAAATATTAGTGCTCTTGTTTCTATAGGAGTTATTAGCCTTACCTCAATAGCAGGTTATTACTTCTTAAAAACCAAAAAGTTCATTTAACTTAAAAATTAAAAATATAAAAGCTCATCATTATATAGGATGGGCTTTTTTTATTGTAAGACACAGTTCAACACCTGTTTATATTCGATAGCAATTAGATAACTAAAAGTAGTGTTATATAGAAAAATACACATATTGTAAAAATCAAAGAATTAGACTAAAATATAGTTAATAACATACAAATATAGCCGATATAATGGCTATGAAAGGAAAATTATGAAAAAGTTTAAAAGTTTTCTTGTAGTTACCGCTTTACTAGCGGGAATTTTCGGAGGTGCAGTTGCAAATTCTAACGGGATAGTTGCTAAAGCCGACGCCTTGAAGCCTTCAGAAGGATACACTGGTGGAATTGACGCGTCCAGAACGAGATTATGGCTTAATCGTGGTCATTATGGCACATTAGATGCCATTGTTGTTTTAAATATAGATGATAGTTCCTACTATCAACCATCTGGATATGTTCAAGCGTTAAATAGTGGTACTAACTTTGCATTCTACGATGTTGAAGTTTCTTTAATTACCGGAAAACCTTTGAAGTTTCACAAAGTTAAAAATGACTTAACGACAATTTGGAACACTAGTACTTCTTTGACTTATTCTACAGGCGACAGCGGATTTTTATATTCAATACCATCCATTGATGGTGTAGATGGTAATGTTTTAACCAAAGGGGCCTTGAGCGAGAGAATTGTTTCAACTTTCTTCGCCAAAGTTCTTGAAGGATATTTAACTTGTAATGATAGTTTAGATAATGGTTATCTTGCCTTCCCAAACATTGATTCGAACTTTTTACCGAGAACAACAGTTGCTGAAACTGAAGTCTGGAACATGGAAGGTAATTTAGGTGGAATTGATATTACTGACTACTCCGGAATTGGTAAAGTAGACTATTCTGCACCCCGAGGAATCGGAGCTCCAACCGATGGATATGTAAAATATACTGCTATGCAAGCAATGTATAACAATAACCCTGGTGGATCAGGTGCAAGAACAATCCAACCAACCCCAAGTTTTAATTTGGGTTTAGTTGCAATTATCGGAACATTGAGCCTAACCGCCCTTGCTGGTTTCTACTTCTTAAAAACTAAAAAGCAATAAGCTTATTAGACAAAATAAATAGTCCCTCTGATGAGGGACTTTCTTTATGGGAATTATTACTCTTAGTCTATTCTTCGCCAACAAAATCTTGAACGATAATATTTAACTTGAAGAATTCGAGAATATCATTATAAACAACCATTTTCTCTTTTTCATTTAGTATTTCATGCCGCATATTAGGATAGAGATTAAATAAGACTTTTTTAAAGCCTAATTTTGTATACATATTAAATAGTTTTTCTACACCCTTACCTTTTTTACCTACTGGATCATCTTGGCCAGAAATAATAAGAATTGGTAATTCTTTATTCATTCTTAAAACATTATTTTTTTTGTAAAGTCGGCTTGTTCCTCTTAAGAGCTCTTTGTAGAAGCCCTTACTTGAAGTTATTCCGCTTAGTGGGTCTTTTAAGTATTCATTAACATTAACTTCGTTATATGTAATCCAGTCCGCACTGGTGCGTGCATTTTTAACTGACTTTTGATAACCACCAATTGCCATGCTGGCAAGCAGTTTACTAGTTTTATTGTAACTACGTTTAGAAACAGTGAGACACGCTAGAGTGTAGCCAATACCTAATAAGGCATCCGGGCCATTACTACCAACAAGGACGAGTTTATCGACTAAATGAGGATAACGTTGAGCAAACTCTTGTGCTAAGAAAGAACCCATTGAATGTCCTAAAACATATAAGGGTAAATCACCTTTAATTTTATTAGCAAGACTAGCGAGTCCATCAGTAAATAAGTTAAAAGCATGAACAGGCACATTACCAAGTGTTTGCTCTTTGCTTTTAACATTTTCACCTTGTCCAAAGTAATCAAGAGAATAGACACTAAAGTTATGCTCGTTGAAGAAAGTAGCTAAGCCGTCATAACGACTACTATGTTCTTCCATTCCTGTCACGATAATAATATTTGCTTTTGGTTTTTCAATTAACCATTTCTTGCCGTAGAGGTTAAGCTCATCATTAACTTTAAATTTAATTGTTGTTTTTTCCATGTTCACGACTCCTTATAATCATTTTAGCATAAGTGAACTTTTCAAGAAAATTTATTAATTGCGAGTAAATATCGCATTTACGTAGGAAAAAATATATAATTAGTGTTATAACGACGAGAAAAGAGAATTTTATGCGCAAAGTTATCACTTACGGAACATTTGATTTACTTCATTATGGTCACATTAATATTTTAAGGCGGGCCAAAGAACAAGGCGATTGGCTTGTTGTTGCTTTATCAACTGATGAATTTAATGAAATTAAAGGTAAAAAGAGTTTCTTCCCTTATGAACAACGTAAAAAATTACTTGCCGCGATTCGTTATGTTGATGAAGTCATTCCTGAAAATCATTGGGATCAAAAAATCGATGATATTAAAAATCATCACGTTGACATCTTTGTGATGGGGGACGACTGGACTGGTAAATTTGATTTCTTAAAGGAATACTGTGAAGTCATGTATTTGCCGCGCACTCCGGAAATATCCACAACTAAAATTAAAGAAAAACTAAAAAAATAACATGAATGAACTCCAAACTGTAATGCTCGATCTATTCAAAGATTTTAAGCGCGTATGTGAAAAACACAATATTCGCTATTTTTTAATTGGGGGCACAGCTTTAGGGGCCATTCGTCATCAAGGATTTATTCCTTGGGATGATGATTTAGATATAGGAATGCCACGCAAAGACTATGATAAGTTAATGACACTTAAAGACGAATTTTCTCATCCTTACTTTTTGCAAAACTTTAAAACTGATAAAAACTTTGCTCTAGGTTACGCTAAACTCCGTCATAGTGATACTAGTTATATAGAAAATTTTTATAAATTTCAACATATTAACCACGGTATTTGGATCGATATTTTCCCGATTGACGGGATGTCAAAGCGTAAAAACGCTAAAAAGGCCTTAGGCCCCAAACCATATATATTATGGTGGATGTTTTATTTAGCCTACATTGGCCATTTCTTCGCACCATTACGGAAGAACACCTGGTTTATTCAATTACCTTTATATTTAGTTTCGCTGATTGCTCTACCCTTTAATATTTGTAACTATATGACAAGACTCATCATCTTATGGATGAAACGCATTAAATGGGACAAGGCCACGCTTGTTGGTAGTTATATGACGTGGGCGTTTAATAAGGAAGCACTTCCTAAGCACTTTTACGGCGAAGGTTTAAAAGTAAAGTTTGAGGGCATTGACGCAGTCGTCCCCACTAATTATGATGCTTACTTAACCGCCAAGTACGGCGACTATATGAAACTTCCCCCACCTGAAAAACAACTTGGTCATCACTACCATAGCGGTGTTTCAACAACAATTTCTTATATCGATTATTTAAACGGTAAACGTTAATTATTTACTAGTCATCCACATAAAAGCGATGGGAAATACTTTGGCCCACGCTTTTTCATTATGCTCATATTTGGCCTTGTATACATAAGTAATATTATTGCCATATTCATAACCTAATCTAACTAAACTAGGAACGGCAAAATCACAAAATGGTTTAATAACTTGTTCGAGTCCTAACCCACCAACCATAAAGAATAGTTTAGGAAAGGCGATGTTATTCGTCAGCATTTCGTTTGTCTTTTCTTTAAATAACCTCTTTAAGTCATGTTGGTAATGAATCATTCCTGCCGGCGTAAAACATAGTGCCCCTTTATAAATAGAAGGGTGATTTAAGGCCATAATTAAAGAGCAAATCCCACCCATACTAGAGCCACCAATATATGTCTCATCTTGCTTCGTACGATAGTGCTTATCTATATAATCCTTAATTGTAAAAGTTATAAAATCACTATATTCCTGACCAAGATTACTAGTCTTAGTTAGAATAGAGTAGCGTTTTTGGACAGGTAAAAGACTCATTTCTTCGGTTCTATCTTTGCTTGAGGAATCAATCCCGACAACGAGAAAACCTTCGTTGATCTTTTGCTCATAAAACTTATCAAGGGTTAAATGAACTTTCCATGCCCCGTTTTTAAAAGCTGTATCGCGATTAAAAAAGAGATTTTGTCCATCATGCATATACAAAACGGGATAGTGCTTATCTTTGACCTTTTCGTAATTAGGCGGCAGATAAACTCTAATCGTTCTTAACTGGTCTTTTAGCTTTGGCGCAAAAAGATTAAAAGTTTCAATTTTGCCTTTAGGCTTATTTGTTGTGACGTTCATATTCATAGGCATGCTTACATGCATCGAGAATACTATATTTAGCCTTAAACCCCAGTAATTTATGGGCTTTTTCTACATTAGCGTAGTTTTCATCAACATCACCTTCGCGGCGCGGTTGAAATTCATAGTTAATTTTTAAATTATTAGCTTTCTCATAAGCATGAACGAGTTCTAAGACACTTGTGCCTTTACCGGTCCCTAGATTAATAACTTCATAACCTTTAATCTTATCCATGTTTTCTAAGGCTAAAACGTGGCCAACTGCTAAATCGACAACATGGATATAATCTCTAACCCCAGTTCCATCGACTGTCTTATAGTCATTACCGTAAACCGCGAGTGTTTTAAGTTTGCCGGCGGCAACTTTCGAAATATAAGGCATTAAGTTATTAGGTGTTCCTTGCGGGTCTTCGCCAATGAGGCCACTAGGATGCGCACCAACAGGATTAAAATAACGGAGGGCGATGGCTTTAAAGTCTTTATAGGCATAGCAGAAATCTTTAAGGATGTATTCGTTAACGAGTTTCGTTGTCCCATACGGATTAGTTGTTCCCCCAATTGGATCAGTTTCGCTTAAAGGAACATGCGTTGGCGTCCCGTATACTGTTGCACTACTTGAGAACACAATGTTTTTTACCTTAAATTCAAGCATTAAACCAAGTAGTACTAGTGTCGAATCTAAATTATTACGGTAATATTCTAGTGGTTTAAACACTGATTCACCCACAGCCTTTAGACCAGCAAAATGGATAACGCTATCAAATTTATGTTGTTCAAACACTAGCCTAAAAGCCTGTTGATCAACAATATCAACTAGATAAAAAATCGGTTTTACCCCGGTAATTTGTTTAATTTTATCTAAAACTTCAATTTTAGAATTAGCAAGATTATCAACAAGGACAACCTCGTGCCCGCTGTTAATAAGTTCAACTGCTGTATGTGAACCAATAAAGCCGGTTCCGCCTGTAACTAATACTTTCATAACTGTTCCTCTTCTCCTTTATATCTTACGCTTTAATACATCATTTTTAAAGTCTAGCGCGGCATTTAACTCTATAAACAGTCCAACATAGTAAAAGTCACCCATTCCGGCTGCTAGAATTTCTGGATACACCCCTGTATCAATGATGTTTTTTTGATACATATTTTTTATTTCTTCGTCACTATATAAATAGTTATTTATTTCCTCTTTACGACGGCTTACTTGAAGCGCATAGTTTTGCTGAGTATTTGCCTTTAAATCGACTTTGAGTCCCTTCATCATTCGTGCGTAAATGTCATAATAATCAACCCCACTCGCTTGCGAAATCATATCGGGAATATAAGCCCCGGGCGAGCGCATATTTACTTCTAAACCGATGTATTCGCCTTTTTTGGCAAATGTAGTATCTTTCGTGAGTTTAAAAAATTCAAGGTGAATATTTCGGCCTTTAATGGCAAAAGCTCTCGCCACTCTTTCACCAAGGGCAAATAAGTCCTTATCAACCGTTGGTGTTGAATAGTAATAATCATCACTACTTCCTAAGGCAATTTCATTATTAGCGACAGGAAAAACGTGCGAGGTTGCAAAAATGATTTCGCCCTTTAAATCGACAATTGCATCAAAACTGACAATTGTCCCTTCAATGAAGGGTTCAAGGATATAAGTAAAATCTTTCTTGGTTTGAAAGAAAATCTTTTTTTCTTCATCATTATTTATTTTGTAACTATCCTTTGCCCCAACACCGACATCGGGTTTGATAAAAAGAGGATAGCCGTAATCTTCAAGAAAATCATCGAAGTCGGCTTGATCTTTAACAAGAGCAAAACTTGCGCATTTGACGCCTGCTAGTCGGTAATAATCTTTCATTTTTGATTTATGTTTAATTTCAATGAGCTCACTAGGACTTAAACCTTCAATATTAAAATCACGCCTTAACCTAGCGTCACTCTCAAGCCAATGTTCATTGTTTGATTCTAGATATTTAATTTTTCCGTACTTGAAAATTAAAAATGCGACCGCGCGATAGACGCTTTCATAATCATCAAGATGCGGACAATAGTAATATTCACTCACACTATCACGGAGTTTTTGACTAATTTTATCGTAAGGGCTACTCCCTATTGCTAAAACATTAAAGCCCACACTTTTAAGACGTTCACAAAATTTGTCATAGTTTTTGGGAAAGTCCGGACTAATAAATATAAAGTTTTCCATATTAAACTCCTACGTCCATAATTATAATAAAAAATCACCGCAATAGCGATGATTCAAACTTATTAGTATTTAGAAAGAATGCTTATTTAATGTTCTTGCCCATTTCAAAAGCATCATTTAAAGCAGTGCCTTTATTAATGTCCCCAACTTCTTTGACGCCAGGAACAAGGAG
>Ga0265295_1008797_pt1 | contig 11077 bp, 12 predicted proteins | sample Munlansysbiofilm_FD_192503 | JGI IMG/M metagenome (GOLD analysis project Ga0265295, IMG submission 192503) | Leachate microbial communities from a municipal landfill in Southern Ontario, Canada - Methane capture system biofilm | ecosystem: Engineered > Solid waste > Landfill > Unclassified ... | reverse complement strand
CCATTTTGTTTTTCTACTTATACTTTCAGCCTCTACCCCTCTGGTAATATAAGCACCTTCATTTTTAAATATAATATCGAGTGGTCTTTGTATTCCATCATAAATATATTTAACGAGACCAGGACCTAATTCCACACTTAAAGGTAGTCCTGTAGTATAGACTGGTTCGCCGGGACCAATGCCAGAAGTTTCTTCATATACTTGGATGGTAGCTTTATCTTTATTTAATTCGATTATTTCACCAATTAACTTATTTTCACTTACTTTCACTACATCATACATCTTAGCCCCTCTTAAGTTTTCAGCAATCACAACTGGTCCTGATACTTTAACAATCTTGCCTGTATTTTGTTGCATTCTTATCCCTCTTTTCTAAACAATATATCTGTACCCACTGCTTTTTCCACATTTTTTCTCAACAATTTCATACTAAATTCGGAATCTTTAATCCGATTTGGAAGGATGCAAATAGACATGGGTGATATTTTTTGATATTTTTCAATTTCTTCAGTGATTAATTGAGCAATATCATCAGTGATGAAAACAACTTGATAATTCTTGTGAGAACATTCTTCTAATGCTAATTTAGCTTCAGCAGAATCAATTACTGGAAATGATTTTAGTCCAATTAGGTTAAATCCAATAATAATTTCTTTTTCTCCAATTATGGCTATATTAGACATAAGTATCCCTGATTTTTTCTCTAATAATTTCGTTTGGTAAGAAAAGTCTTTTCCCATTCAGAATAATTCTGATGTTTTTAAGGTCATTAACCTTAGCATAATAATAACCAATGATGCTTTCCAACCCAAAAGTGGTATATTTACCGATTTTTAACAAGTTTAAAAGAAAATTATCACTCAGTTGCTCGATTTTTAACAAAGAATTATTTTCCTGCCAGTATTTAATACCTTCTTCTAATAAGGAAGCATATTCTGTTTTTTGAAATTGACCTGGCCAGGAAGAAATAGAATTTTCATAAACATCAATTATTTTTTGAATAGAAAGACTACCATATTTTAGCAGTATTTCCTCTAATTCTGATTTCTTAACATTTCTAATTTTACATCGACAAACAATGTTAAAATTTAATAAATCTATTTCAATTTTATAAAAGTAAAACAAAAAAGGTTGATTAATCTCCTCTAATTGATGGAAAAGAATTTCATAATAACCTTGATCTAATAATATTTCCATTAATTCTAAATTTCTTGATTTCAGGTATTCAGCTTCTGCTTGTTTAATAATTCTTTCAATTTTTACTGGAACTAACTGATATTTCTCTTCAAATACAGCAGCAAATAAGCCATTTTGGTTTAAATTACCAATATCATATATTGGGTATGGTTCTTTTTTACTAAGAAATTTAGCTTTCAATAACACCTTAAGATTATGAAAATCGTATTTCCATCTAAATAGATTAAATAGATAAGGATATGGTGAAATTTCATTAATAATATATATATTTCTCTTTAAAATATTCACTAAAACCAAATCAATAGTGTGAGGCTCAGTATTTTCAAAAGAATATTCACTAAAATTATTCTCAACTAAAACCTTAATAGCATCTTCTAAATTAGCTGTCTCAATCATTTTGTTAATTGTCTCTTTGTTAAGTAAATATTTTTCTAATTCTCTAATTCGAGCACATGCATAGCCATATTCTTCCTGAGTATTAGTGCTCTCATTAATGTATTTAAGCATTTTATCCCTCATTATTTTTCATCAAATAGAAGTTGGTTTAGTTTTGTTTCAGTTTCACTCTTTATTTTTTCTAAAAGGACTTCTAAGGAGGCGTTTTTTTTAATTTCTTCTGTTCCCAGAATAACTCCACCTTTAATAGGCATACGTTCCTTGGCAAGTTTTAACTCCCCTTTTTTGCCCTGGGAGTTCAATTTTTTATTAATTTTAGCAATAAATTCCTCATTGATTGAGGCCCTTTCTTGCTTTCCTATATAAACAGTCTCCTCGCCCTGTTCCACATTTTCTAAAATTAGTTTTTCTATAAAAGATAAATATTCTTTATCTTCTAATTTATTAATTCTTTTGGTTACTTCCAAGAAAATTTCATCAATAATAGCTTGTTTTTCAGCAAGGATATCTTTTTTAGCATTTAATTTTGCTTCAGTAATAATCTTTTTTTCTTTTAACTCAGCTTCTTGCATATATCTTTCCATAATATTCTGTCTTATGGATTCATTTTCTTCTTTTATCTGTTTTTTAAAGTTTTCGATTTTAATTTCAGCATCCTTTAGTATTTTTTCTTTTTCTTCTAAAGCATCCTTTAGTATTTTCTCTTTTATATCGTTTATGGGCATAAGTAAAATCTCCTTAGATATTAAAGAACAACACCATTTAATAATAATATTGATCCCAATAAAGATAATACCGCATAGGTTTCGACCATGGCTGGCATTACCACTGCTTTCCCGGTCTCTTCTGGTCTACGAGCAATAAGCCCAATGGCGCCTGCGGAAGCTTTACCTTGATATATTGCTGAAAAAAATCCAGCAATAGCAATAGGAAGACAAGCCATCAATATTTGCAATCCCTGGTTAATCGTTAATGAGGCAGGAGAGCCAGCAAAGATACCTATTCTAGTTAAAACTAAAAAACCAACTAGCAACCCATAGATACCTTGGGTACCAGGTAATGCTTGTAGTAGAAGTACTAAGCCAAACTTACCAGGATCTTCAGTCATAATCCCGGCACCGCTGGTACCAGCAATTCCCACGCCTATGGCAGAACCAGAACCAGCCAATCCTATTGCTAGAGCTGCCCCTAAGTAGGCAAGAACAATACCATCAGTCATGAATAAATCCCCCTTTTTTTATTTACATTTTAATTATCATCGTTATATTTTATTTTGTACTGTCTTCTACTTTAATATATTTAGTTTTGAGAGCAAAAGGTTTAAAAGGAATACCCCCAGCCTGGTAAAACTTGGGGAAAAATTCAACATATTGTAATCTAGCATCATGAATAAAAGCACTTAATCCGCTAATTAATAGATTAAAAGTATGTCCAATTATTAATATAATCAAAGCAAGTAAAAAACCAATATAAGGAATATTAACCATAGTAGAAAGCATATTAAACATTTGAGCAATAATGCCAGTGGCTAATCCTAAAGCAAATAATCTGGAATAAGAAAGGACATCACTGAAATACCCTATAAGATCATATAAAGCTACAACGCCACTGCCAATCCTTAAGATAATATTTTTTTTAGTTCTTCCCTGGGTGGAAACAACAGTTATAATACCAATTAATATAATTATCCAGGATATCCTTCCTAAAATCGGCGGCTGTAATAATAACAAAATTATACCGGTTAACAAAAATAGCCAGGATACTTGATCCATCAAGCCATCGTATAATTTACCTTTTCTTACATTATCAATGAATTTTAATATTATTCCAGTATATATCTGTACTACTCCCAGAGCAAGGCTTAACATTAATAAGGGGAGCGGATTATTAGCTGGATCAAATAAAGCAAGTTTTTGCATTAAAAAATTTCTTAAACTGCTAAACATAGGTGGTAAATAATTTAAAATGTCACCAAACCAACTGCCCATAATTAGGCCACCAAAAATTCCGGAAATACCACAATAATAAAGCAATTTTAAGAATTTTTTGGTATTTCCTTCTAATTTTAATTTCTTTATAGCAAGATAAGTTAAAATTGCGATACTGGCACCATATCCTACATCAGAAAGACATAATCCAAAAAATATAAAATAAAAAATAGAAAGAATTGGAGTTGGGTCAATTTCATAGTAATTGGGCAAACTATAAAGTTCGGTAATAGTTTCAAAGGGACGTATCAACTCATGATTGTCTAAGGCAACAGGAACTTCATCGCCTTCCTGTGGGTCGGAAAAATCAATTTCATAGGTAGTAAAACGTTTTTTAATTCTATTTTGTAGTGCTGGAATATGCTTTTTTTGTATCCATCCTTTGATTACAATAGCCCTTTCACTCTTCTTGAGATATTTTTTGGTATCTTCTTTTTCTTGATTAATCAACAGAAAATCATATACGGGATAAATCAGTTGATTATTTCTATGTAATTTTATAATAGCTTGCTCAATTTCTTTTTTTCGTTTATTAATTGATAGTAATTGCTCTGAAATAGTTTCCAGTATTTGCTTGGGGGTTCCTGTAAAGGGATAGCTATATCTATATATTTCAAAATTGTATTTTTGTAGAAAGTTACTAATTACAGCATCCTTTTCCTTTAAAGTTATAATGACAATGTATAATTTATCTTTTTCTTCTTTGATTATTTGAATTAGGTTAGTTTTGGTTTCTCTTTCGATATCTTGAACCAAATTATTAAAGTTATTTTTTTTAAGTGAACCTAAGATATATTTAACATATTTTGTTTTATCTATTTCACTAAAATCAAGGTCCAAATCTTCCCATTGCTGAATTTCTTTTTTGGCTGTATTTAATTTGTTTTCTTCTAATTTAAGATGACTAAGTTCATTATCTAAGGTAGTACATTGTTGAAATAAGCTTTCATAATCAAATTGCTGAGCTATTTCGACCAACTTATCATAGTTTATTGTTTCTTTTGAGGATATTAAAGACTGTAACCCCTTTTTTCGCTCATTTCCATAATTTGATAGTAACTCTATACAAAATTTAACTTTATTTAATTTAGCAGAAGTTTTGTTTTCACTACCCTCTTCGACACCATTCCAGTCATGAAAATCAGATGATTTCTCAATGCTGGTAATTTGTAAACAACCTAACCTTTGTAATTCATCTAATAAAGATTCTTTTATTGATAAATGGGCAAAAATATGAAACTTATTTACTTTTGATACTGCCATTTTTATTTCACCAGTTGATTTAATATCATTTCTACTGCCTGGTCAAATTTATCTTTTATATCTTTTCTTATTTTTTCTTTTTCTATTTTAGTATGTTCATATATTTCTTCGGCTTTCTTATGAGCATCATTCACTCTTTTTTCAACCATGTCCTGACCCTTTTTATTCCATTCAGAAAGCATTTTTTCTCTCAATTTTTCTTGTTTATTTTTTTCTTCCTGAATAATATGTTGGGCTTCTTTTTTGGCATTTTCAATTATTTTATCAGCTTCATTTTCAGTTTCTTTTAGCTCTTCAACTATTTTTTTTAACATGATTATCTACTCCCAAAAAGTGATTTGATCAGGCATCATTATAAGTTGTCGTAAAACTTTGTTTAAATTTAGTATAGTTAGAAATTTATCACAAATTGTTTTTTAAGTCAAATTATACTAATGGGATATAACTTTGAAGGAGGTATTATACTACTTTTTATGGGATCGATATTTTTTGAATTTCGATACTATAAAATCCCATTTTTAAGGTTTTAGTTGGTTAATAATATCAAGATACATCTGTAATCTTTTTTTAGTACCTTCCACAATACCGTATTTTTCTTCTTTTATTCGTTGAGTAAGATTATAAAGTTTAACTTTAGTAACTCTATAGTTATATTTCTTAACAGTTTTGGTAATTGCCATCTCCAAACCATACTTTAGGAGATCTAGGTCGGGTATAGTTTCAATTATTTCCCTTTTCATTGCTCTTTGTCCTGAAAGATAGGGCGTTATAAATTGGGGCAAATCCGTTAATAATCTTCCTTTGCTGAAAAGACCAATAGTCATATCTGCTGAATCGTCTATAATGGGATCAACCAAAGAATAGATATGTTCCGTCTTTAAACCAATTAAATCAGCATCTAAAAATAATAGTATTTCGGAATTAGTTTTATCAAATCCCCGTTTTATAGCCCCACCCTTACCAATGTTTTTTCCTATCTCGTAAACCTGGACATCTAAAGAATGAGCAATTTCCACCGTGCGATCAGTAGAGCCATCACTTACCACCATAATAGAAATAATCTCAGGAACTTTTTTTACAGTTTTTATAACCTCGGCAATAGTAGCCTGTTCATTATAGGCCGGTATGATAACAGAAATTTTCATTTTTTATTCCTTATTAAACTTTCTTCTTTTGCCATTGACCTTATTTCTCTGATTAAAACTTCTACTGCTTCTTTAGCATTATATCGTCCTATTAATTCACCTTTCTTGAATAACATAGCTTCTTTTTTATTAAAGGCGATACCAGCATCAGCAGTTTTTGCTTCCCCAGGTCCATTGACTATACAACCCATAATAGCCACAGTAAAAGGAGATTGTATATCTTGTAAATTAGATTCTACTTTTTTAGCAATGTGGTATAGATTAACTTGACATCTGCCACAAGTTGGGCAGGTTATCATATTAATACCTATTTTTTTTATTCCTAATGAACGCAAGATATCATGCCCCACCAGGACTTCTTTTACCGGATCACCAGTTAAAGATACTCTGAGGGTATCACCGATACCTTCATATAGTAATATGCTAATTCCGGCAACTGATTTAACAATTCCTCTTTGACCAAAACCTGCTTCGGTAATACCAATATGAAGAGGATAATCACATTTTTGAGCAATTATTTCATTAGCTTTTATTGTATCAACAACCTTGCTTGATTTGATAGAAATAACAATATTTTGATATTCTATTTTTTTTAAAAATGAAATTAAGCGTTCAGTTTCTTCTACCATAGCTTTGAAATTTGGTTCCTTATTTTTTTCTATAATACTTTTATCAAGTGAACCGGAATTAATTCCAAAACGAATCATGATATTTTTCTTTTGTGCCTCTTCAATTACCTGGTTAACCTGGGATTCTTTTTTTATATTACCAGGATTAAGCCTAATGCCATCAACATTGTATTTAATGGCTTCTAAGGCTATAAGATAATTGAAATGGACATCAGCCATTATAGGTATTTTGGTATTACTCTTAATTTTTGGTATTAGCTGACAAGAAGAAATGTCCGGAAAGGCAATACGTACTAAGTCACATCCAGCTGCTTCTAATTGCTTAATCTGTTTTATAGTAGCATCAATATCTCTAACATCACAATTGGTCATTGATTGAACAGAGATAGGATGATTACCACCTATTAGGAGTTTACCTATCTTGGCAATTCTACTTTTTCTTCTCTTAGTGAAATCAAAATTTTTCATACTTTTACTATATAAATATATAAAAGGAAAGATACTTTACATTATTTTACGAAAATTCTTAAGATATCTTGATAAGTTGCAACTATAAATATCATAATAATTAATGCTAAGCCGATAATATAGATAAAGTTAATATGTTCTGGTTTAAGCGGTTTACCTCTTATCTTTTCGATAATTAATAACAGGATCTGGCCACCATCTAGTATCGGAATCGGAAAAAGATTTATAATTCCTAAAGAAAAATTAATTATGGTAGCGAAAAATAAAAGGTTCAAAAAACCACTTTTTGCGGCTTCCCCTGCCATTTGAGCAATACCTAATGGACCAGCTAATTCAACGGGCATTTTACCAGTAAACATTTCTAAAAATCCTATGCCAATTAGACGTAATATTTCACCAGTGGTAATAATGGATTTTTTAATTGACTGAAAAATAGTTATTTTTTCAGTTTTAAGCTCAAGGGTAATACCTATCATAGCCCTATCATATTCGATATTATATTCTGGCATAAGTGTTATTTCAATTATATTGTTATCTCGCAAAATTCTTAAAGATACAGTAGTATCACGATTGCTATCAATAATTTTGGAGATCTCCTCAGCATTATCTATTTCGATAGAATTAATAGCAATAATTTTATCTCCTTTTTTAAGACCTGCTTCTGCGGCTGGAGTCCCTGCAGCAACATCAGCAATAGTATTGGTCACCTCAGCTGTACCAGAAAAGTAAAATATAATCACCAGCAAGAAGATAGCTAAAATAATGTTCATTAGAGGACCATTAACAATGATTGAAATTCTCAGTAAAATTGGTTTTTTATCAAATCTTTGCTTTTCAGGAACTTCTTCATCTTCTTTATTTCTTTCAGTTGCTGGCCCTTCCCCAGCCATCTTGACATATCCACCTAAAGGAAATAAAGAAAGGGCATATTCTGTTCCTCTCCACGATACTCTGGCAATTTTAGGACCAAAACCTAAAGAGAATTGGAAAACTTTTACACCTGACACTTTGGCAATGATAAAATGGCCAAATTCATGGAAAAAAATAGCTAAACCTAAAACAAATATAAAGGCAACAAAAGTAACCAATTTATGTATTCTCCTTACAAATTTCTGCTGTTAGTTTTCTAGTTTCCCGGTCATAATAAATAATATCACTAATATTTGGATTTAATTTGTTTTGATGTTTACTCATAACTGTTGCTACTATTTTAACAATATCTTTAAATTTTATTTCTTGTTTTAAAAATGCATTAACTGCTATTTCATTTGCTGCATTTAGTACCACAGGTAAAGTCCCACCTTGTCGTAATGCTTCATAACAGAGTTCAATACTAGGAAATCTTTTTGAATCAAGCTTTTTAAAAGTCAGCTGTCCAATTTTAGCCAGATTAATTCTTGGTAAACTATTTTTTGTTCTTACTGGATAGTGTAAAGCATAATGAATGGGAATTCTCATATCATGATCGCTTAATTGAGCAATCATACTACCATCATCATATTGCACCAGCGCATGAACATAGCTTTGGGGATGTATTAAAATTTCAATTTTATTGATAGGAAGGCTAAAGAACCAATATGCTTCAATAACTTCTAAACCTTTATTCATTAGAGTTGCTGAATCAACAGATACTTTTTTACCCATCTGCCAATTAGGATGATTCAAGGCTTCTTCAACGGAAATGTTTTCTAAAGCAGTTTCTTTTAAATTATAAAAAGGGCCACCAGAGGCAGTAATAATTATTTTTTCAATATTTTCATAATATGGTGGCTGAATACATTGAAAAAGACCACTATGTTCACTATCAATTGGGATTATTCTTATCTCATTTTCCTTTGCCTTTTCCATTATTATTTCACCAGCAGAGACCATTATCTCTTTATTAGCCAAAGAGATTTGTTTTTTAGCACAAATAGCTTCCATAGTAGGCTTAAGGGCTGCTATACCGGTAATTGCTACTACTAACTGATCGATTTCTGGTAAAGTAGATATTTTGGTAAGCCCAAATTCGCCATATAAAATACGACAACTTGCTTTATCTGGTAATCTATTTATTAACTCTTTTGCTGATTTATCATCTTTAACTACTGCGTATTTTGGTTTAAAAGTAATAATTTGTTCTTTTAATAATTCAATATTTTTCCAGGCAGATAAAGCAATAATTTCAAAGTTTTCAGGCTCACTTTGAATTACTTGCAAGGTTTGGGTCCCTATGGAACCTGTTGAACCTAAAATTGTTAACCGTTTTTTCATAATAATTAGGATTTTTCCCTAAATTTATAATTTATTGATAAGAAAAAAAGAAAAATAATAGTATAGAATGGGGACCGAGAATAAAACACTATCCATACAGTCCAAAATCCCCCCATGTCCTGGTAATAGATGGCCAGAATCTTTTACGCCAAAATTTCTTTTTATCATGGATTCAAATAAATCTCCCAGTTGACCAAATAGAGCAGCCATGATTCCAATAATTACTAATAGAGATGGTTTTATGGGAAGAATTAAATAGAATGCCAAGCCACAAAGTCCCCCACCCAAAATACCGCTTAAGGATCCTGCTAATGTTTTATTAGGACTTAGGTAGGGGAAAGGATGCCTTTTCCCAAATTTGGTACCAATAAGATAGGCCACAACATCACTCAGCCAGGTGGTAAACAGGGTAAAAATAAGTAATATTTTACCATTTGGTAATTCTCTCATTTCTATTAAAAAAGATAATAAATGTCCTAAGTAAATAGCTATAAATATTGTTAAGGTAATGTTTAAAAGATTATTATATTTTTGAGGTTTTAGTAAGAAGTTTTCCATAATAATTAAAAAAAATAGCAAGGTAAATACTAATCTGGAATCAAATAAAATTGATTCAGACAGAGTTTTTTGAAATAAAAAGAACATGGTAGCAAAAAATCCAGATATTAAAGCTGGCTGATAATCTTTCTTTTTAAAAATCTGCCATAACTCTAAAGCAGCTAATAGAGCAATTATACTCAAACTTATATAAAATATAATTCCACCTAAATGAATAATCAATAAAATAATAGGAATCCCGATCACAATAGTTAGTGTTCGTAGGCCTATTTTTTCAAACTTTTCCCCCAAATTTTCTCACCCTTTTTTCATAGTCACTTAAGGCTTTCCATAGTTTTTCTTTAGAAAAATCTGGCCAAAAAGTCTTAGTAAACCAAAGTTCGGTATAGGCAATTTGCCATAAAAGAAAATTGCTAATTCTTAAGTCCCCTCCAGTTCTTATTAATAAATCAGGGTCAGGTAGTTCTGCCGTAAATAAATGTTTATTAATAAGATCCTGAGTTATCTGTGATGGTTCAATTACCCTCTGTAAGATATGTTCAGAAATTGATCGTAAAGCTTGACATAATTCTGCTCTGCCTCCATAGTTTATGGCTATATTCAACAAAAGTTTTTTATTATCTTTGGTGGCTTCTTCTATATTATCCATCGCCAGTCTAAGAGAAGTTGGTAAATCATCTCTATTTCCTATAAATTTAATTTTAATATGATGTTCAAGCAAGTTCATTCTTTCTTGTTCAATAGTCTCCTGGAATAGATTCATAAGTAAATCGATTTCTTTTTTGGGTCTATTCCAGTTTTCTGTAGAAAAGGCATATAATGTTAATATATTTATCCCAATTTTAATTGACTCAGCAATTACCATTCTTACTGTTTTTACCCCAGCTTTATGGCCGGCAAAACGAGGTAGATTATGTTTCCTAGCCCACCTTCCATTACCATCCATTATAATGGATAAATGATTGGGAATTTTATTAATATTTAGTTTATTTTTTCTATTTTTAGCATTATTATTCATGGATATAATAAATATCTTTTATGATTTAGCTTGCTATTTTAATAAGTATCAAATTTGGCTTTAAATTCCATTACTATAAAAAATCCCCCTTTTTCTTATGGAAATTTATTTTGTAAATATTTCCTTAACAAATATATTAGATAGGGGGGAATGATTATTAAC
>Ga0265295_1008796_pt1 | contig 11077 bp, 9 predicted proteins | sample Munlansysbiofilm_FD_192503 | JGI IMG/M metagenome (GOLD analysis project Ga0265295, IMG submission 192503) | Leachate microbial communities from a municipal landfill in Southern Ontario, Canada - Methane capture system biofilm | ecosystem: Engineered > Solid waste > Landfill > Unclassified ... | reverse complement strand
TCCACCATGCAAGGTATTCTGGCCATGCTCAGTGGAGCCCGCTATATTGCAGTATTCTATGATCGGATGCTCAATCTGGATATTGATGCAAAACGGGTAATCAAGGAACTGTCTGGATTCCTTTGGACGAATACCAGTACAACCCAGGTCCTCGCTGCGAGTTTCAGGAACATCAGTGAGGTAACCAGTGCCTACGCCAATGGGGCCGGGGTGTGTACGGTCCGTCCAGAGTTGCTTTCAACCGGACTGGCGATGCCTTCCATCAGCCAGGCAGTTGATGACTTTTCCAGGGATTGGAAATCTGTTTTCGGGGAGAAAACTCTGTTGGAGCTTTAGGATGACAGTGCCTTACTGACTGCCTTCTTCCATCCTTTATACCGTTTTTCTCTCTCTGTATCGCTCATCATTGGTTGATAGAGTGCTTTTGCTGGGAGTTGCTCCTCTTGAAGGATGCCTACTGCCTTTGCAGCGATAAGCGCTGGTCCCTGTCCACTTAATTCTTCTAGTGCGGCAACCCTAACCTCACAGCCAATGATATCACTCTGTGCTTGCATGAGGAATGAATCGTTAGTAGGACCTCCATCAACCCGGAGGCTGGTTATATCTTGCTTTGCATGTTTGTGCATCAGGAAGACAATGTCCGCGATTTGGTAGGCTATCGATTCTTCTGCTGCCCTGACCAGTTCTGCTTTCTTGCACCGCCTATCCAATCCAACAATTACCGCTCTTGCCTCAGGATCCCAGTACGGTGCTCCCAAGCCACTGAAGGCTGGCACCATGTAAAGACCTTCAATGTCCTTGGCTTGCCCTGCTAGGATTCCTGCTTCCTTTGCTGAGCCTATAAGCTCAAGGTCCTCAACCAGGTAAGAGATTGTTGCTCCGCTGTAGTTGATGTTCCCTTCCAGGACGTAAGTGACCTTTCCATCAATCCCCCAAGCAAGGCTGGTGACGAGGTCCTCACAGAGCACCGGTACTTGCCCAATGTTCATCATGATGGAGGATCCTGTACCATAGGTGGCTTTGGTCATGCCTTTGAAATGACACCCTTGTGCATAGAGCGCTCCTTGTGAGTCACCAAGCATTGCATGTATGGGAACTTCCTCTGGCAATATGCCCCCTAGGTCGGTATGTCCGAAAAGAGCGTTTGAGTCACATAGTTCAGGAAGGCTTTCTGTTGGGATACCAAAGAGTGAAGCCACCTTCTCATCCCAGATAAGATCGGTAATATTCAGTAGCTGGGTGCGAGAAGCATTGGAGTATTCACTTCGCACTGCTTTTTCACTGCTCAGGTGATAGAGAACATAACTGTCCATAGTGGAAAGCACCAGATTTCCTGCCTGGGCTGCCTCTCTTACTGTCTTGACGTTCTGCAGCATCCAGGCGAACTTGGCAGCGCTGAAGTAGGGTGAGAGGTGCAGGCCGGTTCTCCTGTGAATTTCATCCTTGTCTTTTTCCAGGGCCGTACAGATGTCCTTTGCTCTCCCACATTGCCAGACTATGGCATGGTAGAAAGGTTTTCCACTGTTTCTGTCCCATGCAACAGCAGTCTCCCGTTGATTACTGATCGCCACAGCCTTGATAAGACTGAGGTCTACCGCAGTGGTTTTCAACAGGTTCTTTGCCGCAGAGAAGAGGTTCTTGATAATCTGTTCAGCATCATGCTCCACCCAGCCCTGGTCATTGATGATCTGGCGGTGGGGGACATCTGAACGTCCTCTTAAAGCTCCCTTCTGGTCGAAAAGCAGGGCTTTCGTGGTTGATGTGCTTTGGTCGAATGCAAGGATGAATTGTTCACTCATAGGGTACTCACCTGGGAAATGAAAGTCTTTGTGGAGGCCGCAATGCCCTTGGCATCGAGGCCATAATGGGCAAACAGTTCAAGGCTGTTTCCTGTGACCAGATATTCATCTGGGAAGGCAAGGGTTTTCACCGGTACTGGATGATTGGCACAGACAATCTGACTGACTGTTGCTCCCAGTCCCCCGTTGATACTATGTTCCTCAACCGTTACCAGTGCACCGGTCTCCTTTGCAGCCTTGATGATCGCCTCTTCATCGAATGGTTTAAGGGTAGCCATATCGAGGACCCTGGCCTCTATACCCTCATCACTGAGGAGCTTTGCTGCCTCAAGGGTATGGTAGACAAGTTCTCCGCAGCTAACCAGGGTAACGGCTTTTCCTTCTCGCAACGTGTTGGCTTTCCCCAAGGTAAAGGGTTTCACTCCCAATTCCTCTGTGTAAATCTGGGGAATTTTCTCTCTTCCTATCCTGATAAAGAAAGCACCCTTTTCTTGTGCGATGGCCCTTACAACCTCTTCTGTTTGCACGGCATCGCTGGGGAGGATAATGGTAAGGTCAGGGATACAGCGTAACGTTGCGATATCATGCAGGGTGTGATGGCTGGACCCGAGGGCTCCGTAGCTCACTCCTCCGCTCACTCCCAGCACCTTCACATTCTGGTGGGAGTAGGCTACATCAACTTTCAGTTGTTCGAGACTTCTTGCTGTCAGGAAGCAGGCAGGGGCACACACAAATGGATTCTTGCCAACTACCGAGAGGCCTGCTGCCACACCGATTTCATTCTGTTCAGCGATACCGATCTCGACGAATTGGTCGGGCAGGGTCTCTACAAAAGTATTCAAGGAACAGGAGCCACGAGCATCACTGCTTATGACGATGATCGAGGGGTCTTCCTTGGCTAGGGCGAGTAGAGCAGTGGTATAAGCCTCCCTGCAGGCGCGGTAATCAGACATTCTGTAGCTCCTTCTCCATGGATTCAAAGTCGAGCATGGCCTGCTCATACAGGTTTTGGTTTGGAACTCCATGGTGCCAGGAGGGGATATCCTCCATCTCCTTGACCCCTTTTCCTTTTGTGGTATGGGCTATGATCAGAGAGGGTTTGTTCTCCTTGAACGGTGCAGCCTTGAGCGTATTCACTACCTCGGTCATGGAGTTCCCATCGATTTCCTTCACTTCCCAACCAAAGCTTTCCCAGCGCTGACGCAGGGGCTCCAGTCCCATGACATCCTCAGTCGACCCTGATATCTGCAGGTGATTTCTGTCAATGATTGCAACCAGATTGTCCAGTTTGTAGTGGCTTGCAGCCATTGCAGCTTCCCAGACCGATCCTTCGGCAAGTTCTCCGTCGCCCATGAGCGTGAAGACCCGGTTTGTTTTTTTATCCTTCTTCAAGCCAATCGCCATACCTACCGAGATGGAAAGTCCATGACCCAAGGCACCGGTATTCATCTCAATTCCGGGAATTTTGTTGTTGGGATGCCCAATAAGCGGACTTTTATATTGGCAGAAGGTGGAGAGCAGACTCTCATCAAAGAATCCACGCTTTGCAAGTGCAGAAAGGTAGCCTTCTACACTATGCCCTTTGGAGAGGATGAAGTAATCCCTTCCTTCCCACTTGGGGTTGGAAGGATCGATGTTCATGACTTCAAAGTAGAGTGCTGTGATCACATCGGTGGAGCTGAGAGCTCCGCCGGTATGCCCGGCTTTCGCTTGATAAATCATGGAAAGCAGGGATTTTCTTACTTCGAGTGCTTGTTGTTTGAGCTCTTGTATTGTCATTACCATCCTCTTTTACTGCATGCTGGGGACATCTTCCCCACGGAGATAGGCCTTTACATCTTCCTCAATTGGATCGTAGAAGTCAGCCTTGATCCCAATGTACTTGCAAGCTTCATAGAGGAGGGGAACGATATTCTGGTGAATACCGACACAGTGGTGGATGTACGGACCAGTAACAATCTTCTCTTCTAGACGTTTGATGTTGTCCACCTCAATCCAGAGATAGGTTCCCATGCCCTTGGGACCAGAGGTGCCTTTTGCGTTACCAAGCAGCAGAGAGTACTCTCCGTTGTCTCCGTCAAAGCGGCAAAGAGTCAAATTGCCTCCCTTTGCTTCTGCAGTAAGGCTTCCAGGGTGATCAAACGCAAGCGGGTAGCCCAGGACAGGCTTTTCTTTTGCCACGGATACGGGCCACGGTCCACAGTGCTGCAAGAGCTCTCCGTTGGGGATGTCGGGGTGACGGATGGTCCAGTCAGCGAAGAAGGAACGGCTCTTGTCCATGCCGGCTGCTTCCACCAAGAGAGCGGTAATTGCGCCGTGGATGTCTGTCTCGCAAACCACAGGTACGCCTTCATCGTTAAGCAAGGCATTGGCAGCACAGGGCATGATGCCAAGCTCTCCCTGTAGGGCATTCCAACACTGGATGGCAACTGCATTGCATCCATACTGCTCTCTCAGCTTTGCCATTGCCACCTTAAGGGCGGCCACTGTTTCCAGTTGTTCCTCAGTAACCTTGATGATCATCGATTCCCTGATATAAGTAATGACCTCTGCTACTGCTTCCTTCTCCTCAGCTTTGCATTTCTTGACCGTTTCTATCAACTCAGGCATTGGGATAGGGGCAAGCTGTACGTTGAACCGCTCGAGTAGTTCCCCTTCATTGCACATGGTGGTCATGAAGTCGTAGGGACGGGTGGAGATCTGGAGAATCCTGATGGACTTGAAGGTTTTTACCGTATTGCAGACAGCAAGGAAGTCCCGAATGCCTCTCTCGAAGACTGGATCATTGAGTCTGCAGTTGGTCATGTAGGTAAAAGGTACCCTGAAACGTCTAAGTACTTTGCCGGTAGCAAAAAGCCCACACTGCGTATCCCTGAGCCGCTTTCCATTGGGCTCTGGGCGTTCATCCAGCGGGCCCCAGAGGAGAACAGGTACACCCAGCTCCTTTGCGAGACGTGCTGAGACATACTCGGTGCCAAAGTTGCAGTGGGGGAGGAAGAGTCCATCCACCTTTTCAGCTCTGAATTTCTCCAGAATTTTTACCATATCCTTATCGTCATAGAGGAGGCCTTCCTCGTTGATATCGGTGATGTCTACGAATTCAATACCGAGCTCGACAAGTCGATCTCGAGTGAGGTTACGATATTTAATGGCATCCGGTGCACTGAAGATACTTCTACGGGTGGGTGCATACCCTAATCTGATGGTTGGCATGATGCGCTCCTTTATCATGTGAAAAGTATATATGCAGAGTACGACAGTCTGTTTTATAAGTCAAGGAATAATACTTCATATACTTTCTTTTATTTTCATTTGATTTTTATTTAACCAAAAAAGATTGCGATTATGGGAGAGAAATTTGGGAAATTATATGGAATGGTTTGTATTTCTTGCAATATAATTCGTGAGTTTGCGAAATGCTTGCTTTTCAAATTATCCAATATGCTTTAGGATGTTATGCATAAGAAAATAAGGAAGAACAATAAAATGCTTGCAAACGAAAGGCGTAACAAAATACTGGAATTTATCCAAGAAGATGGAAGTGCACGAGTTAAGACTTTAAGCGAAATGTTTCATGTCAGTGAGCCAACCATTAGGCAAGATTTGGAGGTGTTGGAGAAGGATGGGCATATTGTCCGCGAACATGGAGGAGCATTTTTAAAAACAATGTCTCGTCAGGTAAGCACCCTTACGCTCCAGCACACAGAACATTTGGACGAGAAGAGGAAGATTGCAGAAAAGGCTCTGGAATTTATTAAAGATGGTGATAGCCTTATTCTTGATTCAGGGTCAACTGTAACAGAATTGGCTGCAATTTTACATCAGAAAAAAAATCTTACAGTACTTACAAATGCGCTAAATATTGCGTTGTTGGTAGGTTCAAACCCAAATTTTCAACTGATGGTGTCCGGTGGAGAGTTTAAGCCACCCACGCTCTCTTTGACTGGATTGAAAGCTGCCTCATTCTTTGAAACAGCTTTTGTTGATAAATTATTCCTAGCTTCAGGAGGCGTTGCGCAGTCTTTGGATCTGACCTATCCAAGTTTTAATGATTTGGTTGTTAAGCGAGCTATGATCAATTCCGCTCATGAAACATATTTGCTCGTTGATTCAAGTAAGTTTGGTAAAACAAGCATAGCATCGCTTGGGAATCTATCACAGATAGACTATATCATTACAGATGCCGGCATCGCTGCAGAATATGAGAAGAGAATACTTGATTTAGGCGTAAAACTTATAAAGGTTTGAGCAGTAGCATGCTGTGTTGTGTATTTAGAGCAAAACACGTTGAGTCGTAATAAATACAAACAGAAAGTATGTGTTTTCAAGTTAGGCTACAAAAAAAAATAAAAACAAATAAAAATATTCAATAATCTCTAAAACGAAAGAAATAGAAAATATTTTCATTGACAGCTCAAGTTTGCCATATTACCATCGAAGTACAAACCATAAAAAGGAGATTCTACTATGGGAAAGAAACTTGTTGTTTTTGTTTTAGTGGCTTTGCTTTCGTTTGCTTTGTTTGCACAAGGGCAAAAGGAAGCTGTCAAGAGTAATCTAATTGTAATTATTACTCCTTCGCACGATAACCCCTTCTTTAAAACAGAGGCTTTGGTGGCTGAAGAGACTGCTAAATCATTGGGGTATGAAACACTTGTATTGTCACATGATGATGATGCCAATAAGCAGGATCAGCACTTCGACACTGCTATTGCAAGTAATGCTGCTGCAATTATTTGTGATAATGCCGGAGCTGATGCAACTATTGGTGCTGTCAGAAAAGCTAAAGAAGCTGGTGTTCCATCTTTCTTAATTGACAGAGAAATCAATGAGACCGGTCTTGCTGTAAGCCAGATTGTTTCCAACAATTATCAAGGAGCTTTGCTGGGCGGAGAGAAATTCGTTGAATTGATGGGTGAAAGCGGTAAGTATGTTGAGTTGGTCGGAAAGGAATCAGATACAAACGCAGGCATTCGTTCAAAGGGTTATCATGAAATAATCGATCAGTATCCTGGACTAGAGATGGTGGCAAGACAGAGTGCAAACTGGAGCCAGACTGAAGCTTTTGAGAAGATGGAATCCATATTGCAGGCTAATCCTGATATCAAGGGTGTGATTAGTGGTAACGATACAATGGCCATGGGTGCGATGGCAGCTTTGAATGCAGCTGGAATGGGTGATGTCATTGTCGTTGGATTTGATGGTAGCAATGACGTTCGTGACTCAATTTTGGCTGGTGATATCAAGGCTACCGTTCTCCAGACTGCTGCAATCAATGCTATCATGGCTGTTGAGCAGGCTGATAAGTATATTAAGACAGGTTCCACTGGTCTACCTGAGAAGCAGCTTACCGATTGTATCTTAATTGATGAATCCAATGCTGCTAAGTTGGACAACTTCATGTTGAAATAAATTGAATAGTAATATAGCTCCTCCACAAAGAGGAGCTATATTTACCTAATTGGGTGGATTCGAATGAAACTTTTACGAAATGCTTTTCTTATCTTAATGATTTCAGCGGTTTTTGTGTCATGTACATTTGTAAAGCATGACGGTTCAAGTACGAGTAAAAATGATGATGGTGTATCCTTTTATTTTGAAGATGAGTCGTTTGATGCTGTTGAATATGTGCATGGTATTTGGGACGATCAAGTTGTTGGCACATTTAAAGAAGAAGCACGTGAATTGGAAGCGTTGTTGAATGGTTTGAGAACGGATCCCGAAAAAACCAAAGAAGCCTACGGTATACGAAAAGAAGAACTTTCACCATACACCTTTATTGTCTCTGGTAGAATTCCTATCAAAGAAGTGAATAGAGAATCTTCAGCAGGATTGCTTGTGTTGGATATTCTCGATTTGAGTGAAGAATCAAACTGCACGATACAGATTGGACCAGTTATCAAGAAAAGTATGGTCAGAGATGCTCTGGAATTTATCAAGTTCGATGATTTCAACAACCAAATTGAATTTGCAAATATCTCACGAGAAATCAATTTTTATATCAGAGACAATATTGTTCCTTCAGTTGATGATTCATGGAAGCCTGGAATGGTTGTTGATTTTCTGGGTGCATTTACGCTCTTTGATGGATCAGAAGAAGTAATGATAACACCAGTCCAACTAGAGTTATGTAGTGGTGATGCCAATGAGTGATCAAGTAATTCTTCGGGCAGAAAATATCCGTAAAGTGTATCCTGGCACCACGGCATTAAAAGGGGTTGATTTTAATGTTTATGAGGGCAAGGTGAATGTACTGGTAGGGGAGAATGGCGCAGGGAAATCTACGCTCATGAAAATACTGTCTGGTGTAGAGACTCCTACAAGTGGAAAATTCTACTTGCGTGATGAAGAATTAACTCATCTAACTCCAAAGACAGCTACACAGAAAGGAATAGGGATTATCTATCAGGAGCTAAGTCTCTTCCCTAACCTCAATGTGGCTGAAAACATCTTTATGAATAAGGAACTGTTGAAAAATAAAGGGTGGATTGATCACAAAACCCAAGAACAGAAAGCAAAGGAGTTATTGAGAAAACTAGAACAAGATATAAATCCTAGAAGCAAGGTTAGTTCCTTGAAAGTCGGTCAACAGCAGATAGTGGAGATAGCACGTGCTCTAGCTGAAGATATTAACATACTTATTATGGATGAACCTACTTCTGCACTCTCAAAAACAGAAGTCGAAATACTATTTAAGATTATTGATGAATTGAAATCAAACGGCGTTTCTATCATTTACATCTCCCACAGGCTAGAAGAACTAATACAGATTGGTGATTACATCACTGTTTTACGCGATGGTGAGTTAATTACGGAAAAGCCAATGAGTGATGTAAATCTTCAATGGATTATCTCTTCTATGGTCGGGGGTGAAGCAAGTAAAATATTTCATTCTGGGAAACGCACGATTGGAGATGTCGTCCTGGAAGTAAAAGATCTTTTTTTCCATGGGCCTGCTGAGGAACCTTTATTGAAAAGTATTTCTTTTGATGTACGAAAGGGAGAGGTTCTTGGTATATATGGGTTACTTGGAGCAGGTAGAACAGAAACACTGGAATCAATTATGGGGCTTCATACTGATGCTCGAGGTGAAATATATCTTGAGAATGAACTACTTGGCGAACCCGATATTAAATCAAGAATTAGAAAAGGTATTGCTTTGGTCCCTGAGGATAGGCAACGAGAGGGCATTGTACAAACAATGAGTGTTTCGCATAACCTTACATTGCCGGGTCTCTGGAGAATAGTCAAACAAAAGATACACATCAGTGGAAGTAATGAGTCAAGCTGTGTAAATGAAACAATTTCAAGCATGTCAATCAAAACTTCAAATTCTGAGAATTCTATTATGTCTCTTAGTGGAGGAAACCAACAGAAAGTAGTATTTGGGAAAAGTCTCTTAACTCAGCCGAAAGTATTACTCTTGGACGAACCCACAAGGGGTATCGATGTTGGAGCAAAAGGTGAAATTTTTAATATCATGAATAATTTAGCTCAGGAAGGGCTTGCAATTATCATGGTTACAAGTGAGTTGAAAGAACTGTTAGCAATTTGTGACAGAGTGATCGTTCTTTCCAAAGGCAAGATTACCGGTAATTTTGGTAAAGAAGAGATTACTGAAGAAAATATTGTAAATGCTTCAACTATAGGGCATATGACTACAGCACAGAGGTTCGGAGGAAGGGATAGATGAAAAATGCCATGAAAAATAACGATTTCTCGATTGGTATGATTTTGCTCAAGATGAGGACGATTATCGCTCTCATCCTTTTGGTAATTGTCTTTACTGTATTGTTGAATACCACACGTGGTATTAATTTCCTGCATCCCGTAAATCTCATGACTATAGCCAAGCATGTTGCTATTACTGGAATCATGGCAATTGGAATGACTTTTGTCATCTTAACAGGTGGTATAGATTTATCAGTAGGTTCTATAGTCGGGCTCTGTGGAATGATTGCAGGTGGGCTTATTAACGAAGGTATCGTTCTCAATATGTTTGGGGGAACCTTGTACTTGCATGTTCCTTTAATCATCTTGGTTTGCCTAGTGCTCGGTACTGCCATTGGTGGGGTGAATGGATTGCTCATCACAAGGCTGAATGTTGCTCCTTTTATAGGAACGCTTGGGATGATGTACATTGCAAGAGGATTTGCAAATATTCGTTCGGGTGGTGCAACATTTCCTAACCTTCAAGGAAAACCAGAACTTGGAAATACAGGATTTCCAATCCTTGGTGCCGGGAGATTCCTTGGTATGCCCTTATCCGTTTGGTTGATGATAATACTGATGCTAATTACAATATATGTTGCAAAGAAAACTCCATTTGGAAGGCATATTTACGCTATTGGAGGTAATCAACGGGCGGCAGAGCTGTCTGGTATTCAAGTTAAGAAAGTAACAACCCTGGTCTATATGTTCTCTGGATTTACTTCAGCCTTGGTTGGTCTGATTATTGCCAGCCAATTAGTTGCTGCACACCCCGCTACGGGTGAAAGCTATGAGATGAATGCCATTGCTGCAGCGGTACTGGGAGGTACGAGTCTATCAGGAGGAATCGGTAGCATTGGGGGCACTATCATCGGTGCTTTTGTAATTGGTGTATTGAGTGATGGTCTGGTAATGCTGGGTGTGTCTGAGTTCTGGCAGAATGTAATTAAAGGCTTAGTAATTCTTGCTGCAGTTATTCTTGACCAAACACAGCAGCGAATTAATGCTCGGTCATCAGAAACACGTGATAAAAAGCAAAGAAAAATGGCGAAAAGCACATAATCTAAAGAAAGATACTCCCCCTGTGTTTCAAATCCTCGCAGGGGGGTGCATTACTAAAATCATTTTTTATACTTACAACTCAATCATCACCTTCACCACATTCTGATGCCCCTCGGCTGCAAACTCGTAGGCTTCCACCGCCTTTTCAAAGGGGAATACTTTGGAGATAAGTGGTTTTACATCAATAGACCCATTTGCCACCAAAGCTACTGCCCTGTCAAAGGTGTTCGTGTAGCGAAAGAGCGTCTCAATACGAAGGCCACGAACCTGTAGTAAGGCAACATCAAGAGGAACAGTTCCGTTCATCATACCTACCAGTACCACTGTAGCACCGCGTTTGGCGCATCGGAAGAAAGATGGATAGACCCTTGGGTTGCCCGAGGCTTCAAAGAGACGATCTACCCCTTCGTTGTTTGTTTCAGCCATGATGGTTGCCTGTAGATCCTGGTTTGCCACATTGATGGGAATGATATTCTTATAGGAAGCTGCGATGGCTAGCTTCTCCT
>Ga0265295_1008794_pt1 | contig 11079 bp, 9 predicted proteins | sample Munlansysbiofilm_FD_192503 | JGI IMG/M metagenome (GOLD analysis project Ga0265295, IMG submission 192503) | Leachate microbial communities from a municipal landfill in Southern Ontario, Canada - Methane capture system biofilm | ecosystem: Engineered > Solid waste > Landfill > Unclassified ... | reverse complement strand
AATCGAGGAGATGCCATGAAAGCCAACCGAATTCTGATCGTTCTTCTTTGTATGACATTGCTTTTATCTGCTTGTGTTCAAGTGCCAACGGAAGGTTTGACCGAGAGGCAACAAACAGCTATCGCGGCCACAGTTACCGCGGTGATTGAGCTTGAAAACGCTCAAAAAACGCTTGAGGTTACCGCAACAGCTGAACCTACCCCCACAGTCACAGCAATCCCCGAAGCTACAGCGACAGCTGTTCCAACTTCAAAGCCTGTCTCTAAGGATGTGATTGGTCCGAACGACTATCCGGAGGGCTTCAATCCTTTAACCGGCTTGGCAGTTGAAAACCCGCTGCTTTTGCAACGGCGGCCGGTGATTATGAAAGTTTCAAATCATCAAATTGACTATCAGCCGCATTGGGGTTTGTCTTCCGCCGATTTGGTTTTTGAATATTATATTGGTTGGGGTGCAAACCGATATGCAGCGCTTTATTATGGGCAGGATTCAAACAAAATTGGACCCATCCGTTCTATTCGGAGGGTTGACGGGCATCTTGGCAGTCTATATCAGGGAGTGATTGGCTCAACCGGTGGCGATAAAAATACCGTTTTGGACTATCTTGACCAATATATCCCCGGTCGCTATTACCTCGACAAGGACCTTTGCCCCGGCGTATGCGATGATGGGCGTTGGTATGTTTACAGTGTCTTTGGCAATTCTGCCGGTCTCTCGAATTATTTTAATGCCATCGGTTATGGATTGGAAAATCCCGATTTGCACGGAATGGCTTTTTCGGAAACTGCTCCACAAGGTGGAGAGGCTGGGCGAAGCGTTTGGGTCATTTGGACCGAGAGCGGTAAGGCGCAATGGATTTATAACGAAGAAAGCGGAAAATATCATAATTGGACGATTGACGAGAGCACTAACTTCTATTATCAACCGCTGATCGACCAAAACACCGGTGAGCAGCTGGCATTTTCAAATGTGATCGTGCTGAAAGCTCCCTATACTGAAATTCAAGGAACGATCCATCAGATTGATTTAATCGGGAATACCACCGGTTATGAAGCGACAATATTTCGGGATGGCAAAGCATACGAGGTTTTTTGGAAAACACCCGAAAGTAATAAACCGATTCAGTTTTTCAATGCGGATGGTACACCTTTTCATTTGAAACCCGGGAATTCCTGGATTACGCTCTTTGGTCTGACTTCGCCAACCACGATTTATGGCGACGAATGGTCGATCACATTCAACATGCCCTAAGTGCCCTAAGATGCGAACGCTAATAATTTCAGATATTCATGCAAATTTAACCGCTTTTGAGGCAGTTTTAGAAGCAGCCGGTGAGTTTGAGCGGGTCTGGTTTTTGGGCGATGTGGTCGGTTATGGACCTGACCCAAACGAATGTATCGAGCTTTTGCGAAATCAACCAAAATTACAAGCCCTGATGGGCAACCACGATGCGGCTTTGCTGAATTTTATTCCAATTGACCGCTTTAATGCGGAGGCAAGGGAAGCGATTCAGATTCAACACGGTATGATTAGCGATGAAAATGAATTCTTTCTCGAGACGATGCGGATAAGCCTTCAGATTGACGGTATGACGCTTGTGCACGGCAGCCCGCAAAATCCAATCTGGGAATATATTCTCAATTATCAGACTGCCAAAAAGAATTTCCATGAATTCTCAACTAGAGGCTGCCTGGTTGGGCATAGCCATATCCAGTGCGTTTTCATCATGACCGAGGAGAATAGAATCCAGCTTTTGGTGCCTGAAGCCGGGGATCGCTGGAAGGCGGAAGGACGCTTTATCCTCAACCCGGGTTCTGTCGGACAACCGCGAAACCTCGACCCAAGGGCGTCTTTTGTGATTTGGGATGACGAGACGGATATCTTCGAGTTTAGGCGAGTTGAGTATGATGTCGAATCGGTTGCAAAACGCATCAGAACATTGGGCATTCCGGAACGTCAGGCAACGCGGTTATTTACCGGCTCGTGACAAAAATTTCTCTCTAATTCGATGGAACTTAATTGAGAAGAAAAACGTTTTAATAGTAATAACGTTTTTAGTGAATGGAGAAAAAAATGAAGAAGAAACTGCTTTACCTAAGTTTGATTGCCATGTTGGCACTTAGTGCTTGCAGCTCAGCGATGGATAAAAACGCCGCACCGAGTGTAGCCTCAAATGATTATGGTTATGAAATGATGGTGGCCGAACAAATGCCTCAAGGCGAGGCACCAATGGCTTTTGACGCGGTGATGCCCGAAGCTGAAGGCACTCAGGAACGAATGGTCATCCAAACGGCAAATTTGCGTGTCTCAGTTGCAGATACTGTTTTGGCGATGAAAGAGACCACAGCTCTTGCCAAGCGCATGGGTGGCTATGTGGTCAGCTCGGACAGATATACGACAAGCAACAACAATGGGACCTATACGCGCACCAATATCATCATCCGCGTTCCGGCAGAAAAGCTTGAAGAAGCGATGGAAGCCGTGCGGCAGATGTCTGCGACCGGAAAAGACGGAATTTTGAACGAAAGCCTCTCCGGTGAAGATGTAACCTCCGATTTTGTCGATTCTTCCGCTCGATTGCGCAACCTGAAAGCCGCTGAAGAGCAATTGGTTAAATTGATGGAAAACACGGAAGACCTCGAAGCCACGATGTTGGTCTTCAAACAATTGACCGAAACACGTTCTCAGATTGAGGTGCTCGAAGGCCATATTAAATATCTGACAGAATCCGCCGCTTTATCTTCGCTTTCTGTGGAATTTGTCGCCGAAGCCTCTTTGCAACCGATTCAAATTGGCGGTTGGAAACCTGAAGGCGTTGTCAAAGAATCGGTTCAAAAACTGATTCAAATTTTCCAGGATGTTGTTGACTTCTTGATTCGTTTCGGCATCACCTGTTTGCCCTTCCTGATTCCGCTGGGTGTTGGAATTTACTTCCTCGTTCGCGCAATCCGCAAATCCTCTGCCAAACGCCGGGCAGAGAAAGCGAAAGTCGCGGAAGAGATTATGCCAATCGAATGGAATGAAGAAAAGAAAGATTAATTTGTGTAAGTATTGAAGTCAGAAATAGCCGGTTGGGAAAATTTCCAACCGGCTTTTATGTCTTGTTCAGCAAGTTATACAGTAGGTCGGACGAAGTGCCGGAACGAAGTGAACGGCGACCGCTTTAGTTGCGGACTCCGACAAAAAGAGGATATGAAACGTCGGAGTGCACAAAAGAGGTGCATTCCGACCTACGTTAATTTGGGATATGAAACGTCGGAGTGCACAAAAGAGGTGCATTCTGACCTACGTTAATTTGGGATGCGAAATGTTGGAGTCCGTATAAGAGGCGGTTGCCGTTCAATCCGGCACTTCGTCCAACCTACGAGAAAACATCGTCAAAAATGGTTAAAATTTGATGTGGAAATTTGATGTTGTGTCGAGTGTCACTTTCAGTGTGAGGATATTTTCCTTCCACTGCAAATGGGTATTTACGCCATTTTGTTCAACAGAACGCGGTTCTTTTTCGCTCCAGAGGTAAATATTGCCTTCTGTTTTTCGCTCTAAATCCAGACCAATTTCAAGGCTTGAATCAGTGAGCTGCCAGCGTATTAGCTCAACTCCCTGGGCAAGGTGGAGGTCGGAGCCAAGCCAGGTGAGCGGGCGGAGCGGACGCAAGGCGACTAATCGTACGCCATGGGCTTCGACATTTTTGAAAGTGTGGCTTTGGTTGAAGCGTGCAATTTCACCACTCCAAAATTCTCGCATGAGCATTTCTTGCTCGTCAATTCCCCAATCTTTGAGGCTTAATTGCAAATCGGCCGCTTGATCTTGCCAATTAAAAAGGGCAATCACTTTCCATTCGCCTTGCGCATTTTGCAAATCCTGCGAAATTTGGGAAGGCATGTTTTGACTAAACAAATCCCGGACATGCGGCTTAGCCGGTAAGACCGGTAAAAGCGAAGCAGCGAGTTTCAGACGTTCGGCTGAAAGTTTGCTCATATCGTCCGAAATGAGCACGGCACCACCGGTGATGCTAATAGCAGTTGCCAAGGATTGCACTTCGGGGAGGCTCAGGTTTGAATCTTCACGGACAAGCAAGCAATCAGGATCGTTGACCCAAAGATGCGGTTCCATAATTGAACGGCTGAGGATGTTTTGAATGGCATTTTTGGCTGAAGGCATGTTCGGCTCATTGCGGAATATGCTTTTAAGTCCTAAAAATTTGGGAGCCCAATCGGGGCTGACGTCAGCGCTGATGCGCAGCATGTCAAAAATGCCAATGCCGCTCCCAATCGGGACGCCACAACCGAGCAAAATTGCATTTTCTCCGGCTTCTTCGCGGATGATTTCTAAGCCCTTACGCAAAACCTGGGCACGCGTAAAAATCGGATTGCTATAGTCGCAATCGAGGGCGGCGGCATAGAGAAAATCGAGTTTGAGATAGGGGAATTCCCAGTCCGAAACAGCCCGTCGAATGGTTTGACGGACAAATTCTTCAACTTCGGGGATGGTTAGGTCGAGGGCATAGCCTAAATTGTTCCAGACGAAGCCACTGTTGGCGCGCTGGCCTTTTTTGGTTTTGAGCAGCCATTCGGGATGGGTTTTGACCAGTTCTGAATCGCGTTGGACGATGAAAGGCGCCAGCCAAACGCCCGCTTGATAGCCGGCATTATGAATTTCTTGAGAAAGAGGTTTCATACCATCGGGAAAAATTGGTTGGAATTTGTCCCAAGTGCCAACATCTTGCTCAAAGCCATCGTCAATTTGAAAAACATCGAGCGGGAATTGCTCTTGCGTTTTTTGAACAGCCCGGAGGTTGCTACGAATGATTTCGGGGCTGATTTTTTGGAAATAATAATACCAGGAGCACCAACCAACAGGAGTTTTCATTCGTTGTCTGACCTGATTTTCAGCGGAAACCGCTTCAAAATAGGCTTTGAAGGGTTCAGGATTTAGCGTGTCGGAAAATTGCCAAACTAATGTGTCGCTCTGCAGCTGTTTGCCGGGCAGGAGTTGAAGGTCATCGCAATTTGCCCAAATTTGCAGATCGGGTTCGGGGTGAAGAGTTGAGACGATCGAGCCGAATTGCTCTTTTTGGCTGAGGAAGCCGACGATTAGTCCGACCCGGGCTTGATGGTCGAGGATTGCGGCGAACATATCTGAAGAAAACTCGGATTCGGCTTTGGTTAGCGGGGTTCCGGGGTTGTAAATCATGGGATGAGCAAAAGGTTTCAGACGACTGCGAATTTGTTTTTCGCCCGCTTGCCAAGTTCCGGAGGGCGACCAGCTTTGCCAACCGTTGCTGTAAAAAGCGGTTTGGATGGCTTGGTTTTCGGAAAAATGCAGCATTCCTGCCTGAACTTGGGAGAAAAGGAAGCGTTTTACTGTGACCGTTTCGTCTCCGTGGTTTTCCAATCTCATTTTTTGAAAAAGAAAGGCTTTATCGGGAAACAAATTGAAAACGACGGTCAGTTCCAATTTTTGGGAGCGGTCGTGATAGGTCAGAGAAATTGAATTGTCTGTTTGTTCTTGTGAGGTGAATGAAAATTCCGCTTTGCCGTTCGCGGTCATAAGCTCAAGATCAAAAGATGCCCGGTCCAGCTTGGCGCTTTTGAAGGTTGAGGAAAATAATGAAAAAGATCTGCTTTGCGGATCAACCGAAAAGTTAATCGAGGAATTTGTTAAAGTGTTCATGAGTTTCTCCAGACTTTCAATATTTCTTCGATGCTCAAGGGACCTTGCCGGAGCAATTGGGGCTCGCCTTGTTGGCAATTGATGATGGTTGAAGCCAAACCGCCCGGATGGTTGCCGCTGTCTAAAATCAGGCTGACCCTGCCGTTGAGCTGCGCATAGACTTCTTGGGCTGTGGTGGGGTTTTCGTGACCTGAAATATTGGCGCTGGTGACTGCCAGAGGTCCGCTTTGGGCTAACAAGTCAAGCGCAAAGGGATGGTCGGGCATGCGCAGGGCGACGCCGCTGTTGTTGCTTAATGCGGGCGGTAAGCCTGCTTTTTTCGGTAAAACTATCGTCAGAGGACCGGGTAAAAAGGATTTAATCAGAGCAAGCACTTTGGGCTTTGATTCATCGGTGAGCTGAGCCAATTGTTCAACGGTAGCGAAGAGCACGGGGATGGATTTTTCTTCCGGTCGTTCTTTGGCTTGGTAAATCTTGCGGATGCTGACCTCGTTAATCCGCCCGGCCAAGCCATAAAGTGTGTCGGTCGGGAAAACAATCAGCTCATCATTTGCTAAAGCTTTCAGAGCCATAGGGATGGCTTGCGGATCAATTATTGAAATAATTTGGGTTTTAATCGCAGTCAATTTAACTCGATTCTGACCAGTCGGTCTCGGTCGAAAATATCTTTACATAATTCAATCTCTGCTTTGGGGAAGGCTTGCCTGGCTAAGTTGATGGTTTCCGCTCCCAGGCTATCTTCGGTTTCGAGCAAAATCAATGCTGGGCGAGCCATTTTTGCCGGAGCCTGAGTTAGCAATTCGGCAATCAAGTCCAAACCGCTTTCGCCGCCATCGAGCGCCAAAGGCGGTTCCCAGGGCAAACTGTTGACTTGTTTGAGTTTATCGCTTGGAATGTAGGGCAAATTGGCACAAAGTAAATCGATTTCACCTTCAAAAGCGGACAACAAAGAAGCATTGAGGAATGTGATTCTATCGGCGACATGATGCTTTTGGGCGTTCCTTTGGGCGACTTTCAGCGCTTCGGTCGAGATATCAATTGCACTCATTTGCAAATCAGGACAATTTTTGAGCAGACTGACGGCAATAGCACCGGAACCGCTTCCGACGTCGACAGCCCTCCTTGACGAAGGATGATTTTTTAGCCAGTCTAATGCGCTTTCAACCAAGAGCTCCGTTTCGGGCCTTGGGATAAGAACAGCAGGGCTGACTTCAAATTCAAGCCCGTAAAATTCTTGCTTTCCGGTCAAATAGGGCAAAGGCTCACCTTCTTCTAAACGAGCGAGCAAGTTGTTGTATAAATCAAGCTGGCTGCCGGTCATCTTTTCTTCAGGATGAGCAAGCAGCCAGGTATTTGGTTTTTGGAAAACATGCGCCATCAGAGCCAGCGCAATGTAATGGGGTTGGTTAGTCTCTTTCAGCCTGTTGCCAATGCTGGGCTCAGACTTATTTTCCATTGCTCTCAAAATTTGCCAGGCGTTCGGCTTCTTCGGTCGCGCGCAATTCGTCGATGAAGTTGTCTAACTCGTAACCATCCATTACTCCGGCAATGTTGTAAGAAGAAACATTGATGCGGTGGTCGGTAACCCGCGATTGGGGATAGTTATAAGTGCGAATTTTTTCAGAACGTTCACCGGTGCCAATTTGGGATCGGCGCGTTGCGTCCAGTTCGTTTTGACGTTTTTCTTGTTCCAAGTCGAACAAACGGGCTTTAAGGACGCTCATGGCGCGGTTTTTATTTTGCAATTGTGAGCGTTCGTCCTGACAGGCAACGATGATACCGGTCGGTTTGTGATGGATGCGGACGGCCGTTGCGTTTTTCTGCACGTTTTGGCCACCAGCACCGGCTGATTTATAGACATCAATCTCGATATCAGAATCGGGAATGTCAATTTCGAAATCGTCAACTTCTGCTAAAACTGCGACGGTTACCGTTGAGGTGTGAATGCGCCCTTGCGATTCGGTTTCGGGAACGCGTTGAACGCGATGAACGCCCGATTCAAACTTAAAGCGCGAATATGCGCCTTTGCCTTTGATGCCGAGGGTGACTTCTTTATAACCGCCGATTCCGGTTTCGTTGGCGGAAATAATTTCGGTTTTGTATTTGTGGATGTCTGCATACTTTAAGTACATTCGCAGCAAATCGCTCACAAAAAGACCGGCTTCGTCGCCACCGGTGCCGGCGCGAATTTCGACGATAACGTTTCGCTCGTCGCGCGGGTCTTTTGGAACCAGTTTGGATTTTAATAAATCTTCCAATTCGGCTTTTCGGCTTACCAATTCGTCCAGTTCCATTTTTGCCATTTCGAGCATTTCGCCTTCGGAGGCTTCAATTAGTTGCTGTGTTTCATTGGTTTTTTCGATGTTTTCTTTATATTCTTTGGCAAGCGTAACGATAGGCTCGAGGTCAGAACGTTCTTTTGAAAGTTCTGCGGCGAGTTGATAATCTTGCCCAACTTCAGCAAGCTGCTGATCTAGTTCGGCGTAGCGATTGAGAATTGATTCAAGTTTGTCTAACATAGTTTATGGTTCGTTTCTATTAAATTCGGTTGATAAGTATAACATCTCGTTTGGGGATTTTTTGAAGAAAATAGGGATTAGGATGAGAGGATAGTTGGAAATCTGGATTTTCTTATATAAATCAAATTGGATTGGCAGGTCAGGAATTCTCAATACGGATCTGTCCGTATCAATTGTCAGAATTATTAACCCATCGCGGAATTCATTTAGCGCCGCAATATTTAGGCAGGTAAAACCATTTGGGCGATTATTGAGCATTCGTTATAGGGTCTGCCCCTACTGATGTATATACATTACACGATCTACATTTTTATGTAATTTTTTATATTGAGAGTTACTGGGAGCAGGCTCGGACGGACACAAAGCTGCGTGCAATCGGGTATAATCCACAATCGGAATAGCTATGCAACTTTATCTTATTCGTCATGGGCAATCGACTAATAACGTGAGCTGGGAAAAGGGAGATTATGATTCCGGGCGTGTTTCTGACCCGGGTCTGACTGACTTGGGCAAGATTCAGGCTGAGAGGCTTGGTCGCTTTATCGCTTCCACGATGCATAAAAAGGAGCGAAAGCTTACCGTCGGGCAGGATCGCCACGAGGTAAACCTCAATCAGCTTTATTGCAGTCTGATGATTCGTGCTATTCAGACCGGCGCGGCGATTTCTGAAGCGACCGGATTGCCTTTGATTGGATTGAAGGACGTGCATGAAATTGGTGGGATTTACCTTGACCAAAAGATTGGCGATGTGAATCAAACCAGTTTGGAATATGGTGTCAGTCCTGCCTGGTTGCAAAAAAATCATCCCGGGCTTCAATTGGATCAGGAGATTGATGAAGCTGGCTGGTGGCAGGGTGGTAAAGAGCCTGACCACGAACCACTCGAACGAGCAAGGCGGGTTTTGGACGCCCTGTTGGAACGACACAGCAAAAAGACTGACAGAGTTGGAATTGTTACCCATGGCGGTTTTTTCAACAGCATGGTGCGTGTTATTCTGAACATCCGACCGGATGAGCCGGATAATCGTAATATCCCTTTATGGGTCCAGTTTTGTAATTGTGGAATTAGTCGCTTCGATTTTAATCGGGGCAGGGTGGAATTTGTTTATCACAATCGGACAGATTTTTTTGATAATGAATTGATTAGTTGTTAGCAGTTTTGAAAATTTGTAAAATCTTTTATATATTTTTTTGAAATTTTGGTAGAATAGCCGCAGGAGAATCTTTTTAACACAAAAAAACACTAAAATGCCCCCATATATATCTAATATCGTACTAATTTTTATTCTTTATGCTGTGAACGCACAATTTGCGATGTATGAAATCGCGATGGTTTCCGCAAAACGTACCCGATTGCAACAAAGAGCTGATGAAGGTGATAAAGGCTCTAAAAGCGCCCTGGATTTTCTCAAAGATCCAAACTCCGAATATCTTTCAGCCGTTCAAGTTATGATTTCTTTAATTGATACCTTTATCGGCGGTATTGGTGGTGCTAATCTTTCGGGACCTGTTGCTGCCGTACTTAAGCAAGTTAGCTGGCTGGCACCTATTGCCGAACCATTTGCTCTGGTGTCAGTGACGATTATTCTCACCTATTTTTCAATTGTTTTAAGTGAATTAATTCCCAAACGGGTCGCAGTTAGTCAGCCTGAAAATGTAGTATCCCGCTTGTCGCCTTTGATCAAAGGTTTGACACGCGTGCTCACTCCCATCATTAAAATTTTGAGCGCATCGACCAATTTAGGTATCAAAGTTTTTAACATTGATGTCAGCCGCGAGCCCTCCATTACTGAAGAAGAGTTGAAGGGTTACATTCAAGAAGGCCGTCAAACCGGTGTTTTTGATGAAGCGGAAGAAGTTATGGTAGACGGTGTCTTTCGTTTTAGTGAGCGTCGGGTTGATGCAATTATGACGCCGCATACCGGATTGGATTGGCTCGATTTGAATGACGGACGCGAAGTGATGATTCGTGAAATGATGGAAAGCAATTATTCGCGTCTGCCGGTTGCGGAAGGTGATCTTGACCGAACCGTCGGTATTATCCGCGCCAAAGATTTGGTTGGTGTTGACGTATATTCTGAAGACTTCAATATTTTGAATTATGTTATTCAACCAATGTTTTTACCCGGCAATATGAAAGCGGTCAAAGCTTTTGAGCATTTCCAATCAACCGGTATTCATCAGGCAATGGTTATGGATGAGTTTGGCGGGGTTGAGGGAATGGTTACCCTCTATGATGTTTTGGAATCGATTGTTGGCGATATTCCGCAAGATGAATTTGACAAAGACCTCGAAATTGAGGAGTTGGATAACGGCGCCTTGATGATGGATGGTTTGGTACCGATTGACGTTTTGAAAGAACGATTAGGCGTCGACTTTTTGCCTGAAGAAGACAAAGCGGGCTACCAGACTGTGAGCGGTTTTGTGATGAATCAGTTAGGCGAAATCCCCTGTGTCGGACAAAAATTCAACTGGGGTGATTTCACCTTTATTGTTACCGAAATGGATGGTCACCGGGTTGACCGGGTTGAAATAATCCAAAACAGCGAAGAAGCTTAGGCTTTCTTGGTAATCTGTCGGAGTATTATTTCGCAAAAGAAAAAATTTATAGTGTACGGCTGGGTTTCAACCCGGCCGTATTTTCCTATAAAATCCTCGAAGATTAGAACCTGAGTTTCTCATTTTGCTGAAACAATCTGTTTTCAACGAGGAAAAGAAATGTTTTCGGGACACTAAATTGAGAAACTCAGGGGAGATAACCCCGGCGCCATGAGCGTTGAAGATTTCATCGCCTTAGCATTGGATGAGATTGAAAAGAAAATTTAGGTTTGGATAATTCCTGACTTAACTGTAGGCCGGATTCTGTTTTTGAATCCGGCTTAATA
>Ga0265295_1008792_pt1 | contig 11082 bp, 8 predicted proteins | sample Munlansysbiofilm_FD_192503 | JGI IMG/M metagenome (GOLD analysis project Ga0265295, IMG submission 192503) | Leachate microbial communities from a municipal landfill in Southern Ontario, Canada - Methane capture system biofilm | ecosystem: Engineered > Solid waste > Landfill > Unclassified ... | reverse complement strand
CTACGCTGACTGCTTTGTCGCCATCGCCTTTGCCCGCTGGGCCATTGCGGCCAAAGAGATGGGCATCCTTGAGGAGGCGCTTGCTGTCCATGGGAAGACCATGGCCTTGATAGAACGGGGCATCATCAAGACCGAGCCCTATCCCCTTCCGGCAGGAAGCGAGGCACAGGGGGTGCTGATGATCCTCTGCCATACTGCCACCGAGCTCTCTCTCGCGCTTGCACACGTTGGTGATGGGCGCGCCGCAGAGTACAGGGGAGAGGCGCAGGCGCACGCCCATTGCCTCCTCGACCATTTTGTAGACAGGGATTCGATGCAGCTCAAGGAGGTGGTTGTCCAGGAAGGGAGGCAGACCACACTCCTTGAGCGGCATCGCAACCCTGGCCACACCGTTGAGTGCATGTGGTTCCTCCTCGATGCCCTCGGTGGAAAGCGCCTTCAAGAGATCGAGACCATCCTCATCACCGCCCTCAGCCTGGGCTGGGATGAGGAGTATGGGGGGCTCTTTCGCTACGTCGACTCTGAGGGCGGGAGGCCGAGAGGCGAGCAGGGGGCGGACGCCTTCTCTGCCCTGGTCGCCGACACCTGGGACTACAAGCTCTGGTGGCCGCACGCTGAAGCGCTCTATGCCACCTCCCGCCTCTATGAGGCGACGGGGAATCCAGCGCTTGCGCTCTGGTATGAGCGGGTCAAGGCGTACACCTTCGCCACCTTCCCCTCCGCGGAGGAGGGGATGGAGTGGATCCAGATCCGAAGACGAGGAGGGGAGGCGGAGGATCGGGTGGTGGCCCTGCCCGTTAAAGACCCCTACCACATTATCAGGGCCCTGTTGCTCTTGATCACAGACAAAGGAACGACATGATGCTGTACGAACAACTTACGAGAGAAGAACACACCGCGCTGAACACCAGCATGTTCAAGGCCTACGATATCAGGACCCAGAGCAAGGCGCTCACCTCAGAGTTGAAGAGGCGCCTTATCAGGGCGCTGGCGCGCTACTACCGGGAGGTGCTGAAGGTCGACTCAATCCTCATCGGCCGAGACGCCCGCCTCCACGCCTCGGCGGTCATGGAGGCCGCCATCGAGGGCTTCTGCAGCGCCGGCCTCGATGTGCTGGTCAATCCTAACCAGATCTCCACCTGCCAGTTCTACTACGCGTGCATGCAGCACCGTGAGAGCGCCGGTATCATGATCACGGCCAGCCACAACCCCGGCACCTACATCGGCATGAAGCTCGTCGCACCGAACCTGGTGACCCTTGCCATGGGCAGCGGGCCGCAGGGCGGCATCTCGGCGATCCGCGACTTCTACATCGAGGACCGGCCGGCACCACGAGCGGCCCGGGGTCGGGTGAGGGTGGTGCGGTACATCGATCAATTCATCGACTACTCGACCCGTCTCGCCGGCATCCAGCCCAATGAGCTTGATGGGGTCTCGATCCTCACCGACTTCCTCTCCGGTTCGGCTGGAGCGGAGGTGAGCGAGGCGCTGACCAACGCAGGGGCGAACCTCAGGGTCCGCAACCTCATCCCCGATGGCACCTTCCCGTCAGGGGACCCCAACCCGATCGTCGCCTCCTCGATCGCCCCGACCTGGGAGTTGATGAGGAGCGGGGAGTTTGACTTCGGCTTCTGTTTTGACGGTGATGGGGACCGCATGGACATCATGAACAAGGAGGGGCAGCAGATAACCCCATCCTTCAACCTCTCGCTGCTCATCCCCGAGGTGAAGCGCCTCTTCAGACGGGTCCATGAGAGTGGGTTCTTCGGTTCGGCCCCTTTCGATCCCCACCTCTACTACGATGTGAAGGCCAATCCCCCCTCGGTGGTCCGCCAGGCCAAGGAGGGGATCGGGGTGCATATCATCCGCAACGGCCACTCCTTCATCAAGGAGGCGCTGAGGCGCAACCTCAAGGACCAGTTCATCGTGGCCAGTGAGGAGAGCGCCCACTACTATATGAACTTCCCCTTCGACCTTGGTGACTACTCCAAAGGCTTTGCCGCCACGGAGAACACCCTCTACTTCACCCTGCTCACTGCAAAGGTGTGGAGCCGCAACCCAAAGCTCTACGAGGAGGCGTTCGCTGCCCAGCAGGCGATCCACCGAGAGCGTGAGTGGCCGTGTGAATTCACACACGAGAAGGATATTGCAGGGGTGGTAGCCGAAGTTGAGCGGATCTTCTCCGAGCAGGGGCTCAGTGTCTTCAAGGAGATGGAGGATGGTTCGAGCCTCGATGCCACCTTGATGAGGGCAGGGCTGCCCGAGCACATCGATGGATCGACCAACCTCAACGGCGATTGGCTCCAGGTCGCCCAGCGTATCAGCCGCAGCGAGGAGGGTATCGCCCGCTGGGAGGTTGCATCGAGCTCTCCTGAGCGCCTCAGTGAAGCGGTGAGCCTCATCAGGGGCGTCACTGACTCCTACGTGAACGACGGGAGGGCGAGGTACGAGTAGGTCCCCTGAAGAGCATGGGCGATCACAGCTGTATGGTAGGATCGCCCAGGTATGGCTTTGCCCCAAGTTTACCCGCTCTATAGGCATTGCCAATGCTGATCCTCTTATGAAGGCCAAACTCCTGGACTGAGTAATATTCACTTGCCCCGTCTTCGTCCTTCTCACAGAGCCAGATCATGTCATTGCGCATAAAGTCCAACTCCATAAGGCTCTGGTTGTGCGTTGTCGCAATGATCTGTGATCCGGTGGTGTTGAGAAGGAACATCTGTAACAGGAATGCAACAAGGTCTGGATGCAGAGATGCCTCAAGCTCATCGATGGGAATGACACCACCGTCCAACATGGTGGTCCCGAGTCCAAGGTAGCGAAGCGTCCCCTGGGATTCCTCATCAAAGGGAAGTGAGTGGAAGCCCAGGGAGGTGCGATGTTGGAATACGGGGGCAGGGTTCTTTTCTGACACCCTCACTCCTTCTATGTGCAAACCAGAGCGTTGCAACAGTATGTTGGAGAGGGGTATCATCTCAGATTGTCCCACCCTGCCCGTCCATATCTCTACTGAAGTGTTAGGGGTGACAACAGGCTTCAAGACATGGTTGAAATATGCTACCACCAACTCAAGCTCAACAGAGTGGATATTGCTCTTCTGGTAGGCGAAGAGGGTGGAGATAGTGTCTACTGTATTGCCACTGAGCGTTGCTCTCTCCTTGGCAGACAGACCGCACTTGGTGCCAAACTCCACTGTTGAGATATGCGTGCCCTCATCGTGGGTTCGCCTGAAGAGCAGGGCCTTCCTTCCCATCGGCTGATAGGTAAGCTCTTCACTAATGAAATGCTTCTTATCAACGATGAAACGATAGGTATACCGGATTTGCTCTATATAGAAGATGAGGGCAAATGTGCCTGGTTCTTGTGTGGTCGTTTCATCAAGGGTGAATGGCTCAAACCCGGTACCCGTATCACTACCCGTAGTCCCATCAACGACAAGCGACCGAAGAAAATCAAGCGCACGCAATATGTTGGTTTTTCCTGATGCGTTGTAGCCATACAAGATGCAGAACTTCAATAGGCTGACAGAATCAGAAATCTTGTTCAATACGTATGTATCCGAACTGCCTTGAATCTTGTTGTTAGCGAGAAAACTAATGGTCTGTTCATGCTTGATAGAACGAAAATTCTTAACTGAAAAGGATTCTATCATAATTAAACTCCATATTACGGAAAATAATTCCAGATACATTGATTATAATCATAGAATGTATATTCCACAAGGAAATTCATGCGCGTACGCTTTGAACGTAATCGGAGGGCGCAGGTTGATACCCCTCCGCGTGATGTCCAGGCCCTGTTGAACATCTCTGCAACCAGCGCCAAGCGCCTCTTGTCTGCGATGGTGGATGACAAACTACTCGTTATGGAGGGGAAGGGGCCGGGTGGCCACTATTGAAGGTGGAGGCCGTGAGGGGGGGCGTTTCCATCATGCTCTAGCTCCCATCCTCTGCTCTGACGAGATTTCGTCATTGTTGTCAGCTCCGTGTCGTGGTACCATTGGTCCCACGAAGGAGTGGACACATGAAGAGGGTAGGTAAAGGCCGGACCTCCTATCGCACCCTGGCTGCACGGAACAAGGCAGCCATCGATGCGTACAACCGCCACAACCTCTTCGTCCTCTCGCTGATGGGTGCCTTGATGATGCTCATCCCCATCGCATCAGCGCCGTACAGCACCTCAAAACGATCGCTGCTGCCTGTGTACATCGTGTTGATGGTGTGCATCCTCCTCCTCACCGTGGTCAGCAGGGTCCCCTCGTTTGAGCGGTTCACCCTTATCGGCCTCTATGTTGGCTTCTCGGTCTTCTTTGCTCTGGCCGTCTATCTCAGTGTGTTCAACTCCCCCCATATGCGGGCGACGATCCTCATCGGGGTCTTCTGCATCGTGCCGCTCGCCTTCATCGACAATCCGCTTCGGATGAACCTCTTCATCGCCACCTGGTTTGTAATCCACACGGCATTGGCCTACATCTACAAGCGCCCCTTCGTCCTCGATGACGCCATAAACACCCTGGCCTTTGCCATCATGGGCGGCTTCTTCGGTACCATCACCACCAAGCTCAGGGTCCGTAGCTACGAGGATCAGCGCCTCCTGGTCATCAAGGGGGAGACCGATGCGCTGACCGGACTCTACAACCGCCACAAGCTCTTCGAGACCCTGGCAGGGAAGGCACGGGAGCCGCTCTCCGGCATCATGATGATCGACATCGACCACTTCAAGGAGTACAACGACCACTACGGCCACATCGTGGCTGACGAGGCGATGCAACACCTTGCTTCGATTCTCAAGGAGGTGGAGCGCCGCGCCTCCATCACCTTCTACCGCTACGGCGGCGAGGAGTTCGTGGGCCTGGCCTACGCGCTCACCGAGTTGGAGCTTGCCTCTCACAGTGAGGCGCTGCGAGGCTCGGTGGAGAGCGCTGAGGTGGGGACACCTGCCTTCACCATCAGCATCGGGGTCGCATACTGTGGGGATGAGGCCAATCCCTCCTACCAGAAGGTCATCAAACAAGCCGACGAGGCGGTCTTCGAGGCCAAGCGTTCCGGACGTAACCGGGTGGTCATGCTCCGCGCTCTCTGATCATCGCCAAGGTCCTCATCACACTGTAGTAGGAGGCGAGTGAGGTGGTCTCGGCACGCTGTTGCAGAGCCGACAACTCATCGGCTTTCATGCGCCAATGGCACTGCACCCGCCCCTGGTCGATGAAGGCGCGGATACCCTCCGTCTCCAAACCCTTCTCCTGGAGACGGTAGAGCAGGGTATAGGCAAGCTCATCGTAGGCGGGGTGGAAGAAGCCCTCGTCATAGGTGAGATGCATCTCCTCGATCTCTTCCCTGCCACGGTCGAGGAGGGTGGTATCCTCCACGGTATCGAGGAGGGAGAAGTAGAAGAGGCTTGCCGTCCCCTTGCCCTCATCCCTTCTGAGGATCCGCCCCAAACGCTGGATGCGCTGTCGCTGTTCGCTCGTCGAAGCGATGACGATGCCCACATCGGCTGACGGGATGTCCAGCCCCTCATCAAGTGCCTTGCAGGAGACGAGGATGCGCACCTCCTTTGAGCGATACCGCCTGAGGGCGAGGGTACGGGCCACGCTGCCCATCTCACTGTGGTACATGGCGACGCTGCCTCCCATATGGGCACTGAGCGCCTCATAGAGTGCCTCGCTCTGCTCGATGCGCTCTGAAAAAAACGATGATGGTGCTCTCTTCGCTGAGCAGGGTGATGAGGTCAAAGGCGCATTGGAGGCGTTGTGGCGCTTCATAGACGATCGACCGACGTTTGTAGAGGGCGGTGAGTAGGATTGTTGCAACCGTGCGTATCTTCTCCTTGGGGTCTTTGGTGAGCGTGTTGAGCTCTCCAAAGAAGCGGTGTTGAGGCACAGTGGCCATGGCAGGACAGAGGCGGTAGAGGGATTTGAATGCCGTTGAGATTTTTCGTGACAGCCCTTCATACGCCGCCGCTTGTTCACTGTCCATCGTCAGTCCGATGTTGAAGATCACCACGTCATTGACCACCCCATCAGCGATCACCTCCCCTACATCGTAGGCGTAGAAGAGGGGCCCGAGGGCAGGGGCGATGACACGATCGAAGTGGAAGGTCTTGGGGGTGGCCGAGAGGCCGAGGGCGTAGTAGTTGGCCCTCGCCTCCCCATCCACGGCATCGAGGAAGGAGAAGATCTTGCGGTTCTCGCTGCTGCCGTAGTGGTAGCACTCATCGGCGATGAGCATGACCGGCTGTCCGCCGGTCAGCTGCCGGGCGACAATGGGGGAGACGCGGTAGCGCGCTGAGTTCACCACGTAGATCATGACCGGCTTGTTATGGTGTTGGCGCAGCCCCCCGCCGACAAGCCCGATCTCGTCGCGGCCATAGCCCAGCTCGTGTTCGAGGGTGAGGAGCACCTATGGATTACGAGAGCCTGTACAGAGAGTACCAATACATCGAGAAGGGTCTGAAGGACCAGATCAAGACCCTCGCAAAGCTACAAAAGTCCATCGCCAAGGGAATGGAGAGCGGAGAGCTCGCCAAGGCCCGTGGAGACCTGGGCCAGCTTGAGGCCATCACGACAACGACGGGTGAGAGCATCGACAGCCTCAAGGGGACACTGTTGGGCTTCGACAGCCGCACCTACATCGAGAGCGGGCTTTTTGCCTCACAGCTTTTGGAGCAGTGTGCAGAGGCGGGCATCGACGTCATCGGGGAGTTCCCGATCTATGAGATGTTCCCCTACCGGGTGAGGATCTCCATTGAGGAGGAGGCGGTCTACCTCGACCGCAAGAAGTACGCCCTGCTCAGGCCCAAGAGCCTGGTCGCCCTGATCAAGGGGAGCCAGGAGAAGCTCTACAAAGCCTCCTTCAATGCAGCCTCCTTTGCCAACGAGCTTGCCGCCGCCTATGACCAGGCGGAGCTTGCCAATCCCAAGAAGGCGGGTGGGGACGTCTATCTGGCAACCCTCTACAAGTACCTCGTGCCGATGGCACGATCGCGCAAGGAGTACGACCAACAGTCCTATGCCTTCGATATCGCCCGCCTCTTCGACAGCGAGGAGGTCGAGCTCAAGGGAGGGCGGCGCTACCAGTTCGGCCCGAGCCGCAACAACAACAAGGCATTGAGGATTCTCGATCGGGAGGGCCGGGAGCACTACCTGGCAACGATCAGGTTCTTCTAAAAGGAGGCAGAGATGGCAGAGTCCTACAGCCTGCAGGCCACGATCGCCCAACTGAGCAAGGGGGAGGTCCCCGATAGCGAGGAGCTGCTCAGCCAACTCTCGGTGGGCATCGGGTTTCTCACCGATTTCTGGCGTGAACAGTACCTCTCCCAGTTTATCAAGAACGGAGGGTCTGCCATCAAGTTCGTCACCGGCAGGGCGGGCAGCGGCAAGAGCCATACGCTCAAGCTCTTGCGCGCCGACGCCCGCAGCGAAGGGTACGTGACGGTCAACCTCTCTGCGCGCGATGTGTGGCTCCACGACTTTCGAGACTTCTACCTCGAGATCTTCGGGAAGGCGGATGTCATGGCCCTCCTTGCCGACTGCGCACGGGTCATCATCATCGATATGGGCTATGACCCTGACCAGATAGATGAAGGGTCCACCTTCCTCGACTACCTTGCCCAGAATGGTCATGCCGACGGGCTGACGAGGTGGGAGATCCGCAACCAGCTCAGAAAGCGCTTCCTCAACAACCGTCGCATGGACAACAACTTCTCCCTTGCCTGCAGCCTGCTCTGCGGCTCGATCCTCGGCCATCCGACCCTGGAGGAGGCCAACGAGGAGTTGCTCCTTGCGTGGCTCCATGGGGACAAACAGATCCGCATGACCCAGCTCAGGCCGCTGGGCCTCGCCCCGAGCAAGGTCACCAAGTACAATGCGCGCAACCTGCTGCGCTCCCTCTGTGAGCTCGTGGTGCAGGGCGGCCACAGCGGACTGCTGGTGACCGTCGACGACCTTGAGGTGCTGGCAGATACCTCGGGGATGAATGAGCGCCACTACACAAAGATGCGGCGTGAGGATACCTACGAATCGATTCGCCAGCTTATCGATGACATCGACACCTTCTCCAATGCCATGGTGGTCTTTGCATTCAACCGCTCCCTCCTTGACAACGAGAACAGGGGGTTGAAGTCCTACCAGGCGTTGTGGATGCGGATCCAGAACGAGGTCGTCAGTGACCGGATCAACACGTTCAGCGATATCATCGATCTGGACCGCCTCGCCTTCCAGGTCTACACCCCGGCCATGCTCATCGAGATGAGTGAGAAACTGGCCCAGGTGGTGGGACAGATCAACGTGCAGGCACAGGTCTTCGATGAGGAGACCGCTGCCAGGCTCATCGCCCAGGCGAGGACCGGGTCGGTGTCGCTGCCCAGATTGGTCAACCGGATGACCCTGGGCTTCATGGAGGAGGATGGTGATGAGCTATAACCACGAAGAGCGGCATATGATCGAGGCGTTGCGGTCGGGGATTCCCAGCCGGGCCATCGGGCGCCACTTCAGCGAGGCGAGGGGGGAGCTGCTCGACCAGATCGTCCATCGCCTCGACCAGGTGGCCAGCGAGGGGAAGAGTGACGGCATGATCATCACCGGCAAGTACGGGGAGGGGAAGACCCACCTGGTCAACACCGTCTACACCCTCGCCCATGCACGCAATATGGTGGTGTCGACCGTCTCCCTCTCCAAGGAGACCCCCTTTGACAAGCTCCACTTCGTCTACCCCAAGCTTGTGGCCGAGACCTACCTGCCGGGCAAGGCGCAGCCGGGGTTCATCACTGAACTTGATAACAAGCTCACCGAGCATGCCCCGCTGACTACCGAACTGCTGCTCTACACTGCACGCAAGCTCGAGACCGACAAGCTCTACTACCTGCTCAAGTGCTTCGTCAAGACCGAGGATCTTGAGGAGCGGTTCCAGTTCCAGACCGACCTGGAGGGGGACTTCATCTCCAACGTCCTCATCAAGCAGATCTACCGCCGCATCTACGAGGAGAAGGTCGTCTTCAACCAGAACTTCGCCAAGACACGGCATAGCTTCGACTACTATACCTTCCTCTCCCACCTCTTCAGGCGCCTCGGCTACAGTGGGTGGGTCATCCTCTTCGATGAGTCTGAGCTCATCGGCCGCCTCGGCAAGAAGGCACGCCTGAAGGCGTACCAGAACATGGCCCGCTTCCTCTTCCCGCCCAAGAGCCTTGAGGGTGTCTTCACCCTCTTTGCCTTCTCCGCCTCCTACAGCGAGGATGTCATCGAGGCGAAGGGGGAGTACCAGAACCTTGAGGAGGTCTTCCCCGATGATGAGCAGGCCAAGGCGGTGCTCGACGCCATTATCGAGGCTGAACAGCTCGCCCCCCTGACCCGTGAAGAGATCGAGGCGATCCTCTCCAAGATCATCGCCTTCCACGCCAAGGCGTACAACTGGGACCCTGCCGTCGACCAATCCCTGCTCCTGCAGAAGGTCGACAAGAGCGGTTATCTGCTGCGCAGCAAGATCCGCAGTATCATCGAGTACCTTGACCAGCTCTACCTCTATGGAAGTGAGACAGAGAGCACCGTCGCTGCCCTTGATGAGGGCTCCTATTGGGAGGTCCCGAGCTACGAGGAGCTCTTCAGCGAGGAGGGGTAGGGACTCGGTCCATGGCCCGGGCTCCTACACCCCAAGGCAGGCAATCGGTACGACATGCACCCCATCCTTACGGGTATATGCGTACCGCCCTGCCGTCAGCACCATGCAAAAGGCAGGCTTCTTCATTCGAGTCGTATCGATGTTTTGCTCCAATGCCAACAGGTGTGCCGCCCCTTCGTCAATGAGTGAGCCGCCAAGCTTTATTTCCACCAAGGCGTAGCTGCCATCACGGCGATGGATGATGGCATCGCACTCAAGGTTGTTCTTGTCACGGTAGTGGGCGAGGTTTCCATCCAACGCCTGAGCATACACCCGAAGGTCACGGATGCAGAGTGATTCAAAGAATAGGCCCATTGTCTCCAAATCGTTCAGCAGGTCATCGGGCGTGGCTCCGATAGCAGCCGTTGCGAGGCTGGGATCACAAAAATGATGGACATCGCTACTTCTCACTACAGTTCTTGATCGGAGCTTTGGGCTCCAGGCAGGAAGATCTTCAATGACAAAGAGTTGTTTAAGTGCAGAGATGTAGGAGTGTGTGGTATCATAGCTCAGTCTTTCGTTATCATTGCTTAAGATATCCTGATGGATGCGTGTAATCTTCGCATCGGTTGCGGTGTAACGGGCAAAACTTCTCAGCAGATTCCTCACACGCTCTGGATTTCTCTGAACTCCGTCATAGGATACCAGGTGAGATTCAACGATGGAGTCCACATAATCGACGGACTGCTGAAGAGCGATATGATGTGGAAGATCAACAGCCTTGGGCCATCCTCCACGACACATCAGAAATGCAATATCTGCAACAGAGAGTGCACTGACACCTTGAATGGGACCTTCAGCTTTAAATAAACCAGACAGGGAGATTTGGCCACTGGACTCGCCGCTCTCTTGCAATGTCATTGGTCGCATGGTGATACGTGCGATTCTTCCTGTGCCAGAGTGGGAGTATGCCATATTAGCCAAAGGGGTTGTTGAGCCAGTGAGGATGAACTGTCCAAACGCATCCCTCATATCCACTTCATGACGAACTGCGTCCCATAGCTCCGGTACTAATTGCCACTCATCAAGGAGGCGAGGTACGTCGCCTTGCAGGAGTGAGGAGATGTGTAACTCAGCTGCCAGCCGAGCTTGCTTTCCTTCTTGAGGGTCTTGTAAATACAACACACTCCGTGCGATTTGTAAGGCTGTAGTGGTTTTGCCACACCATTTGGGTCCTTGGATCAAAATGGCGCCTTTGGCTTCTAACTTCTGAGACAATAGCGTATCAGCAATTCGCGGTCGATATTCTTTCATATGTGTCTTCTTGCTTGTATTGTAACGAACTACCATAGCGCTGTCAATCAATTCGGCAGAATGGCGCATAATCGTTCGGCAGAATGGCGCATAATCGTTCGGCAGAATGGCGCATAATCGTTCGGCAGAATGGCGCATAATCGTTCGGCAGAATGGCGCATAATCGTTCGGC
>Ga0265295_1008791_pt1 | contig 11082 bp, 10 predicted proteins | sample Munlansysbiofilm_FD_192503 | JGI IMG/M metagenome (GOLD analysis project Ga0265295, IMG submission 192503) | Leachate microbial communities from a municipal landfill in Southern Ontario, Canada - Methane capture system biofilm | ecosystem: Engineered > Solid waste > Landfill > Unclassified ... | reverse complement strand
CTCGTAACTTGTAACTCGTAACTCGTAATCTTCACTGGACACGAGACGTATCCAATCCAGCACTGGCACTCGTAACTTGTAACTCGTAACTCGTAACTCGTAACTCGTAACTCTTCTACCAAGCTCAACCCATCTTCAAGATCAGCAATTGATGTCAAGAAAATAATCAGTTTGTGAGGCAGTTTACCAATTGAGACGGTTCAATTCCTCTCCCCAAGTCACGCCACTTTCTTATGCACTTTAAGGTGAATAAGTGGCCAAAGCCTATTCCAATCCGTATTATCCAGGCCTAATACCTGCAAAGCGAGAACGGGACGCTATTTTAGACAAGTCCTGAATATGAATGATGATAAGGTAGGGGTTTTGGGCGAAAACCCAAGTCCTGCATATCAAGCGGCAATAGCAATGGGAAACGTGAGTCTTGGAGTTCAAAGTGCCTAAGATAACTATCAATTTACCATAAGCTTAGCGGCACTTTGGACTTCAAGCGGCAATGCGGCAAAGAGAGTCTTTTTCATCAGAAACACCATGATCCTTTCTCCCTCCAGGGCATCGATCACATCTTAATCTACCCTTAATCAAGCGTTAATTATTAACGCTTGATTAAGGGTAGATTAAGATGTGATCAAGTGGCTCAAATGAGAAAGGAGAACCCAAGAATGCTGGTTTATCCGGGGGATGAAAAAGGCTCTCTTTCAAACTAACTTGTCTGAAATAATCCGTGTCAATTTGTTTAATCCGGCCCATCCGTGTGACCATTAATTTTTTGGGAGGATGCCAGATTTTGCCTTTTTACTTGACACACAAATGAACTCCAGAAATATGGAAAATAGCTTTATTTTATGTAAACTGTAATGTTATAGATAGAAATTTAAATCTCAAAAGAGGTGATGGATGTCCATATTTGATTTTTTCGGCATGATGACCAATGACATAGCGATAGATTTGGGTACAGCCAATACACTGGTGTACAAGAAAAACGGCGGTCTGGTGATCGACGAACCCTCGGTGGTAGCTGTATCCACAGATAGCAAGAAGATCATCGCCATAGGCCAGCAGGCGAAGGTGATGCTGGGCAAAAATCCCGATGAAGTAAGGGTGATCAAACCCCTCAAAGACGGTGTGATAGCCGATTTTCAGGTAACCGAGCTCTTGCTGCGCAATCTGATCATGCGGGCCCAGAAAAAGCGCCTTTTGGTGCGTCCGCGGGTGATCGTGTGCGTGCCTTCCGGCATCACGGAAGTGGAAAAGCGCGCAGTTCGCGATAGTGCGCTGCATGCCGGTGCCCGTGAAGTTTATCTGATCTCAGAGCCTGTAGCAGCGGCGATCGGAGCGGATTTGCCCATCGACGAAGCCTGTGGAAACATGGTGATGGACATCGGTGGCGGCACCGCTGAAATTGCCGTGATTTCGCTGTCTCACATCGTGGTGCACAATAGCATCCGCGTGGGCGGAGACAAGATCGACACAGATATCATCTCCTACTTGCGCAAAAAGAACAATCTGCACGTGGGTATTCAGACTGCCGAGAAGATCAAAATGACCATCGGCAGTGCCTATCCCTTGAAACAAGAAATCTCTATGGATGTGCGTGGCAGAGACATCGTTTCCGGCTATCCGGTCACCATCAAAATCTCCTCGGAAGAGATCCGGGAAGCTATTACGGAAACCGTTTCCACCATGATCGATGCCATCAAGCGTCTTTTTGAGCGCACAGCTCCGGAGCTTTCGGCTGATATCGCGGAAAGAGGTATTTTCCTCACCGGTGGTGGGGCTCTGCTGAAGGGTTTGGATGAAAAGATTCGCAAAACTGTGGATTTGCCGGTGCACGTGGTTCCCGATCCTCTGGAATGTGTGGTCAAAGGTGCGGGCATGGTGCTGGATGATATCGATCGTTACCGCCAAGTATTGATCAAAAGGATTGAAGATTAAGCGGAAAGAAAAGCTTTCAGGGCTATATCGATGGTGCCCTAAAGAGCCCAGCTAAGCAAGGCCATGTACAAGAAGTATATACTGCCCGTGGTTCTCATCATCTTGTCGATTGCGATGTTGATCGGCAGCAGAGAGATACGTGCGGCAAAGGCAGCCTTTTTTGGCCGAACCCTGTTTTTCCCTTTTGTGCATTCCCTGAAGGCGATAGAGAGCAATCAGGCTTTGCAGAAAGAGAACTTTATCCTGCGCTCTCAGATCACCGAAAGCACCCTGCAAAATCTTGCCTTGCAAAACGAACTGAAGGAATATCTGGATGTAGCGTCTGTCTCATGTATCACCCCGGAAGTGGAATTTGAATTGGCTGAAGTGATCGGCTTTTCGGGACAATTTCAAGAGCGCAATCTGATCGTGAACAAGGGGAGAATGCATGGCATCGCAGCAGGTTCTGCGGTGATCTCCGGGCCTGGCATTGTGGGCAAGATCGTAAGTGTGACAGATACATACAGCATCATTCTGCCTTTTTCCAGTCCCCGCTTTCAGGTGCCGGTGATGGACCAAAGAACCTCTGTGCAAGGCATCTTGCAATCCGATATTGCGGGCACGATTTCGATGAATCTGGTGAAGCTGGGCTCCGAAATTGCCGCTGGTGATACCATCGTAACTTCAAATCTATCCAGATTGTACCCCAAGGGTTATCCAGTGGGGACGATCAGCCGCATCCGGGAATCTACCGACAATCTGTTTATCTCTGCGGAAATCACCGCTTTTACCCTGGTAGAAAATTTGGAACACGTATATATCCTGAAAGAAAGGAATTAAAATGGCAAAAAAACAGAAAAGTCCGTTCATCACAATCTATGGACAGAGCTTTGAACGCATCCCGATCAAGACTCATATTCTCAGCCCCCAGGACGATATGGCGCAGATCATCCGGACTTACGCGCTGCCTCTGATGAAAAAGGGCGACATTCTCACCATCAGCGAAAGCCCCATGGCTATCACTCAGGGACGCGCCATCCCCGTGAGTGAGATCAGGATCAGCCTTTTGGCCAAGCTGCTCTCCCGCTTTGTGGCCAAAGTGCCCTATGGCATAGGACTACGCGCACCCTCCAGCATGCAATGCGCCATCGAAGAGACTGGAGTGCTCCGCATTGTGTTTGCCGCAGCGATCGGGGCGATAGGCAAAGTCTTGAGACGCAAGGGCGATTTTTACCGCGTAGCAGGCATGCAGGCTGCTTTGGTGGATGCTGCCAGCACTTCGCCGGTTCCGCCTTATTCTGAAACTGTGATCAAGGGGCCCAAAGAGCCCATGAAAACGGCTATAAGTCTCAGCGAGGCTGTGGGTTACCCGGTAGCCATCATGGATATCAATGATATCGGCGGTAGCTGGATGATAGGCTGCGGAGCAGGTATCAGCAAACACTTTATCGAGCTGGCTATGAAGGACAATCCTCAGGGTCAGGCAGATGAGCTCACACCCCTGTGCATCGTGCGGCGGGTGCTGAACTAAGACTATGTGGATCAAAGCACTGAAAGCCTTTCTTGCCGGTTTGCTCTTTCTGTATATACAGATTTTGGCGATGTCGGCTCTCACGATCGGCAATATTGTGCCTTTGATCCTGTTGCCCTGGCTGATTGCGACGGTGTGGAAGCATCCGCAGGAGATATCTTTGCCGGTGGTATTTCTGATCGGGCTGATGTATGACACCCAATTGCCGGAGACATTTGGCATGCACGCATTGCTATTCTGTTTGCTGGCGGTTTTGATCAATACCTTAAGAATTCCTTTTGAACAGGATAGCGTCGTGGCCAAGCTCATCGCCATCGGCAGCAGCAACCTGGTCTTTGCCCTGCTCAGTATGCTGGGATTTGGTATATCCTGGGGATTTGACAGTAAGCTGTACTGGCTCAGTTTGGCTGCCTTCTTTTACAATCTCATTTTTAGTCTGCTTGTTTTTGCTATCATGCAATTGATCAGTCATTTGCGCCTCGTGGTGGTCAATGAATAAATCATCCCGGGTCTTTCTGATCGCCAGCATTGTTCTGTTTGGAATCTTGATCATAGCCCTCTTTAGATTGCAAGTGATCAAGGGCGAGCACTATCGGAGAGTGGCGGAAAGCAATTTTGTGCGCATTCGCAGGCTCACGGCCACCCGCGGCGAGATTTATGATCAGAAATACCGCCCCATTGTGCAAAACATCCCCTCTCACAATCTCTATTTGCTCAGCGGCAAGATCCAAAATCTACCCGCTTTGGCCAGATTCATCTCACTGCATTTTGAGCTCACCGTGGAAGAAATCACCGAAATGGTATTGAATCAGAGGTTTCGTACCTATGAAGAAATCCTGGTGGTGGATAACGTGCCCTTTGAGAAAATGCTGAGTGTGAGCGAACATCTGAATTACTTTCCGGAGCTGGTCTTCCGCATCGGCTCCACCCGCGATTATCTGTATCCCAATCATTTCACCGGCTATGTAGGACGAATCAACGAAAGCGAGTATGAACGCTATGAAGAAGAAGATTATTCCATCAATAGCTATATCGGCAAGACCGGGCTGGAACGTTATTATGAAGTGCTGGTCAGAGGGCAGGACGGACGCGAAGTGGTGCAGGTGGACGCTCAAGGCAGATCCCTGGGGCTCTTCCAAAAGGGTGGATACATCGAGCCTTTGAACGGGCTTTCTCTGGTGCTCACCATCGATAACGAATTGCAGGATTTTGCGAATCGGGTTTTTCCCGCCGGCATCAAAGGCACAATAGTGGTAAGCGATATCAGCAGCGGGGGAATCCTGGCCTATATCAGCAAGCCAGATTATGATCCCAATCTCTTTATGCAACGCATCACCCCAGAGATTTGGGAGGAGCTGAATAGCGAGGCCAAGCCCTTGATGGATAGGGTGATCCATGCCACTTATCCTCCTGGCTCTGTCTTCAAACCCATCACTGCGGGCTTGGGGCTGCAAAAAAAGGTGATAGACCAATATACCCGGCTCAGTCCTTGCGTGGGAGGATTCCAGGTGGGAAACCGCTTTTTCCGCTGTTGGGATCACTCCGGTCACGGCACCAGCAATGTGGCGGAAGCCCTGATGCGATCCTGTGATGTCTTCTTTTATGATCTCTCCCTGAAGCTGCGCCTGGACGATTTTAAAGCCTACGTTCTGGCCTGTCATCTGGCCACCAAAACCGGCATAGATCTACCCAATGAACGCGCCGGCTTTTTCCCCGATACAGCTTGGTATAGAAAGACTTTTGGGCGCAATGTGGGCATCATCGGTCACAAGGTAAATCTCAGCATCGGACAAGGTGAAGTCCTGACTACCCCGCTGCAGATGAATGCCTTTTTTGCTGCGCTGGCCAATGGTGGCACCTGGATTACCCCGCATTTGCTGAAACAGACCGTGGGACGGGGACGCCTCACGCGAGAGCAGGTGGAAAGAACTCAAAAGAAGCAGCTTCCCATGAGCCAAAGCGAGCTCAGAATCATCCAGGAAGGACTCTTTGCCGTGTGCAATAGCCCTTATGGCACAGCGCGCAGTGTGCAGGTGCCCAAAGCCAGGACTTTTGGCAAGACCGGTTCGGCCGAAAACTTCATGGGCAAAAAGACTCACGCCTGGTTTTGTGGATATATCGTGACCGATAAACCGGAAATTGCCGTAACCGTATTTATGGAAAATGCCGGAGGCGGCGCGGCTATGGCAGCTCCCATAGCCCGGCAGATCTTTGACTTTTATATGGGTAATATCGAAGATATCAGACGTCCGGCAGTGCTCCCTCCGCAATTCAGGAGTGCCGAGGACCTGGCTCAGGAAGAGCCGCAGGCGCAGGACCCTCTTGAGGCCGAGCCAGAGTTAAAGCAGGAAAACGATGAAGCACTTCATTCTGATTAACCACAAGAAGTTCGATTTTGTCCTCCTGGGATTGCTGGTGGTGCTCATTGCCATGGGCTTTGTGGCGATCTTCACGGCCTCTACCACCGCCATTAGCGATCAGATGATCACCGCCAATCACTGGTGGAAGCAGATCATCTTTGCCGGCATTGCTTTTTTGGCTGCGGTTTTTTTGCTGAAGCTGCCCATGCCCATTTTTGATATCCTGATTCTGCCGGCTTTTGTGCTGAATCTGCTGGCTTTGATATTGGTGCTGTTCACCCCTGCTGTGAGTGGCTCACACCGTTGGTTCAGCATAGGAAACGTCAATTTTCAGCCTTCAGAGAGCGCAAAACTGCTTACAATTTTGATGGTGGCACGCTATATCACCAAAGAAAACCTCAGCGAATACCGCCAAATTCTATATGGCTTTAGCATCATGATCGTGCCGATGGTCCTGATCATGATCGAGCCGGATTTTGGCACTAATCTGGTTTTTTGGGCGAGCTTGATGGCCATGTTAATTGCGGCTGAAGTTCCCCTTTTCTTCATTTTACTCATGATTTCCCCGGTGGTTTCGCTGGTGGCATCGCTGCATTGGCTGGGCATTGTGATCTGGATAGCCATCTTGATCCTCCTGCTCCTGCGGGCACGGCTTTCCTGGGTGGCGATTACCGTGGCCAGCATCATCAATACCTTCATAGCTCTGATTACGCCTGTTTTCTGGATGGGGCTCAAGGACTATCAGCAAAACCGCATTCTCACCTTTATGGATCCCACTCGCGATCCCTTGGGTGCAGGATATCAGATCATCCAGGCCAAGATCGCCATTGGCAGCGGTTCTTTGACCGGCAAGGGCTGGCTGCTGGGCACACAAAAGAACATGAATTTCCTGCCGGAGCATCACACAGACTTCATCTTTTCGGTGATTGGGGAAGAATTTGGCTTTGTGGGTTCTATGTTCATAATCTTGCTGTTTTTCGCCTTCTTTACTCGCTTAATCCACAATGTTGTCCAATTGAAAGTTCGTGAAAGAAAGGTTGCCACTGCTGGTATAATGGCTTATCTTATGTTTCAGACTTTCATCAATATCGGGATGAACATAGGTTTGGTACCGGCTACGGGGATTCCCCTGCCCTTCATAAGTTATGGAGGCTCGAACCTTATGATCAACACCATTTCGGTGGCTGTCATCCTGAAATATCTAAATGAAAGAGGTTTTATTAAATGAGAATATGGATCTGCCTGCTGGTGGCCTTGCTGCTCAGCTCCTGTTTCGTGAGTTCGTCACTGCTTTTTACCGAGGCGGATATTCAGGACAGCGGGAATCTGCTACTCAATCCTGGCTTTGCGCCATACTCGCTCTCGGGCGAAGAAGCTCTTCGTGGCTGGAATATACACGTAGAGCCCCCCTGCAAAGATTTTGACAAGATCAAAATCGATCCCACCCTCTCCCTGGAAGGAGATACAGCACTCAAGATTTCAGCCTCAGACCGCGATATAATCCTGATCTCAGATCCCTTTAAGGTGCGCCGCTATGGAGGATATTACTCCAGAGTGATGATCAATAGCGATAGCTCTCGTCCTGTGCAGATCGATATGCAAATGATCACCTTCCGCGAGGATGGCAAGATCACCAATCGTTTCAAAGCTAAAACGCGTCTATCCGAAGGCTGGAACCGCCTGGCCGTAAGTGCTGGATTCCTGCGTCCCAAAGTGAGCTGGGGTAGATTGTCCATCCACATTCCTCCCTTTGAGGAAGGCTCTGTCTGGTTGGACGATGCCGGCTGCTGGGAAGTTCATGGCTTTAAGATAGACTAAGAAAAGAACTTGATCATTCCGGCCAGTCAGGCCGTCTGGTCATTATTAATAATCTAAAGGAGATTATGATGAAGAAACTAACAATTATACTACTACTGGTGCTGGTCTCAGCGTTCCTGCTCTTTAGCGGGTGCAAAAAAGACAAAGATGACGACGATGGTGGAATAACCGGCATTCCGGATATCACCCCCTCAAATTACGATTGGGATATCTATTTTATGGATTATTCCTCAGATGGCAGAGCCTCAGAATATATGATCTGGGCAGATTGGCTGGGCGAAAACTCCGCGATCTCGGAAGAGGATACCTTTACTATTAGCTTAAACGGCGAGACTCATGAATTTTGGGGTGGAAACTATGGTGGCGAATGGTCTTTCTATGCTATGGCAGAACTGGAGCCTGGTACAGAGTATAGTATAGTATTCAAGAAAAACGATGACACCGTTGCCTCCAAATCCATGAGAATGCCCTATCAACCCGATGCAACTTTCCCATCTGTCTTTGATCCTGCAAACTCTGCTACCATGAGCTGGGAAATGGCGGGGAACAACAATTTTCAGGTCGTAAGCCTCTCCTCAGAAGGCGAGGGCGATGATGATTATGATGATTGGGAAAAAGCTATCGACGTATCAGCCCGGACATTTACATTCCCGGCAAATGCAGTAGAAAGCTATGGCCCGGATACACAATACAGCATGTCGCTGGCACAAATGAATTTTGAAAAAAGCAATAGAGTAGCCTTCAGTGGCTTCTCCTATGCTGCTAATGTGTATGGGGAAGGAACTCCGGCCAAGCTCGAAGCCTCTGAGCTACACCAAATCGCAAAAAATCTCCATCAACAAATGAAATAAACACTGTATTTGGAGTTCAAGGCGCTATCAAGCTATTCGCTTGGAGTGCCTTGGGCTGCAAATGGACAAAACCTTCAGTAAAAGAATCTTCCCGTGTAGCAATCCAGCCCGGATTCGACAGGTCTCGTGTCGTGTGAACTGGGGTTAATGTAGAATTTAGGATGTAGGATGTATAATTAATGTAGAATTTAGGATGTAGAATGTATAATTAATTGAGAATTGAGAATGAATTTGTGGGAGACTGTTCAGCGAGTTTCGATTATTCTCCAATAACTTAGCTGATTCTCTAGTCTAAAAAGTGGGCGAAGCACCCTTTCTACAATCTATTCCTCAGAATTGACATGGCACCCTTGGATAGTTTATCATGCAAAACAGTGAATGTTCCTGTGTCGTTTACATGAAAGCTGTGAGTCTTGGAGTTCAAAGTGCCTAAGATAACTATCAATTTACCATAAGCTTAGCGGCACTTTGGACTTCAAGCGACAATAGCAACAGCATTTTCCTCGTCCAGGATTACGCGTTCAAATACGAGCTTGTGAGATGCCCTTGCGTGCCGAAAAGGAGATTTATGTATAAGCTAATAGTTGTCCGTTTTGACAGCAGCAGCGGCAGTTTTGACGATGCCGAGTTTAATAGGTTCTGCGAGCAGCACAGTATTCTCAAGATCGAAAAAGAAACTTTGAACTCCATACTAACAGCTTTTGGAGTTCAAGCCGGCTTGATAAACCATGCATTTACAGTTAATTATACTGCCGGCTTGGACTTCAAACAGCAGAACCAGTGGCTTGGACTTCAAACAGCAGGAGCAGTACAAAGTTTGGATACGCACCAGCTGAAGCTGATGGAACGGCCGGATAAATCCAGCGTTACGATGCGTTAAGATGCTCTTGTGCACCAAGATATCGAAGTAAAAGTGAATGTTCCTGTGTCGTTAGATGTGTCGTTAAATAGTCGTTAAATAGTGGCGTTAGATAGCAAATCCTATATGTATTTGATCCCTTCTCCCTCTTTCCAAGGCGTCGATCACATCTTTATCTACCGTTAATCAAGCGTTAATTATTAACGCTTGATTAACGGTAGATAAAGATATGATCAAGAGGCTGAAATGAGCAAGGAGAACCCCAGAATGCTGGTTTATCCGGATGAAAAAGAAAAAGACTCTCTTTGTCGCTTGAAGTCCAAGACTCACACGATCCGCCCGATTTGTGTTCTATCATCATCATTCATATGCAGGAATTGGGTTTTCGCCCAAAACCCCTAGCTTTTTAATCCAACAAATCCTCTCGATCCGCCCAATCTGTGTTCTATCATCATCATCATTCATATGCAGGACTTGGGTTTTCGCCATTTTCGCCAGCTTGGGTTTTCGCCCAAAACCCCTACAACCCACTTATGCGTGACTTGGGAAGAGGAATTTAGCAGTCTCCAGCCCACTAAGCACAGTACTCAGCTAAAATCTTCTTGACTTAATAGCAAAGCTCTCAAAGAGTGTAAGACAAAGAAAAAGAACAGGAAAAGGATAATTTAATGGTCGGAATTGCATTGACATACACTACTTTGGGCATAGATGCGCTTCAGGTTTCCGTGGAGTGTGACCGCGCTGGCAATATGCAGCACAGCGTCAATATCGTGGGCATGCCCTCAAACTCTGTGAAAGAGAGCAAGGACCGGGTCTTTGCCGCCATCCGCAATAGCAAACTGAGCTATCATACCGGGCGTTATACCATTAACTTAGCGCCGGCGGATATCAAGAAGGATTCCTCTTCGCTGGATCTGCCCATTGCGATCTCGATCTTGATGAATAATGACAAGGTGCCCGAGGCTGCTCTGAAGAAGATCGGCATCATCGGTGAGCTCTCCCTGGATGGCAATGTGCGCCCTGTGGATGGGGTTCTGCCCATCGCCATCGCCGCCAAACGTGATGATCTGGACCTTTTGATCGTGCCGCATGAAAATGCCGAAGAAGCTGCTATAATAGAGGGTCTCACCGTGATTCCCGTTACCTCACTCTGGGAAACCGTGCAATTTCTGAAAGGTGAGGCCACCATCCTGCCCGCCACGGTGGATAGGGAGAGGATCTTCCAGGTGCTCAATGACTTTCCTTTGGATATGCATGACGTGAAGGGGCAATTTCAGGTAAAACGCGCTCTGGAAGTAGCCGCAGCGGGAGGGCACAACCTGCTGATGATAGGGCCTCCCGGCTCTGGCAAAACCATGCTGGCCCGGCGCGTGCCTACCATCCTGCCAGAGCTCACTTTGGACGAAGCTTTAGAGGCTACCAAGATCCACAGTGTAGCCGGTTTTTCCAAAGATTTTAAGAACGGAATCCTGACTACCAGAGCCTTTCGCAGCCCCCATCATACGATAAGTGATGTGGCCCTAATCGGCGGCGGAGCCTTCCCCAAACCAGGCGAGGTCAGCCTTTCCCACCGCGGAGTTTTGTTCCTGGATGAACTGCCAGAATTCAAGCGAGCCGTCCTGGAAGTCTTACGTCAACCCCTGGAAGATGGTGTGGTGACCATCGCCAGAGCCACCACCAGCCTGACTTTCCCGGCCGAATTTATGCTCATTGCCTCCATGAACCCCTGTCCCTGCGGCTATTTGGTGCCAA
>Ga0265295_1008790_pt1 | contig 11083 bp, 7 predicted proteins | sample Munlansysbiofilm_FD_192503 | JGI IMG/M metagenome (GOLD analysis project Ga0265295, IMG submission 192503) | Leachate microbial communities from a municipal landfill in Southern Ontario, Canada - Methane capture system biofilm | ecosystem: Engineered > Solid waste > Landfill > Unclassified ... | reverse complement strand
ACTGCCTCCAGCTGGCGGAATGCGACATCAAGATTACCGGCGACATCAACAAGTGCGTCCGGTGCGGCCGGTGCGACATCGCGGGACTAGCGGAACTGGCGGAAAAGTACAAAATAGAAATTTTCGTCGTCACCGGAGGGACCCTGGCGCGCAAGGTGATCAGGGAAAAGAGGCCCAAGTTGGTGGTGGCCGTGGCGTGCGAGGGTGACCTGACCTCCGGCATCAGGGATTGCTATCCCTTGCCGGTGCTGGGGGTCCTCAACGATCGTCCCAACGGACCATGCTTCAACACGGCGGTGGATACGCGCAAGATCGATGAAGCCCTCATGATGGTCCTGGAATAGGCCTTGCCGGAGAACCCCTTTCACCCCATGAAATTTCCCATAGCGGAAAAAGCCGTCCTCTCCATGCGGGAAGACATAGAGGAAACGGGCGGCAATGAAGTCTTCTTTCTCGGCCGCACCGATGAAAACGGCCTGGTCAACGATGTGGAGCCCCTTGCCCGGGGCAGCCGCGACTCGGTCGCCGCCATCATGATCGCCGTTTCCTTCGGAGACGTGGTGATCCACAATCACCCCTCCGGCGAACTCACCCCATCCCGTCCCGACCTGGAGATCGCCTCTGTCCTGGGCAACCAGGGGGTAGGTTTCTTCATCGTCGACAACGAGGTCACCCGCTGCTACCAGGCGGTAAGCGCCTTTATCCGCAAGACCGTTGAGCTTCTTTCCTTTCCCGAGATCGAACAATTCTTCTCCCCCGACGGCGTCCTGGCGCGCAACCTGAAAGGCTATGAGCATCGCCAGGAGCAGACCCGCATGGCCTTTGTCGTGGCCGAGGCCTTCAACGAGGAGAAGGTGGCGGTCATCGAGGCGGGCACGGGCACGGGCAAGTCGCTGGCGTATCTTCTGCCGTCGGTCCTGTGGGCCGTCCGGAACCGGGAGCGCATCGTTGTCTCCACAAACACCATCAACCTCCAGGAGCAACTGATAAAGAAGGACATCCCCTTCCTCCGTGAGAACGGAGGGCTCTCATTCCGGGCCGTTCTGGTTAAAGGGCGATCCAATTACCTGTGTCTGCGCAAGGTGAAGGCTATCGAAAGGGAACCTTCCCTCTTCAAGGAAGAGGGGACCGCTGGGGAACTGGAGGCCGTTCTGGAATGGAGCAGGAAGACCGGGGAAGGGTGCCGCAACGATCTCAGCTTCATTCCCAGGGAAGAGGTCTGGGAAGAGGTCTGCTGCGAGGCGGACCAGTGCGGAAGGGTGAAATGCGGCCATTACGACCGGTGTTTTTTCTACACCGCCCGCCGTGAGGCCGCGGGCGCGGATATTCTGGTGGTGAATCACTCCCTGCTCCTGGCGGACGTGGCGGTGCGTTCAGAGTCCGGCTATGATTCATCCGCCATTCTTCCGCCCTTTACCCGCCTCATCTTTGACGAAGGGCATCACCTGGAGGAAACGGCTACCAATTTCTTCTCCTCCCGCACCTCCCGCAAGGGGATTCTTCAGATCCTTGGAAGGCTCCAGCACCCGCGCAAGGCGCGGATTGGAATTCTGCCTCGCCTCTCCGCCCGCATCGGACGGGAAATTCCCCAGGAACTGGACGTCCTTTTCCTGGAGATATCCGGCATTCTGGAAGAGAGACTTGTTCCCGGGCGCCAATCCCTGTCGGAGAAGGTGGTATCCGTATTGGATTCCATCGGCCTCTCCCTTCTCTCCTACCTGAAAAACCACGGTCAAAAGTCGGGGGAACGGAAACTGCGCCTTACCCCGGAGCTCTACGGCGACCGGTTCTGGCTGGAGACGGAACAGGAACTGCGCCGCATGATGAAGGAACTGACCGGGTATGTCGCTGACCTGAAGTCATTCCTGTCCGCCTGCGCTCAACTCCCCGAACCGGTTCTTGAAAGGCTTTCCGGCAATCTCCTTGACCTGAAAGGTATCAGGAGGAGGCTGGAGGGTGTCATCAGCGACCTGGGGATTTTCATCCAGAGGGACGAGCGGCTATGCCGCTGGTTCGAGGTGAACAGGGGCGGCCGGGGGATGACTCTCCGGCTCTGCTCTTCTCCGGTCCAGGTGGCTGAATCCATCAAATCGGCAATCCTGGACAAATTCAGGACCGTGATTGTTACTTCCGCGACCCTTGCCGTGGGTGAGAGATTCGACTATCTGGAGAAGATGACCGGAATTGACCTGCTGGAGAAACAACGGGTCACGGAGACCCTTCTCCACTCGCCGTTCGACTACGAACGCCAGGCCTTCATCGGTATTCCCGACGACCTTCCGGAACCGACGGAGCGCTCCTTTATCCCGCTCCTGGAAGAGTATCTCCTGCGGGCGCTCATCGTATCCCAGGGGAGGGCCTTCGTCCTCTTTACCTCCTACGACCTCCTGGCCCGGGTCTTCAGCTCTCTTGATGAACCGCTGCGTGGCGCTGATCTGACACCCATGCGCCAGGGAGAGATCAACCGCCACATGCTCCTGAACCGCTTCCGCAACGAAAGGAATGCCGTGCTCTTCGGCACCGATTCCTTCTGGGAGGGTGTTGATGTGAAGGGGAAGGCGCTGGAACTGGTGGTGATCACCAGGCTCCCGTTCCGGGTGCCCACGGAACCGATCCTCGAGGCCAGGGCCGACCGGATTGCCGCTGGCGGGGGCGACCCGTTCATGGAGTATACGGTTCCCCAGGCGGTGATCAAGTTCAAGCAGGGCTTCGGCAGGCTGATCAGGAGCAGGGGAGACCGGGGCGCGGTTCTCATCTTCGACAGCCGGGTTCTGTCAAGGAATTACGGCCGCTTTTTCCTGGATTCCCTTCCCATGTCGCGCCTCACCAGGGGGGAGGGGGAAATGGTGTTACGCGAGATGAGCGCTTTTTTCGCCGCCGCCGGGCCGGCAGGCGGGAAATCGGGTAAACCTCCCAAAGGAAACCCGGAGGATGCGGATACCTGATAAAAAAGCCGTCCTGATAACGGAGCCGCCTCGGGGCAACCACTCAAAACATATTGACATTCCGGCGCTATTTGGCTAACCTGACCCGAGTTTCGACCCCTATCCCCGATGCGGCGAACCTGAAGCGCGGCCGGCCGCCAAAGGAAATACCCGAAAGAGAAGAGAGGACACGGCCATGGGCCTGATAGACAACCCGGAACATGCAAAAAGGCTAGCCCGTGCCATCATCTCCGATGTGGCCATATACAATCGTGAAAAGGTGGAGCAGGGTATAAAGAACGATACCATCTTCGAGCTGCTGGAGAGCGAGCTTGAAGAAGGAAGACAGCATTTCCTGTCCCGCGTCTCTCCTGAACTGGCTGAGTCAACCATATTCGACATCGCCATCGTGGATGTTCTTATAAAGCGCGCGGGCAGGATAGAGTCCCCCATCTGGTGACGGGGTCGCACAGGCGTAACCATGCGGGCAAGGCGCGCTCCTTCCGGAACGCGCCTTTGCTGTATAAGGCTGGTGATGAGTGGAGAGAATTGAACTGACCTATCCCGCCGACGATCCGCCGGAGCGGCTGGATGTATTTATCGCCGGCCGGGTTCCGGATTTGACCAGGTCGGCCGTCCACAGGCTCATCGAGGCGAACCGGGTTACGGTGGACGAGGCGCCGCCAAAGCCTTCGTTGAAGCTGAAGGGGGGTGAGAGGATTGTGATTAATATCCCCCCTCCGCTCCCCGCGACCCCTTTCGCGGAAGATATCCCCCTGGATATCCTCTACGAGGACCGGGACCTGATCGTCCTCAACAAGCCGTCGGGTATGCCGGTCCATCCCGGCGCGGGCAATCCCGGCGGAACCGTGGTAAACGCACTCCTTGCCCACTGCGGCGACCTCTCCGGAATCGGCGGCGAGATAAGGCCCGGCATCGTTCATCGCATCGACAAGGACACCACCGGCGTAATCGTGGCGGCGAAGAACGATCGCTCCCACCAGGGGCTTTCCGGGCAGTTCAGGGAGCACACCATAAAGCGGGTGTATGTTGCTTTCGTATATGGCGTTCCCGGCGCGGACAGGGGGCGCATCGAGTCATCCATTGGCCGTCACCCGGTTGATCGCAAAAAAATGTCCGGCGCCGCGCGTCGGGGGAAAGACGCTGTCACGCACTGGAAGGTTGTGGCGCGCTTCAGCCAGGTATCCGTCCTGGAGCTCCGTCTCGAGACCGGGCGTACCCACCAGATCCGCGTCCATCTCTCCGAGCAGGGCTTTCCCCTCCTGGGAGACCCGGTCTATGGCGGAAGCGGCAGGCTTTCCGGCCTGAAGGATACGAAACTCCAGACCCTGGTCCGGAAACTGGGCAGGCAGGCTCTCCACGCCCGGGTTCTGGGTTTTCTTCATCCCGGAACCGGGGAGTATCTGGAGTTCTCCGCACCGCTTCCTGAGGACATGGGGAGGATCGTTGAATATCTGGACAGTGAAAAGTGAAAGGTTTGAAGAACAATGCCTTTCAGCTTTTTCCTGTTCACTTTTTACTTTTTACTATTTAAAAGGAGTCTTTCGTGGAAATACAGAAAAGAGGCAGGGTACATTACCTGGAGCCGCGAATATTCAGTGAGCGGGGGGTGTCCGTACAGGGATTCACTACCCGGCATGAGGGGGTTTCGCGTCCGCCTTACAATTCCCTGAATCTGGGCTCCTCTACCCTGGATTCCCCCCATAACGTGGAAGGAAACCGGAGCATCCTGGCCCGCGCGTTCGGCTCCCGCCTGGAGAAACTTGTTACCGTTACCCAGGTGCACGGAAGCGACCTTCTCCTCCTTGACGAACCGAATCCCGATTTCAGCCACTTCCAGAAGCTCGAATGCGACGGCATCGTTACCAATCAGCCCGGTGTGATGATCGCCGTCTGCGTGGCTGACTGCGCGCCGATCCTTCTGCTGGATCCGGTGCGCCGTGTCGCGGCCGCGCTCCATGCGGGCTGGAAGGGGACGGCGGCGGGCATCGCGCGCAAGGGGGTCGAGGCGATAGCGAATCTGTTTGATGGAAACCCGCGCGATATTCTCGCCGCAATCGGTCCGACCATATCTCCCTGCTGTTATCAGGTCGATGAACCGGTGATGGAGGCGTTTCGCGCGGCGGATCGGAATCACGAATCCTTTACGACACCCGACGGTCCGGGCCGATGGCGGCTCGATCTGGTGGAGGCGAACCGCCGCCAGCTTCTTCTCGCGGGGGTCCCGGAGCGGAACATAGAATCAAGCTCCCTCTGCGTCTCCTGCGAAAAGGATCTTTTCTTCTCCTACCGTCGCGACGGCGGCGAGACAGGGAGGCAGGCCGGGTTCATCATGCTCAAAAGGCGGGATACGCGGGCCGGACGCCGGCAATCCGCCGACTAAACCATCAACGATCACTGACAACAGAGATAACAGGACCCTTTCAACGTGATGCCTTCGAGGATCCGATTCTCCATGCCCTGGCAGGGGCGCAAGGCATTGCGCCCAATCGGGGCGGATGCCATACGCCCCTGCATCCGTTGTATTTCCGTTATTCTGAGTGCAAATTGGAATTATCGATTTAACCGTTCACCTTTTACCTTTCACTTTTAACTTTTAACTTCCACCATCTTCTCGGAGTCGCCATGGCAAAGATACTGGTTACCGGAGTGGCCGGATTCATCGGCTTTCACCTGACGAAAACCCTGCTGGACAGGGGGGATACGGTTGTGGGCTTTGACAGCCTGAACAACTATTATGATGTCTCCCTCAAGGAGGCTCGCCTGGGCCGGCTCACGGGAAGGGACGGGTTTACCTTCGTGAAGGGCGATCTGGCGGACCGCGAGGCAATGGCGGAGCTGTTTTCCAGGGAAGGTTTCGACAAGGTGGTCCACCTGGCGGCCCAGGCCGGTGTGCGCTATTCCCTTGTCAACCCCCATGCCTATATCGACAGCAACATCAGCGGCTTCATGAATATCCTGGAGGGTTGCCGGCATAACGGCGTATCTCACCTGGTCTACGCCTCATCCAGTTCGGTCTACGGGGCAAACACTACAATGCCCTTCTCCATTCATCACAACGTGGATCATCCGGTGTCCCTCTATGCGGCAACGAAGAAGGCCAACGAGCTCATGGCCCATACCTATGCCAGCCTGTACGGGCTGCCATGCACCGGCCTTCGCTTCTTTACCGTCTATGGTCCGTGGGGTCGTCCGGATATGGCGCTGTTCCTTTTTACCAGAGCGATCCTGGAGGGAGAACCCATTGATGTCTTCAACGAGGGGAAGATGAGAAGGGATTTTACCTATATAGACGACATCGTGGAGGGGGTGAAGCGGGTGACGGATCTGACACCGGCACCCAACAGGGAATGGCGCGGCGACGCGCCGGATCCGGGAACCAGCTATGCGCCGTACCGCATCTACAACATCGGCAACAACAGCCCGGTGGAATTGCTCCGGTTCATCGAGGCGCTGGAGGAAAAGCTGGGAAGAAAGGCGATCCGTAATCTCCTGCCGATACAGCCGGGCGACGTACCCGCTACCTGCGCGGACGTGGACGACCTGACGAGGGATACGGGCTTCCGTCCGAAAACCACAATCGAGGAAGGGATCGGCAGGTTCGTGGACTGGTACAGGGGGTATTACAATAAGTGATGAGTGATAAGTAATAAGTGATAAGTGAAAGGCTCAACGCTTTTGATTCTATTACTCATCACTTATCACTTATTACGTTTTTTCCCCCCTGCTTTTCCCACTCATCACTGCTTTTTTCTTCCTTCTCTCCTCTATGAACATATCAATGACCAGCAACCCCACCCCGATACAGATGGCCGAATCAGCCACGTTAAACGCCGGCCAGTAGTGTTCGTGCCAGTGCACGTTCAGGAAATCGATGACCTCGCCGAGCCTTGCACGGTCGATGAGATTTCCCACCGCCCCGGCAAATACAAGGGAAAGCCCCCAAGCGTTTATTTTCTGGTCCGGCCTGAGCTTGCGGTAGACGACGAGGACCACCAGCGCCGCCACAATCGAAACGGATATAAGAAACGGCAGGCGGATGCTGCTGTCCCGCAGGAAACCGAAGGCCGCTCCCTGGTTGCGGGTATGGACGATATCGAAAAAGTTTCTGATGACCGTGACGGCGCCGTGGAACTCCAGATTCCGGACGATGATGAATTTCGTCACCTGGTCGAGGACGATGACGGGCAAGGCAACAGCCGTGAGGAACATGTAGCGGTTTTTCATGCCACCGCCTCAATGCATTTTGGACAGATGGTCGGGTGGCTCGCATCCTGGCCGATCTGTTCGTCATAGCACCAGCAACGCTCGCATTTCGCCCCCGGCGCCGCTTCGACGCTGATCTTCAGCCCCGTTACACCTTCCGCCAAGACATGCTCGCCGGCGATATCTTCCACAAGGTCGACCTTTGAAACGATGAATATTCCTTTGAGCTCATCCGCATACTCGCGCAGGAAACCGAGGAGTTCGGCCGGCGCGCTGAGGGTCACGGAGGCGTCCAGGGAGTGACCGATGGTCTTTCTGACACGGGCCATTTCCAGGGCCTTTGAAACCTCTCCCCTTACCTTGATGATGGTATCCCACCGTTCCACAAGCTTTTCATCCCGAAACTCCGGGGCCGGCGTGGGGAAAGCGGCCAGGTGGACGCTTTCTCCGGTCTGGCGGGGCATGTGCCACCACACCTCATCGGCGGTAAAGGAAAGGACTGGGGCGATGAGCCTGACAAGGGAATCCAGGATCAGGTAAAGGGCGGTCTGGGCGCTCCGGCGTTTGCGGGAGTCGCGCCGGCTGGAGTAGAGCCGGTCCTTGAGGATATCCAGATAGAAAGCGCTCATCTCGACGCTGCAGAAGGCGTTCACCGCCTGATAGATGATGTGGAATTCATACTCTTCATAGGCCCGCAGCACCCGCTCCTTGAGTATCTCTGCCTGGTGGAGCGCCCAGCAATCAAGCTCCATCAACTCCGCGTAGGGGACGCTGTCCGTCTCAGGATTGAAATCGCTGATGTTCCCCAGGATGTAGCGGCAGGTATTGCGGATGCGACGGTATGCCTCGGAAACCCGGTTCAGTATCTCCTGGGAGATACGGGTGTCGTCCCGGTAGTCTTGGGCGGCTGTCCAGAGGCGGAGAACGTCCGCGCCGAATTTCTTGATGACATCCTCGGGGGCCACCACGTTGCCCAGGGATTTGCTCATCTTGCGGCCCGAACCGTCCAGAACGAAGCCGTGGGTGAGGACACTCTTGTAAGGCGCCGCGCCTCGCGTCCCGGCGGCGACAAGGAGCGAGGAATGGAACCATCCCCTGTGCTGGTCGCTCCCCTCCAGATACATGTCCGCCGGGGAGGAGAGATTGTCGCGTGTCTCAAGAACGGCGGCGTGGGAGACGCCGGAATCGAACCAGACGTCAAGTATGTCCATCTCCTTTTCCAGGTTCCCGCTGCCGCAGGCCGGGCATTTCGTGCCCGGAGGGAGGAGTTCGCTCGCCTCGCGCTGATACCATATGTCGGAGCTGAATTCCGCGAACAGATCGGCCACGTGGCGCATCACCGCGGGATCGGCGATGGCCTCGCCGCAGCCCTGGCAGATGAAGGCCGTTATGGGCACGCCCCAGGAGCGCTGGCGGGAGATACACCAGTCGGGCCGTCCCTCCACCATTCCGTAGATGCGGTCCCTTCCCCAGTGGGGGATCCAGGTGACCCGGTTGATCTCATCCAGTGCCTTTTTGCGCAGGCCGTTGGTTTCCATGCTGATGAACCACTGTTCGGTGGCGCGGAAGATGATGGGCTTCTTGCAGCGCCAGCAGTGGGGATACGAGTGGGTGATCTCGCCCGAACCAAGGAGGGCGCCTGCTTCGGTCAGCTTTTCAATCACGCTCTTGTTGGCTTCAAATACCTGCTGGCCGGCGAAGAACTCCACGTTTTCCATGAACCTGCCACGGTTGTCCACCGGGTTGTAGATGTCGAGGCCGAATCTGAGCCCCATCATGTAGTCGTCCTGGCCGTGTCCGGGGGCGGTGTGGACGCATCCGGTGCCCGCTTCCAGGGTGACGTGTTCGCCTAGGAGGATCACCGAGTCCCTGTCATAGAAAGGATGGGCGCAGTTTTTCTTTTCCAGAAGGTCGGCCTTGAAAGTGGCGATAACCTCGCCGGCTGCACCGGTTGCGGCGCGGAACGCATCCAGGAGGCCGGAGGCGACGATCAGGACCTCGCTTCCCGTGTCGAGGGCCGCGTAGTCGAATTCGGGGTGGAGTGATATGGCCAGGTTGGCCGGAATGGTCCAGGGGGTAGTGGTCCAGATGACCAGGGAGACCTTTCTGTCGGCCAGGGCAGGGACCTGGCCCGAGATGTCGTCCTTGAGGAGAAATTTGACATAGATGGACGGTGAGCGGTGATCGGCGTATTCCACCTCTGCCTCGGCAAGGGCCGTGACGCATGAGGAACACCAGTGCACCGGTTTTTTCCCTTTGAACAGGCCGCCGTTCTCGGCAAAGGATGCCAGTTCCCTGGCGGTGATGGCCTCATAGAGATAGTTCATGGTGAGATAGGGGTTTTCCCATTCTCCGAGGATGCCGAGGCGCTGGAACTCTTTCTTCTGGATATCCACGAATCTGGTGGCGTACTCACGGCACAGCCCGCGCATCTCGGTCTTGGTGATCTGGTGCTTTTTCGAGCCAAGGTTCTTTTCCACCTGCAACTCTATGGGAAGTCCGTGGCAGTCCCAGCCCGGGATGTAGGGCGCGTCGAAACCGCTCATGCGCTTGCATTTGAGAACGATGTCCTTGAGGATCTTGTTGAGGGCGTGGCCTATGTGGATGTGTCCGTTGGCGTATGGAGGACCGTCATGGAGGATGTACTTCGGCTTGTCACTGCCTTCTCGCGAGAGCTTTTCATACAGGCTGATTCCTGCCCACTTGTCCAGGATCTCCACCTCTTTCTGGGTGAGATTGGCCTTCATGGGAAACTTTGTTTCCGGCAGGTTCAATGTGTTTTTGTAGTCCATGGCTGTCCTTCCGAATAGAATAAAAAATAAGTCCAGCGGCTAGCGGCCGGCCGCTGGACTGTGCAACAAAAAATTGGATTTCCTGAAAACCGGAAAAGTCTTTCTCTTCAGTATCCGAGGTCCAGGACTCGTCCCTTTATCCTGCCGATGATTCCCGCGAGCGGGGCCATGTTGTCGGCGGAATCGCCCTCCGCCAGCTTGATATGGGTGGCGTTGGCGGGTATCTCGCCGAATGTGGGGTCCACCGGAAGCCAGTATCCCACATGGCTTTCGGCCCAGCTGTGGTAGAGGAAACCCTTTCCTTCCGCGTAGACGAGACCTGAAACGAAGCGGGTGGGGATGCCGGCGGCGCGCGCCAGGGACACATAGAGCCGCGAGTGGGACTGGCAGTTTCCGGTCCGCTTCTCCAGCGTTTCCAGAGGGGTGCGGCTGTCGGTAACCTTGTCCTCCACGAAGTCCGCTACCCAGCGGGCCAGCTTTTCCACCACTGCGTGAGGTTCCGTGGTCCCGCCGAGGATCTCGTCTTTGCGCCGGATGATGTCGGCATTTTCCGGAAGGATGCGTTCCGTTGACTCCAGAAAGCGGTTCCGGCCGTCCAGGGGCGTATTATTGGCGTCGGCCTGCTTGAGCGCCGCCAGATCAACGGTAAAGATCACTTCACCGCTTTCCTTCCGCTCAGCCTTCTGGTACGAGCCTGGGAAAAGAGGAAAGCCGTCGGGAAATCCGGAGAGTTCCATGGACAGTCTCCGCAGGGAGGCCGGCCGGTGAATGGGTTGCTCCACCTTCAGCAGGCTGAAGTCAAGAACCAGGTCTTTCTTGGAAAGGGCCGCGTCGGTCAGAAAAGAACGCGCGGATGCCTCGCTTTCCAGGCGGGTTTCGATCATTCCGTCCCGCACCGATTCCCGCAGGGTAACTCCCGAGGCGTCAACCCAGATGTCATTGTCTACAAAGGGGTAGAGGTTGTTGCGCAGATGCAGTGCCTCCGTACCTTGCTGGGACTCCGTTCCCACTACTGTTATGCGAACATCCTTCACTGAAACCGCTTCCGGGTCGAACATGGTGATGCGGAATTTCTTCTTTTTCGTTGCGTCCTGGAGGAGGGGATATAGATTGAGCGCCAGAGGAGGGTATACAAGACCC
>Ga0265295_1008788_pt1 | contig 11085 bp, 9 predicted proteins | sample Munlansysbiofilm_FD_192503 | JGI IMG/M metagenome (GOLD analysis project Ga0265295, IMG submission 192503) | Leachate microbial communities from a municipal landfill in Southern Ontario, Canada - Methane capture system biofilm | ecosystem: Engineered > Solid waste > Landfill > Unclassified ... | reverse complement strand
TAATATTTCATGTCTTTGAAAGTAAAGACCCTCTCCTCTCCATAGTCATCACACCATACCATGGCAATTTTCTCAGGAGAGTCTCTTGCGTAGGCATCAACAACGTCATAGGCGAAATTGAAATTTTCAGGGACCAGGATTTTGAAGTTTTCCTGGAAATCCTCATAGGATTCGAAATCGGTTCTGGAAACAAATTGGCTTAGCAAGGAAGTCATTCTGGACACCCGTTTTATTCTAATTTTTGAATGTTTTATATCTTTTAAAACTTCAGGAAGCTTTATTATTTGAAAAAGCTTTCAGAGCTTTTTCTGATTCCGAGTTTTATGCGCATTTTTTAGTTATTCCGGCTGGGTTAATCTGTCACATTCAATCCGGGTTACATAATTACTGCCAGGAACTTGGCGGTTTTTCCGTTCATGGCTTCCATGGCATGCTGATAGTTGGAATCAAAATAAATGGAATCTCCCTCATTGAGGATAATTTCGTTGTGATGGATGTAAACCTTCAGGCTTCCCTCGAGCACGTAATTGAATTCCTGCCCTGGATGGGAGTTGGTATCGGGTTTTGTTCCCTGAGGCTTGGGGTCGACTGTAACAATGAAAAACTCAGCTTTTTTATGAATGAATTTTTCAGCAAGGTTCTGGTACCTATACTGCTCTCTCCTTTCAACACTTACTCCTTTTCCACTCCTTGTGACTGTGAAAACGTTCATGCGGGGTTCTTCCCCTGTCAGGAGAGTAGCCATGTCCACCTGCAACCTGTGTGCAATTTCAAAAAGAATGCTTGCCGGAATATCCTCTGTCCCGTTTTCATATTTCTCATAAATTTCCTTTGAAACCTGGAGGTATTCTGCCATTTTTTCAACAGAAATCTCTGACAGTTCCCGCAGTTCGCGGACGCGAGATGCTATTTCCTTTATTTTTTCCTGCATAATCAAACCTTCTCCAGAGGTATTTTTTTAAGAAACCTAACTCGAATATTTACTTAAAAACCTTTGTACTCAACCCGGGACTGCCTGAGCCTGTTAGATAACAAAGTTTTTTCCAGAACCAATGCAAATTATCATAAATATACATTACCATTCAGGTGCCTTAATAAAATTTTCAATCCGGGAATATAATTTTAGAATGTAATACGATTTTAATACCTGCTACAAACTTAATATTACTGCAAACTTAATATTACTGCAAAATTAACATTGCTACAAAATCAACATTGCTACAAAATCAACATTGCTTCAAACTTACATTATGCAAACTTACATTATGCAAACTTACATTATGCAAACTTACATTATGCAAACTTAACATCTGCTGCAAATTTAACATTGATGCAAATCTAACTTGATAAGTGTAAATAACAGGTTTTATTTTACCTGTTATTTATCTTTATTTTTATCTGGTTTTATTTTTTATTCACTCTTATTTTTTATTGATTTTAATTTTAATTTCTTTTTTCTAATATTTCTTTAAACCAACAATTTTATATGCTTTACTTATAAAAACTTGTAAGTAAAATTCTGGACCTTTCCCGGGGCTGAAACAATGAACGCAAAAACTATAGAACGAACCTGTTTTTTACTGGCGATTTTAATTCTCATTTTAGTCCCGGATGTCGGAATGGCGTCAGAATTGCATGTTAAGGCAGGAGAATCCATCCAGGGGGTGGTAGATAAAGCACTTCCCGGGGATACTATTTTCATAGAACCTGGAGAATTTAATGAAAGTATCCTAATTAACAAGGAAAATTTAACAATAAAGTCGTCTTCAGGAAATCCTGATAATACAATTATCAAGGGAATAAATGCAGAAAGTTACGTTTTTGAGATAACTGCCATTGGCGTAAATATTAGCGGTTTTTCTATCACTGAAGGGAGATGTGGAGTCTTCCTAAACAGGGTTGACAACTGTACAGTAAATGATAACAAAATCTCAAACCTGGAAGCAGGAATATATCTTTTTGAATCCAGCAATAATCTGTTGAGCAATAATATGGTATATTCGAACCTGGACTGCGGCATCAAACTCTTAAGTTCTCCTGATAACGTAATATACAGAAATTATTTCAATAATACAAATAATGCCAGGGATAATAAGTTTAACACCTGGAACGACAGCAGAGGTAACTACTGGAGTGATTATGAAGGGTCGGACGAAAACGGAGACGGTATTGGGGATTCCGCATATGCTGTCAACCCTGAAGCCGGCAGCATGGATTACATGCCTTTAATGGAATATCTGCATTCTTCTCCGGTGCTGCCGACAGCACGTTTTACCTCAGATATAACAGAAGGATTTGCTCCCCTATCTGTCAGGTTTAAAGATTTCTCCGAAAATGCAACTTCCAGGCTGTGGATGTTTGGAGACGGGAATACTTCAGATAGTCCCAGTCCTTTGCACACTTTTTTTAATGAAGGAGAATATATTGTTTCTCTTATCGTAAGCAACGAAAATGACAGCGATTCAGCATCTGTAACTATAAGAGCCCTGAATGCTTCCAGACAATCCGACCCCGTACTTCCAGAAGCCAAACTTATTTCAAATGCAACAGGAGGTCGTGTCCCTCTTGTTATAAAATTTGTAGACCTTTCCAGAAATGCAGATTGCATTACATGGTCTTTTGGGGACGGAAAAAAATCCTGTTGCCCTGAACCCGAACACACCTTCTGCTGCCCAGGGAATTATACAGTTTCTCTTGTCGCTGGAAATGAAAACGGGACTTCCACCACATGTATAGCCATATCCGTCCTGAAAAATGAAACCGATATGAACACAAAAGAAAATCTCGAGGGTGAGGAAGCTTCCGGCACAGAAAACAAGGGTCTGATAGGCTGTATTACAAGATACATCGGCGGCACTTCTGATGAAGTCCAGGATGATAATGAAGTCCAGGATGAGAGTATTGATGCTGAAGCAACCGGAAACTCAGAACCTGAGAATGAAAGTAAGAGAATAATTCAAGGAATAATTCACAAAGGAGAACTTGAATCTATAAAAAGCTCAGTTGTCTCCACCAAAGATTCAGTTGTCTCTGCTGTCAGCTCAAAGGTTCATACGGAAACCGGGATTTCTCTGGAAAACGGAACCTTAAGGGTTCAAAAGAGCATTGAAGGCTTCATTGATAATCACGCACCAGAATCTTCAAAGAACTCCCTGCCTGAAATGAAGAAAAGAATCGCACCCTGGGTCCCTTCATTTCTGGGGCTTGCCGGGGTAGCTTTCATGGTTTCCATGCTGAAAAGAGGCAGAAGGTCACGAAAGTAACAAAAAAGTAAACCTGCCCGCATCAGAAAAGGAATAATATTGTCGAGAGCTGCTCACAATAAGGGCTACATAAATATTATCGAGAGCAGCTCACAATAAGGGCTACATAATTCTTCTCATGGTTCATGATTTCTTCCTGTGTAGCGTTTTCCAACCATTTTTTCCCACCATGGACCGCATGGTCTCCGCATATAAAGAACATAGTGCCTTTTTCTGCACTCTGGAAAATCATTTCTAAATTTTTGTCAATAGCTTTTGCAGCTTTTTTCATTTCTTTCCAGGTCTCTGCCCTGTGGGAATAGCGGTCAAGGGCTCTCAGGTGCACAGACAGGACATCGGGCTTTTCTTTCATAGCCTGAAGGGCGTATTCTGTTATCCTGCAGTCATAATCCAGTATGTCTTCGGAATTCGGGACCCCGTAAAAGTCTTTTATCCTTCCTCTGAAACTCTCCGCTCCTTCCGTTTCTATTACAGCGGCGGATTTCATGCCTGCCCTGCAAGCCCATTCCATAATACTTCTTAGCCTTGGATTTTCAGAGTTTTTTGCTCTTTCACTATAAATGTCAGCAGTCGAGTAAATATTATGTTCTTCCGGAAGATAGCCAGTAAAGATTGAAGCAATTGCAGGAGATGTAATAGTTGCCGGAGACCTGCATTTGAAAAGCAGTCCACTTTCCGTAATTTCATGCAGGTTTTTCATCACCGGTGAGAGGTGCCGGTAAATGGAATATCCAAGGCTGTCAACCACTATAATTACTGCCCTTTTACAGCCTCTTTCTTTTGCATAGTTTTCTACCTCAGGAATAGGACTCCCCGAAGGAGGAACCATGGGTATTTTTAACAATCTGGAAATCGTGGGCGCAATGTCAATGGTACTGCATTCTAAAGCTTTCATGGGTCTCCCTTATACTTATATTATCTGGCACAACTGTTTATATGTGTTTCCAGAGCTGCTCTGGTTTTATCTGTTCCGGATTAATGAAAAGTTATTAGCATTATTTTTGGATACCCGGAATAAATATACTCATTAATAAAGCAGTCCAGAAATATTCTGAACTGGAGAAAATGAGTTTGAGGGTCGAGAAATGAGTATAAAATATGAGGAACTTTCTGAAGAATTCCCTGAGGAAGGATTTTCTGAAAATGAATTCCTTGAAGAAGGTGAAGAGTTCTCAGAACTTATAAAATATACGATCCCCGGGTACATTTTAGGGCTTCTTGCAGGGGTTTTTCTGGATTTCCAGGGATATCAGCGGAGCCCTGTGGGGCAGTGGCTTGTCAGGACTCTAGCCGGAGAAGGGGAGAGCATTTTTGAGGGAATTTTTTCCATCCGCCAGCGCATCCGGCAGGCTGAAGGAAGTATGGCAGAAGCTTATGGCTGGGGAAAATTTTTTGGGATTGCTTTTCCCTGGATAATTGACCTTGGGAGCCGGCTAGCTGGGGTAGATGTTTACGGGGTTGAAGGTTTTTATATCCCGTATTTTTATGCACTCAGTGACCAGATCGGAGCCAATATTTCAGGTATGCTCTTCCTCAAACGTACTGAAGGATCATGGAAAGCCGGCTTTTCCAGGTATGTCCGTCATCCGGTAATGCTTGCTAGTCTTTTTATAATCATACTTGTCCCTCTCGGACTGCTTGGTGCAAGAATTCTGGGTTTCAGCCCTACAACTCAGACATTTACAGCCCTCGAGACCATTGCAGCAAACCTCTGCTGGGTCCCGCCGCTTGCTGGATGGCTAAATGAAAAGTACCGCTGAATTTAAAGAAAAAAAAGCAGTAGCGATCAAAAGTTATATATCTCTCGAATGACTACATATGTAGTATAAACACTGCATATAGCAAAAGTAGTGTCCAGCAAGGTATATCGAAAAAAACAAAATAACTTGATGAGGGTGTAAAAAATGAGGAAAACAATAACAGCAATTCTTATGGGCATACTGCTGATAGGCACTTTCGGAGCGTTTGCTGTCAGTGCAGTTGCTTCGGAAGATGCCGGAAAAGGATACGTTTCTGGACCCATGAACAGGTGGGCTGCCAGATATGCGGATTCAGGAGATGGTGCAGGGGACCACCCTTACTGTCCTTATTACGGGACAGGTGAAACCGCAGAACTTGAGGTCAAAACTGCAGACGAGGCTTATGAAATAGCAAAATCGGAAATCGATGACAGCATTTCCAGAGATGATATATATCAGAAGGGCCGCTGGTGGATTGTCTATTATGAAGATGAGGATGGAATCCGCACTCAGGCAAGGATCGATGCAGTAACAGGTGAAGTATTTACCGGATACAGCACCCCTTCAGGGGCTCAAATGGGCGGCAGGCACGGACGCGGTTCCGGGCATGGCAGAGGTCCGGGAAATTGTATGGGATATGGAAATTAAAATTGGTTTTAAACCGTATATAATTCCCCCTCTTTTTACTTGCTTCAATCAGCTAATTTTTCAGATTTAGTTTTTATATCAGGCTTTTTTTACCGGGTATTTTTTATATTTAAGGTTGGAATGAGTATTTAAAGGAAAAATAAATTCAATAATAAGCAGTGAATAAGAAAAAATAAAAAATTAAGTGAAAACAAATAAAATAAAAAAATCCAGTTTTTTCGAGGTGAAATGTTTGAACGGTATGGGGTACGGAATGTATGGCTCTTTCTGGGGTTTCTTCCTGAATCTTCTCATTATCCTGCTCATTGCAGGCGTAGCTGTGTTAATGCTTAATAGGTCCGGTTATATGGCTTCCAGGGATAATGAAAGGCTTGTTAAGATCGAAAAAGATATTGAAGATATTAAAAAAACAGTTGAGGATATAAAATCCAAACTGGAAGAAATCTAAAGTTAATATGCTCAAATTTGTCACACTTAAAATAACTTCCAGGAATACTTTAAGATCAGAAAACTATATTGATTTATGAGGGTGCACCAGGTGGAAAAATCACTTCAGCAAATAGTTGAAATTGGCGAAGCCCTCTCTCATCCTGTAAGGTTAAAACTTCTTTATCTTCTGGCTGAAAGAGAGCGGTATGTGTATGAACTCGCCAAAGATCTGGACCTCTCAAGACAGGTTGTAAACCTGCATTTGAAACGCCTGGAAAAAGCTGGATTTGTCGAGAGTGATCTAAGGCTTGAAGATGATGATATGAGGGCAAAGAAATTTTATCGGCTAAAAGAGTTTGAGGTTTCTCTGAGTATGGAAGATCTCGAAAAGATTTTTGAAAAGCATTCCTGAAAAATAGCCCATAACTTCAATCTTATTTTTGAGCCATTTAGATACCCGTAAAAGTATATTTCCAGATTTCTCATTCACCATTTATGCTCGGATACAGCAGGAAAAACTGTCTATAAAGTGTCTTTCTTCGTCCCAAATCTTTTGTATCCAGAATCAGAACTCCGGATAAACTGATATCTCCATATTTAATAATGTTTAAACAGGCATATATCACAGGATAACCAATCATTATTGGGGTTATCATGGCTACTGGAGTTATTAGGGGCGCGGAGCTTTCGCCATCGTATATTATTGAAGAGATTCTCGGTTTATATCAAAACATAGTGGTTCTGTCCAATGAAGAAATCGTTTATGGTTTATCGGACCGGAACAGGGAGCTTTTTCAGGAGCTTGAGTACCTGGTTAGCCTGGAAGTTGAAGATAGTGTGGTGCAGGATATACTACAAAAAAAAGAGCTGGAGCCAGCATTTACTGAAATTAAAAGATTCAGGAACCTTTATACCGTAAGACTTGAAACCGAGCATGCAAAAGAAATCCTGTCCAGCGATTCTCCCTGGGCTTCCCTTGAAATGTTCTCTTTTTACGGAAATTATCTCAAGCTTGTACGCACGGAGTATGAAGGTCTGAGGCTTTCTTCCGGAGATACTGTTTTTTTTCTTGGAAGCGGCCCGCTTCCTTTAACTCTGATTGTTTTTTTCAGGCTGTACGGAGTGAAAAGCACTGGAATCGAAAAAGACTCCTTCCGGGCAAATCTCTCAAAAAAAGTACTTGAAAAACTTGGGCTTTCCAGTGTAATCAAAATAGTAAACGGAAACCACTTTTCTCTAAGCAGGAAGGACTTAAGCTTAAGTCCGGATACAGGGGTAAAAGCCCTGATGATAGCTGCCCAGGCTGAACCGAAGAAAGAGATCTTCGAGCACCTTCTGGAAGTCATGCCGATAGGAGGTAGAATTTCGTGCAGGATTTATGAAAAAGGGCTCCGTAAATTATTGAGTGGAAACTGCCTGTTTGACCTGCCTGAAGGTTTCGTGGAGCAGGAAAGAGTACAACCCCAGCCCCCGGTCTATAACACAGTCATATTCTTTGAGAAAAAGAGGTAGGACTTAGCATCCATTTTTTTGCTGCCAAATTGTGTTTCTTGCAGCGATAGTAAATAATGCCGGATAGGAAGTTCCCCCATCCAGCTTTCTGAGCTTTACTCTTTTTTACCGGATCTGGATTCCGATTTCGAATCCTTCTTACGGAACCGGTGATTGATGCTGTCCGTTTGTAATGTTTGGTGCTTTTACATTAATCTGGTATTTTTCTTATCTTATGCTGCTGGTGTTGTTACACACGTTGACTACATTACTTTTCGTAATTGTACAGTTGCTGTTGCTTACTGTCAGGTTGACCCTGTAACTGCCCGGTTTACTATATACATGTATAGGGTTCTGTTCAGTTGAATTTGTCCCGTCTCCAAAGGTCCAGTACCATCTGGTTGCATCTTTTGACAGGTCCGTAAACTTCACTACAAGAATGAGATTGCTGGTGAAGTTTGCAGCAGGGCATTTTGGTACTGTAGGACATGTAGGACATGGGCATGTGGGACATGGCGGTTTTGGTACCGGGACAACACATACACAATGTCCAGTGGTAGAAACCGGAATATTGCGTGCAGGCGCCGTTGATATAACATTGTTATTTATCGTATTAATTATAGTGACCGTGTTACTGTTAAAGTTAGTCACGTGTGCCTCATTGCCTATTATTGAAATTGCAGCAGGATATTCTCCAACATTAATTGTGCCTATAATGTTGTTGTTTATCGTGTTAATCACAGTAACAGTATTGCTGTTAGCGTTACAAACAAATGCCTTATCTCCCGTGACTGCAATTCCGGTAGGATAGCTTCCAACGTTAATTGTGCCTATAATGTTGTTATTTATCGTGTTAATCACGGTAACAGTATTGCTGTTAGCATTAGTTACAAATGCTTTATCTCCTGCGACTGCAATTCCAGCAGGACGCTCGCCAACATTAATTGTAGCTGTTACGTTGTTATTTATTGTGTTAATTACAGTAACAGTATTGTTGTTAATATTGGTCACAAGCGCCTTTTCTCCTGCAACTGCAATAGCACCAGGTTTTTCTCCAACGTTAATTGTACCTATAACATTGTTGTTTATTGTGTTAATTACAGTGACCGTATTACTATTTACATTGGTCACATATGCATTTTCTCCTGCAAATGCAATTCCAGAAGGATAATTTCCAACATTGATTGTTGCTTCAACACTGTTGTTTATTGTATTGATTACTGAGACCGTATTGTTGTTAATGTTAGTTACATATGCACGTGTCCCATCTGGACCGACCGCAATTCCTCCGGTATCAGGGCCTACATCCAGTGTAGATGTAGTATTTGTTTCTTCGTCAATTATAGCGACAGTACCGTTAGTTTCGATTAATGGTGATACGATTTCCGGTGCTGTAAAATCCTCCTCAGGTACTGTTATAGCCTCCTCCGGTACTGTTACACTATCTTCTGATACTACTACATCCTCCTGTGGTATTGTTTCAACAGGTACTATTATTTCTCCAGTGGGCGTCACTTCTTCTGTTGGTGTCACTTCTTCTGTTGGTGTTACTTCTTCTGTTGGTGTTACTTCTTCTGTTGGTGTTACTTCTTCTGTTGGTGTCACTTCTTCTGTTGGTGTCACTTCTTCAGGAGGTGTCGCTTCTTCAGGAGGTGTTACTTCTTCAGGAGGTGTTACTTCTTCTGTTGGTGTTACTTCTTCTGTTGGTGTCACTTCTTCGGGAGGTGTCACTTCTTCAGGAGGTGTCGCTTCTTCTGTTGGTGTTACTTCTTCAGGAGGCGTCACTTCTTCGGGAGGTGTCACTTCTTCTGTAACGTTAGCGTCTGGTTCTGTCGGTAATAACGTTTCCCCGTTCTGTGCGCTAACTGATGCAACAGTTATTGATATTAAAAAGATAGACATCATGAAAATGCTTAATATCTTGTGCATACTGTCAGACTTTTGTTTCCCCATTAGTTATACACTCCAGATTTTGCTAAATTTGATACAATTTGACCTGGTTCTTTGATTCACTTTTAGCATATATGCTGATTGAGTTATATTACCAGTTTAATTCTCGCCATTATTCTCAGGGGAGAATATTTAGGTAAAACCTATTTTTGCTTGGAGCGAAAACGGCTCAAATTGCATCTACAAAGTATTAATTTTCGGAGAATATAATAATGAAAGAACTATAATTCAGAAGTCAATATAAATAAAAACCGGAAATTCTTTAGTCGTATGCTGTGAATATCTTTCAAGCAGTAGCATTCTTGATTGATTCTACTTGTATATTTATGAACTAATAAAAATACTAACCTCCTTTTCTATCAACGATAAATTAGAGATTTATACAGCATGGAATTACAGATAGTAGAAAAACTGACAAAAACATCTTATAGCTCTATGTTTGTTATAAAAATTGGTTTTATTAAAGTATGACCTAAAATATGACTTGAAAACTCAGTAAATTTTTTATACACGTCATCTCATGTATTAGTATGAAATATATACACGGTTTTTATTGGGTTATGCCTATAGTTTTCTTTCTTACAATATTCTGGATCTTCAAGAAGATTCTAAGTTCTATTAAGTTTCGAAAATCTAATGTCAAATTGCGCACAGCCGCCCTACCCTGAAGATTCCAAAAAAGAAACTGCTCCAGAAATTTGGAGCGCTGTTCCAGATAAGTAACCTGAGACAATAAATGAATTGAAACAATAAACGAATTATCTCTCTCTGATCCGGACTTGGACCTCAGTCATCAGTTCTTCTTCCGGGACTTCAGCAGGGTCATTGAAATAAAGTTCCCTGCTCGGCATCATTGTCTCCAGATTGTTTTCTTCTGCATAGGAAAAAATCTTTTTATAAGCTGCTTCAACCCCGGGGTATGGGCCCCTGTAAATAACGGAAACTGCTCTTACAGCAGGCAGTGTCTTTATTTCCATTATGGGATCTTCCACTGAGAGCCTTCCTGAAACCGGAAGTGCAATCTCTATATCCGCACCTGTTTCTTTGTATTCCTCGTCGTGGCAAAGGAACATAATAGGACCTGTAGTTTTTACACGGTTACGCTGGTTTTCAGGGCTGCTAACACATACACAGATTTCGCCAATTAGTTTTCCTATAGTTTCTACAAAGTTCCCTTTTTCACGTTTGCTCAATACTCGCAGCTCAGGAATCTCTTTAATAACGGGTTCTGTAATTGACATTTTGAATATCTCCTTAACTTTTCCATTCTGTCTGCAGGCGCCCTGCAAAATGCCCTCGATCCTCTGCAGCTTTCCTGCCTCCAGCCGGACTTCCTCAAGCCTCTTCCTGAAACAGGTCTCAATAAATTCATTATTTCCTTTGCTTTCTGCGTCCAGAAGCATGGAAATTTCCTCAAGGGAAAATCCCAGGAAAGTAAAGGTCTTGATTTTCATTCCCAGCTCGATCTGGGGAACCGTATAGTAACGGTAGCCTGTAAAAGAGTCTTTTACTTTCGGAACAAGCAGCTCTTTACTATCATAGAGCCTGAGAGCTTTCTGGGAGAG
>Ga0265295_1008787_pt1 | contig 11085 bp, 12 predicted proteins | sample Munlansysbiofilm_FD_192503 | JGI IMG/M metagenome (GOLD analysis project Ga0265295, IMG submission 192503) | Leachate microbial communities from a municipal landfill in Southern Ontario, Canada - Methane capture system biofilm | ecosystem: Engineered > Solid waste > Landfill > Unclassified ... | reverse complement strand
ATCCTCGGACGGATGTCGAGCAGGATCATCAATGAAGTCAAAGGGGTGAACCGCGTGGTCTACGACATTTCGTCCAAGCCGCCGAGCACGATCGAGTGGGAATAGCCGTCCAAAACACACCTCTTACGGAGATGAACCTATGTTTGGAATTGGGTCCACGGAACTTATAGTTATTCTGATTGTCGCGTTGATCGTCATCGGGCCGGCCAAGCTGCCGGAAATGGCCAAGTCGCTTGGCAAGGCCCTGGGCGAATTCCGCCGGGTCAGCACCGACGTGAAGCGGACCATCGAGATGGAAGCCGAGCAGTCCGAGCAGAAGGAAAAGACGGCGCAGGCCAAAAAAGAACTCTTTCCTGAAACCGCCGCCAAAGCCCCTGCCGAGCCCGAGGCGGCAGCGACTGCTGCTCCCGAGCAAACTGCCGGCCCGTCCGACGGGCAACCCGCCGTGCAGCCCGCCCAGAGCGAAAAGGACAAGGCATGAGCGAGGAGCGCGCCGATCGGGACAGGGCTCAGGACGAAGCGGGAGCGGAAGAAATATCTTCCGTGAGTCAGGCGGAAGCCGATTCCGAAGACCCCGCTCTTTTCGATTCTCCCGAGACGGAAGATCTCCCGGACGAGGGCCAGGGGGACGCTTCCGCATTCGATGCGGGGCCGGATGTAGGGCCTGATGCGGGGCCCGATGCGGGACATGGCGAATTCGAGCCGCTTGAAAATTCGCCCGCGCACGACTCCGAGACCGGATCGACCCAGACCCCGGGCGCGGAGGATGCGGCCGAAAGCGCTTCCGCCATCGCGGCCAAGGGCGAAGGGGGCGTCGCCGCCGCAGCGGACGAGCCCGAAGAGCAGGAGCCCGTGCATGAGATGACGTTCACCGAGCACTTGAATGAGCTGCGGGTGCGTCTGGTGCGCTGCATCATCGCGGCTTTCGTGGGCCTTTTGGCCTGTTACGCGTTCGCCGAGCAGCTTTTCATGCTGCTCATGCAGCCGCTCCTTACATTGCTCGAACCTTCCGGCGGCTCGCTCATCTACACAGGCTTGCCCGAAGCCTTCTTTACCCACCTGAAAGTCGCGGCCATCGCCGGCCTGTTCGTGGCCAGCCCTTACATTTTCTATCAGCTCTGGATGTTCATCGCCCCCGGTCTCTACGAAGGGGAGCGAAAATACATGATCCCCATCGCGTTGTTCTCGGCCATTTGTTTTGTGACCGGGGCACTTTTTGGGTATTTTGTGGTTTTCCCGTTTGGTTTTCAGTTTTTTCTGGGTTATGCTTCCGATGTCATCAAACCCATGCCCTCGGTCAAGGAGTACTTCAGTTTCTCGACCAGCATGCTTTTTGCGTTCGGATTTATTTTTGAATTGCCGCTGTTCATGTTTTTTCTTTCGGCTTTGGGGCTTGTGAAGCACGCGACATTGCGCAAATTCCGCAAGTTCGCCATCTTGGGAAGTTTTGTCGTCGCAGCGGTGCTCACCCCGCCGGATGTTGTCTCGCAGTGCCTGATGGCCGGACCGCTGTGTCTGCTGTATGAAGTGGGCATTTGGGTGGCCTACCTGGTCGAAAAGAAGAAGAAGCCCAAAGAGACCCCGGCGGAAGAGGACGCGGCAGCGGACGCCAAGGGATAACCAAGGGGCCGGGTTCATGAGCCTGGCCTTTTCATTGAAGGAGACGCTATGCATCCTCGTACAGGCCGTATCGATCGCCAGACCCGGGAAACTCGGATTTCCGTGGTCGTCAATCTCGACGGGAAGGGCATCTGCTCGGTGCGAACAGGCTTCGGATTCGCCGATCACATGCTTGACCTGCTGGGGCATTGGGCCGGTTTTGATCTGGAGATTTCCTGCACGGGCGACCTGCATATCGATGCGCATCATTCTCTGGAGGACATCGGATTGTGCCTGGGCAACGCCGTGAACATGGCCCTCGGCGAGCGTCGCGGCATCGCGCGGGTCGGTTGCGCAAAGGTGCCTATGGACGAGGCCCTGACCGAGGTATGTTTAGATCTTTCGGGAAGGCCTTATCTGGTATATGAAGAAAACGTCTTGCCTGCCGTCATCGCCGGGCAGGAGAAGGATCTGTGGCGTGAATTTCTGAAATCGCTGGCGTCCAAGGCGGGCATGAACCTGCACGTACGCATGCTTTACGGACAAAACGGTCATCATCTGCTGGAATCGGTATTCAAGGGACTCGGACTGGCTTTGCGTCAGGCCGTGTGCGTGGAACGCGAAGACGTGCTCAGCACCAAGGGAGGTCTTGACTCATGAGATACATCATTCTGGCTTTGCTTCTTGCCTGTACGGCCTGCGCCGGCACCACGCGCTGGCCGGCGGTGGAGTCCCAGGTCACGCTGGCCGTGGCGCACTTCGTCCATCCGCAGCATGACTGGGAACTCATGGCCGGCGTGCTGCCCGAGGAAGCGTCGGTGGTCACGCAGGAATCTTTGGACGCCCTGGATGGACAGTTGGGCGCCCTGCTGGAGAAAAGCGACCTCCGCACGGTCCTGCATGCCGCCACGGTGCAGGGCTGCGAGGAAATCGTGCAGGCCGAAAAGGAACGTCCGCGCTTCGAGACCCTTGAGTACTGGAAGAGCGTGGGCGTCTGCATCAAGGCCGACTACCTGCTCGTGCCCTATGTTTCCCAGTGGCAGGAGCGCGAGGGCGGCGAATGGGGCGTGACCCGTCCGGCCGCGGTGACCCTGGACCTGTATCTGATCAAAACGGCCACCGGAGAAGTCCGCCGCTATCATTTTGAGGAAGAGCAGCAGGGGCTGGCCGAAAATCTGCTCAAGGGCGGCCGTTTCTTTAAACGCAAGGGCCGCTGGATCACGCCGCTCGAGATCGCGGCCGAAGCACTGGAAGAAGGGACAAGGATTCTGGGTCTATGAACATATTTCCGGCGGTGGACATAAAGGACGGCAAGTGCGTGCGCTTGCGTCAGGGGGTTGAGGATCAGGTCACGGTTTTTTCCGACGATCCGGTGGCCATGGCCCGGCAGTGGGTAGAAGCCGGGACCAGATGGCTGCACGTCATCGATCTTGACGGGGCTTTCAGCGGCACGCCGCGCAACATGGAACTCATTCGCGAGCTGTGCTCCGCCGTGTCCATCCCCGTGCAGCTCGGCGGCGGAATCAGGAGCCTGGACGTGGCCGGCAAGTATCTGGAAGCCGGAGTGACGCGCCTCATCATCGGCACCGTGGCTCTCGAAGATCCGACCCTGTTCCGTGAACTCTGCCAAGCCTATCCGGGCCGTATCGGCGTGTCCCTGGATGCCCGCGACGGCCATCTGAAGACCAAGGGCTGGGTCGAGGACGCGGGCAAGACCGTGGCCGACGTGGTGCCGGAGCTCGAAGCCGCCGGGGCGGCGTTTTTCATCTACACCGACATCAGCCGCGACGGGATGCAGTCCGGGGTCAACATTCCGGCCCTCGAATCTCTGCTGGGCATGACGGACCGGCCTGTGCTCATCGCTGGCGGCATCTCCACCCTGGAGGACGTTCAGGCCGTGCACCCCCTGCGCGAGCGGGGTCTGGCCGGAGTCATTACCGGCAAGGCCATCTACGCCGGAAGCCTGGACCTCAAGGCCGCCCTGGACTGGCTGGCGGTGCAGAACTAGTTTTTTTCGTTATCTCCAAAAAAAGAACGCCCGGTCATTAAGATCGGGCGTTCTTTTTTTGGAGCAGTGAAAAGCGGACTATTTGGTGCCGAAAATCTTGTCCCCGGCATCGCCAAGGCCCGGCAGGATGTAACCATTCTCGTTCAGGCGCTCATCAACGGCCGCGACGTAGATGTCCACGTCGGGGTGCGCTTCGGCGATGCGTTTCAAGCCCTCGGGGGCCGCGACCAGAAAGAGTCCGCGGATGCTGGTGCAGCCGGCGTTCTTCAGGCAGCGGATGGTCGCGTCCAGGGTCCCGCCCGTGGCCAGCATGGGGTCGAGAATAAGAGCCATGCGCTTGTTGATGTTCTTGGCCAGCTTCACATAATATTCCACAGGCTGCAGGGTCTCTTCATTGCGGTAGAAACCGACAACGCTGACTTTGGCGCCGGGGATCAGATCAAGCACGCCGTCCTGCATGCCCAGGCCCGCGCGCAGGATCGGCACGACAGTGATCTTCTTGCCCTTGATGACGTCCACCATGACGGGTCCGGCCCACCCTTGCACAGTCTTCTTTTCGGTCTCCAGGTCTTTGGTGGCCTCGTAGGTCAGCAGTCTGGCGACTTCGGACGCGAGTTCCCGAAAATTCTTGGTGCTGATGTCATGCTTGCGCATGAGTCCGAGCTTGTGCCTGATGAGTGGGTGTTCCGCCACGAATACTGCCATGTGAGTCTCTCCTTGCCATGGTCGATGGGATTGCTGTCTCTGGAAGCGTAAAATTGCGTGCCCCTTCCTATTCCTCCCCTCCCGTCCGGTCAAGGCGGCCTTTGCCTGCGGGAGCGGGCGCGCGCAGGTGCAGCGCGGCGCTGGCAATGAGATAGGCGCTGACCGGGGCGGTGGCGAAAAGAAAGAGGGTGATGAGCAGTTCGTGCAGGCTCAAGGCATGCTCCTGGCCGCTGAAGTGCAGAACCGACGCGATCAGGATGCCGCCAACGCCCAGGGTGGTGGCCTTGGTCGGTCCGTGCAGGCGGGTGAAGATGTCGGGCAGACGGGCCAGTCCGATGGAGCCGATGAGCGCGAACGCTCCGCCGATCAGCAGAAAAAAGGAGATGAGCGTTTCAATGAGCATGGCCGGCATGATGCGCTCCTATTCGATGATGTCGCCGCGCAGCAGGTACTTGCACAGGGCCACGGTTCCGATGAAGCCCATCATGGCGATGAGCAGGGCCGCCTCGAAGAATTCGGTCAGATTCTGATGAATGCCCAGCAGCACCAGAAGGGCGATGGTGTTGATGGCCATGGTGTCCAGGGCCAGGATGCGGTCGGGGAGGGTCGGTCCGGCGAAAAGTCGCCAGAAATTGAGCGCCAGAGCAACCGCGATACAGAAAAAGGCGATGGAGATGGCTGTGCTCAGCATGGGAAGATCTCCTTTAAGGGCGCTTCGTAGCGCTGTTTGATGCGTTGTACGAGCCGGGCTTCGTCATCCAGGTCCAGGACGTGAATGAGCAGGCTGCGTCGATCTTCCGCCAGGTGCGACGACACTGTCCCGGGAGTGAGGGAGATGGTGTGGGCCAAGAGGGTGATGGCGAAATCGTTTTTCAGGTCCAGGGGCAGGGTGATGAAGGCCGGGCGCAGCCGCCGGACCGGGCCGAGTATGAGGCGGGCCACGGTCAGGTTGGCGATGACGATGTCAAAGAAGAAGACGGCCAGGTAGACGACCAGGGTAAGCGGGCTGCGCATGCACGGCTGATCGGGCCAGAATCTGATCGTGAAGAGCGGGATGGCCATGGCGAGCAGCGCTCCAAGGACCATCTGCCCGGGGGCCACTGTATTTACGAGCAGAAGCCAGATCAGCCACAAAAAGAGGCTGAATAGGGGTTGCGGCAGCAAACGTTTCATGGGGTCGCTCCGCCGAGAACGGCGCGGATGTAGTTGTCGGGCGCAAGGAGTTGTCTGGCCGTGGCCTCGGTGTAGGCGGTTACGGGGCCGGCCATGATCGCCAGAGCCACGCCCGCTAAAATCAGCGCGGCAGCGGGTGCGAGCCGTGGCCATGATACGGCGGTTCCCAAAAGAGGGATGCCCTCGGTTTTCCAGAAGAGCATGCTTCCGCAGCGGCCAAGAGCGACAAGGGCGACAAGGCTGCCGCCAAGGGCAACGGGCCAGAGCCAGACAGCCTTGGGCGCCGAGGCGGCCTGCAACAGCAGCACCTTGCCGACAAATCCGGACAGCGGGGGCAGGCCTGCGGCGCCCATGGCGCCAAGGAGAAAAAGGGCTCCGAGCAGGTTTGGCTGCGACATGGGCGGGCCTGGCTCAAGCATGTCGCCCGTCAGGCCGCGTTGACGGGCGGCGTGGTCGGCCAGCAGAAAGAGTCCGGCCATGATCAGGGTCGAGTGCGGCAGATAGTAGAGGCTCGCGCTTATCCCGGCCTCGTTCCAAAGCCCGATGCCGGCCAGCAGCGTGCCGACGGAGACAATGACCAGCCAGGCCAGGAGCACCCGCAGGCGGTTGCTGCCGAGGACGCACATCGACCCGGCGCCCAGGGTCGCGAGAGCCAGGGGAAAGAGCAATTCGGCCGCGTCCGGAGCGGGGCCTTGGCTTGAGAAGATGAGCGACTGCGTGCGCAGAATGGCATAGACGCCGACCTTGGTCATGATGGCGAAAAGGGCGGCCACGGCGGGAAGCACGGAGGCGTAGAGACCGGGCAGCCACAGGAAGAGGGGCAGGATGGCGGCCTTTAGTCCGAACACGCTCAGGAGCAGCAGGGCGCTGGCGCGCAGCAGCGGCGCCTGATCCGGGGTGCTGCCCGCTACCTTGAGGGCCAGATCGGCCATATTCAGGGTTCCGCAGACTCCGTACAGGGTACCGAGGGCGATGAGGAAAAGGCTTGAGCCGATAAGGTTCAGGACCACGTAGCGCAGGGCGTTGCGCGTGCGTTCGGGGCCTTGGCCGTGCATGGCCAGACAATAGGACGCGATGAGCAGGATTTCAAAGAAAACAAAGAGATTGAAGAGGTCGCCGGTCAGGAATGCGCCGTTTATACCCAGAAGCTGCACGGGGAAGAGGACGTGAAAATCGCGGCCTCGCTGGTCGTCGCCGCAGCAGGCGTGGAGCAGCACGGGCAGGGCCAGGAGCGCGGTCAGCACGAGCATGAGGGCGCTGAGCCTGTCGAGCACCAGCACAATGCCGAAGGGCGCGGGCCAGTTGCCGAGCTCGTAGATTTCGATGTGGCCAGATGCGGCCCGGGCCAAGAGGAGCAGGGCGAAGAGGAGTATGACGAAGGTCGTGAGTAGGGAGACGACACGCTGCGCGCCCACTTCCGCGCGCACCAGCAGCAGGTTGAGCATGCCTGCGACCAGGGGCAGGAGTAGTGGGAGGATGATCCAGTGGTTCATGACTTGTCCACCTTTCCATCAACATGATCATTGCCCACCTCTCCCAAGGCGCGCAGGGCGAGGATAACCACGAAGGCCGTCATGCCGAATCCGATGACGATGGCGGTCAGGACCAGCGCCTGCGGCAGGGGGTCGGCCGTAACCCCGGAGCTTGTAGCCAGGGGCGGAGCGCCGGTTATCAGGCGGCCGCTGAAGAAGAGAAAGAGGTTGACCGCATAGGACAGGAGCGAGAGTCCAAGGACCACGGAAAAGGTCCGGGCGCGCAGCACCAGATATGATCCGCAGCCGACGAGCACGGCGATGACCAGGGCTGCGAGCGCTTCCATCAGCGATTCTTCCCGGGGTGCGTCCCGTGCCTGGTCAGTTTGCCCAGGTTGGCCAGGATGAGCATGACCACCCCGACGACGGTCAGGAAAACGCCCAGGTCGAAAAGCATGGCGCTGGCCAGTTCGAATTCGCCGATCACCGGCAGGCGGACGTGTCCGAATGTGGATGTCAGGAAGGGATGGCTCAGCAGCAAACTGGCAGCCCCGGTCGCGGCGGCGATGAGCACCCCGGCGGCGATGAGCGGATGGAAGGGCCGGCCCCACTGCCGCTGGGTCCAGGCGGTGCCGTTGGCCATATACTGCAGAATGAGAGCCACTGCCGTGACCAGTCCCGCGATGAATCCGCCCCCGGGCGCATTGTGTCCGCGCAGGAAGAGGAAGGCCGAGACCAGCAGGGCCAGGGGCAGCAGGAAGCGGGTCATCTGTGACAGGATCAGCGGATGGGGTTCGGCGGCCCAGGGCCGTCCGTCCTGGTCGCGGGCCGGGATCGGCAGGCGAAGGTTGTCGAGCAGGGCAAAGATGCCGATGGCGGCCACGGCCAGGACCGTGACCTCGCCGAGGGTGTCGAATCCGCGGAAATCGACCAGGATGACGTTGACCACGTTGGCCCCGCCTCCGCCGGGTATGCTCTGCTCCATGAAAAAAGAGGAGATGGAGTCAAAAGGACGGGTCAGCATGCCCCAGGCCAGCAGCCCGCCTCCGCCCCCTGCACCTACGGCCAGGAGAATATCACCCATGCGCCCGGAGGTTCGGGTCAGCCTGCCGTGGCGCTGCGGAAGAAAAAAAAGGGCCAGCAGCAGAAGCATGATCGTCACCACCTCGACGCTGAGCTGGGTCAGGGCCAGGTCCGGCGCGGAAAAACGCACGAAGACCAGGGCCACGAGCAGTCCGACAACACTTAAGGCGATGACGGCGGACAGGCGGTGCTCGTGCCACAGCACGGTGAGCAGGCTCGCACCCATGAGTAGCAGCGCGCCCAAAAGAGACAAACCGTCGATGGGACTGGAGGGAACCGTGCCTCGTATGTCTCCTCCGGTCAGGGGCAGGAGCATGACCAGGACCGCCACGCCCAGGAGCAGGGCCGCCGAGCGCTGCAGGGACCCGTTGTCCATGCCGCGCAGAAAGACGCGCGCGGCGCGGATCAGGGCATCTTCTGAGGCATGGTAGAGGGCGGCCGCATCGGGGGAGAAGGACAGGCGTTCGTGCAGGGCAAAGAGCCTGCGCCGCGCCGCGTAGAGTGCCAATCCGCCGCCAAGGGCAACAAGACTCATGAAGAGCGGCGTGTTGAATCCGTGCCAGACGGCCAGACTGTAATGCGGCAACGTTTCGCCGGTCACGCTGGTGGCGGCCAAGCGCAGCAGTGGCCCCACGGTCAGGCCCGGCAGGATGCCCACCAGCAGACACAGCCCGGCCAGGATTTCCACCGGCACCTTCATGAAACGCGGGGGTTCGTGGGGCGGGTATTTGGGCAGGCCCCGCGGTTCGCCATTGAAGAAGACGTCGTGAATGAAGCGGGCCGAATAGGCCACGGCAAAAATTCCGGCCAGGGTCGCAGCTGCCGGGAGAATCCACGACGCGGAACCGAGCAACTCGACGTGCAGGGTTTCGGCGAAGAACATCTCCTTGGACAGGAAACCGTTCAGGAGCGGCACTCCGGCCATGGCCGCCGAGGCGATCATGGCCAGGGCAGCGGTGTGGGGCATGTATTTCCACAGGCCGCTTAGGCTACGCATGTCCCGGGTTCCGGTTTCGTGGTCGATGATGCCTGCGGCCATGAACAGCGAGGCCTTGAAGGTGGCGTGATTGACGATGTGAAATACCGCGGCCACGGCCGCCAGGGGCGTGTCCAGCCCGAAGAGGAGCACGATGAGGCCGAGGTGGCTGATGGTCGAGTAGGCCAGGAGCCCTTTCAAGTCATGCTGGATGATGGCGATGTAGGCGCCCATGAGCAAGGTGGTCAGGCCGACGCCGCCCACGGTGAAAAACCAGAGGTCCGTGCCGGACAGGACCGGGTAGAATCTGGCCAGCAGAAACACGCCCGCTTTGACCATGGTGGCCGAGTGCAGGTAGGCGCTGATGGGCGTGGGCGCGGCCATGGCCCTCGGCAGCCAGAAATGGAAGGGGAATTGCGCCGATTTGGTGAAAGCGCCGATCAGAATGAGCACAAGCGCCGGGACGTAGAGCGGATGGGCGCGGATCAGGTCGCCCTGGGGCAGAATGTGGGAGATCTGGTATGTCCCGGCCATCTGCCCCAGCAGCAGGAATCCGGCCAGCAGGGCCAGGCCGCCGCCGCCGGTGACGATCAGGGCCATGCGCGCTCCCTGCCTGGCATCCGCGCGATGCTGCCAGTAGCCGATGAGCAGAAAGGAGGACAGCGAGGTCATCTCCCAGAAGATGAGCATCAGAATCAGGTTGTCGGACAGTACCACGCCCAGCATGGAGCTCATGAACACAAGCAGCAGAGCGTGGAGGCGGCCCATGGGGTCTTTATCCGAGAGGTAGTAGCGGGCATAGATGATCACCAGAAGTCCGATGCCCGGCACCAGGAGCGCGAACAAGGCGGCCAGGCCGTCCATGCGCAGGGTCAGTGCAAGACCGGCGCCGTCCAACCAGGATCGGTGCATGGACGCTGGATTGCCTTGAAAAGCCTGCATGAGCGGCGTCACGGTCAGCACCAGGGTGCATGCGGTCACGGCCATGGCCGACCAGGTGCAGACGTTGCGTCCGAAGCGTATGGTCAGGGGCGGGAGCGCGGCTCCCAGGAGTGGGAGCAGGATGAGAATGAGTACGTTCATGTCGTGCTCGCAGTGGCTTGCTTGCAATGCTTCGGCCCACGACGTTGTGAGCAATCATCTGCTTTGGTGATCAAGAACCATGTCGACGTCGCATCATTCTGCGGGAATTATCGCGTTGCTCCGGCGGGATTGCCGGCCAGCAACGATCAACCCCGTGGACGCGAGCCGCGAAATTGAACCACGCCTGAGCTTAGATGTTCAAAATGGATTGCGTCAACCGGGTCGGGCAAAATAAAACATGTCCGTCTGCGTCATTGTTTTTGGCGAAAAGCGCGCAGGACTCTCCGGGATGTTTTTTTGGTGTCGGACGGGATAAAAAACTGTTCAATCTTGAATTAATTTCGTATTCACCTATGCACAAATTCTTATTCGTGTGACTGCACTGCGGAAAATTTATCAAGGAAGAATTGCCAAAGTTTGTCGATATTCATGCCGGAGTGGCTGGAGATGAGCAAAGGTGGTTTTTCCGTGCCCAGAAGTCGTTGCCATGCGACCTGATTTGCGCTTCGGACAGGCTGTTTGCATTTATCTGCCTTGGTCATCACGGGGAATACATCCATTCCTTGAGCCCTGATGTATGTGATCAGTTCTATGTCAAGGGCCTGAGGCGGGAGTCGTGAGTCAAGCAAGGCGACCACTCCAAAGAGGCGGGGGTTGTTTTTCAAGTATCTGTTTATGAGCGTTGCCCATTTTTCACGTTCCGTTTTGGAGCAACGGGCATATCCGTATCCCGGAAGGTCCACGAGATAGAATTCTTCCGGGCTGACCCTGTAAAAGTTCAGGCTGCGGGTTTTGCCGGGAGTGGAACTGATTTTCGCAAGGTTTTTTCTGCCGGTGAGTTTGTTCAGCAGGGACGATTTTCCAACATTGGAGCGTCCGGCGAGAGCGAGTTGGGGAAGCGGCATTTCTTCCAGTTGATCGATGGTGTAGATTGTCTTTTCCAAAATTACGGTGCTGGGCATGAAACTACCATTTCCCGGGGCTAG
>Ga0265295_1008786_pt1 | contig 11085 bp, 8 predicted proteins | sample Munlansysbiofilm_FD_192503 | JGI IMG/M metagenome (GOLD analysis project Ga0265295, IMG submission 192503) | Leachate microbial communities from a municipal landfill in Southern Ontario, Canada - Methane capture system biofilm | ecosystem: Engineered > Solid waste > Landfill > Unclassified ... | reverse complement strand
TGGGAGCTCTCTTTAATATCATCGAAGAATTATAGGGTATCAACCGAATTTAAGCTAAGACAATTGCAAGGAAACCCACATGGAAACAATCTTCATAGCCCTGCTCATTATCATCACCCTGCTGCTTCTGGTGCTGCTGTTCAGACGCAGGCCTGAAGGCAATTCAAACGAGCTTTACAGGCTCAAATCCGAGCTGGAAATGCTCTCCCGCACCATCAAGGATGAAGTAAATAGCCTCCGGGCTGAAGTTCTGAACCAAAACAAAATCAATCGTGAGGAACTCAGCCGGGCTCTGAAAGATGGCTCTGAATCTCAATTCAAGCAAGCCAGCGAGACCAGAATCGAACTCACGAGCACCTTACATACCCTTAATAAACAGATGAATACGGATTCTGCTCTGAACCGGCAGGAGCTCACAAAAGCTTTGGGCGACCTCTCCGAAAGCCTTGCCCGCAAGCTCACGGAGCTCACCACCGGCAGCTCTGAACAAACGGAAAAGCTCAAAAAGAGTATCGAAGAAAAACTGGGAGAGATCCGCAGCAGCAACGAAAGCAAGCTGGAAGAGATGCGCAAGACCGTGGATGAAAAGCTGCATGCCACCCTCGAAAAACGCTTGGGCGAATCCTTCAATCAGGTGAGTCAACGCCTCGAAGAGGTGCACAAAGGCCTGGGTGAAATGCGCTCTCTGGCCTCAGATGTGGGCGGCCTCAAAAAAGCGCTGGAAGGCGTGAAGCCCCGTGGCATTTTGGGCGAACTGCAATTGGAAAACCTGCTGGATGAGATTCTTACTGGGGATCAATATGTGAAAAACTTTAAGCCCAATCCCCGCCGAGATGAAGTGGTGGAATTTGCCGTGGTACTGCCCGGCAGGGACGACACGGATTCCAGAGTCTATCTGCCCATCGATGCCAAATTCCCCATTGAGGACTATCACAAGCTTGTGGATGCCTTCGAAAGCGGAGACCGCGCTGCTATTATCGCCTCTCAAAAGGCGATCGCAAACCGTGTGAAAAGTAGCGCGCGCGATATCCGCGACAAGTACCTGAATCCTCCTGTCACCACAGATTTTGCCATTCTGTTCTTACCCTTTGAAAGCCTGTATGCCGAGGTGCTCAGGATCTCCGGACTCTTTGAACTCATCATGCGGGAATACGGTGTAATCCTCTGTGGACCCACCACCGCGGCAGCGCTTTTGAACAGCTTGCAAGTGGGCTTCAAGACCCTGGCCATCCAAAAGAAGAGCAGCGAAGTCTGGCGGGTTCTGGCCGCAGTGAAAAAAGACTTTGGCCTCTTTGGCGAGGTCCTGGACAATACCCGCAAAAAGATCGATGGGGTGGGACGGGAACTGGACAAAGCCCATCACCGCAGCCGCCAGATCGAGAAGAAGCTGGGCAGAATGGAGAACCTGCCGGAGCCTGAAGCTGCACCGGAAGAGATCGTTTGGGAAGAGCAGACGGAGCTGCCTGAGACTTAATCGTTGAGTTTGTTGGGAAATCTGGATCAGATGCTATTTGATCAGATCAATTAGTGTCTGATATCTATCTGTGTTATAGCTTGGTCTTAGAATGCTCTGGTGATATGTTTTTGTAAGCATTCTATTGGAAGCTATTATTGCTTTGATTTGTGTGCAGTTGTGGGAAACATCAAGTTCAGAATGCAGATGCCATTCTTCTAAAACCTTTATTATTTCATCGCTATAGTTACCATTGAAGCTATTGATCACGCTATACTTGTCCATAAAGCTGGGTGTGGCTATTGAATTTATTATTTCCAAGATTTCCTGCATTGTCCCAGTCTCCCCTGAAAGGAAATCCCAAAGCTCACTTGCTAAGAGTACCTCATCCTGATCGTAGAATTTATTGCCATTTACGATGTTGCTCAAAAATCGGGATTTATCATAATTGCAAGGGGAAGCTGTACTGGTGTCAACAGTGGGATCAAAGGGAAACGCAATATAATACTCAACCGATTTATTGGGATATTTGTTCTTTAGAGCAGTTCTTCCAATCAGAATTTTTTGCTTTTCGCCTTTCATCTCTCCAGAATTAGGTTTCACGGATTTTAGCTCTATGGCTACAATGCTATCGGCTGTTTCACAAAATACATCCGCACAAAATCCCGATATCTCAGTCATTTCTCCCTCACCTTTTTCTGGAATAGCTTCCAGTTCTCTTGCCAGATTTGGTAGTGAGTTCGAATTTGAAAGATCGGTCATAATCTCATATATCGCAAGCTTTTGTGCTTGAGTTATATGCAAGAGGCTATGGCGGGAAGCAGTGAATTCTCTTTTTTCACCACAACTAATCGCATGAGCTACTTTCTCAAAAAAAGTTTGGCCCAAGGAGGTATTAAGTCCATGTAGCCAACTGCTCAAGCTTATCAATGCCGATGAGCTTGTTTGAATGTCTTCCAACTTATCACTGAAAGCTTGTAAAAATGACTCATGAAACGGAGCATTGCGGTTTTTGTCTGAGTCTTCTGGAAAGGATTCGAACCTTTTGAAAAGGATATCAATAACGATCTCTGAAATCTTCTGCTCTATTTTTTCTGGAAACTTCATGGCTTTTCTCCATTGTCTTTTAAGTGAAAAATGATCTCAGAATAAGCTGCCTTGTCTTTTTCTGTGCGATTCAAGACAGGCCTTTTATATTGATTTACTATCCTCATGCCAGCTTTTTCCGCTATGTTAGGATACATATTATACTTGTCATTGGCTACCAAGAACACATTGTAATCATCTGCCAAAAATCTCTTACAATTCAAGAGGACTTGCGAAATTCCCTCACTATAGCTTTCTCTGGCCTGTATCCCCTGCCCCCTATAGAGAGGGCCTATCTCAAGTTCATCATGTCTTTCAAAGCCGAAAAGGTCATAGGCATAGGCATGTTGCTCATGATAATCTATCAAGCCTACATAAGGAGGGGACGAGAATATGCCTTTAATCTTTTGCTGCTTAATCTTTTCTGCGAAGTCTGAATTCACCGCGCGCACTTTTTCATAGATATCGACTTTTCGGCTATCTCCTGTAATGCAGACCTGTTGGGTGTCAGTGCGCAGTTTGGATAGGATCTTGACCCTATTGATCGTATCTCTCGAATATGATTCCCACCATTTGAGGATCGAAAAAAGGGGTTTGCAGATTTTGCCATGTTTTGTGCAATAATAAGTTGCAGTAACCGGGTCAATCAAGGTAGCTAGATCAGAATGTGTAGTAGCTCTACAACTTCGCATGGTTCTGCTCAAGATAATGCTTGCCAGCTTTCTAATCTTTATATCCGGAATTCTTCTAATCTCTTGGAACATAAATTCTAATTCTTCTCGGATTTGCAGGGTGAACCATTTGTCCAGGAAAGTATCGGATTTGTCTTGTAATAGCTTTATGCTGTATTTCTCTACCAGAGCATGATAGGTGGGAAGAAACTTATTTTCTTTGTCTAAAGTATAGCTCTTTTCGTCAATCAGATTGTGTCTTAGCTTGTATTTAAAATCAGGTACAGGGAAATATTCCTGATTAAAGCTCTTCAATTCGTATAGCAATTCTCGCTCAAAATCAAAGACCTTTGATCCCATCAGAAAGTTATTCAAGGATTTGGTAAGCTTCGTTATCTCATGATTTAAGCTATCCAGATCATAGTTCATGATCTTGGAGCTGGCTATCTGAACGTTAAATGCTGAAACATCTATGCCTACTGCATGCAAGGCTAATTCATTCGCCTGCACTAAGGTCGTTCCACTACCAGAAAAAGGATCTAAGACGATATCTCCAGGTTGGAAAAACACTTCACGCTTGTATTTGTCGAGGTGTGTATCAAGGAAATATTCAACCAATTGGGGAATAAACTTGCCTTTGTAAGGATGAAATCGATGAACATGCTTTGTGGTTTCTGATTCTGTGTACTTATCAAAAGAGAGCTCCCAGTTCAGATCATCTCCCAACTGTCGAGTCCATTCGGGTTTTTTATCGCCTTTGATGCTGTCGTAATACGCCGATAGTTCTTCTTTGGATACAACGCTTTGGCCATTGTCTGCGTATTTCCTGATTCTGCCATATTGCAGCAAATAAGAGATATTGGAAGTACTTACCTTCCTACCCAATCTTTGAGTTGCCCAATCACTGGCCTGTTTTATGTTTAAGTAATCCTTTTCAGGCATACTCATTTTCTCTCCCTATTCTTTTACTTTTTGGTTCATTAACTTTGCATAAGATCCATATTCCATTTTATTCTCTTCTTGTCAAGCCGAAAACTAGCTGAACTATAAGTTATCATCCTTCGTCTTTATGCTAAAGTCACTAAAGATTCATATTTGTCCAGGGCCATGCCGCTTCAATATATATAGAGACAGTAAAAATTCTTTGCTGTGGAACAGCTTATGCATTAAGTTATTTGATAGAAAACAGATAATACTGTGGAGGTATGCATGCGCCTAAAAAGAGGAGCACTGATCCTGATCCTGTTGCTTAGCACTTTGAGTCTGGTGGCTCAAACGGTTACTTTCAGCATCTCAAAACCAGCATTAAGGCCTGGCGATAAAGGAGAAATCCGCGCCACCCTGGTGATTCCTGCGGACCGAAAGCAAAGTGTGGATCCAGCCGATCCAGCCTATTTTTATCTTGAGGCGGCACATCCCGATCTTGAGTTTGGCGCTGGCAGCCTGCCCAAGCCCAGCAAAGTTATCTCAGAACATGAGTGGCTGTATTACCCCAAAGTTACTCTTACGCTGCCTTTTACCGTGAAAGGAAAGGCCAATGCTGGAAAGAAGAGCATCACCGCTCTGATGAGCTATAACCTCTGTTACGAGAGCGGTATGTGCGATCCTCCGGAGGATAAAGAGGGCACACTCAGCTTTGAGATCCTGGAGCCCCTTGCGGCAGCTCAGCATCAAGAAGGGCCTATCTCCATCGCTCAGCTTGCAGAGAGCAGCGCTACAGAGCCTGCGGACGAAGCACCTGAAGCTGTAGCAATAGAAGCTGAATCGGCCCGGAATATCCCCGGCGAAGAAGCTCCTATGGAGCAGCCCAGCCCCTGGCGGGAAGTCTTCAAATACCTCATCTTTGCCTTTCTGGGCGGCTTGATTTTGAATATCACGCCCTGTGTCTTACCCATTTTGCCCATCCGCATCATGGCCATCATCAATCAAGCCCAAAAAGACCGCAGCAAGGTCTTCCGCCATGTGATGGTTTACACCTTGGGAGTGCTGATCTCCTTTGGCATTCTGGCGGGGGTCTTCATCGGCATCCAGGCTGCAGGACAATCTGCCGGCTGGGGCACGCAGAACCAGAATCCCTATTTTCAAATCGGTCTGATGGCGATCGTCTTTGTCTTTGCCCTCTCGCTTTTGGGCATCTTTGAGATCACCGCTCCGGGCATGAATACGGCCAATAAAGCCAGCACCAAAGGCGGCTATAGCGGCTCTTTCTTTGGTGGCATCTTCGCCTTTTTGATGGCGATTTCCTGCACAGGACCCTTTCTGGGCGCAGCCTTGCCCTTTGCCATGAAGCTACCTTCCAGCCTGATCATGGTCTTTTTCCTCTTGATCGGCCTGGGCTTTGCCTTCCCCTTTATCCTGATCGGATTCTTCCCCAAAGCACTGAAGATCATTCCGAAACCAGGCGACTGGATGGTGCTCTTCAAAGAACTGATGGGCTTTGTGCTCTTGTATCTGGTCTATACCATGCTGAAAACCACTCTTCTGCTCACCAGCGGCGCCTACTTTATGAATGTGCTCTTCTTTATGCTGGTCTTGGGCTTTGCCACCTGGCTCTATGGACGCTTTGTCCGCTATGAAAATAGCAAAGCCACGCAGTGGATCTTCACCATCCTGCCCATCTTGCTGATCGCTTTTGCGGTATATAGCTATCTGCCTATCAGAGAAGAACATCTGGCGACAGAAACCGTAGCTCCCATCGGCACAGAAATGGTGGCGGACACCCATGCCCCAGCAGGCTGGTATGTGTTTACACCGGAGTTACATGCCAAGCTGCTCGCCGAAGGCAAGAGCGTCTTTTTGGATATCGGCGCGGCCTGGTGCAAAAACTGCATGGCCAATGAGAAAACAGTGCTGTTTACAGATGATATTATGGCAGAATTTAAGGCCAAAGGCGTAGTGTTGCTGCGCGGAGATTTCACCAAAAACGATCCCGTGCTCTTGGAGTGGATTACCCGGCATGAGCGCATGGGCGTGCCTTTTAATGCGCTTTACATACCCGGTGAGGAGCCTACCCTCTTCCCGGAATTGCTGGGTAAAAAGATGATCCGTGAGGCCTTGGACAAGGTGCCAGCCGCGGGAGCTGTCCGATGAAATACCTGAGTATTGCCCTGATCCTGGTGTCCCTGCTGCTGGTTTCCTGTGATCGCTTTGAGCACAAGTTCAGCACCGCGCCAGCAACTGATCTGAATACCCTGTTTTTCAGCCCCCTCCAAGATGCCTTTGCCAGCATCACGGCTACCGATATCAGCGCTGTAAGTGGCTTCTATAAAGAGGATTATCTGCACAATGGTGTAAATAAGAGCGAACGCCTGACCTGGATTCAAAGCTTTTTGAGTGACAACAGTGGAGTTAGCTATACAGTCAGCGAAGTCAGCTACAGTCTGACAGATGAGCACAACGCCCAAGCAAACTGGCGCTTAACCATCTCTGCCCTCAATACAAAAGAAGTATTGGCAGACAGTCTCTTTATGGGTGAAAAGCTCGTAAAAGTGGATACGCAGTGGTTGCTTTATGGCAATCAGGCTTGTGTGCCGGATATTGCCAAGCAATTGGTGATCGCCGAGTACTTTACCTTCAGCACTTGTCCCAATTGCCCTCCTGCCGAAGCCAAGCTGCAGCAATTGCAGAATCAGTATCCGGAAAACTTCATTTATCTGGAGCATCATATCGCCCCGCCGCTGCTTGTGCCGGGCGATCAAACCGCTGCCTATTACGGCGCCTATTCTGCTCCGGTGGCCGTGTTTCAGGGCATGGAAAAGGTGGGACAGAGCAATGCCGCCTCACTCTCGCAATATCAGGCTATCGTGGATAATCTGGTGCAGGTGGATGTGCCCATCTATTACAGCCTTAGGGATGTGAATGTCAACGGAAATGAGGTGAGCGCCAATGTAGATCTGAGTCTTTTGATGGAGCTTCAGAAGTCGGATCTGGTGCTTTCTGCCGTGATCATCACCGATGAAGTGGAATATCAAAACGCTCAAGGACAGCCCTTGCACAATGTGGTGCGGGGCAAGAGCAGTATGAGCCTGGCAGATATAGATATTGGTGAAGCTATCCCCATAGCGGTAAGTGCGGTGGATCCGCTTCCCCAAAACTTCAAACTAATAGTTTTTGCCCAGCATAAACCCAGCAGTTTTGCTAATAGCAGCACAATATATGGCGGGATCGTATATCCGATCTCGCTTAGAAAATAAACGGAGAACATTATGAAAAGATTAGTTTTGATCCTGACCCTGATCCTGGCACTCGGCCTGCTCTTTGCAGACGCGATGCCGGATTTCCGCCTTAGTGACATGAACGGCAAAACCGTAACCTTGGAATCCCTTTTGGGGAAAGGCCCCATCCTAATTGATTTTTGGGCAGATTACTGCAATCCTTGCAAAGTGGCGATGCCCTATCTGCATGAGCTGGCTGAGAAATACCCAGATCTCACCGTGGTGCTGATCTCTATCGATGCCCCCAAAGCTCAGATGCGCGCCAAAAACTATCTAAAAAGCAAGGACTACAAATTCCTCACTCTCTTTGATCCCGAAAAGTCTCTGGCCAAGCGCCTGAATGTGGGAACTCCTCCCCATAGCTTCATCCTGAATAAAACAGGTGAGATTGTCTTTTCCCACGTTGGCTTTGAACCCGGCAATCAAGTACTCTATGAAAACACGATCAAGCATCTGCTGTGTAAGGGTAAAAAAGAGCCTTGCGGGGAAGATCCCGATCACGAATGCACTTGTGAAGAGGAAGCTAAGGAAGAGTAATGAAAAGAGGATTCATCCTGCTGCTGTTTATAGCGCTATGCCTCAGCCTCGGAGCGCAAAACACACTCCAGATCAATGGCCTCAATGAAGCTGAGTTTGTCTATCGTACAGTGCAAGATTCGCTCAACGCCTATTTTAAAGACAGCTTTGGTTTCAATCTCAGTTATCGCGATTTTAGCTTTGGGATGAAATTCATCAGTGAATTGCCCAAATACAGCAATCAGGAAAGCGAACTGCTGCCAGAGCTGGACCCAAACCGCCTCTTGGTAGCCTGGAAAGAGCTCTATGCCGGATATCGCAAAGATGCCTTCGATATTCACGTGGGTACCACTCAGGAGAGCTTTGGGCAGGGGATCACCTTCCGCAGCTACAAGGACCTTGAATTTGACGAAGACCACCGTCTGGATAGCTTCCTGCTACGCTATGACGAGCAATTACAATTCAAAGCCATCTATGGTGCTCTGGAAAGCGAAAGCTACAAGGGGCGCTACGATCTGGCTTATGGAGCGGATGCGCAGTACCCTCTCTGGCCTGGCCTCAGACTGGGTGCATCGGCTTTGGCATTTCGCAATCTGGGTGCTTTTAGTAAATACAGTTTCCGGGATGTATATGCCGGCAGACTGCTCTTTACCCAGGGCAATTTCGATTCCTATGCAGAATATGCCTATAGTGACCAATACCGTTTGCAAGGCTCCTCTGCCATAGCGGGTTCCGCTCTTTATCTGAATGCGGACTATATGTTAGGTAATCTGCAAATGGGCGCTGCTTACAAGAATTACGATGACTTTAGTTACCGTTTGCAAGACATACCCTTGGCGAACTATCATGGGGAGACTTTGTCAGATGCTTTGGCCAGCGGCTTGGACGAAGAAGGCTGGCAGGCCCGGGCGCTTTACAACTTTGGTGAAAGCATAGTATTCACAGCAGATTACGCCGAAGCCTGGGACAGCGCCAAAGATAGAAAGATGAACGATCTCTACCTGGCGGTGGATCTGAATCATGGTCTGGATCAATACCAGCTCTCTTACTCTCACATTGAGAAGATAGATGAAGCTGCCCACACCTGGCAAAAAGAGTATTATCCCGCAATCTCCACCGGCTTCAGCCTGATGGGGATTCCGCTTCAAATCAAAGCTGAGTTCAAAACAATCGAGAAGCAGAAGAATCAAACTGAGAGTAGCCACTACGAGCCCTTGGTTCAAGGCGATTTCAGCCTTGGTAAATTGTCCGTTTCCCTGGGGCTGCAGAGCAGTTGGGAAGACTTTTCTGCCATGGCGGATAGCCGCTACATGCCGAATATCGAGCTTAAATACCCCATTTTCAGCCACAGTGATCTCTTGATCTTTGCCGGCAAGGAAGCCGGAGGTAAAGTCTGCCGCAATGGCGTCTGCCGCTATATGGCACCTTTTGAAGGTCTTAGAGCTGAACTCAACACCAGATTTTAGGAGGATAACATGAAGTACATCACGATTATTATTATGCTCATCAGCGTAGCTTTTCTGGCTGCTGATCCTATTTATTATCCCACCACCACCGTCATCGAGAATTTTGGCGCCAGCTGGTGTGGAGCTTGTGAATATGCGCTGCAGGGCCTGGATGCCATGCAGAGCGAACTTTCCCCTGGCGAGGTCATCATCAGCCGTCTGCTTACTGAAAGCGGGGAATATTCAAATGCTCAGGTGGATTCCCGTTTTGATTACTATACAGTGATGGGCCTGCCGGCTGTGATCTTCAATGGCAAGGTCAGAGTCGATGGCGCCTCGGATGATACCATCTATGGCCTTGATTACCTGGATGCCCTCAGCAATTTCCGTTACCTGGGCTCTCCGCTCAAGATGACTGTGCAAGGCTTTAATGTATCCAGCGGAGCCTTCTCTGTGCTCACACAAATGGTCCATGATACTTTTGCCCTGGATGATGCCGACCTGGTTTTTTATCTCGTGGAAGATGATATCACCACCGAGCTCACCCACATTGTGCGCAGCGTGGAGACACAGCCCATCCTGCTCAGTGGAGCGGGAAGCCAAGTGCTCAGCCAAGCCAGCTTCAGCATCGATCCCACTTGGAATACAGCCAATCTTTGGGCCTTTGCCTTTGTGCAATTGCCCAGTCACAGCATCTTGCAAGGGGTAAGCACCCTGCCTCTGCCTCAGCACTATATCCGGGCTGCCGTTTCATTTGATCATGATATTCAAAATGCAACCCCCGGCCTCTATCTATCCCCAAGCTTTTTGATTTACAATATGGGGAATGCAAATGACGTAACCATGCGTATTGAAACTATTTCCGCGCCCGAAAACTGGTATTTGAATTACTGTGATGAAGATGGCGGTTGCTATCCCGGCTTCATGGATATTCCTTTTAGCTATGCCGCTGGCGAAGCAAAACCCTTTCATTTGAATATCGATGCCTCTGGTGATGGCACTGCGGTATTTAATCTTGTGGTGGAATCCCCGCAAACCGGAATATACAAGATTCCCTTTACTTACACTTTAGGCCCGATTAGCAATAACGATCCTCTGGCCTCACCCGCCCTCATCACACTGGGCAGCAGCTATCCCAATCCCTTCGTAAGCGAAGTAAACTTTGAGCTCACCAGCCACAAATCCGGCCTCAGTTCAGCGCTGGAAATCTATAATATCAAAGGTCAAAAGCTGCAGGAAGTGCCCCTGCAAAATCTCCAAATAGGCGTGAACAGCATTAACTGGAAAGCAGAAAACCTACCCAATGGGCTTTACCTTTATCGCCTCAAAGGCACGCAGCAAAGTGGGAAGCTCCTGAAGGTACGTTGATCATGTTCACAAATGATGTACTTTTTGCCTTACTTGCCTATCATGGCTCGTTCAGCGGGCTATAAGGTACGCTGATATGTTCACAAACGATGTACTATTTGCCTTTGCCTTAACCCTGTTTGCCGGACTGTCCACGGGGATCGGATCCCTGCTGGCTTTTTTATCCAAGAAGTTCAATCCCAAGTTCCTTTCCTCTGCCTTAGGCCTCTCCGCTGGAGTGATGATCTACGTGAGCTTTGTGGAGATATTTCCCAAAGCGCGGACATCGCTGACTGCGTTTTATGGAGACAAAGCGGGGCATTGGTACACCCTTTTAGCCTTCTTTGCAGGAA
>Ga0265295_1008785_pt1 | contig 11087 bp, 10 predicted proteins | sample Munlansysbiofilm_FD_192503 | JGI IMG/M metagenome (GOLD analysis project Ga0265295, IMG submission 192503) | Leachate microbial communities from a municipal landfill in Southern Ontario, Canada - Methane capture system biofilm | ecosystem: Engineered > Solid waste > Landfill > Unclassified ... | reverse complement strand
GCGGCAATGCTGATGTATGTTTTCCACCCTTTGACGTATGATCTGAGATTCCCTTTAGCAAGCATGCTTGTCAAATAAAGCGAAAGCACCTGTATCCATTGAAAAACTGATAACTTCTTCCATTGGCTATTTGAATCAGCAAGCATTGTATTCAGTATAAAATTATCAGGCAAGGGTTCCTTTATTCCTGTTCCTATAGATGTGGGGAAATAGAATACTCGTTCAAAATGCTCAGATAGGATAGCAAACTCTCTTTTTAGAGTTGTTTCATATGGATATTGCGTGGAAAAAAAGACACAGTCTCTGATGTCACTTTTTGAATCTTTTTTTGTATTCATAAAGAATTTTATCTTTTAGTTTCTTATAGAAAGGATTTTTCTTAATGATTGATGTAAAGGTAGTAAATTTTTCTTCATTTTCAAGTACAATAAATTGGTAGTCTCCTTCATTTACCCAGATATTGTACACTTCAAGATATGAAATAAATAGACCAGTATCTTTGAGGTTATTAATAAGTAATGTTAGATACACTCCTTGGTCAATAATTTGCATTTCCATGCCTTGTGCTCGGCAATAATCAAGATGATAGGGGTTGGGAATGTGAATGACAATTTTACCATCAGGTTGAAGTAATTGTTTCAGTTTGATAAACATGTCGTGATGCTGTTCCAGAGGAATATGTTCAAGGACATCAGGTAACATGATCATGTTAAACTGTGCTTTGATATCTGTTTCAATAATATCTGCTGCTTTGAATTCAGCATTTTTGTATTTCTTCAGTCTTTGTCTGGCTACTTCTATGCTGTCAGGGCTTAAGTCGAGTGCAAGGAGTGTTCCGTTTGTCAAGTGTTTTAACAATAACTCAGATACTGTTCCGATACCACAACCAATTTCAAGCACATGCATGTGCTTTTTTAACCCAAGCTTTAGCATTTTCTTAATAATGCTGTGATGTCTCTCGTTTATTCCAGCAGCGACTTGACGACTGACATATACATTATAATATTCTACCTGCTTTGATTTATTCATTGAATATTTTCTTAGTTTTTATTATCTGATTGGGTCTTCTTTTTATTCATTTTCAAAAATACACTTGAAATACATGTAATCAATTATAAACTTTAATTCCCACATCCTGAATAGCATTTAGAAAAGATTGTGTGTCAGATATGTGTTTTCTCTGAAAATATGGCCCTGGACTTGGATTAGTTTCCGGGTAAATAACGGTTTTATTAAATAGGAAACGACCAAAATCTGACCTTAAATCTCTTGTAATGACACGCTCATAATCTGTGTTTGTGAAAACGTTCCAGCAATTTTTGCCATGATAGCCTGATAGAACTGGTGCTCCAGTATGTTCATTGATTATTCCCATGTGCACTCCTTGTAAGTGTGCATATTTCTTCCACAATAGTTTAAAAAAAATTTTTTTTGTATCAATAAGATGATTCCCAATTCTGAATTTAACAGATTCTCTGATTCGTTGTGTATCAATGTTTTTAGTTATTGTATTGTAAAATTTATAGTAATTAAAACCACACCCAAGAAATGGATAAGTATTAGTTTTATTTATCCAACCTGGTTTGACCAATAAAAGATCACCAAGCTGTCCCACCCAAAAAATCACCTTTTTATCATTTTCCGTTGCAATTTCTTCAAGATGTTTATGCCATGCACAGCTCATGTGTAAATTTAATCTGCAACAATTAATCAAAATTTCTTTATTTATATCAGGCTTTTTATCAATGAGTTCAATAACTTTATAGTTCAGGCCATTATCTTTTATAAATTGCTTTACCAATAAATAGTTCGGCATGGCGCTGACTACCAATACCGGATTTTCCCATGGCAATAATAAAAGGTTCAAACTGTCTTTGCCACCACACATAATAACATTTAAATATCCCTTGAAATCATTTTCTGCTTTTTTAATATCCTTAATAATAGCTTCCTTGAGTGTAACCATAAATTCATCATAACTGCTAATTTTGTTTGTCAAATTAAAATCTGGTTTGATCCGCTCAATTTCGTTATCTATTAGATAATTAGAGGGTAAATATAACCATTTGTCATTATTGATGAAGTATTCAACTTCTTTGTTAAAGTTGATGTATCCCTTTGCTTTAATAAGATTAATCAATGATGTGTCATACATATCATTATATTTATATAATGGCGCAAAATGCGGAGCATTTAAATGACTTATTGATAGGCTATTAGCTTTGTTCTTCATGCATTATTTGTGTTAATTAGATTAAAACTATGTAACTACTAATTTCATAGTATCTAAAAATATAGAATACTTTTTCAAACATGAAACGATTAAAGTAAGCCTTTTATTGATTGCGGCAATAATCTTGTGACTGACTTGTAAATTATAATATTTGACTTGTTTTGATTTGTCCATTGAATAAATTCTTCGTTCTTAATATCTTTTTGGGGTTTCTTTTTTGTTTTTTCTCAAAAGTAGTGAAAATATATCTCCAATATGTTTTTCTTGATTGTATTTAATGACTGCAAATGAAAGAAAGATATTTTGTTCCATTTGATTTTAATTCTTTTTAATTTTTGGAAAAAATGTAGTGATAATAATTTCCAATAAACATTCGCAATGTGCAAAACTCGGGTAATTTATATTTATATGGCATAAAACTAAACGTTTTTAATCTTTCCAGAATTTTTTCTGGTTTGTTTATAAGTTTATAATAAAGTCTCTGTCTAATTTTTAATAAATTAAGTACTTCTGAAGATGTAAGTTCAGGCTTGTTTTTTAGAAAATTAAAAATTAAATTTTCTTGTTCTTGTCTTATTTTAAGCCTATTTATTAAACATGAGACTTTGTTAAATCCCTCTTCAATATGAAGTGGTTCATTACTATTCTTAATTTTTGTTGCCTGATTTGAGTGTTGGCGATATAGGATTAAAGGTTTGTTTATGAATGCAGTATGATTAGCACAGGTACCTATAATTGCAATCCACGAATCATGAAGAAAAAACAAAATATTTGGTATAGGCAAATATAATTGGACGATTTTCTTTTTAAAAGCCATTGTAGCTCCTGATACAATCAGTCGAGCTAAAAGCAAATTCATTCCATAATAGTTATTTGGAAATTTTTTTTGATGTTTAGAACTAAAGTTAACAGCTTCAAACATTGTTATGCCTAAATCATTCAGCATATCATCTACTATGTATCCATCAGAAAATATTATGGAATAGTGCGTATTTTTAAAACAATTTAATATTATTTCGGCTTTATTTGCAATCCACACATCATCCTGATCACTTAAAAACACAATATCTTCATCGCATAAATGTATTGCCTTTTCAAAGTTTCTAGCAACGCCAATATTCTTTTCATTAATGATATGTTTCCAATTGATATCTAAATTATCGTTTGCATATTCTTGTATGAGAGTGTTAGTAGAATCTGTCGACATATCATCACAGATAACGATCTGAGTTGGGGGAACAGTTTGTTGAATAATACTTTGCAATTGTTCTGCAAGATATTTTTCTCCATCGTATGTACATAGTGCAACTGAATATCTCATTATAAGTAGAGAAATTAAGATAATTAATTAGTTTTTTTTGAGATTTTATATTTAAAATTAGTATTTAATTTTAGTTTTTTTAAAGCTAGTTTAACTAGGGTTTTAAAGGAAATAGATTTGTTAATGTAACTTTCAATAATTTGGTCAACATTGTTTAAATTAATTAAATATTTTTTATAGATAAACTGAAATGCGTCTTTAATAACTATTTCATTATGACTTCTTATCATTGAGTCTGCAAGAACTCTGTAGTGAAAATATATTTTGTCAGAATGTCGTATAATTGAATTATTAAAAGCTAACCGCAACCATAAATCCCAGTCTTCCCAGCCCATATATGGCATATTGGTATCATACATTCCAACATCAAATAATTTCTGTTTTTTATAAATTGCACAAGCATCTATATAATTGCCATTAATTAATCTGTATAAATCGATGTATCCTGGCTTGTATATTTTATTTTCCATACCAAAAAACAGTGAATTTCCATAAAGTGCATCAAAATTTATATTTTGATTAATTAGTTTAAAAAAGTCACTCAAAAAGATCTGTTCAATAAAGTTGTCAGCATCGAGCATTAACAAATAATCAGCTTGTGCTTTTAAAATTCCATTGTTGCGTGAACGGGCTAAACCTTGGTTCTCTTGATTAATTATTATGTATTTGTCGGGATTAAGCTCATCTATAACTTTATTGGTGTTTCTATCTGTTGATCCGTCGTTAATTATAATTACTTCAATTTGTTCACGGTATATAGATTGATCAATAGATGCTAAAGCTTCGTATAAATACTTCCCGTGATTGTAACAAGGTATAATAACAGACAATTTGATCTCCATAAATTATTTTTGGGCTATTATTGTGTAATTCATTGTATTTGTGTCATCAAAATGCTTATTGTCTAACTTGTGAAAAAATCGATTGATTATTTTTCTACTCCAATTTTTCCCCACAATCCACTGAGGGAAAGAGTGTATTACCATTTGTCCAAATAATGCCCATTTACCTCCATTTGGAATAATTTCTATTACCCCAAAACCAACATCTTCTAGAATGTATTTAAACCCATGTTTGGTAAAACGATAATAATCATGGGGAGCCTCATGTATATGCCAATACATGGGGCCAGATAGAATAAAACAACCGCCTTCCATAAGTATTCTATATGCTTCAGCTAACATGCCTTTAAAATCTGCAACATGTTCAATAACCTGTGTACATAGAATTGTATTAATAGAGTCTTTCTCTAGAGGAATATTATTTGCTTCGCATATTATATCAACCTTTTTTCCACTTGATTGCACTATATCGCACCCTAAATAGCTTATGCATTGTGAAAATAATTTTTCATAGGGTTTATTTCCACAACCAATATCTAAAACCTTTCCAAATGCATATTTTTGAGTAGAATAAATTAAAGATTGATTTAACGGATAAAGCACAAGGTAATACTGGTTAAATATATTTACATTTTCAAAATCCTCAAATCGTCGAATATTTTCTTGTCTGTGTTCTATTTTTTCCATCTCTTAAAAAGTTTATTTCTGAGTATGTTTACAATTGTTTTCAAATAAAATCGCAATCCTAGGCTGCCATTCATAAGACTATTTATTTCATTTATATGGTTTTGAGTTTTTAAAACATATAAAAAGGGATGAACCAAATCTAAAACTGGCATGTTTGATTTGATGGCTTTTTTAAACACAATTATATTTTGTTTATACCAAAATTCAATTTCTGCATTATTCCATATTAATGGCCTAATTATATCATGTGGAAAAAAATTATGCTTTTCAAATTTTTCAATCCAGTAAGACGGCCATTGTTCGTTAATATGATTTTCGCCAACTTGAAATGGAATGGCAGCTGAAAAAATGATTGTATCACTATGATTTGTTAGCGTTTTAATGAAATTATCAGAATGTTTTTCATCAATGTGTTCTGCTACTTCTAAGGAGATTACAATGTCATATTTCTTATTTAAGTTTAATTCATTTCTTAAATCGAATGGATAAAAGTTTTCTTCTTCAATATATTTAAGGAGTAGTGTTCTATCTACATAGCTTCCATCAACGCCCAAATAATCAATAACTTCGTTTTTTTTAAAGACATTAAGCCAAGTCCCAATTCCACAACCAATATCAATAACGCTTTTTGGATTAAAGGTACTTATCAAAATTGGAACAATAATATTAGCTGCTTTTGTATTATAAGCTTCAATATTGTGATTAAAATTCATTTTTGTCTTCTATGGTGTTAATGAATAGTTAATATTATCAACAAATATTTGATTGATACTGTTAGTCAGTAAATGGGAAGAATTATAAACATCTCTTTTTTCAATCTCAAAAGAAAATGCATCATTTATTATGTCATAATTCTCATTATAATTACCGAAAAACAAATCGACAGTATAAATACCAGATTTAAAAAGTGGTAATTTTTCAATTTCAAGACAGAAATACTTTATTTCCCCTGCTTTAAGTAAAAATCTTTGATTAAGATGACGATTGTTTATCCCAATTAGGGGTTCATTGTTTTGACCTCTAATTATAAATCCTAATAGGGCGAAATCAAGATCATTCACACTACACACTTTGACTTTCATGCTGAACATACATCCCGGATAAAATATACCACTAATTTGTCCGTCACAGGATGTTACTACTTCTAACAATCCAGTTTTTAAATTAACCTTTTTGTTTGGGTGTTTTGTTAAATCAATAATTCCCTGGGAAACAGTCACATAATCCAAAGTTTTGCTTAAAGAATTTCGATACATTTCTATGGTTTTTTCAATAGTATTTAAAGTTAAAACGATGCCATTTTGCAGTAAAACACCCTTGTTACACAGTGTTTGAATTGAAGTCATATTATGGCTAACAAACAACACAGTTCTGCCTTCGCCTTTGCTCACATCTTGTATTTTACCAATGGCTTTTTTCTGAAATTCGGCATCCCCAACGGCTAGCACTTCATCAACCACAAGAATATCCGGTTCTAAATGAGCTGCAATAGAGAAACCCAGTCGAACAGTCATCCCGCTGGAGTATCGCTTTACTGGTGTGTCAATGTAACGTTCCACTCCAGCAAAATCAATAATTTCTTCCAGTTTGCGTGTAATTTCAGCTCTTGTCATGCCCATGATGGCGCCGTTCATATATATATTCTCGCGCCCGGTCATTTCTTGATGAAACCCGGTTCCAACCTCGAGCAAAGAAGCAATTCTTCCTTTATATTTGATAGTCCCTGTTGTAGGTTTTGTTACCCGTGATAAAATTTTCAGTAAGGTTGATTTTCCTGCACCGTTTTTTCCAATAATACCAACAATATCTCCTTGTTCTATTTCAAGATTAATATCTTTCAATGCCCACACATACTCTTTCTTTCCCATACGTGAAGGGTCATTTATTTCGCCAATTTTAAGAAATGGATCTTCTTTTCTGCGAATACTGGTCGTCCACCAACGATTCAGGTCGTGCGAGAGCGTGCCCGTTCCAATCACACCAAGGCGGTATTGTTTGCTGAGATTTTCTATTTTGATGGCAATGTTGTTGCTCATGCTCAGTTGAGTATTGATATCAGTTGATTATTCTTTTGCAAATATAGAAATTTTTATTCTCTAGATGGGTGCTGTTTTGATTTTTTGAGGATGAGTTGCTTTCCCCCTCTTTCCCCTGAAGGGGATGCCGAGGTTAGCTTTTGTAAAAAATCAAAAACAAAATTGATTCTCGTGATTTTCAGTGAGTCACTTTTGGGGGTAGGGGTCGCGAGCTGAAAATCAATAATTTTCTTTTCTTTGTTCTTATTGTGGTAAGTTTTATGATTTTTTGAGAGTGTTTTGCTTTCCCCCTCTTTCCCCTTAAGGGGACGCTGGGTTTAGCTTTGTTAAAAATCAAAAATAAAATTGATTCTCGTGATTTTCAGTGAGTCCCCTTTAGGGGTTGGGGTCGCGAGCTGAAAATCAATAAATACTTTATCTTTGCTCTTACTATGGCAAAACTTGGAAACACAATAGACAGAACAATGTTTTATGGGGCAAGTCCTGTCATTTTTGAAAGAGCTAAAAAGCTAAGGTTACGCCCAACTGTTGAAGAAAGGTCGATGTGGAGTTTATTAAAAAACAAACAAATATTGAGATTGAAATTCAGACGGCAACATCCAATCAGTAGTTTCATTGCTGATTTTTATTGTCATCAGATAAAATTAGTGATAGAAGTTGACGGCGATTCTCATTTAAGTGAAGCAGCAAAAAAATATGATGAAGGTAGAACTGCTTTATTCAATCATTTTGGAATAACTGTGATTAGATTTACCAATACTCAAATATCTGAAAAGGTGCAGTTTGTGCAATCTGAAATTGAAAATAAATGTTTTGAGTTATTGTAGAGTTTTGATTTTTTGAGAGTGTTTTGCTTTCCCCCTCTTTCCCCTTAAGGGGATGCCGAGGTTCGCTTTGTTAAAAATCAAAAACAAAATTGATTCTCGTGATTTTCAGTGAGTCCCCTTTAGGGGTTGGGGTAGCGAACTGAAAATCAATAATTCCCTTCTCTTTGTTTTCTTTGTGGAAATATTTATGATTTTTGATAATGTTTTGCTTTCCCCTTTTTTCCCCTTAAGGGGATGCCGGGGTTAGCTTTTGTTAAAAAACAAAAATAAAATTGATTCTTGTGATTTTCAGTGAGTCCCCTTTAGGGGTTGGGGTAGCGAACTGAAAATCAATAGCTTACCTCCCTCCTCTATGATTTTTCTCCCCTAAACAGTATCCATAAATCCTTTTTCAACTTTATTAAATACCATCACACCGATGGTGAGCAATATGAGCATAAAACCAAAACTATATGCCAACCATCCCCATGAAAACACTCCTGCACCGATGGCTCCGTATTTAAAGGTTTCAATGATAGATGTCATGGGATTGAGTTGTACAATCCATTGCTGTTTTAAAGGAATGGAATTCAGTGGATAAATTACAGGTGTAATATACATCCACAATTGTACTGCAAACTGAAGCAAAAAAGTTAAATCTTTATACTTTGTGGTCATTGAAGAAAAAATGATTCCAAACCCAAGACTCAGGCCCGCAACCATGACAATCAGTAAGGGCATCAGTAAAATGTGAATGTTGGGGCTGACGGCTGTCCCAGTGAAAAAGAAATAAAAATACAAAAGTAGAAAGATCGCAAACTGAATAAAAAATCGAACCAGATTTGAAATGGTGATTGAAATGGGCACTACTAATCTGGGAAAATATACTTTTCCGAAAACGCCTTGGTTTTCAATGAACGTTTGTGAATTCCGGGTTAGGCAATCGGCAAAGTAGTTCCATATAAGAACCCCACTGAAATAAAATAAAGGTTGTGGGATTCCGTCGGTTGATAAGCCGGCAAGATTCCCAAACACAAACATAAACATCAATGTGGTGAGCACTGGTTGAATAACAAACCATAGAGGGCCAAGGATTGTTTGCTTGTAAAAAGTAACAATATCCCGTTTCACATACATGTAGATGAGATCGCGATATTTCCAAATTTCACTCAAATTCACATCAAGCAGTCTGGTGCGTGGTTTTATTTCAATATAATCTTCTTCTTTCATGACTTTGTTTCGGCAAAAATAACGGATTTTTTGTTAATAGTGATATTCTTTAGATTGCTCAGATGGACAAGAGGTCAAGTGGTTTGGTGAATAGGTCTCTTTTCATTGTCAAATTCCAAAGTTTATTTTTATGCATAAGAAATAATTTAAGTTTGAAAATTGCAATAAATAATTCTTATTTTTGTATTTATTATTTAAAGGGGAAATGGCATATAAATTTATTGTTTCGATATTTTTCATTTGTTGTTTTACACTAAATGTTTTTGCTCAAATACCCACAGCAAATTTAAAATTGTGGTTTCGTGCTGATTCAAATGTTGTATTAAATGGAGGTAACGTTTCTCAATGGAAAGATTGTAGCGGAAATAACTTTCATGCTGTACAAAACACGAATGCGAATCAACCTCTTTTGATATCAAATTCTCTAAATAATCTCCCTATCATTAGGTTTGATGGTGTGAATGATAATATGTTATCAGATGTGTTAATTTCAGATGACAAATTAACAGTGTTTCTTATTTGTAAAAATTCTTCAACAGTTAATAATGCTGGTTTATTAAGTTTATATAACACATCAAATGATCATGATTGGAACAATTCAAATTCTATAATGACTTTAATAATTAATAATAGCAATTTTATTTCATATAGAAACGGGATGGATGTTTTATATTCTTCTATAAATTATTCGTTTTCTCTATTTGGATTGGTGTGTAATGGGGTCATTATGAAAACATTTTTTAATTCACTCCCAATTTCATACAATAATAGCAGTGGCAATTTCAATATCAACAAAGCTGTTATTGGCAGTAGATATACATCAAGTATGTTTAATCACTTTATGTCAGTTGATCTTGCTGAAATAATTGTTTATAATGCTGTTCTCAGTTCATCAGATAAATTAAATGTTGAAAATTATTTGATGAATAAATATGCACCCCCGGTTTCATTGGGGAATGATACAATTATTGATTATAGTTTATGTTCATACGAATTGGGTGTCAGCTCTGAGTATAATTCTGTTCTTTGGTCAACTGGGAGTACTGATGATTCTATCAGTGTTGATCGGACAGGTACATACTGGGTGCAGGTAACAGATGTTTTTGGCCGTGGGAGTAGCGATACAATTAATGTTCAGTTCCCTCATTTGATGTTTGTTAATACAACTGTCTGCCTTGGAGATACTGCTGTTTATGTAAATTCTTTGCTAGGAGATTATGATTATGAATGGTCAGATGCTTCAACAGACTCTGTTTTGAAGATTACTGAAGCAGGAACCTATTGGCTCAAGATTATTGATACCCTTGGCTGTATTTTGTCGGATACCTTTGTTGTTGCCGTGGATTCATTTTCCGTACGCGCTTCATTGGGACCTGATGTGTCAGTGTGCAGTGGCGAATCTCTTGGATTGCTCGTCGGGGCAGCTCAGGCAGTGGATTATGTTTGGTCAAATTCTGAAACTACTCCTGAAATTGTGTTGCACGCACCAGGGGAGTATTCCGTGACCGTTGCCAATGCATTGGGCTGTGTGGCTTTAGATACAATTAATGTAACATTTCATGGATATAAACCCAGTGTGGGATTTGTTTCCGATTCGGTATGTTTTGGTTCTCCCACTACTTTTGTCGATACATCATTTGCAGCATCACCCGATGCTATTGCTTTGTGGCAGTGGTCCATAGATGGAAATGTCTTTGGCACTCAGAATCCCCAGTATCAGTTTCCTGATCCGGGTTTGCATCAGGTGCAACTTTCTGTTTCCACCGATTCGGGCTGTACGGCAAGCATAGTTCAAAATGTGTTTGTGATGCCAAATCCTCAGGCAGATTTTATGCCTATGACCGGGTGTACTGAAAAAATCATTCAGTTTAATAATTTGACGACTATTCCTTGGGGCTCTGTCCTTGCATGGGAATGGCAAGCTGTGGATAC
>Ga0265295_1008784_pt1 | contig 11088 bp, 8 predicted proteins | sample Munlansysbiofilm_FD_192503 | JGI IMG/M metagenome (GOLD analysis project Ga0265295, IMG submission 192503) | Leachate microbial communities from a municipal landfill in Southern Ontario, Canada - Methane capture system biofilm | ecosystem: Engineered > Solid waste > Landfill > Unclassified ... | reverse complement strand
GAAGTACAACTCCAAATGCTGAGTTTACAGCTTCTCCAACTTCAGGAAACGCCCCTCTTACCGTTCAATTTACCGACCAGTCAACTCCCGGAACAGGAACTATTACGAGCCGTTCTTGGACATTCTCTGGCGCTTCTCCTGCTTCATCTACAGCTCAAAACCCAAGTGTGGTATACAGCATTCCAGGCACCTATAATGTTTCATTAACGGTAACCAACTCTAACTCACAAAGTGATACCGAAACTAAAACCGGATTTATTACGGTTTCTCAAGCAGGTGCTAGCTTCACTTTAGATTTTGAATCAAGTGCAAACTTTGCTACTAACTTCTCACCATGGACCACCGTTGATGTTGACCAAAGCACAACGTATGGCATTGATGGTGTTACATTCCCAAGTAGTGGCACCCCCATGTCGTTTATTGCATTTAACGGAGCAGCAACTACACCAGCCACTACTGGAGCAGACGCTCACGGTGGAGTTCGCCAAGGAGCATCTTTTGCTGCAACAAATCCACCCAATAATGATTGGCTTATCTCTCCTCAAGTTAAACCATTAAATGCAAGTTGGAAATTTAAAGTCTGGGTAAAATCTTATACGACTCAATATGGTGCAGAAAGATTTAAAATTGGCGTTTCTAAAACAGGAAACCAACCCGCAAACTTCACTACTTTTCTCACGTCTGGTGCATACGAAACAGCTCCTGACACATGGACATTGAAAGAATACTCCTTGGCAAGCTACGTAAATCAAAATATTTATATTGGAATTAACTGTGTATCCAACGATGCTTTCATTTTCTTTGTGGATGATATCTCAATTGGAGGCAGCAGCTCAACAGAAATAGATGAAAATGCAGATCAATCCATTCATATTTATCCAAACCCTGCACAAAACGTCTTGTTTATTAATTTTGAAGAAGAGTCTCGCAAAGAAGCTCTCATTAATATCGTTGATTTAAACGGAAGAGTTGTGAAAACCATCAACAATGAAAATACAAACAGTGGTTTATCCGTTGATATTTCTAACTTATCAACTGGAATGTACACCATTCGTTTTATGTATGATAATAAAGTACTCGTTAAAAAACTTAGTATCGTAAGATAATTCACTTCTAACAATCTATAAAAAAGCTGTCGTAAATGACAGCTTTTTTTCATTTAATAGCTTACTTTTGCATCAAAATAGAATCTCATGAATACACATAATTTCATCAATACTATTGCCCAAGAACTTAAACTTCAAACAAATCAGGTAAAAAACGTAATGGAGTTATTAGAATCGGGAGCCACCATTCCATTTATAGCTCGATATCGGAAAGAAGCCAGCGGCATGCTCGACGAAGTAGAAATAGGAAACATTAGAGATCGCAACAAACAGCTGGTAGATCTAGAGAATCGCCGAGAAACGATTCTGAAAAGCATTGATGAACAAGGTTTTCTAACGGATTTACTAAAAGAAAAAATAGGACAAGCAAGTACTCTTTTCGAATTGGAAGATTTGTATTTGCCGTATAAACCCAAACGCAAAACTCGGGCTTCCATGGCCAAAGAAAGAGGACTGGAGCCGCTTGCTAAAATAATAATGGCTCAACAAGATTTTGATTTAACAGGAACCATTATAAAATACGTAAATCCTAAAAAAGGAGTTGAATCTGTCGAAGCAGCTCTGGATGGAGCGAGAGATATTATTGCTGAATGGATTTCCGAACATCAATACACACGTACTAGGATCCGCCATTTTTATATGCATGACGGAGTTTTGTCCAGTACGGTGGTGAAAACAAAAAAAGAAGAAGCAGATAAATATTCTGCCTATTTCGATTTTAAAGAACCGATTTCGAAAAGTGCATCCCATCGAATTTTAGCCATTTTTAGAGCCGAAAACGAAGGTTTTTTAAAAGTTAAATTAGCTCCAGATGAAAACAAAGCTCTCGATTTTCTTCAAAAACAATTTGTAAAAACAAACAATGCAGCTTCAAAAGAAGTAGAAAAAGCATGTGTAGATTCTTATAAGAGATTAATTCAGCCTTCTATCGAAAATGAAATCAGACAATATTATAAAGAGAAAGCGGATAAAAAAGCCATTGAAGTTTTTGCAGAAAATATGCGTCAATTACTGCTCACTCCTCCTTTGGGAGAAAAAACCGTACTCGCCATCGACCCAGGATTTAGAACTGGATGCAAGGTCGTTATTTTAAGCCCACAAGGCAAATTGTTGCACAACGAAACCATTTATCCTCATCCTCCCCAAAACGAGCGAAATCAAGCCAAAGCAAAATTAGCAAGATTGGTTGCCACCTATAAAGTGGAAGCCATCGCCATAGGAAACGGCACCGCAGGGCGAGAAACCGAACATTTTGTAAAAAAAACTCAATTCGACAGAAACGTGATGGCAGTAGTGGTTAACGAAAGTGGCGCATCTATCTATTCTGCTTCGGCTATTGCCCGAGAAGAATTTCCAAATTATGACGTAACGGTTCGCGGATCTGTTTCCATCGGACGTCGACTTATGGATCCATTGGCTGAATTGGTGAAAATAGACCCAAAATCAATTGGTGTTGGACAATATCAACATGATGTTGATCAAAAATTATTGCAAGAGAGCTTGACCGAAACCGTTGAAAGTTGTGTTAACAAAGTGGGCGTAGAACTGAATACTGCCAGCAAGGAACTTCTATCCTATGTTTCTGGAATTGGTCCTACTTTGGCTCAAAACATCGTAGCTTATAGAAACGAAAATGGAGCATTTAAAAACCGCAAAGCACTACTGAAAGTCCCCAGATTTGGAGCAAAATCATTTGAACAAGCGGCTGGATTTCTTCGGGTTCGAGAATCGGATCATCCATTGGACAAAAGTGCTGTTCACCCTGAGAGTTACCCGATTGTGGAAAAAATGGCAAAGAAACTAAATTGTACCATTGAAGATTTGATGAAAGATGAGTCACTAAGACTCTCTATTCCCATCGAAGAATTCGTGACCGATACCGTTGGAATGCCCACATTAAGAGATATTTTGTCCGAATTGGCAAAACCAGGATTGGATCCCAGAACAAAATTTGAACACTTCGAATTTGACCCGAACATAAAAACCATTAAAGATTTATCCGCAGATATGACGGTTCGTGGAATTGTAACCAACATCACCGCTTTTGGCGTTTTTGTAGACATTGGCATCCACGAAAATGGATTTATTCACATTAGTGAATTGGCAGATGAATTTGTGAAAGATCCCAATGATTATGTGAAATTAAACGAAAAAATCACAGCCAAAATTATTTCGGTGGATATTGAACGGAAAAGGATTGCTTTGAGTTGCAAGAAATAGATACAAGATTCTCTAAAAAAAACAGATTCCGAAACAAGTTCGGAATCTGTTATGAAATATCATAAAATAAATAAAGAGATATACAAAACTATCGTCTTTGCAGCGAATTTAATTGTTTTAAACCAACCAATTTATCGGCAATTCCTCCTTCTTCACGATAGTAGACGTAAATTATATAATCGTTGTTTGTTTGCCAAAAATTACCTTCTATTCGGCTTACATCGGGATTTCCTTTTAGATATGGAACAAATATATACTGATAATTATAATATCCTTGTTTGAGTAACAAAGTTGCATTATACCCACCCAAGTCTTTGACATACTGCATTTTAGCCTTAGCATCAAATTTCCAATCTGTAAGTTGTCCAAACACATAAACAGCTCCATCAACAAAAGGATTGGCTGCTTTCAGAAAAAAATGAACATTTACATATTCGGCTTGTAGTTGGTTGTCCCAATCTTCAGTTTTAATAAAAAAACGTCCATTAATATCTGGATTTGACTCGTAGGCTCCATATTGTCGGCTGCGTGATTCATACAACCATGCATGATAGTCATTATTTGTATTTTTGACCTGCTGTACATTTTCCAGATTATATCGGACACTTTTTATGTCAAAAGCTCTAAATTCTGCCCCACCATCAAAAACAACATTTCCTGTATTTTCATAGATAATTTTATCCGGATTGACAGAGAAATATCCTGGATTGACAATTCTGTTATCCCAACGACCATTTTGTGCAATAATTACATTCAAGCGATGCATAGCATTAATCGGATAGCCTCTTTTATGAATGGTGAAATTAAGTTCTTGTCGAGTCAATTGATCTTCAATTCGGGTTGCTTTGGCAAAATAAGCATCAATATCCACCCTATTTTCATACACATAAAACCGCCTTGTTAAGACTGGCTTAAGAATGTCGTTTTCATACACTACAAGCAAGTAATTGCCAGAAAGAGTAGGTTTTACATTATCATTTGGAAAAACCAAACGATACTTAGTGTAGGCTCGCAAAGTATTGGCAGAATAAGTGATATCATAAATCTGATCGTCATTAAAACCTTCAAGATATTCGATGGGCGATAAATCGCTTTTTGTCCAATCGGCATTGCAATGAATTAAAGCATAATTCAAAAAGGGAGCTTCCGTTCCCATAATATCAAAAGTAAGTTCCAATTGCTCATTGGTATGAAGCTCAATAATTGGATCCGACATGGGATTCCCCAATCGATGCAGGCAAACGCTGGTTAAGTTTTTTAGAAAGATAGAGTCCGAATTAAACCCATATCCGATCTGGATAATAATCAGAAAAAAAACCAACGAAAATGCTCTTTTCAAATCATTCATATTTTTATTAATAAAAATATATTACTTTTAGCAATAATTTTGTCTGTGAAACATTGAACAATCAAAATTATATGTTGTTTAAAACATTTTACAAATATACATTTTGTATATCAAGAACGCAAACGAAAATAACAATATAATATTTTATATATGCCTAAAGTTATCAAAATAAAGCGAGGTTTAGACATCAAACTCAAAGGCAAAGCAAAGTGCGAAGTAGTATCTGTGGACAATTCGGGATTGTTTGCCATTCGTCCAATTGATTTTCCCAACGTCATTGCCAAATTATTGTTAAAAGAGGGCGATTTGGTAAAAGTGGGCAGTCCCATTTTTTATTCCAAAAACGACGAGCAAATTAAATTTTGTTCACCTGTAAGTGGAACCATAAAAGAGATTGTTCGCGGAGATAAACGCAAACTTTTGGAAATTACCATTGAATCTGACAATCTGATGGAAAAAGTAGCCCCCATTGATGTTTCCAATTTAAATGCCGATTTTATTCAAAAAGAGCTGATGGAAAAAGGATATTGGCCCGCTATTCGCCAAAGACCTTTTCATATTATTGCCAATCCTGCAGAAAAGCCCAAAGCCATATTTATTTCTGGTTTTGACTCCGCTCCATTGGCACCCGATTATGAATTTGTTTTTGCTCAACGCATTTCTGAAATTCAGAGAGGAATTGATATCATTGCCAAATTAACGGAAGGCAAAGTGCACTTTAGTACCCACCAAGTTCTAAACGGCAAGGATTCCATTTTTGCAAATTTGAAAAATGTAGAAATGCACACTTTTTCAGGACCGCATCCTTCTGGCAATATCGGAACCCAAATTCACCACATCGACCCCTTAAACAAAGGCGAAGCAGTATGGTACATCAATCTTTCAGATGTAGTCAACATCGGACATTTTTTCACCACTGGAGAAGTACAATATGAAAAAATAATTGCTCTTTGTGGCTCGGAAGTTGAAAATCCAAAATATTACAAAGTTACATCAGGAGTTTCGTTGGCAAAAATAAGCAAACCGAATCCAGAAGTATTTACCCGAATGATTAGTGGTAATGTTTTAACAGGAAGCCAAATTTCAGAAAATGGATTTTTAGGTTTTTACGACTCTCAATTTACATTGATTCCCGAAGGCAATTATTATGAGTTTTTCGGATGGATTATGCCAGGATTTAATAAATTCAGCTTGTCGAAAACTTTCTTCTCATGGCTCACTCCTAATAAAGAATATGCATTAGACAGCAATTATCACGGCGAACTTCGGAATTTTGTTGTAACTGGACAATATGAAAAAGTTTTTCCGTGGGATATTATGCCACAACAACTTATAAAATCAATGATCATCAAAGATTTCGACCAGATGGAAAAGTTGGGAATTTTGGAAGTTGCTGAAGAAGACTTTGCTTTATGTGAATTTATTTGCACTTCAAAAATGGAGTTGCAAGAAATTGTAAGAAATAGCATTGATGATTTTATGAAAGAAATGATATAAACGCAAACAGAATCAACATACATGAAAATAGTAAGAGATTTGATAGACAAAGTGAAACCCAACTTCCAAAAAGGGGGCAAACTTTATTTTTTACATTCCACATTTGATGCTTTTGAAACTTTCTTTTTTGTTCCCAATCATGTAACAAAAAAAGGGGCACATATCAGAGACGCAATTGATTTAAAACGCACCATGATATTTGTCGTTTTGGCAATGGTGCCTGCATTGATGTTTGGAATTTACAATGTTGGTTATCAACATTATCTGTCCAGTGGTGCAGATGTCAGTTTTTGGGAAATAGCTCTTTATGGTCTAATGAAAGTAGTTCCCATCATTGTTGTTTCTTATGTTACGTGCTTGGCTGTTGAGTTTACTGCTGCACAAATTAAGGGACATACCATTAATGAAGGAGTTTTGGTTACGGGAATGCTTATTCCTTTGGTCATGCCGCCCGATATTCCGTTGTGGATGGTAGCTGTAGCATCTGTTTTCTCCATTATTTTCGCCAAAGAAGTTTTTGGAGGAACAGGAATGAATTTCTTAAATCCGGCATTGGTGGCTCGTGCATTTATTTTCTTTGCCTATCCTGCTGAAATTTCTGGCGACAAAGTTTGGATTGCCGAAAAAGCAGACGCATTTTCTGGAGCAACACCCCTTGGTTTGGCTGCGTCGGGCAACTTTGAACAACTTCCCGATGTACAAACCATGATCATTGGATTGATGCCTGGTAGCATTGGAGAAACGTCGAAAATTGCCATCTTATTGGGTGCTATTATATTATTGTTTACCGGAATTGCAAGTGCCCGAATTATGATATCAGCGGTGATTGGCCTATTAAGCACCGGACTGCTGTTTAACGCATTGGGATTAAATGCTTTTATGGAAGTACCCGCATACCAACATTTATTGATGGGTGGATTTTTATTTGGAGCTGTTTTTATGGCAACCGACCCAGTATCTGCTTCCCAAACACCCACCGGGAAAATCATCTATGGATTCCTCATCGGTTTTTTCACGATGATGATTCGAGTGGTCAATCCGGCATATCCCGAAGGAACAATGCTGGCGATATTATTGATGAATGTTTTCGCACCACTCATTGATTTCTATGTCGTTGACTCAAACATAAAGCGTCGATTAAAAAGAGTAAAACAAGTCGTTAAATCATAAAACACAAAATCATGTTTAGCAACAAATACATATTCATTTATTCTTCTGTTCTGGTTATTGTCGTTGCTGTATTGCTTGCATTGGCAGCTACGCTATTAAAACCAGCCCAAGAAAACAATGTTAAAACCGAAAAAATGCAACAGATATTGCAATCTGCGGGCATCGAATCACCCACCAAAGAAACTATTTCTATTTACCATAAATACATTACCAACGAATTAATTATCAATATTGAAGGTGAAATTTTATCTGATTTTGCTCAAGGAGAATTTATCAAAGGAAATGAACGTGCCTTCGATCTTAATTTAAAAGAGGAACTTCGTAAATTGAGCGGAAAAACTCCAACACCCAAAGATGTTCGTTTGCCTTTATTTGTTTTGATGAACGACCAAAAAGACACCTTATTCATTATTCCCTTAATTGGAAAAGGCTTATGGGGTCCTGTTTGGGGAAATATAGCTTTGAAAAGCGATAAAAATACAGTTGCTGGAGTCACTTTTGGACACAAATCGGAAACTCCAGGTTTGGGAGCAGAAATATCGACTCCCACATTTCAAAATCAATTTCTTGGCAAACAAATTTTTGACGAAAATGGAGATTTTACATCCATCAAAGTCGTCAAAGGAGGAGTTGCAAACAGCTCTCTTAACCCTATTCATGGAGTGGATGCCATTTCCGGTGGAACCATTACCAGTAAAGGCGTCAACAATATGCTGGAAATATGTTTGAAAAATTATGAATCATTCTTAAAAACCAAATAAGTTATGAGCCAGTCTAAATACAATCCATTTTCTCCGGTCAACCGAAAACTACTTTTGGGGCCACTAAACATAGAAAACCCAATTACGGTTCAGGTTTTAGGAATCTGTTCGGCATTGGCAGTAACGGCACAAATGAAACCGGCTATCGTTATGGCAGCATCTGTTATTGCGGTTACGGCCATCTCGAATTTTGTTATTTCTATTCTACGAAATACCATTCCGCCTCGCATACGAATTATTGTAGAACTTGTTGTTATTGCCACCTTGGTTATACTTGTTGACCAAGTTCTAAAAGCATATGTATACGATGTAAGCAAACAGTTATCTGTTTTTGTGGGACTTATCATTACAAACTGTATTATTATGGGTCGTTTGGAAGCATTTGCATTGGCAAACAAGCCTTTTCCATCACTCTTGGACGGAATTGGTAATGGCTTAGGATATGGACTAGTTTTAATTACGGTATCATTTTTCCGTGAACTTTTGGGTTCGGGGTCAGTCTTGGGATATAAAGTAATTCCTGAAGCTTTTTATGATTTTGGATATCGCGACAATGGCTTTATGATTTTGCCCCCGATGGCATTGATTATTGTGGGAGTTATTATCTGGATTCAACGTTCGTACGTAAAATCATTGGTGGAAAAAGATTAAAATAAATACATTTAAAACCGAAAAAGAATGGAAAACTTATTAAGTATATTCGTCCGATCGATTTTTATCGACAACATGATTTTTGCCTATTTTTTGGGAATGTGCTCCTATTTGGCAGTTTCCAAAACGGTAAAAACATCCATGGGACTTGGATTAGCTGTTGTTTTTGTACTCACCATTACCGTTCCCATCAATTATTTGATGGAACAATATCTTTTAAAACCAGGTGCATTGGTCTGGTTGGGAGAAGATTTTGCAGGCATCGACCTCAGTTTTTTAAGCTTTATCATGTTTATCGCCGTCATTGCTTCCATGGTTCAGCTTGTTGAAATGATTGTTGAAAGATACACTCCTGCCCTTTATTCTTCATTGGGTATTTTCTTGCCATTAATTGCTGTAAACTGTGCAATTTTAGGCGGATCTTTATTTATGCAAGAACGCGAATATGCCAACATCGCAGAAGCTTCTGTATTTGGATTGGGTTCTGGAATTGGTTGGTTACTAGCCATTGTAGCCATTGCTGCCATCCGTGAAAAAATCAGATACTCAAATGTTCCAGATGCTCTAAAAGGCATTGGAATTACCTTTATTATTACAGGATTAATGAGCATTGCATTTATGAGTTTTTTAGGAATCGAGTTATAATATTAAAAATAAAACAGATGAACTTACTTACCATAGTCCTACTTAGCATCGCCGTATTTATAGGAATTGTCATCCTTTTGGTTGCCGTTTTGCTTTATGCACGCAAAAAACTAATGCCACAAGGAGATGTCAAAATTATGATTAACGAAGATCGAGAATTGGTTGTAAAACCGGGTTCTTCATTATTATCAACCTTATCGCAAGATAAGATATTTTTGCCTTCTGCTTGTGGTGGAATGGGCACGTGTGCCATGTGTAAATGTCAAGTTACCGAAGGCGGCGGCGAAATTTTGCCAACCGAAACCGGACACATCAGCCGAAAAGAACAAAAGGAAAACTGGCGATTAAGCTGTCAGGTGAAAGTTAAAAACGATTTGAAAATTGAAATTCCCAAAGAGATTTTCGGAATTAAAAAATGGGAATGCGAAGTTGTTTCCAACAGAAATGTAGCCACTTTTATCAAAGAATTTGTTGTTAAACTTCCCGAAGGAGAAACCTTGGATTTTGAATCTGGCGGATATGTTCAAATTGATGTTCCTCCCTGTGAAATTGACTTTTCTAAGGATATTGATGTGGAAAAAGAATTCCATTCTGATTGGGACCAAATGAAAATTTGGGATTTAAAAATGAAAAATTCAGAGCCGATTTTTAGAGCTTATTCAATGGCAAACCATCCTGCCGAAGGAAACATTGTAATGCTCAACATTCGTATTGCAACTCCGCCTTGGGACAATAAGAAAAAATCATTTATGAATGTCAATCCTGGAATTTGCTCATCCTATATTTTCTCACGCAAACCAGGCGATAAAGTTATGCTTTCGGGACCTTATGGTGAATTTCATATTAAAAAGACAAAAAACGAAATGTTATATATTGGTGGCGGAGCTGGAATGGCACCATTACGCTCGCATATTTTTCATCTGTTTCATACCGAAAAAACAGATAGAAAAGTCTCCTATTGGTACGGAGCTCGCTCGCTAAGAGAAGTTTTTTATGAAGAAGATTTTAGAGAAATCGAGAAAAAATTTCCCAATTTTGAATTTAATTTGGCTCTCTCAGCAGCACTGCCCGAAGATAATTGGAATGGACTTACAGGATTTATCCACAGTGTTGTACTGGAAAATTACCTAAAAAATCATCCAGAACCAGAAGAAATTGAATATTACTTGTGCGGACCTCCCATGATGAATGAATCAGTATTTAAAATGCTGGATTCCTTAGGCGTTCCTCCCGAAAATATTGCTTACGACGACTTTGGAGGATAAAAAGTCATTAATATTCCGGCTGAAAAGGAAACTTATTCAGTCAATGAAAAAATTACAACTGGAGTGCGAACTTTTTAATTCTTCTGGGTTTTAGCTTTAGTAACGTTAAGTATAAGAATAGTAGCCAACTGCGTAGCACTTCTCTGTCAAGTTACGACAAAATTGAAGCGAGCTGTAACCCTTGGATTTTATTACTGTTTCGCCTATTATTTATATACATTGTTGAACTAAATCCGCTTCCAGCGGATAGCTCTCAACAAAAATAGACATTTTCTCAAATATTTCAAAAAAACAACATTATTAATCACTGTTGTCCGATAAAAATCTGATTATCTTATGTAAAACACTGCATAAGAAGCGAATATGTATAAAATAAAAAAGAGAGGCTTGGTTTAGGTTTTTTTAAAAAATATTGCTTTTCCGCA
>Ga0265295_1008783_pt1 | contig 11091 bp, 4 predicted proteins | sample Munlansysbiofilm_FD_192503 | JGI IMG/M metagenome (GOLD analysis project Ga0265295, IMG submission 192503) | Leachate microbial communities from a municipal landfill in Southern Ontario, Canada - Methane capture system biofilm | ecosystem: Engineered > Solid waste > Landfill > Unclassified ... | reverse complement strand
CCTTCCGCAATAACGGCTATCCCTTTGTCCGCATCGCCTCCAGCCGCTATGTCCTCTATCGCGACCAGCATATCCTGACCTCTGAAATCACGGTCGATCCGGGCGATTTCGTGCGGATGGGCGATGTCAGAATCGAAGGCGATCCCCCGGTCTGGGACCGTTATTTCGAGGCGCAGCGGAACTGGCGGATGGGCCGCCCCTGGGATCAAAGCCGGGCGGACGATTACCGCACCGCCCTGGGTCAGGGCGGTCTGTTCCAATCGGTCACGGTCAAGCCTGCCGAAAAGGACGGGGCCGACGGCAACCGCGCCGTGGTCTTAGAAACCGAGATGGCCTCCCCTCGCACGGTCAGCGGCAGCCTGCGCTATGATTCCGAGTTCGGGATCGGCGTCCAGGGCGGGTGGGAGAACCGGAATCTTACCGGGCGCGGCGACCGGCTACGGCTGGAAGCGCCGATCTGGTCGGATTCGCAACGCCTGACCGCCAATTACCGTCTGCCCTTTTTCCCCGACGCCCGCAGAAACCTGCTGGCCGAAGCCGAAGCCGCCAACGACCATTTCGACGCCTATGACCAGCGTTCCATCCAGACCGGCCTGGGGTTGGAGCGGCGGCTCGCGCGGTCTTGGTGGTTCAATTCCTGGGTCCGGTCCGAAATCGGCCGGCAAAGGGACCCGGACAAGGATTGGGTGTCCTTTTACCTGCTGGGATTCCCGCAGACGCTGACCTTCGACAATTCGGACGATCCCTTGAACGCGACCAAGGGCGGTAAGGCGAGCCTGACGCTGACCCCTTATGCGGGGTCCTACAATCAGTCCTTCACCGCGCTCAAGACCCGTCTTGACGGCGTCTGGTATCAGTCGCTTGCCGACGGCGATACGCTGATTCTGGCGAGCCGCGCCGCCGTCGGTTCCTTGACCGGCGTCGGCACCGACGATGTTCCGGCTTCCGTCCGTTTCTACAGCGGCGGCGGCGGTTCGGTGCGCGGCTACGACTATCAATCCATCGGCCCCAGGGACGCGCGCAAGAATCCGCTGGGTGGCTCATCCTTTACCGAAGTCGGGCTGGAAACGCGCTGGCGATGGAACGAAGACTGGGGCATGGCGGCGTTCATCGATGGCGGCTCGGTGCTGACCGACCGCCTGCCCAGGCTGGGCAAAGACATGCGCTGGGGCGCAGGGCTGGGTGCGCGCATGTACACGATGATCGGCCCGGTGCGCATCGATGTCGCAACCCCGCTGAATCCACGGCCCGGAGATGGTAAATTTTTCCTCTATATCAGCATAGGGCAGAGCTTCTGAGATGACGAAGCGGCTTTCCCGGATCTACGGCTGGTTCCTGAAAGGTGCGCTTGGCCTGATGGTTCTGGGCATGTTCGCCTTGGCGGGCGGCCTGCTTTATCTGCGCACGGAAAGCGGCGAGGTCCTGATCGCCCGGACCCTGGAAAAAAGCCTGAGCGGTTCTGGGCTGGAAGCCAGGATCGACTCCGTTCGGGGGCCGATCCCCGGGCGGCTTCAGATTTCCGGCCTTTCCCTGGCCGACGAGCGCGGCCCATGGCTGGAAATCCCATCCGCCGAGATCACGCTCAAGCCCTGGGCTTTGCTGAGGGGGCGCCTCGATATCAGCCGCCTTTCCGCCGAACGAGCGCGCCTGACCCGTCTGCCCGCAAGCGATGCGACAGACGGGGAAAAGACCGAACCGGCAAGCGGTGGGACGGGCGGACTGATCCCCGATCTGCCGATCGCGATCGATGTGCAAGGAATCGCGCTTTCCCTGCTTCTGGACGGTGAAATCGTCCCCCAGCCGCTTTCCCTTGCCCTTGAGGGCGGGATAGCACTTCGCGCCGGGCAGCTTTCGGGCGCGCTGGACCTTAAAGCGGATCAGGCAGGAACCGGAACGCTTCACCTGCGTCTTGCGGCGGAAAATGACGCTACCACCAGCCAAGCGACGCTGCTGACGCTGGATGGGGCCATGCAGCCTCTCCCCTCGCCACCGCCTGAATTGGTTTCGCCCGAGCTTCTACCGCTGCTCACAGGCGGCGTTACGGTGCGGGCCGTCTTGTCCGCGCCGTCAGATTTTGCGCCGATCGGCGTCTATCATCTGCGCCAGATGACGGCGCGGGCGGAAAACTGGTCGGCGGAAATCGAGGCGCTGAATCTCCGCCAGCAGCCGCCAACCGCTTCCGGCGTGCGCTTCGACGCCGACGGCGCATTCAACCTCGCTGTGCCGAATGTCCCGGCGCTGACGCCACTGCTGGCGCTGCCGCTGCAAGACGCCTCGGCGCGGGGGCGATTCTCGGCCTCGTTCACCCCCGAAGCGATCATGCTTTCCTTCAAGGGGGACGGTTCGGGAACCGATTTGGACGGCCACACAATCGGCACGACCCTGTCCCTTGATGCCAAGGCGGACCTTCCCGGCGATTCTCTGCCCAAGCTGGATGCCGTTCTGGCCCTCTCAGGGGAGAATGTCCCCTGGCCGTCGCCGGAATTGTCGGCGCTTTTCGGCCCCACCATCACCGCCAACCTGTCCTTGACGGGCGAGAAAGGCGTTTATGCCCTGGACATTCCCGGTATCGAATCGGGACGGACGGGCATCAAAGGCAACGCCTCGCTTCGTCTGCCGGATCGGCTGGCGCTGTCCGAACTGCTCGACACGCCGGAAGCGGCAATGCGCCAAGCGGTTTTCGACGCCGCGATCGATGCCGTCATCGCCAAACCGGCGCAAACGGACAGTCCGTCCCCGACGCACCATCTCCCCCTTGCCTTCGATATCCAGGAAGGGAGCGCTTGCCTGAAATTGGACGGCGCGAACGGCGCGGCGCATGCGCGTCTGACCGCCCGCTCCACCGGGATCGGAACCGAAACCGGCGCTTTGTCCGGCCTGACCGTGACTGCCGATGCGGCCCTGTCCGGTCTGGATGCGAACCCGGCGGCCCCGGTCCTTTCGGGCACGCTCGCCACCGCCATCGATAACGCGCTGGGAACGCCGTTCGCCACCTCTCTTTCCGTGCAAGCGACCCCGGAACGGGTCGAAATTCGGGATATCCTGGCCCAGGGGGCGGGCATAGAGATGAAGGGCGGGCTTTCCCTTCTTCTGGGCGAAAGCGACGCTCTGCCGCTGACGACGGGCTCCCTGGCGCTGCGGATTCTGGATTGGCGCGGCCTGCCCAGCCTGACCGGCCTTGGCCTGTCCGGCGGCAGCACCCGCGCCGATGTGACGCTTGACGCCGCCGATGGCCGTCAGAACATCCAGGCGAAACTGTCATCGGCAAAGATCGCGCTGCGCCAAGGCCGCGGCGCGGATGATGTCCGGGCCAGCGGGCTTGATATCCGCATCCAGATCAAGGATGCCTTCGATGCCCTGCAAACCAAGGTGACGGCGACGGGAACGCAAGGAACCGCCGGCGGAATCGGATGGCGGAACGCCACGATCTCGCTCGATGGCGACAAGAAGCAGGGCCGTTTTGACATCGCCGCGAAAACCCCCGATCTCGGCTTTTCCGGAAACTGGCGGCTTGGCCAGCCCCTGTCGGCGCAACGAACCCAGCCGCACGAAATCCTGTTGCAGGCGGCGCGCTTCAACCTGCCGGAAAAGGACATCGTTTTTCGTGCCCGAAAGCCAATCCGCGTCGGATTCGGCCAAGGCCTATCGGTCGGCGGCATCGATTTCGATCTTGGCTCCGGCGGATCGATCCAAGGAAGCGGTGCGATGGAGAACGGGACCATTGCGATCGATGTGGCCGTGCGCAAGCTTCCCTTCTCTCTCCTGTCCCTGGCGACGGCGACGCCCTTGCCGAAGGGCCGCGCCGATCTCGATCTTTCCCTGCATTCCAAACCCGGGAAAGCCGATGGTTCCTTTTCCCTTGATGTCCTCACAAATGTCCCCGGTCTGAAGCCGCCGCAGACCGTCCGGGCGGTGGTCATGGGCCGGCTGACGAACAAGACATTCAAGGGAGACGGGCGGCTGGGGCTGCAAGCCCAATCCGGACAAGCCCTTGACGATCTGACCTTGGATTTCTCGATTCCGGTGACGATCGATGCCCAAGGGATGCCGATGCCGGCGATGAAAACGCCCTTTTCCGCCCATATGCGCTGGCAAGGCGAAGCCGAACCGCTTTGGCGGCTGGCAGGATTAGCCGACCGGAAATTGTCCGGGCAGGGAAGCCTTTTCGCCTCGGCTTCGGGAACGCTCGCCGCGCCGGTCACCGAGCTGACCGCCTCTTTCCGGAACGGCCAATATGACGACCGGGTTCTGGGGCTTTTGCTCACCGCCATCTCGTTGGAGGCCCACCAGCAGCCGGACGGGCGCATCGATGCGCGCTTTTCCGCCAGCGACGGGGCCAAAGGCGATATTACCTTTCAGGCGGCGATCGAGGGATTGCCGAACGCGCGGGGAACGCCGGCGGCAAAAGAACCAACGATCACGCTTCACGGCGCCATCCGCGCCCTTTCCCCGCTGCACCGCGACGATCTGGTTATCACCCTGTCCGGGCCGTTCTCGGCCGAAGGGCCGCTGCTTGCGCCGAAAGCCACCGCCGAGATCACCGTCGATCAGGGAACGCTCCGGCTTTTAAGCTCGCTGGGGGCGGGGGTGAAAACGCTGGATGTCGTCGAAGCGGGGGCGGTGGCGGAAAAACCATCGGCTGAAAAGGAACGCGAACCGGAATTGGCGTTGCGCATCATCCTGCCCAACCGTTTTTTCATCAATGGGCGGGGATTGGAGAGCGAATGGCGCGGCGATCTGTCGGTTGAAGGCACACCAAGCGAACCGGTGCTGAAAGGATTTCTGGAGCCGGTGCGGGGACGCTTCACCTTTTTATCGAAGCCCTTCACCCTATCCGCAGGGCGGATTTCCTTCTCCGGAGGGTCGCCGCCCGATCCGGCCCTCAATCTGAAGATGACCCACAAAGGGGCATCCATGACCGCGATTGTTCTTGCCCAAGGCACGGCGTCCAGGCCGAAGCTCGCCCTGGACAGCACGCCATCGATGCCCAAGGACGAGATCATGGCGCAGATCCTGTTCGGCAAAAGCTCCTCCGGCCTCAGCCGATTCGAGGCTCTGCAGGTGGCCAACAGCCTAAGAACGCTGACCGGAATCGGCGATGGCGGTTTCGATCTGATGTCGAACCTGCAGAGCGCCCTTGGCGTCGATGTGCTGCGCATGGGCGGCGGCTCGTCCAACCGCGTGGGGTCGGTTTCCCGCCCGAACGGAGCCGATAGCGGCGACGGACAAAACGCCGCCGATATCAGCGTCGAAGCCGGAAAATACATCACCGACAATGTCTATGTCGGCGTCGAACAAGGGGCCAGCGCGGAATCGACCACCGTCCGCGTCGAAATCGAGCTTCTGCCCAATCTGACCATCGACAGCCGCAGTTCCCCGACCTCGACCGGCGTCGGCATCGGCTGGAAACGGGATTACTGACGAAAAAAGCGATCAGGCCCGGAAGACCAACGCGCCGGACATGGCGATGCAGGCCGCCTTCACCAGGATGGACAATTCCTCGATACGGGAATCGGGGATCTGGAAATCGACCCCGGATACGCTGATCGCGGCAATCACGCTTCCGGCGGCGTCGCGCACCGGCGCGGAGATACAGCGCACACCTTCCTTGTCCTCGCCGTCATCCATCGCCCAGCCGCGCTGACGCACGATCTCCAGATCGCGTTTCAACGCCGTGCGGGTGGTGATGGTTTTCGGCGTGAAGCTTGGCAATGATTCCTGCGGAAAGATATGATCGATTTCCGCCTCGCTCTTCCAGGCGATCAACGCCTTGCCCAGCGATGTGCAGTAAAGCGCCAGCCTGCGGCCTTCCCAGCTTTTCACGATCACCGATTGCGGGCTTTCCACCTTGGCCAGATAGATGGCTTCCCGCTCCTGCAGGACTCCCAAATGGCAGGTCAGACGGGCTTTGTCCCTGAGATCGTAAAGGATCGGCATGGCCTCGCGCTTGAAGTCGAAGCTGGCGATGGCGTTGTTGCCGAATTCGTACAATTTCAGCCCCAAGGAATAGGAGCCGTTCTCATCGAGATGGATCAAACCATGTGCGAGCAGGGATTCCAGGATGGTGTGCGTGCTGCTTTTGGGAAGCGCCAAAGACGTTTGTATACGGCTGAAACTGGCATGACCGACCTGGCGCAGATAGGTGCAGATGCGCACCATTTTATCGATGGCCGGCACGGATGTTTTCATATCCTCCATCTCCCCCCCCTTGGGCTTTGCGTGTCGCGCCGTTCCGTTTGGGCGGACATCATCCGCCGACGGTTCCACCTCGCATCCCGTCCATTTTATCCGATTTTATGCTTCTTTCCGCGCAATTGCATCGATTGGCGTGCCTTCCGGGCACCCTTTCTGCCAAGGAGCCCCGGGCGAAAGAAAATGAGGCCAGGCGGCAAGAGCGTCCACCCGGCCCGGCAAGAACCGGGCGGTTCCTTCACCTCTGCCTTACTTTTGGTTCTGGGCTTCTTCTGGGGCGGAATACCGGCGAAGGCTTTGGCACCCCCCTCTTACGCCCCATGTAACCCTGGCGGGTGATCATGATCCGCTGCGCCTGCAGGCTGCCCGTACCATGCATGAATGCCGATCCGATAACCGGGCGTCATCACAAGGAAATATTCCTTAGATTTCCGTGTCCACATTGGCTATCCGGACGAATTCTTGGCCGAATGACCGAGAGGTCCGATGATGGACCTTTAGAAAATCGCTTTGACCGTTCCCAATCCATCGAATCTGGCCGTGAAGACATCGCCCGGAACGACCTCGATCGTTTTGGAGAGCGCGCCAGTCAGAATGATCGCTCCAGCATTGAGCGAAAGGCCCCGGCTACCCAACGCATTGGCGAGCCAAGCCACAGCCTGGGCCGGATGTCCCTGCAAAGCGGCATTGGCGACCGTGTCCAGGACCTTTCCATTCCTTTCCATGGTCACGCCGACACATTTGAGGTCGATCGCTTCTACCGATGTTCGGGACGCACCCAGGACCAAGGCCATGCCAGAAGCATTATCGGCAACGGTGTCCTGAATGGCGATTTTCCAATCGGCGATGCGACTGGCAACGATCTCGAACGCGGGAACGATAACGGCTGCAGCGTTCAAAACGTCAGCCATCGTCACCCCAGGTCCTGACAAGGATTTCCCCATGATCAAAGCGATCTCTGCCTCTATTTTAGGGCGCGTGACCGGAGACAGGGGAATCGATTGTTCTTGCTCGAAAAGCATGTCGTCGAACAAATGACCGAAATCGGGTTCGGAAACGCCCATAACCTTTTGCGCTTCCTTGCTGGTGATACCGATTTTATAGCCGATAACACGCGCGCCTTCGTGCTGGCGCGCTTTGACATTGACCATTTGTATGCGGTACGCATCTTCGATCGTAATGTCTGGATAAATCATGACCAGGGGATCAACAATAACTGAGTGATTCTTCTCGGCCTTACGCAATAATTCCGCGCAATGATGGATTACTTCTTTGTTCATGAATGCCACCCTCTTTTTGAAAACGACACCAATACTGACCGGACACTCTCGCCGCATACCACTCGATAGGCAGCGAGAGCGATCCGCTCAGAAGCCGCGTCAGTCCAAGGTTACTCGGCGGCGAACCAGAACGATGTAAGCAACGGCCGCGACGAGAGAAACTCCCGCGCTAATCAGCAAAGCGTTCACAAATGAATGCGTGGTTTCCACGATGTAACCGGTGACAATCGGAGCGAAAGACCCCCCGAAATATCCGCCAAAATTCTGGAAACTGCCCAATGACGCCACTGCACGGGGCGGAGCGGCCACACTGACCATTGCCCAGGCACCGCCACTGGCGAAATTGGTGAAGAACATCGTTGCAGAAATGTAAACAACGGCCAGAGTTGCGCTTGGGGTATATGCCGCCGGTATGGTGAATACTGCGGCACCGATCAATCCGACGACGATAGGCCATTTACGGCTGGCGATCGGTTCGACGCCCCGCTTGACCAACGTATCGGCAACCCAGCCGACGGACAGCAGTCCAGCGGCTCCGAACAGGAAAGGAATGGCAACGACCCAACCGGCCCGTGCGATGCTAAGACCACGCTCGGTCACCAGATATCCAGGCAGCCAGGTCAGATACAGCCAAAGCATGTAGATCACGCCCATGAAGCCGAAAATCATGCCCCATGTGGTCCAATGCCCGAACAGCCCCCTCCATTCCGCCCAGGTCAGACCTTTCGTGCTTTTGTCTTGTTCAGGACTGTCCTGATCCAGGTAGTCGGTTTCCTCCTGTGTCAGTTCGACGTCGGCACGGTTACGATAGACGATATACCACAGCACACCCACGACGATGCCCAGCACACCGACGGAGACGAACATGATCCGCCATCCGAACGTCAGCATCAAAGCCGTCAGAATCGGGGGAGCCAACATCGGGCCGAGGCATGAGGACGCAACGAACATACCAGTGGGTTTGCCGCGTTCCTTGATATTGAACCACTCACTGACGACCTTCGCGCCGGCAGGGAATTGCGGCGCCTCGCCTATGCCAAGGAGAACGCGCGCGACCAGGAACTGTGAAAGCGAATTGACCAGTCCACCGCACAATTGAGCCGCCGACCAAAGGACTAGGCCGCAACCCAGCATGATACGGGAGCCAAGACGGTCCAAAAGCACACCAATCGGCAACTGCGACCACGCATAAGCCATTGAAAATGCTGATAGCAACAGCCCCATCTCAGTGGGGGTAAGGTTCAAATCCCCGCTGATCGCCGTATTCGCGATCGATAGCGTGCTGCGATCAAGATAATTGATGATCCCAGCGATTGTAAGTAATGCAACAGCAACATATTGCACTTTTTTTAAACGCTTACTTCTCATTAAAGACATTTCAATATCCCCGCTTTTATTAGTTAAAGTAGTATTTAAATAAAAATGATGTATTCATGGAAATTAAAGCAAAAACCTCCGGTCCGCTTTGGTTGACTATCGCAACAAGCAGAATAAAAAATATCTATATTTTACTATTCATTGACATCGGCGGTTTTATTAGCTAATCGCGCCGACCTCTCCCCATATTCTTTTAAATGACCCGACTGAGCCGCTCCTCCGGCAGAACAACAGAGTATCCGTCCCCACCGCGCTTCCTTTCCCGCGTGCCACGGGAAAGGAAGCGATATTCATCAACTCAGGCGATGCAGGACTTCATCACGACTGTCAGGACCGCACCTCACCTCCGGTTTCCGCCAGCCGGCGATAGATCTCCCGCCGCTCGAAAGCATCCCGCTCCGCCTTGGCCATCAGGCTTTCAGCGCTATCGGGGAATTGGCGCAGCAGGCTGGAAAAACGCACCTCGCTGCGGATGAAATCCTGGAAGCTGGCGGTGGGTTCGCTCGAATCCAGGGTGAAGGGATTCTTCCCTTCCTCTTTAAGCAGCGGGTTGTAGCGATAAAGCGACCAATAGCCCGCATCGACGGCCCGCTTCGATTCCCGCTGGCTCATCGCCATGCCGCCCTCGATGCCGTGATTGAGGCAGGGCGAATAGGCGACGACGATCGACGGGCCGGGATAGGCCTCGGCCTCCATGATGGCGCGCAGGGTCTGGCCCCGGTTCGCGCCCATGGCGACCTGAGCGACATAGATGTAGCCATAGGACATCATCATCACGCCCAGATCCTTTTTGCGCGCCTTCTTGCCGCTCATGGCGAACTGCACCATGGCCGCGGTCGGCGTCGCCTTGGAAGACTGGCCGCCGGTGTTCGAGTAAAGCTCGGTATCGAACACCAGCACATTGACGTCCTCGCCCGACGCCAGGACATGGTCCAGGCCGCCATATCCGATGTCGTAGGCCCAACCATCGCCGCCGAACATCCAGTGCGACCGCTTGACGAAGAAATCCCGCCTTTCCAGCAGATCGCCCACAACCGGATCGCCGTTCCGCGACGTTTCCAGGGCCGCAATCAGGCGGTCGGCGCGCTCGCGCGTGCCGTCGGCGCTGTCCTTGTGCACCAGCCAGTCACTGATCGCCCCGGCCAAGGCGGGCGAAGAATCGCGTGTCAGCAATTCCTGCATCCTTGTCGCCAGCGTCTCGCGCACCTGCTTGACGCCCAGATACATGCCCAGTCCGTATTCGGCGTTGTCCTCGAACAGCGAGAAACCCCAGGCCGGACCATGGCCGCGATGGTTGGTGCTGTAGGACACCGACGGTAGGCTGGCGCTCCACACGGTGGAACAGCCGGCGGCGTTGGCGATCATCATCCGGTCGCCGAACAATTGCGTGACCAGCTTGGCATAGGGGGTTTCGCCGCAACCGGCGCAAGCGCCTGAGAATTCCTCCAACGGGCGGCAGAATTGGCAGCCCTTCACCGTCTGTTTCTGATCGGCAGGAAGCGCCTTCTCGGCAAGGCCGAGCGCGAAATCCCAATGCACCTCGCCCCGATCGCGCAGCTCCGCCAGCGGCTTCATCACCAGCGCCTTTTGCCGGGTGGGACAGACATCGATGCAATTGCCGCAGCCGGTGCAGTCCAAGGGCGAAATGGCCAGATGATAGCCCATGCCCTTCAACTCGCCCTTCATCCCCGCCGCCGGTTTGACGATGAAATCCGCCGGAGCCGCCTTCTGCTCCGCCTCATCGAGCAGGAACGGCCGGATGACGGCGTGCGGACAGACGAAGGCGCACTGGTTGCACTGGATGCACAGATCGGCCTGCCATTCCGGCACCTCGATGGCGATGCCCCGCTTTTCCCAGGCGGTCGTGCCCAGGGGAAAGGAGCCGTCCTCGCGGCCGTCAAAGATGCTGACCGGCAGGGAATCTCCTTCCTGGCGGTTCATCGGGATGACGACTTTTTCGATGAACTCGGGCAGAGGCCGGGACGGCGCCGGAGCCTTCGCGTCCACCGCGTCGCGCCAGGCTGCAGGCGGCGTGACCGCGACGATGTCGCGGATGCCTCGGTCGATGGCGGCGGCGTTCATATCGATGACGGACTGCCCCTGGCGGGCGTAGGAAGCCGAGGCCGCATCCTTCAGATAGCGCACGGAATCGGCCACGGGGATGATGCCGCTCAGTTTGAAGAAGGCGGCCTGCATGATCATGTTGATCCGCGCCCCCAGCCCAAGCTCGCGGGCGATCCCC
>Ga0265295_1008781_pt1 | contig 11091 bp, 13 predicted proteins | sample Munlansysbiofilm_FD_192503 | JGI IMG/M metagenome (GOLD analysis project Ga0265295, IMG submission 192503) | Leachate microbial communities from a municipal landfill in Southern Ontario, Canada - Methane capture system biofilm | ecosystem: Engineered > Solid waste > Landfill > Unclassified ... | reverse complement strand
GACTTCAAGGGCCAGATGCAGGCGTACAAGGACGGCATCTGGGCTGGCGTCTACAAGCCGGCCGAGGTACGCGCGTGGGAGGAGCTCCCGTTCGCTGAAGGCTCCGACGAGCTCCTGCGTCCCGCCAACTACTTCTCGATCGACCCCGTGACGGGCGAGGCCCGCCCGCTCCCGGCCAGAGAGCAGAACGCGCTCGCCCCCGTCGTCGCAGATGCACGCGAGCGCATTGCCGCACGCGTCGCGAAGGACGGCGACACCCCAAAGACGCGCGAGTTCGCGCGGACAGTGCTCGCCCCGGTCGCCCAAGCCTTTGCGCTGGCCGGAATCGAGTTCGACATCGACCACGAGACCGAGGAGGCCATCAGTGGGCAAGCGTAAATGGTACAGCATCCGGGCAGAGGGCGCCGGACCCGCCGTCATCTACATGTACGGACCCATCGGCTACGACTGGTGGACTGACAGCGGCACCAGCGCAAAGGAGTTTGCCCGCGAGCTCGACGCGCTCGGCAGCCGCGACGTGGAGCTGCGCGTCAACTCCGAGGGCGGCGACGTGTTCGAGGGCTACGCGATCTACTCGGCCATCAAGCGGTACGCCGGGCGCGTGACCGCGTTCGTGGACGGACTGGCCGCGTCCGCAGCGTCGTACCTGATCCTTGCCGCCGATGAGGTTGTGATGGGCGAGGCGTCATGCCTGTTCATCCATCAGGCGTGGACATGCGCCTGCGGTAACGCCGATGAGCTCCGCTCAACCGCCGAGCAGCTTGACGTGCTCGACGAGCAGATCGTCGGCATCTATGCCGCGCACTCGAACCGCGATGAGGACGAGATCCGCGCGACGCTCAGGGCAACGAAGATGTTCGGCGCGGCCGAGGCTGTCGAGTGGGGATTCGCCTCCCGCATCGACGAGGGCCTCAAGGCCGCCGCCCGGATCACGCGTCCCGCCGCGAAGTTCCTGTTCGCGAACGAGGTACCTGACGGTATCGAGGTCGTGGACGAGGTCGCGCCGCCAGCGAGTGACGCACCCGCAATCATCGACGAGACGCCGGAAGAGTCGCCGGTCGCAGAGGCAGACGAGCAGGAGCCCGTCGCCGAGATGGAGCCGCAGGAGCGGCCTGTCGCGCGAGTGGTCGCACTCCGAGGGCGCGCCCAGAAGTTCGATACGAAAGGGTAACCACCATGAACAGTGTTGAGATCTTCAACGCCATCCGGGCGCTCCAGGCCGAGCAGGCCGCCGTGCCGATGGACGCCGAGGACCGCGCCGAGCGCGTGTTCCGGCTCGACGGTCGCATCGAGGAGATGCAGAACCGTCTCCAGTCCGTTCTCGCCGACGAGCAGCACGCTCGCGATGAGTTCGTGCCGTCCGCTCCGACCGCGCGGAAGTCTCTCGCTGAGATGGCGTTCGGTCCCCGCGCGCAGTTCAAGGGCATCCAGCCTGGCTTCCGTGGCGCTATCACCATCCCGGCCCGCCCGGACGTGGTAGATCCGACCATCCCCGCATTCGCCGATGTGCCGCGTGGCTTCATCGACACGCTCCAGCAGTCGCCGACCGAGGCGGGCGTGACCTACCTGCGCCGTGGCGCGAAGGTCAACGCGGCTGCGCAGTGGTCAACCGGCGACAAGCCCGAGTCCAGCTACGTGTGGACCGAGCACTCCGCGCCGCTGACATGGATCGCGCACCACGCGCCGATCAGCAAGACGCAGGCGAGCGACTACGGCCAGCTCGAGGCCATCATCCGCGGTGAGATGATGCTCGGCCTGACGCAGAAGAAGTCCACCGAGGCCATCGTCGGCTCCAACGCCGCAGGCATCACCGGCATCACGAACACCGTGGGCCTCCAGACCCACACAATCGCGTCCGGCGACAACGCGTATGACGCCATCCGCCGGATGGTCACGAAGGTGTACCTGGGCAGCGGCTTCCGCCCGACGCACGTCGCCGTCGCTCCGCAGGTCAACGAGGCACTCGACCTGCTCAAGGACGAGAACAAGGCGTACCTCCAGGTCAAGGTCGCCGGGAAGGTCTGGAGCCTCGAGGTTGTCGAGGATCTCGGCCTGGCCGTTCACGACGCCGTTGCTGGCACGACGCACTACGGCATGATCGTCTACGCCTCGGTCGGTGCCACCTGGTACACGAAGGAGACCGACAACGTGGAGATCGGCCTTGTCGATGACCAGTTCATCAACAACGCATTCACGTTGCTCGCCGAGGGCCGCCACGCCTTCGCCGTCCGCTTCCCCGACGCGTTCTGCTACTGCGAGGACGCCATCCCCGCCGTTGCTGACGCGTCCAGCTAGGACGTACTGACAGGTGCGGGGTGGCCAGTGTGATGCTGGTCACCCCGCCCTTCCTGTAGGGAGGGGAATCCGTGCCACGCATCATCGCCGCGTTCGCGTACCGCTATGAGCCCGACTGGATGGTCGAGCAGCTCCGCGAGAACCTGTCCTGGGTAGACGGCTTCGCCGAGCTGAACGACCGAGCGCGTACGGAGCCGTGGGGTAACACCGCCGAGCGTAACGCCGCTGTCCTTGCGATCGCGCGAGAGATGGGCGCCGAGTGGGTGTACTTCACTGCGCCCGATGAGCGGCTACAGGACGGCGCCGAGGACGTGTTGCGCAAGCTCTCACGCGGCCGCCACAGCAAGTACCGCTTCCACCTGCGCGAGATGTGGACGCCGACGCACTACCGCTGCGATGGGGACTGGGGCCACCGGAGGCGCACGCGCTTCTACCGCATCGGCACAACCGACTCCTCGCGCATGGCCGACATCGAGATAGCGCACCTGAAGATGATCGACAACCGCGTCGAGCGTGCGCGCGTCCACAGCCGGTACAACACCTGGGACAACAAGAGCCGCGGATTCGGCTACATGACCGACGAGCGCGGCCTCGAGCTCGCGCCGGCGCGCCCGTTCTCACCACCGTACCGACCGTATGAGTTCAGGGTGGTGGACTAAGATCGACGTGGTGTATGTCTGTCGCGAGGGCCAAAACGAGGAGCTGCGCTACTCCCTGCGCTCGCTCGTGAACCTGCCGCACGGCCAGGTGTGGGTGTTCGGTGGACACCCCGCGTGGCTTCAAGGCACACGCGCCGTGAACGTGCCGCAGAGCGGCGACAAGCAAGGCAACGTGATCGCCAACGTCATCTCGGCCTGCCTGCACCGCCACGTGTCCGACCCGTTCATTCTCATGAACGATGACTTCTTCATCACGCGCCCGATAGACAGCGTGCCGGTGCTACATCGTGGGCCGGTGTCATCCGTCCTGGGTGACTACAGCGACCGGAGGCCGAGCAGCCGATACACCGCGCGCACCAAGCGGACGGAGGAATATCTCCATAAGCTCGGCTATCCCGACCCACTCTCGTACGAGCTCCACGCTCCGATGGTGTTCAACAAGCAGCCGCTCTGCGATCTGCTCATGACGTTCTCGCCGGGTGAGTACCAGTGGCGCACGCTCTACGGCAACACGCAGGCGGTCGGCGGGCACCACGTCGACGACGTGAAGGTTTGGCAGCGCGGCCAGACAGCCGGGCCTGGCCCGTTCCTGTCGAGCTGTGACAGCGCGTTCAGCCTCGTACTGCCGACCCTCGACCGACTGTTCCCCGACCCAAGCCCATACGAGGCGCCAGGTATGGCGGCCTTGATCCGACAGGAGGATGGACCCATGTACGTATCCCCAGCACGCGTCACCCGCAAAGGCGTGCTCATCGCCTACGCAGGCGAAGTCATGACCGAAGCGGAAGCACGTCGCCGCGGCCTCGAGACAGAGGCGCCGAAGCCTGTTGCCGAATCCGCCCCAGAGCCCGCCGAGCCTGCACCCAAGCCGAAGCGCACACGCAAGCGGGTGACGGCGGCAGGAAAGTAGGCCGAAAGGAGGCGACCGCATGGCTACCGGAACCATTACACCTGTCGTACCGACCGACGACGGCCACTACTTCACCATAGCCGAGCTCAAGGCGTTCGACAGCGCCGCGAGCGACTACCCAGACGCCGATATCGTCAAGGCTCGCGACTGGGCAGAGCAGCGGTTCGAGAAGGCCGCCCACTGCGCGTGGGTCGAGCGCACGTTCACTGCCACCGCGGTCGGTGACGGCACTCCGCTGCTCGAGCTCCCGCACATGGACATCCGCAGCGTGAGCGCCGCGAGCATCGACGGCACGCCCATCGACGTGGCCGCGCTCAAGGTGTTCCCGTACGGCATGGTGAAGCGCGGCGCGTACTGGCCCGCAGACGGCATCGTGGCGATCACCTACGCCTACGGCAAGGCCGACCTCCCCGAGCCGGTGAAGGTGGCCGTGATGATGCTCGCCGGTCACCGCCTCCTGCCGCAGAACCTGCGCGGCAACGCCACGAGCGAATCCACCGACGTAGGCTTCATCCGCATCGCGCACGCGACGCCGGGCGGCAAGACGGGGCTGCTGGAGGTTGACGCAGTAGCCGCCGACTACGGCCACACGGTGGTGAGGGTCGGATGATGACCGCGCTGTTCGCCGCCCAGGACGCGCTCCACGCCGCCATCGCCGCACAGTCGCCAGACTGCCGCGTGAGCCTCGGCGCGCCTGTTCCCCTGCCGGTGCCTGAGGAGGGCATCTGGGTGGGCGTGGGCGGGCGTGTGGTGGCTGACGATTACATGACCGGCGCATGTTCCCGCTCGGAGTCCGCCGAGATCCGCGTGCGCATGTGGGCGCAGAAGCGCGGCGGCACCGCGAAGGATGCGCGCGATCGCGCTGCCGCGTTCCTCGAGGTCGTTGAGGACGCGCTTGCCGCCGACCGCACGCTCGGCGGCCTGTGCGACTTCGCGGCAGTGACCGGTGTCCAGGCCGAGGACGAGGGCGTTGAGGACAGCGCCGTCTGGTACGGCATCGAAGCGACCGTGACCGTCGACGCGACGGTCGCATGAGTGACGGAGGCAGCAGCATGTCAGACATGAAGACGTACACGATCAACGAGGCCGTCCGGGTGAGTCATGGCGACACCGCCTATGAGTACAAGGCCGGAACGGTCAGGGCAGCAGACGCGGAAGAGGTCCGCGTGCTGGAAGGGCTCGTCCGTAAGGGCATCGCCAAGCGCGGCGCCTCGAAGCCGAAGGAGTAAGGCATGGCAACGCCAAATGCAGGAAGTATCCGATTCGGCATCGCGTCGCAGGCATCAGCCGGTACGCTTGCCACCAACCCGGCGTATCTGTTCGGCGTCGAAAGTGGCGACATCCCGGCCAACCCCGGATACGATGATGCGCCGCTCACTAGCGGTACCGCCACCAAGAGCAACCGCGAGCTTCGCCGCCTCGAGTGGCCGTTCGAGTTCACCACGAACGCCTACCTCGAGTCGTGCGGCGTGATCCTCAAGCACGCGCTCGGCGATGTCACCACGACCGGCGCGTCCCCGACCTACACCCACGTCTTCGAGCACGCGCGTCCGCTCCCGGCGGGCCTGTCCGTGTTCAAGGAGTACAGCGATGGTGGCGACATCCACGCGGTCCGCGACGGCAAGGTATCCAGCTTGCGCTTGTCGTGGGAAGAGAACGCGCCGCTGAAGCTGGCCGTTTCTGGTATGGGCACCGTGTACTCATCCCCTGCGTCGATCACCGCTGGCGATGACGAGACTGGCGTGCTCACGTACTTCCGGCCGGTCGGCGGCACCTTCAAGATCGACATAGACGGGACGACCCTCGCGGCTCGCTGCACGAAGGGCGGCTTCGTCGAGCTCACAAACGCGATCAGCGGAGACTTCTGCTCCGGCGCGGTCGAGGCATCGAGCATCTCCGACAACGCACACGACGCCTCCTGCGGGATGACCGTCAAGGCCGACGTGGCCGAGTGGGAGTCCATCGTCGCGGCTGTGCAGGCCGGGACCGACCTGTACGGGTCGGTCGAGTGGATGTTCAAGAGCGGCACCTACACGCTCACCGTCGAGGCCAAGCGCGTCGGCTTCATGCCCTACGCCATGCCCGCGGCTGCCAGCGGCGAGGAGATCGAGGTCGAGCTCGGCGGTGTCTGCTACACGCCTACCGGCGAAGAGGGTCCGGTCAAGATCACGCTCACGAACGACGTGGCGGCGTACTAGCGCCGACCAGGGAGGAACCACATGGAACGGCAATACTTCAAGGCCATCAACGTCGAGACAGGCGAGGAGCTGCTGACGGCGATCCCGCCAGCGGTCCCCGTCATCTCACGACAGAAGCTCGCGCCAGTGCTCAAGTACGACCACATCACCGGCTTTTATGCAGCGGTGTTCGGGGCGATTCATCCGGACGCCATCATGGCGGTCGCGAAGGGCGATATGACAGCAGACGAGTTCAACCTGGCGATGGTCACGTGGATGCTCACGTGGGAACCGCAGCTCAATGGCACGTACGACAAGGACGGCAACGAGATCAAGCCGACGCGGCCGGAAGAAAGCGACAGCGATGCGGACCCTTTGCCCTGATGGTCGCAACACTGGCTGTCTCACTCGGGCAGCCAGTGGGCGACCTACTCGATGCTCTCGGCGTCGATCGCTGCTGGCCTGACGTGTTCAACGCGCTCGCAGATATCCACCGGGCGCGGGTCGATGAGGCCGAGAAGATGGCGCGGGAGGCCAAGCAAAAGGAGCTCGTCGCGAAGGTGAAGGCGCGGCACGGATAAGCAGGGGCCGTCCGAGTGGGCGGCCCCTTTCAGGAAGGACGCGCGTGGCTCGAGGATACGACATCAATCTCGACAAGCAGGCGATCGCGCAGATGAGGCGCCGCCTCGCGAAATCTCCTGACACCGTGAAGCTCAACGTCAGTGTGGTGGCCGAGCGGTTCGCGAATGAGATCGCATCCTCAGCCGCCGGTCGTGCGACGCGGCATCCCTCCGGTCTCTGGAAGGGCGCAGGCGGCGCACGGTACAACGTCAAGCCTTTCGATGGTGGCTTCTCCGTCGGCACGCCTGGCGGCACGGTCGGCAAGGCGCTTGCCATGAGCGAGTTCGCGCTCCGCTTCAAGCCGACGAAGAATGCCCCGCGCGGCACCGGCCTAGGCGACACGCTCACCGGCATCTACGGAGCCCCCGGCCGCATCCTGTGGGCATCCTACGACGCGCGCGAGCGGTTCTGGGTACGCGCTGTCGAGCAGGTCGTAGACGACACTGCCCGCGAGATCGAGGGGGGTGCCTGATGGCACGCCGGACCAGCACCGTCAAGCTCTCCATCGTCTCGACGTTCGACGAGCGCGGTGCGAAGAAGGCCGAGCGCGCGCTCACCGACTTCCAGCGCAAGTTCGAGGTAGCCGAGGGGTCGCAAGCGTACAAGCTCGCTCAGAGCTCTATCGCACTCGACCAGCAAGCTGCCAAATGGAAGAACCTCGGCTCGCGAGTGCAAGACGCAGGCCGCACGATGTCCGGCGTCGGCAACGCGCTCACCGCAGGACTGACCGTTCCTATCGTGGCGGCAGGCATCGCGATGACGAACACTGCGATGCAGTTCGAGTCTGCGTTCGCAGGCGTCGAGAAGACGGTCGACGGTACCGCCGAGCAGATGGCCGCGCTCGAGCAGGGTATCCGCGATATGGCACTCGAGATCCCCGCCACGCGCGAGGAGATCGCCGGTGTCGCGGAAGCCGCCGGGCAGCTCGGCATCCAGACAGACAACATCCTCGAGTTCACCCGCGTGATGGTCGATCTCGGCGAGTCCACCAACATGAGCGCCACCGACGGAGCAACGGCGCTCGCGCGGTTCGCCAACATCACGCAGATGAGCCAGGACAACTTCAGCAACCTGGGCAGCACGATCGTCGCACTCGGCAACAACATGGCGACCACGGAATCCGAGATTACCGACTTCGCGCTCCGGCTCGCTGGTGCCGGTAAGCAAGTCGGCATGACGGAGCCCGACATCCTCGCTATCGGTGCTGCACTGTCGTCGGTCGGTATCGAGGCCGAAGCTGGTGGCTCGGCGATCTCCAAGACGATGATCTCCATTGAGACAGCCGTCCAGTCTGGCAGCAAGGAGTTGGACTCGTGGGCGAAGGCGGCCGGCATGAGCGCCGACGCATTCACTGGTGCATGGGAGAAGGACCCGGCCGCCGCACTCGCGACGGTCGTCAAGGGTCTCGGCAACATGGAGGAGCAGGGCGGCTCTACGCTCCAGATGCTCGATGAACTCGGCATCACCGAAATCCGCCAACGGGACGCCCTTCTGCGCGCCGCGGGTGCTGGCGACCTGCTCACCAACGCGCTCAACACCTCTGGGAAAGCGTGGGAGGAGAACAGCGCTCTCTCCGAGGAAGCCGCGAAGCGGTACGAGACCTTCGAGTCGCAGATGGTCATCCTGCAGAACAAGGTATCGGACGTCGCGCTTGAGTTCGGCGAGGCGCTCATCCCCGCGCTCACTGACGCACTCGACGCGGCGCAGCCGGTCATTGACTGGGCAAAGGAGCTCGCTGAGAAGTTCTCCGATCTCGACAAGGAGGAACAGCAGCAGGTACTCAAGTTCGTCGCGATCGCGGCGGCCATCGGTCCCGTGCTGTCGGTCACCGGAAGCCTCGTCACGGTTGTCGGCGGCGTGATAAAAGGATACGGCGCGCTGAAGGGCGTGCTGGCCGCCTATACCGCGAAGCAGGCCGCGGCGACAGCGGCTACGGCCGCATCGAATACCGCGCTCGCCGCCACGTCAGGACTCTCGATGGGCGCGCAGGCCGGGCTAGTGGGGCTTGCGGGGGCGGCAGGCTATGCGATCGGGAACCTCATCAACCTGATCCCGGCCGTCCGGGAGTCCGCAGATGCGATGGCTGAAGCGGCGGGTGAGGCGGATAACCTCGGCGAGTACCTCAAGAGCTCCGGCGAGGACAGACCGTGGTGGGCGTACATTGGTCCCGGCAGCGTAGTGTACGGCGTTCAAGCTCTCGGAGGGGCGCTCGGCTTCCTCGGCGGGTCGATGTCCGAGACGGCCGAGCTTACCGACGAGGCCGTGGCGCAGCTCAAGTCGTGGGGCATCGAGCTCGACGAGAACAACATCATCACCGATCGTGGCAGGGAGCAGCTTGAGGCGCGAAACGCTGCGATGAGAGCCAGCACCGACGAAACAGATGACAACACCCGCTCACTCGGCATCCTGACCGACGCCACGAACGAAGCAGGCGCGGCTGACGAGTATGCTGCCTGGGCCAAGGATGACTACGTGCGTGCGATGGACGGCCAGAAGGTCGCCGCCGACTCCCTCGCTGGCATCGAGCGTACGATGGCCGAGCTCGCGAACGACGCCGCGCAGGCCGATCTCGCAGCGCGCGACGCGACCGATGCGTACAACGAGGCGCTCAAGAGCGGCGACCCGCGCAAGGCCGAGGAAGCACGCCTGCGCATGGAGGACGCGACCTGGCGGGCGCATGATGCCACAGCCGAGCTCAATGAGCAGGCCGAGGCACTCAACATCAATCTCAACGAGATCCCCAAGCCGTCCACAAGCGACCAGGCGGCGTGGGAGGCGTACTACAAGGCCATCGCGGATAAGGCGGCGGCGGCGGCGGCGGCGGCCGAGCGCGCGAACAGCGCGCTTTCCAGGCGAGGCAGCGCTTACGTCGATAGATCAAATCCGAACATCCCGGTCTACGGCAGCGGCGGCCACGTCACCAGTCCTCATCTGGCGATCGTGGGCGACGAGGACGAGTACATTATCAATCCGAAGGCCCCGAACGCGATGAGCCTGCTCTCCGGTCTACTCTCAGACATGAGGCTGTCAGTCGGTGCTGTAGGCAGCTCGCACACGACCACGTCATCCAGTCGCAGCGTCACCATCGCGCCTGGCGCCGTGCAGATCAGCGTCGGCGGCAGCGGCGCATCCCCGACCGCTATCGCAGCCGAGGTCGAGGCCGCGCTCCGGCGCGTCGTCCGCAGCAGCCAACTCATGGGAGCGTGACACATGGCACTCACCAGCCCGTACTACCTCGCGGTAGGCTCGCTCGTCATCGAGGACGGCACTGACGCCGCCCCCTACCATCCGGTCGGCATCTGGCTCCCCGCGCCTGCTCCTGACGGCGTGGGCGGCCACGTTCCCGCTGTGCGCCGCTTCCGCGTGAAGGTGACCGGCACATCGACCGCCACGCTCACCGCGAACACCGCCGCGCTCCAGCAGGCATGCGTCCGTGGGGAAACGCTGTACTTCCGCGCGTCCGGATCCGGTGACATCCTCTCCTGCAGGATTCGCGATGCGTCGGTCATCGAGGATGAAGTCGACTTGCTCGGCGCGCTGTCGTTCGAACGGTACGTCACCGTCACCCTCACCACCGACCCGTACTGGCTCGCTCCGTGGGGCTCGTGGGTCGGCACCGACGTATTTGACTTCGGCTCCATAAGCATCGCGCCACCAGGCGGCGAAGTACCAGCGCTGCTCTCCCTGCGCCTCATCGCTGCCGCGGCCAAGACCGGCATCTACGTCGGCGTCGTCCCGAATCCCGCCACAGGCTACGACCACACCGACGACGCGGTGACCTCCACCACGCTCTCTGCGGTCGAGAAGACGGTGACGGCGGCCTCCACCGTGGATGCGCGCGCCAACGCAGGGCGGCACCTCGTGCTCGCTTCCGGTACGTTCACCAAGGCGGGCGACGCGAGCATCCGCAGCCGCATCACCACGAGCGGCTACAACATCTCATCGTCGGTCTCGGTTGACCAGGCCACGCCCACCGAGTTCACCGCGACCACCGCCAAGACCACGCTCGATACCGGCATAGTCACGCTGCCTTCGAGCGTCATCCCCGCCGGTAACGAGGGAGACAACTACAGCGCCGCGCACAGCCTGCTCATGAAGAACGCGGGCGGCGGCACCTGGACGGGCGCGGTCACCCGCATCCCGCTCGACTTCGGCGCAGTCATCGCCCGTCGCGCGTTCTCCGCTGGCACCGGCATCTACTACGACGGCGACACCGACGCGGTGTTCCTCGCCGGATATGGAGGGGGCTTCGGCCAGCCCATCCTCTCCGACGCGACCGTGTACGCGCCGCTGCGACTGGATCCGGGCGCGGCCACGGCACTCGTGTTCCGGGCGACGGGGACGGGGGCAGAGTCTCTTGCTGACGCGTTCCGGTACCGCATCCGCAGGCGCTTCCTGACCGCGACAGGGTGATAGTATGCCGACCGTC
>Ga0265295_1008780_pt1 | contig 11093 bp, 12 predicted proteins | sample Munlansysbiofilm_FD_192503 | JGI IMG/M metagenome (GOLD analysis project Ga0265295, IMG submission 192503) | Leachate microbial communities from a municipal landfill in Southern Ontario, Canada - Methane capture system biofilm | ecosystem: Engineered > Solid waste > Landfill > Unclassified ... | reverse complement strand
GACGGTAAGTAGTAAATTAAAACAAAATAATTTAATTAGAAATGAAAGTATTATGTACTTATACTTACGCATTCAAGATAAAAGAATTGTGGCTGGGACTTATGAACTATCTCCAGATATGAAACTTAGTAAAATAATTGATATGTTAACTACTGGCAAAGTTAGCAACAGTAATATTATTATTACTATCCCAGAGGGTAAAAATATGCGCCAGTTTGCCAGCATTGTTAGTTTAAAAACCAATCATTCAGCTGAAACAATTCTATCTGCAGTTAATGATAAAAATTATATTTCATCTAAAATAGCAGAGTATCCTTGGTTAACTAATGATATTTTAAATAGTAATATTTATTATCCACTGGAAGGATATTTATTTCCGGATACTTATGCAATAAAATCAGTAGATAGTCCAATTTATGAATTAACTGATAAAATGTTAGCCAAAATGGACCAAGTGATTACTAAGGAACTAAAAAATTATCAAGGCCATTATTCCTATCACCAATTGATTACCATGGCTAGTATTATTGAGCTTGAAGGATTAAATAAAGAGTCAAGACAAACAGTCGCTAGTGTATTTTATAATCGTCTTAAAATAAACATGCCACTTGGTAGTGATGTTACCACTTATTACGCCGCTAAGGTTAATTTAAATGAACGTGACTTAAAGAAATCGGAAATTAATGCAGCCAATCCATATAACACAAGAGGGCCAAATATGGCAGGTGTTTTACCAGTTGGTCCAATTGCAGCCCCTAGTCTAAGCGCTATTCATGCTGCCATTTACCCAGCCAATACAGATTATTTATATTTTGTAGCCGATAAAAATAGCAAGATGTATTATACTAAATCATATGCTGAGCACAATGCTATAGTTGCTAAATTAAAGCGTGAGGGTTTATGGTATACTTGGGATTAATTAAAGATGAAGCGCTTAAAAATAATATTCCGATTATGCATGATGATACCTTAGCATATTTAGTAACATTAATAAATGAACAAGGACTAAATAATATCTTGGAAATTGGTAGTGCTACTGGTTACTCTAGTATTTATTTGGCCAGCCATACGAATGCTTCAATTACAACGATCGAAAAAGATAGAGAGCGTTACGAGCAAGCCCTTAAAAATATTAAAGAATCCAATTTAACAGCGCGTATTAATATAATTCATGCAGATGCATTAAGTCTTGAATTAACTGATTCATTTGATTTAATTATTATTGATGCTGCTAAAACTAAACATCAATTATTTTTCAATCATTTTTTACCTAATTTATCAGAAAAAGGCTATATAATGACTGATAATTTAGGTTTAGGTTGTACCAAGGGTAAACCACTAACTAAGAATCGCCAGCGCTTGATAGGTAAAACTAATGAATATATAACTTTTTTATCTAACAATTTAGCGTTTGAGACTGAGTTTTTAAATCTTGGCGATCAAATATCTATTAGTAAACGGAAGTGATAATATGTCATTATTAATTAATCCTATTAACATTGAAGATATTAAAAGTAATGAATATCTCTTAGTAGGTCTTCATTCTTTTTCTCATTCCATTAATCATATTTTAACTATGGATGAATTGTTAGCTTTAATTAAAACTAACAATAAAGTTTTCTTATTAATTAATCACTTAATTGATAATGAAAAACTAGAATTACTAAATAATATTTTAAATACCCTTAGTCAAAAAAATTTATATGGTCTTTTATTTGAAGATTACGCGGTTTTAAATCTTACTTTAAAACATAATTATCAAATTAATTTATATTTAGCATCAAAAAATAGTATTACTTCAAGTAGTTTAATTAATCATAGTGATTCACTAATTTTAGGGGCTTTGGTAAGTAATGACTTATCTCTGGAGGAATTAATTCTATTACTTAATAACACTCGTAAAAAGACACTTATTCATGCTTATGGATATCAATTGATTTATTATAGTAAGCGTCCAGTAATTAGTAACTATCAGAAAACTTTTCATTTACCTCAATCAAAAAATTATGAAATAAAAAGAAAAGATAATTGTTACTCACTTATTGAAGAGAAAGGGTATAGTTATCTTTATTCCGATAAAATATTTAATAGTATTAATTATTTAAATGAATTACCAGCTGATTTTTATTTAATTAATTCATATTTAGTTGATGAAGATATTTTTAACCGCGATTTAGAAGTTTTTCGCCAGCAACTAACTTGTGAACTAGATGATCATTATAGTTTATATCAATTGGTTAATCCTAATTATTATAAGGTGAAGCATCATGAATAAAGTAGAATTATTATCTCCCGCTGGATCACTTGAAAAAATAAAATGGGCGATTCATTATGGAGCAGATGCTATTTATATTGGTGGTGAAATGTTTAGTTTAAGAGCCAATGCTATTAATTTTAAACTAGAAGAAATAGAAGAAGCAGTCATGTTATGTCACGCTCATAATGTTAAATTATATGTGGCATTAAATATTGTTTTTCATGATCAAGATGTAAAAGAACTAGATGAATACTTATTAGCTTTAGCCAAAATAAAAATAGATGCCATTATTATTAGTGATGTTTACGCTATTAAAAGGGCTCGTGAATTAATCCCTGAAATTGATGTTCACGTTTCTACCCAAGCATCAATTTTAAACCGCGAAGCGGCTTTATATTATCAAAGTTTAGGGGCTACAAGAGTTGTTTTAGCCAGAGAAGCATCACTTAACACTATTAAAGATATTATTGATCATACGAACTTAGAGGTGGAAGTTTTTATCCATGGAGCTATGTGTTCATCATTTAGTGGCCGTTGCACCTTATCTAATAATATGACTAATCGCGATGCTAATCATGGTGGTTGTTCACAAGTATGTCGTTTTGATTTTGAATTACTAGCTGATAAAAAAAATATTACTGCCGAATATCCATTCTCGCTAGCAGCCAAAGATTTAATGATGGCGGAATACATTAACGAGTTAATTGCTGCCGGAGTTCATTCGTTAAAAATAGAGGGACGCATGCGTAGTATTTATTATATTGCAATGGTTGTCGGTACATATCGAAAAATAATAGATTATTATTTAAGTAATGATGACTTAATCCGTTTACAAAGATGTGCTAATCGTGAAGCTGTTCCACAATTTTTAAAATCAATTCCCGATGAACAAGCAGCATATTATAATGGCCGTATGGAAATATCAAATCAAGATTTTCTTGGGATTATTCTTGATTATGATCCTAAGACCCAATTAATGAAAATAGAAGAAAGAAATGCTTTTGAAATTGGGACAGCCGTTACTATTTTTAGCGCTAAAAATAAGCCATTTGATTTTATCATTAATGAGCTCTTGGATGAAGATTTAAACCCCATTACGCGAGCTAATCATCCTCATCAAATTATTTATATTAAAACCCCCAAACCCGTTCAAAAACGGGATATTATGCATCTTAAAATAACTTGACTTTTTACCCCTATTGTGATAGAATTTATCTTACACAAGCAGAAGAGGTGAAACTATGGAAAAGAAGAAAATTTACCTAACTCCGGAAGGATTAGAAGAAAAAAAAGCAGAATTAAACCATTTAATTCAGGTAAAAAAACCAGAGATTATTGAAACCTTAAAAGAAGCAAGAAGTTATGGTGATTTATCTGAAAATGCTGAATATGATGCTGCTCGCTCTGAGCAAGCTATGATTGAAAGCCAAATAGTTGAATTAGAATATGTTATTAATAATGCTGAAATAATTTCAGAACCTAAGGGCGATCAAGTTAGTTTAGGTACTACGGTAACTTTAAAATACGTTGATGATGAAGAATTCGAAGAATATAAAATTGTTGGTAGTCAAGAAGCGGACCCATTTAAAAATCGTATTTCAAATGAGTCACCAATTGCTAAAGCTATTTTAGGAGCTAAAGCCGGCGATATAGTAGAAGTTGAAAGTCCAAATGGTAAATATCAAGTAGAGATTACTGGAATTTGCTAGAAGTTAGTTTACTAACTTCTTTTTTTTTGTTATATTGATAATAGGAGTTGATAATATGGCTTATATTAAGTTTAAAGAACTAACTAAATATTTTGGATTTAATGTTAATGTTTTATATTCAGAATTACCAGATTATGCAACTGAATACATGTTAAAAGATGAAAAATTTGTAATGGCTTACCGCAATAATCGGGACTATGCTATTTTTACTAATAAACGATTTATTTTATTTGATAAAGGATTAATCAGTTCTAAAAAGATCCATATTATTCCTTATTCATCTATTTCTTCTAGCGCTATTGTTTATAAACCAGGGCGTGTTCAAATCTTAATATCAATGAACAGTGGTTATCAAATTCGTCTTGATTTTATTAATATGCACCATGAAGAAAAAGAAGTAATCAAAGCTGTTTATATTCAAATGATGAAATAATTATTTATAAAAACGCATTAGCGTTTTTTATTTTAAAAAAACTATTTTTATATTATAATGTAATGGTAGGAAGTGATGATATGGATTGGCGAGATATAAAAGAATTTCTAAAAGATTCACTAGGTTATATACTTTTTTTTATTGCAACCTTAGTAGTTGTAATATATATAGTTTCCATCGGCCAGATTATTGGGCCTAGCATGGAACCTAATTATCATGAAGGTAATATTATTTTAGTTGATAAATTAAGATATCGTTTAGTCAAGATTCAAAGATTTGATGTTATTACTTTCCGCCATAATGAAAGATTTTATACTAAAAGAGTTATTGGCATACCGGGGGAGATTATTAAATACAATGATAACCAACTATATATTAATAATAAATTAGTAAAAGAGCCATTTAAACGTGAGGGCATTACGCAAGATTTTATTACTAGTAAAATCCCAGAAGATACCTATTATGTTATTGGTGACCATCGAACTAATTCTGAAGATAGCCGTTATTTTGGGCCAATTGATAAATTAGGAATTACTGGAAAAGTTGAAATGATTATCTGGCGTTAATGTTGATTTAGAATATAAATAAGTATATAATATACACTACAAGGAGGAATTATGAAAAAAAATAATGTAATTGAAGAAGTAATTGAAATTAAGGGTGAAGCATGGCAAAAAGCTATTGAAGGCGCTTTTAATAAAATAAGTAAAGATTTAAAAATGGATGGTTTCCGCAAAGGAAAAGTACCATTTGATATGTATATAAAAAACCGCGGAGTTGAATCTTTATATATGGACGCAGTTGATATTGTTATTGCTGATGTTTATAATGATGTTATTGTTAAACATAAAGAAGATATTGTGGCTCGTCCTAGTGTAGATATTAAAGATATTGATAAAGATCATGTTACATTAATATTTACTATTACTACTAAACCAGAGGTGACTCTAGGTAAGTATACTGGTTTAAAAATCAAACGTGATCAAGTGGAAGTTACAGAAGAAGAAGTACAAACCGAGCTTGATAATTTAATTAAAAAATATGCTGATGTTGTTGAAAAAACTAGCGGTGCAGTTGCTAGTGGCGATGTTGCAGTAATTGATTTTGAAGGTTTTCATAATAATGTTCCTTTTGCAGGTGGAAAAGGTGAAAATTATTCATTAGAAATTGGTAGTAATACCTTTATTCCTGGTTTTGAAAATCAAGTTATCGGAATGGAGTTAGGTAGTGAAAAAGACATTAATGTTACTTTCCCTAAGGACTATCCAAGTGAAGATCTAGCAGGTGAACCAGTTACCTTTAAAGTAAAAGTTAATGCGATCAAAACGAAAGTATATCCGAAATTAAATGCCGACTTTTATAAAGATTTAAATATGCCAGATGTAACTAATGCTGATGAATTAAATGCTGAAATTAAGCAAAATATTCTTCGTCACAAAGAAATGAATGCAGACAATAAATACTTAGACGAATTATTAGAAAAAGTATCAGCTAATGTTAAAGTAGATGTACCAGAAGTAATGGCCGTTGATGAAGTAGAACGTATGTACCAAGAATTTGCTGATCGTATTGCTATGCAAGGCATGAATATTGAAATGTACTTACAAATGACTAATGCAACGCCAGAACAAGTCAAAGAGCAAATGCATCCTGAAGCACATAAAAGAATTTTATATCGTTTAGTATTAGAAGCCATCAAAAATAAAGAAAAGATTACGGTTACTGAACAAGAAATCATTGATGAAACTAATCATTTAGCCACTAAATATAATGTTGAAGTAGATGAATTTAATAAAATGGCGGGTGGGCCAGAGATGGTTAGGTTTGATCTTGAAATGCGTAAAACAATTGAATTTTTAAAAAATAATAATTAAAGAAGAGTTAAACTCTTCTTTTCTTGTAAACTTTTGTTTTTAACTAGACTTTTAATAATCTTTTAATTATAATAAAAAGCAATTGGGAGGTTATCAATGGAAACAATTTCAATACCAGTATTGGTTTTAAAAAATTTGGTTTTATTCCCGGAAAACGAACTTAAAATTGAAGTTGATGGCCAAGCAATGCTTAAAAATATTGCACTTGCTAGCGAACTACACCATGGATATTTATTAGTAGTTAGTATTGGTGACCAAGAAGATGATGCAATAGTTACTAAAAAATTGCCTAAATATGGGGTAATAGCAAAAATTGAAAATATTCTTACTTTGCCTAGTGGTAGTAAACGTATAACAATTGTTGGCCAAAAACGTGCCCGTGTTTTAGAATATAGTGAAGATAGTAGTTCTCATCTAATAGATGCTATTATTATTAAACGCAGTTATCAACCAAACATTAGTCCTAGTGCTATTGTTTTGCGTAAGAAGTTATTAAAAAATTATAAGTTATTGATTTCTAAATCGCCACACATTAGTAATGAACTAATTGATGTGTTAAGTTCACATGAAGATTTAGGATCAGTAACCGATATATTATCATCAATTTTACCAATTAATCATCAACAGAAGATAAAACTATTAAGTATCTTTAATCCTTTGAAGCGAGCCGAAATATTACTTGAAGTAATTAATGATGAACTTAACTTAATTGAATTAGAAGTAGCAATCGATCAAAAGTTACGCAAAAATATTGATGAGTCCCAAAAAGAATATATTCTTCGTGAAAAAATAAAAATTATTAAAGAAGAATTAGGTGAAGTTAATGATCATGAAGTATTAATCTCTAACCTAGAAAAAAAAGTTAAAAAATTAAGGGCTCCATTTGTTGTTAAAAAAAGAATTAAAGAAGAAATCAGTCGCTATCAATTGATGAATCCTAATAGCCCAGAATATAGTAGTGTATATAATTATATTGAACTATTATTAGATTTACCATGGTATGAAACTAGTACGGATGAATCAAACCTGGAAGCAATTAAAAATAGCTTAGATGAATCACATAACGGACTAACTGATATTAAAGAGCGTATTATTGAATATATTGCTGTTAAATCACAAAATATCAAATTAAAAAATCCGATTCTTTGTTTGGTGGGCCCACCAGGAACTGGTAAAACAACTTTAGCGATGAGCATTGCCAAAAGTCTTAATCGTAAATTTGTAAAAATGTCAGTTGGGGGTCTACATGATGAAGCTGAGATATTCGGTCATCGTAAAGCTTATATTGGCGCTGCTCCCGGTAAAATTATTACTAACATCAAAAAAGCTGGTGTCAATAACCCTGTCTTTTTAATTGATGAAATTGATAAGATAACTAGCGATTTTAAAGGTGATCCTGCTAGTGCTTTATTAGATGTTTTAGATCCAGAACAAAATCATTTATTTACTGATTTATATCTAGATTTAAGCTTTAACTTAAGCCGTACCATGTTTATTACTACTGCTAATTATATTAACGATATTCCCGAGCCATTACGAGATCGTTTAGAAATCATTCAATTATCTTCATATACTATTTTTGAAAAAGAAACGATTGCTAGTAGTCATATTATTCCCGAAATAATTACTAGTTATAAGTTAACTGATAAATTAGTTTTTGAAAAATCAGCCATTACTAAGTTAATTGAAGAATATACTTATGAAGCAGGAGTTAGAAAGCTAAATGAGCAAATAAATAAAATTGCTCGTAAAGTGGTAGTAAAAAATAGTCCTGAAAAAATCATTATTACTAAAGATAATCTTGAAGAATATTTAGGTATTGCCCCTAATCCAAGTGATTACTATGACTTTAAACCAGTAGTGGGTACAGTTAATATGTTAGCAGTCGCCGGTTATGGTGGCGTTTGTTTCCCAGTTGAAGTTATATTATATCCTGGAAAGGGTAAATTAATTTTAACCGGTTCTATTGGAAAAAGCATGCGTGAGAGCATTGATGTAATTATTAGTTATCTTAAAAAACGTGCTAAAGATTTAAAAATCAACCCCGAAATTTTTAATAATAATGATATCCATATTCATGGGATGCTAACTGATATTCCTAAGGATGGTGCTAGTGCTGGGATTGCTATATGTACTGCTCTTTATAGTGCTCTAACTAATCGGGTCATATCTCATGAAATTGCTATGACCGGTGAATTATCATTAAATGGAGACATTATTCCTATCGGCGGCGTCAAAGAAAAATTAATTGCGGCTTTTAATCGTAATGTTAAAAATGTTTTTCTTAGCAGTAAAAATCGCCCTAATGTTTCAAAGGTCCCAGCCGAAGTATTAGCGGGCTTGAATATTATTTATGTTGATCATATGGATCAAATAATTGAATATTTTAATAAATCTAGTAGGAAAAGAGCTACTACCAAGAGAATTAAATAATGGTGATGTTATGAATCAATTAGAGCCTAATATGGCTCTTTTTAATGATCAAGATTTATTAAATTTAATTATAAAAAATGAAGCGGCGAGCAAAAACATTATTTATAAATATGGGATATCCGGGTTTAAAGAACTAAATTATCAAACTTTATTAAATGCTAACTTTAAAAAGCCAATAATTATTCAAATTTTAGCTATTATTGAATTAATAAATCGCGTACAAACTCCAAATTTTAATACAGTATTATTTAATAATGCCAAATTAATTTATGAAAATTATCAATACTTAAAAACTTCTGAGCAAGAACACTTTTATGTTTTGTATTTAAATTATCAAAAACAATTAATAAAAGCCAAGTGCATTTATAAAGGCACAATTAATATGAGTATTATCCATCCTCGCGATATTTTTAAAGAGGCGTTTTTAAATGGGGCGTCTTTTATTATCTGTTTACATAATCATCCTAGTGGTATTATTCAACCTAGTATTGATGATCTTAACACCACGAAAAAGCTTAATGAATTAGGCAAACTTCACGGCGTTATCTTATTAGATCATATTATTATCGGCGATGGTTATTATAGTTTTTTTGAACAGCATATGCTATAATTTTACCGAGGAGTAGCTATGAAAAAAAGACGTCAAGAACTAGATATTAAATACCGTGTTATTATTATTATCATTATAATTTTTGGTTTGTTTTTAATCATATCATCATCACTTAAACCAGAAGAAAAGTTAAATCCAGTTACTCGAGTGATTAAAGATGTCACTTTGACGGTAGTTGAAATTATTACCGCTCCAGTTACTTATATTAAAGATTTAAATACTAATTATCAAAAATATTTAGTTAATACAAAAACTCCAAGTTATAAACAATTAAAACTTGAGAATGAGCTATTAAAAGCAGAATTAACTGATTTCAAACAAGAAGCTAATCTTACTTATTCAAATCAATGGTCACCATTATTAGCTAAAGTTATTGTTAGAAATGTTAATGTTTGGTATAACCAATTAACCATTAATCGTGGTATTAATGATGGAATAACGAGTGGTAATGCAGTAATGAATCGTGATGGTTTAATTGGCATCATTAGTAGCACTTCTAATCGTTATGCCACAGTTAATTTATTAACCAATAATCGTGAACAAACAGTGGTTCCGGCCACTATTTTAGGAGATAAAAATCAAGAATTTGGCTATATTCAAGGATTTGATCCTAAAGAAGGCACCTTTTTATTTCATAAAATAAATGATAATTTAACCGTTAAAGTAGGTGATAGGGTTGTTACTAGTTCGCTTGGTGGTAAATTACCCATTGGTTTAAACATTGGGGTTGTCTCACGAATTGTTCGTGATGAGTATGGCATTATTACCTTGTTAAAAATAACACCAACTACTAAGATTAATCAATTAAATTATGTAACAGTTTTATTAAAGGTGTCAAAATGAGAGCGGCTTTAATAATTGTTTTTTCTTTAATTATGGACATATTATTTGGTTTGTTTATAGGTTCATGGTCATATCATTTAACTTTTAACATAACTTTATTTTCAATCGTAGCTATTATTTATGTTTATCGTTATTTTGAGAATAATTTAAAAGCTTATTTTATTATTAGTTTTTTGGTGGGTATTTTGTATGACCTAGCAATTACTAATACTGGAGTTTTTACTGGTCTCATTTATTTAGCGATTGCTTTTATTACCGCGTTAGTTGCTAGCTATTTTAAACCTCATTATTTGGTAAATATTATTTTAGTAATGATTAATGTTACATTATATATAGTGATTAGTTATTTATTCTTAACTTTCTATGATTTATATTTATTTAATTGGTGGCAATTATTATTTGGTATTCTAGGCAGTTATTTAATTAATTTAATTTACTTAACCTTCTTAACTATTATTAATCCTAAAAAAATCAATAAAAACAATTATTTAAAATTATAATTTACTTGACCCCTAAAGCCGTTTTATGTTAAAATGGCTTTGTTTGTAGAGCCTCTCTACAACCGTTCTAAAGAGGTTTTAAACACAATGGTGTACCTTCAAGACGAGTCTGAGATCAAAGGAGGAAATTAAATGAGTGCAATTATTAAAACAGGTGGTAAACAATTTATCGTTAATGTTGGTGATTTAATTTATGTTGAAAAATTACCTGCTGATAGTGGTGAAGTAGTAGAATTTACCGAAGTATTAATGAAAGATGGTGTTCCGGGTAACCCGACAGTTAAGGGTTCAGTTGTAACTGGTAAAGTGGTTAAACATGGTAAACAAAAGAAAATAATTATTTTCAAATACCGTGCAAAAAGCAAAAGTACTAGAAAAAAACAAGGACATCGTCAACCATATACCCAAGTAGAAATTACTGGGATTAAATAATG
>Ga0265295_1008777_pt1 | contig 11100 bp, 5 predicted proteins | sample Munlansysbiofilm_FD_192503 | JGI IMG/M metagenome (GOLD analysis project Ga0265295, IMG submission 192503) | Leachate microbial communities from a municipal landfill in Southern Ontario, Canada - Methane capture system biofilm | ecosystem: Engineered > Solid waste > Landfill > Unclassified ... | reverse complement strand
CAGAACATCAGCACTGCGGTACTATGGCATAACAGACATATTCTTACTGTAGCACAGAGTGCCAGCAGAAACATATGGTCAGAACGGACGCTTACCCAGAACTTGATGTTTCTATTACTTGTTTGGACTATTGATTTTGCTTCGGATTATATTGATGGCTTCTGGATAAAATTTGGCTCCGGCAGAATACATCCCTGCCCCCATTATACAATCTGCCGGACTGTCACCTGAAATATAGCTGTCGGCAACTCCAAACTGGTGAGCTACCTCGTGTACGAGTAATCTCTCTTCAGAAGAAAAGACATTGTACTCCCTAAGTGGCTCTATATAAAATATTGCGCCTTTACCTGAGTAATTCAAACCTGGTATCATTGCCTCTGCGTTTGGGTCGCTGTCGCCTCTGGGCGGATTTCCAGGCCCAATTGGACCAACCTGCTCTGGCGTCGCGGAAAACTGAAATGCATATATGGTATATCCACACCAGAATCTCTGCAAGCGATTTGCAGATGACTGAATTGCGTTTGCAGATGCAAAAACAGCGGCAAGTGATGCTATCGGGGTGTTTCGAGCAAAAGGCACGTTCAAGCTGTTGTACGCTGGATTACCTGCACCATCAGCAAGTGGTCTAACAAATGCAGAACCAAAAATCTGCTGTGCTTCTGCCCCAACCAATGGCAATCGAGGCAAAATCGCACCATCATCATCATGCAGCACAAACGGGATGACCGGGGCGGTTGCCACATTTACGATGCTCGTCCCGCCGACCGTGGTGATTGTCGCAGAGACCCCCGCCACGCTCAGTGTGCCGCCGTTGTAGCTGGCGGAAAGCGTTCCGGATGACACGTTGAGGGTGAAAGCTGTTCCGCTCCAGGCAATCACTTTGCCCGCGACATCGGGCTGGCCGGCCTTGGACACCAGCGCCGGAATATCAATGCCCTCATCCTTGCGGACGAAGTCATCGCCGTTGCCCAGCAAGCCGCTGGTCGGCGTGCCGCTGCCAGCGCCGATGCAGATCCAGCCATTCTCGAAACGGCCATTGTCGGCACCCGCCGTGAGGTTGGCCGAGTTGTCCTGCGGCGCAAGGCCAGTTCGCAAATTGACACTTAGAACCACCTGTTGCGCCACTGTTCCATTGCCGGAAACCCCTGTGAGATTCCCGTCCACGAAATTCTTCTCCGCTCCTGCAGTTGGCGGCGCAGCCATTGAATCCTGGAGGATAAAGTGTCAAAATTATTTTTTTCTCTACTTTTTTGACAATCCAACCCTACCATAGATTTAAGGCATATTTCTTCTCTTTTTTGAGCCGAAAAACAGCAGATTTTTCTCTGTTTTGCTGATATTCCCCGGGAAATTGCCGAGAACCCAAAAACAAAATATTACCACCCAACCCTGCATATGATGGTCGAACCATGATGGTTTTATGACAATTTTATATTCGCCGAAGTGATGAGGCTGCTATGTTTCGCGCCATCTGCAGTTCTGGCTGATTTATATTCTCATAGGACTATAACATAAAACCTACGCCGCCCTTTTTACCCTGCGATACGACTTCAAAAGACCGCCCAGCCGGGAGAATTCGGTGACTTCACCGTCATCGTCCTGGAGCCGGGGAATGATCATTTTTCCTGGGCTTTAGGATTTATGTTATAGTCCATGATGCCAGCCTTACAGAAACAGCTCAAACCTTGACCTGGAAAACTCCCAACCTGTTAGCTTCCGGATTTATGGTATTGTTTTTGACTTTCCCATTTTAGTTGTCCAAAATACCTGTCTCTTATCAGCTTTTTCTACGGAAGGACACCAGGCAGTTCCTCAAGATTGGTATCATTCGGAGTAGGATTGGTGAATCCTGCAATACTCAGTTTCCCGCCAGTGAAGCGAATAGGATTGATTATCTTTGAATAATGGCAGTGAGTCAGGTTGCCGTTTTCATCAAGCTTGGTCCGTGTGCGCAAAACAAGGTAGTCCTCATAGTCAATGTCATTATGGGCGACAAGGTGCTCATCATAGGATTCGCCGGCCCAATAACTTTTCTTGTACACGTATTTGACTTCACGATGGAATTCCATCGTATCCAAATATTTGGAGCTATCTTTCGAGGCCTCGTAATCTGTTTTATAACGGGACCAGTTCTTGCGTTTCAACCTGTAAATGCCGTCTCCTTTGTTAGGAAAGGTAAAGACCAACCACTCGCGTTTGCCCTCTTTGTCTTCCTGAATTCCATACGTCAGGAACAAATCCGCAGTTTTGCCTTTTCCATTAGGGGCTATCCAGTCACCGACAAACAAATCCAACCCAAGGGGAGTGCCTGGTTTCGGCAATTCGTCATAAAGGCTTACGCTTGACTCGTACATTGGAGTCTTCTTTCCAATACGCCTCAAGACAATTTCATGGGTAATTCCGTATGGCTGCCATTTCCCGTCTTTTAGGGAGATGTTCTTCATGAAAAAGAAATACATATCTGTATTGCCACTGTCATACCAGCCATTTTTTCTGACGATGATACGAGCATGCCCATTGCACTTTCCACTAATTTGTGCGATACCTTCAGCATTCGTCATTTTACTAATTGTGTCAAATTCCCGGCGATAGGAAGGTTTTTCCATTAAGACAATGGCTTCGGCATCTTCGATAGGATTGCCTTGCTCATCCATTACCTTGATAGTGAAAGCGACTTCGGCCCCATTTCTTACCGCCTGGTAAAATTCTTCCTGTGATGGGTGATATGGGAAAGCATCGGTGCCAATTGGCCTGCCGTAGTAGATTTCAACCCCCGCTAAATTCCATTTCTCCATGTATTTACTTTGCCCGAAAAGCCCAAGGGAAAACATTGAAAAAAAGATTACGGCTAATTTTTTCATGGTTTAATCCTTTATTCTAAAAATTTATCAAAGAGACGATATGTGTAATAATAAGCCATATTCTTTATGTCACTGTGAAGCCAGTCATCATCATTTTCTCGCCCCCAGCCATTGGACTGAAAACCGGCCATGTTTTGCCCCGCCAAACCACTGACAGAACCTGCTCCGCATGGTGGCGAAAGCGCCGGAATGCCTTTGGCGAGCAATTCGTTCAGAAAGTCTCCGGATATCGTTGGCGAATTCATGCCGGCTGGATTTAATGGAAAAACAGGGCTGATGGCAAGCACATCTGGCTGCATGGCATTAGCTGTGGCAGCGTCGTACTTCCGTTGATCATTTTCCATTGCAAATCCCCACCCGCACCAATCTGTGCAAGCCCATGCAAAAGAGTTGTTATATGCTCTTCCTTTGAACGCTTCCTGCTTGTGCCAGCTATGATTCCCATATTGTGAAAGATTCCACCAATTTTCAGCTCCAGACCATGCCCAGATATCATTTGACGAATAAAGCATCAGAACCTCATCCAGTTCGGAATAAAAATTAATAACATTCCCGCCAAGATTATCAAATCTATCGATCCATGTAAGGCCGCCCCTATCGTCATTTGGAAAATACTCATGCCATTTTGTGCTCCAAGTTTTTTCTTCGTAGTCATCCCAGTCTATATGGTGAAGCCTGGATTTGGAGTCATCCGATATATTCGCACTGCCGAATGCCTCTGATGGAACGGCTGCATTCAGCATGAAATATTTGCCAACGGCCATGGCATGATCGACTATGGCACTGCACATGACCATGTTTCCAAGGCTGTGCGCCATGACTGTTTTTGTTCCTGTAATTCCGGAATCATTAACGAGCGTCTTCAGTTTATTCGCTGTCAAAAATGCATTGACCACATTGTTATGATAGTTGAATATGTCAATCCCTTCGTCCCCATTCCAGGTAACTCCCCAATAGCGGGAGTTGGATGCCGATTGCCATAACCGTTTGAACATTTCCGAATTCCATCCACGAGCCTCATTCTGAGTAACTCGGAAACCATGCAGGAAGAAGATGTTGGCATTGTCGGTCACTTCATCAGGCAAATTCACCGGTTCTGACGGCAATGAAATCCCCGGTGCCGACAAGTTGCGCAAGTTGACCAGTCTGAACATGTTCTCCACTCCCGATAGACTCATGGGCATTTTGCGCTCAAAAGCAATATGATTGCCATTTCGGATTTCGAGGACCAGCGGTGAGCTTGAGGCGGCAGTGCCTTCCGCCATCACCACCCCGTTGCCATTTTCCAATTCATCCACAAAACATTCCGGAAAAACTGCAGAAGCTCCGATGGCTGTCGTGGTTGCCTCCTCTGCTGACTGATTGAGATTTGGACCGCAACCGGTACAGGGGGCCGTCAGGAACGACCCGGCGTTTCTGGGAGTCAGCGTGGTATAGACGATTTTCAGAGCCGAGTCATCCTGCCGTAGGCAGAATTGGAAAGTTATGTCTGGCGGTTGCTTTTCAATGAGTTTTTCGACATTGACCCAGACCGGAAAGAAATCCAGCAGGTCGCTTCGCCCATTCACTTGATTGTCATTATGGTTCGGGTCATTGCCGCTTGGGATATCACTGTCATCGTCCGCGACATCGCCATCATCTTCGTCATCGTTGACCCAAAAACGGAATGGCCCTTTTGCGATCAACTTGGTCTGGTCTCCATCATCAATCTTGCGGTCGCGGTTGAAGTCTGGGAGCAAGCCGATTTTGACCACGTGAAGTGTCATTTCGTCAAAAATGGCATCATCATTTACAAACGACAGCTTCAGCGTGGCCTCGCCCTCGGTGATTCCCTCGACATAGAGCGTTGACGGCAAAGGAGGTGCGGAGTCTTCGCCATCGCCGGCGGATGCAGAGCCAGGACGAAAGGTTTGCGGAAGCGTCACTGGTTCACCGCTTTTGTCTGGCGCAGTCCAGATTTTAATATTTTCGCTGCCTGTGGTGGCTTCCAGTTTCAGTGTCACTCCAGACAAGTTGGCAGGAGCAAAAGAAAGGGTGATCTTTTGCAGATCGTCCTCATTCTCCACATTGCCGTTAGCATCCGCCTTGTCCATGGTTTTATTGTCGTTGTCGTCATCGTCGTTGAGCAGCACGATGAGGCCGGAGGTGTCCTCGGGATATTCGTCGGCGATGGTCCACTGTCCATCATAATTGGTATCTGCATCCGTATCGAGACGTACCACGGTCAGCGATGCCTCGGATGTGATGGTGCTGCCACCGCCGGTGTATTTGAATTCAAGGGTCACATCATCCGCATTGAGGCTGGGCTGGAGTCCCTCGACATAGAGTGTTTTGTCCTGCAACGAGTCGAATTCCGACATGGACCATTCCTTCGGGAGAGTTATTTTTTGCTTTGTACCAACCGTGTCCGCCATCCAAATCCTGATTCTGGGGGTATCGCTTTTGTCGGACAGGACAAGGACTCCATCTTCTATTCCAGATGGCTCAAAAACAAGAGTGAGCGCTCCCCGCAGATCATCCTCGTTGTTTACCGGTCCTGTGTCGTCCTTGTCAGCTGTGCCATTGCCATCATCGTCATCATCGTTAACTTTTACATATGACAGAAGTTTTTCCAACGACGGCTTTACCACATCAACCTGCACACGTCCGGCTTCTGTCGCGGTATCATCAGCACTGCCGGCTTCATTTTCCGGCTTTTGCGCCAGATCATCCACCATGGCCCGGATGACGATGCCTTTGTGTGGTGCTTCAGGGGCTTTCCAGGTCACTGACTCACCGACGTTGCTTTCCGGGAAGCTGCCGGCTGAGGCGACCCAGTATGGGCTGCCTGTTTCCGAACTTTCTCCCGTTTCTTCTGCATCTGGCATGGCAATCCCACCGGCGGCGGCAATGCCGTATTCGCCCCCGCCCGAAGACCCGCCTGTATGGACAATGCTGTCCCAAGGGGTGGTAATTGTGTAGCTTTCGCGGCGATCCTGTTCACCACTCGAACCAAGCGAAACCGTTACTGTCAGCGTGCCATTTATAGGGATCGAGCGCCGCGAATCCGGTGACATTGTTGTCCCTTCCAGATGAGCGGAAATGGGGCTTCCCGTATCCCACACCGGCGAGTAGATGATGAACGTGCTACTCTCTTCCGTGCCCACCCCGTTCCCTGCCGTACACTCCACAGTCACAACGACTTTCAACTCAACATCCTCTGTGTTGCCCTCCGAAAATCTGATAGTCACAACCTCTTCCGTTGCAGAACCGTCGATGATGGCTCCGCTTCCCTTTACAGACCACGTTATGCTCGTCTCGAATTTGACTTCCTCTTCTCCTTCTCCTTCGCCTTCTCCATCCTCATGCTCTACCTCTTCTTCTGGCGGAGGGTCATCTGGCACCTCGACATCCAGTGTATATGAACCTTCATCATAGGAGCACGTGTACGTCAACGTATAGGATGGATAATCGGGCGGAATGACAAGTCGGTGTTCAGAATCGCCGGTTGCAGGATCGAAAGAAATGACAACATTTGATAAAGTCGCATACGTGTACGTAACAATTTTAGCCCATGATAAAACCGGAATGAAAAGCAACAATAGAAGTGATGGCTTCATGGTTTTCTTCCTTTCAGCAGATTCAGTTCCGACTCCATCGTTTCCCAACGCTCAAGCAGTATTCTTCTACCTTTTTCGGACATGGCGGCGCTTGGCACCTTATCAAGCCAGACTTTTGCTTCATTGAATTTTCTCATTTTTTCAAATGCTTTCGCCGTGCGCAAAGCTGCCACGCCGCAAGCGGCCTCGGAAGCTCCGGTAGCCACAAGCTTTTCATGAAGCTGGCTGAGCTGGTCTGGCACGAAATCTATTCGTCCCGAGAGGGAAAGAAGTCTGTTTCTGGCACGGCTGGCCACGGTTTCATCGCCGATTCGGCGAGCTTCATCCTCCAAGGAGTTGAGTTCATCAAGGGCTTCTTCGTACTTCGCTTCGTCCATGATTTTCATTGCGATGCAAAGTCTTGTGGCCAGATTGACAGAGATTGGCAGTTGTTTGAACTTTGCCAATCTTTTGGTAGCCTCGCACATTGCTGTGGATGTCACCCGCCAGTCATCGTCTTGAGATAACGCGAGCAGTTTTTCAAGGGATGGCGGTTTAGCTTGCTGGTCGAGCAGAGCAAAATAACGATGCCAAAGAATGTCGAGTTCGTGGGTACCTGGCTGGTACCATGCAAGCGATGGCTGATTGGTGGCCACTTCTGGGAAAGAGTCCGTGACAAGCCTGTAAACATCCCCAGGTTCGGCGTAGTTGACCAGAGCAGCATTCAGAGCCTTGATTCCATTAACTGGCATTCCTGTCAAACGCAGAAGCCGGGATTTCACCCAGTACCGACACGTGCGTTCAGACGGCAGGACCGCTGTTGTTGAAAGAGTGTCCAGAAGCGTGTCGCATTCCTCAAGCAGTGCTGGGAAATCCATTAGTGTGGCGGATGTAATCGCAAGTCTTAGAGATTCATAGTGTTTTGCCAAAGGCTCGTCCTGCCCGGCAATGGTCAAACATGGCGGCAGTACCGGCAGCCGCCATTCATCCAGGAACACGCCGGTGAGAATGACGTTGATGCTCATGTTCCGCCAGATGCGGAATTCCAGCCGGGCCGGTCCCTGGACAGCGAAGCGCTTATACAGCCCGCCTCCGAAGTCGCGAACCGGCGCAAGACAGAGCAGTCTCCTGTCAGCATCTGTCACGGAGATCGTGTAGGCCCGCTGTGATTCGTAGTAGTTGTAATCGTTGGCAAAATACAGAGCCAAAACATGCCGTCCCGCCGGTATTTCGCAGGACATGAGCAAATCAGGCCCATTCCCCAGCGGGTACTGTTCGCCATAATCATCGCGGTTGGCTGAAGTGTGGCTTTTTTCGTGCGGATTCCATAGCGCCACCGGGTCCTCATCCCGCAACCTGGTGACCCACAGCCGGCTTTTTTCCTTCGGGTCCGTGGTGCGGAAGCGGCATGGCATGGCCGGGCCGGCCCCGCCTTTTCGGTCGGTGATGAAGTTCTGGGCGGCGAGGAGATGGAAGTCGGCACCGTAGCCAAGAGGCCAGCAGCCGCGCGTGGAACGGTCGTCGCGCAGCGGGACGATCACCTTGCCGCGGTCGGAGGCGAGAGGCAGCTGGCGCAGCTCGCCGATTCTTTTCAAGGCGTACGCAGCCTCCTGCCGGTGCCAATGGACCGGGGAGGATGATGCCAGCTTCTTGTATTCAACGGCGGCGTTGTCCCAGTCGAAAAGGGCTTCCAGCGCTTCCGCCAGGGCCAAGCGGGCTTGCGAGGCCAGAACAGCGTCTTCCGACCCGGCGGCGGTGCGCAGAAAACCGGTTGCCGCCGGAAAGTCTCCTTCTCCGATGCAGGCCATGCCCTTGCGGCGGGCGAGATGACTCGCTATTGGCAGGCCATTGTCCGGAAATTCATCCAGAAGTTTTCGGACTTCATGGAAAGCTCCTTCGCGCAAAAAACGTTTTGTCAAAAATAATGCTCTTGCAGTATTCTTAACTTACTTGCTTTTAGTTGTTTAAGTCTATTTCTTTCTTTATCCTACAGTTTAACTGAAAAATATCCTTGCACTTTGACTTGAAAAAGGGTCACGTGGAGGCTTTGTTATGTTACACCAAATAAACAAAGGAGCTCCACGTGACCACATCATTGCCAAGACTCGCCCGTTGGATTTGCCGCCAGCTCACTTACAACATGTTTACGTCGTTGATGGTCATTCTCAACGAGATTCTCTCTGGCCAGCGCAGCGAATATTCCTTCAAGGCGGAGAAGCCAAGCAAGAACTTCCGCGTTTTCCGGGTTGACCTGACGCCTCCCCTGACTAAGGAGCCGCCGCCGACCCGTCCGCCGAAAAGCCTCGACTATCGTCGCCTGCTGGCTGATTATGCCCAGGTTCACGGCAAGGAGCTTCAGCCCGTGCGTTCCCGCAGTGGCGTGCGCGTGCCGGAAACTTGCCAGTGCGAGCGCTGCGGAGCCCCGGCCGCTTATCTTTATGTGAACGACGGACGTCTCGCCAGCCAGTACCGCTGCAAAGTCTGCTGCAAGCTAGGGCAGATTGCGCCGACTCGCCGGAAGAGCAAGGTCAAATACTGGTGTCCAAGTTGTTCGCGCGCGCTTTACCCGTGGAAGAAGTCCGAGACGGAAAGCATCTACAAGTGCGGCAATGACCAGTGCCGGCATTACCTGAGCCGACTGGCGCAGCTGACGCCGGAGGAGCACGAAGCCAGGAAAAGGAATATATACGATCCCAACTACAAGCTGCGCTATCAGTTCCGGGAGTTTCACCTCAAGCCCGAGGACCTGGCTTGCCGACGTCCTCAAGGCAGCTCCAATGTCGACCTCTCGCGCATCCACCATTCCTCGCAGACCCTGTCCCTGGTGCTCAGCCTTTTCATCAACGGCGGCCTGAGCTCCCGGCAGACGCGCGACATGCTGGCCGGACTCTTCGGCATCCGCATCTCGCACCAGACGGTGATCAACTACGTCAACTCCGCGGCGGAACTGCTGGCGCCGTGGGTGGACAGGCACATGCCCGTGCCGGAAGGGGTCGCGGCGGCCGACGAGACCTACATTCTGGTCAACGGCCAATGGTGCTACACCTGGCTGGTCGTGGAGGAAAAGAGAAGGGCCATCTGCGGCTACAACCTCTCCCAGACGCGCGGGGCGCAGCCGGCCATTGCCACGCTCTACAACACCTACGGGCCGCCGAGTGCCACTGCGCCTACGCGCACCTTGGTCAGGGACGGCCTCGCGTCCTATGACAACGCCACGCTCTTCTACAACCAGGCAGCCTACGAGGCGGGGCGGGAAGTGGGCAGCAAGGCCATAAACTCCATAACCGTCGTCGGGCTGGAAAACCTCGACGAGACCTCGGCGGAGTACAGGGCGTTCAAGCAGCTCATTGAACGCTTGAACCGAACATACAAGTTCCACACCAGGCCAAGGGCCGGCTTCAAGAGCTTCGATGGAGCCTGCGCACTCACGACGCTGTTCGTCGCCTATTACAACCACCTCAGGCCTCACTCAGCCATCGGCGGCGAGGTTCCCGTGCCCCTGCCGGAACTGGCCAGAGCCAAGCTCTACCCGGAGCAGTGGAAAATTCTGCTGGCTCTGGCTGCCGCGTGATGAGAAGCCTGAGAACCGCAACGGCTGGAACGTAACCATCTTCAATGTTTGTCGACGACGACGTCAAGGAAACCGTGGAATAACTTGCCGCGCGAAGCAAGGCAAGCTTATGCCGCGAAAGTTCCTTGACAAAGGAGACGGCAAACCAAATTGAAGAACGTTCCGAGCCGGAAGCGGGGCGAGGGCTTCGGTTCAGACGCCTCACAATGAGTGATATTTTTCAGTTTTTCAAAGAGCAATGCACTGAGTTGCCTCAGTTTTCATGTTTTCATGGAAATTTGACAGTACCGCAAAAAAGCGTTTGCCGCTTTCCAGCGGCACAAAGAGCGCCATGATTCAGGAAGACCAGACTCGCTTAAAGCGATGAAAGGCGCTGCCGTGCCGATTTCCGGGCGGTAGGTGGCGGCCAATGCCTGAATCCAGGTAGAACTCAGCGTCTCGATTTTTTCAGGCGGCAGGGCTTCGTCGGAAACAAGCGCGGCAAGGCACTGGTTGATTCCAGCCAGAGTCCGCCGGGTGATGGCCGCCGATGGCGGTTTGGCAACCAGATTGAGCTGGCGCTGATTTTCCGGCAACCGGGCGGTGGAGGAGAAGCAGCGGTCGAAGCCACTGTCGAGAGCGCGGAGAAAAAGCACAAAAGCCTCGCGCGGCTGTTCCCCCGCGAGCAGAAGTTCGGCGGTCTGAACGGCGGTTTCACGCATGCCGGGAAAATCGACGGCCAGATTGAGCTGTTGCAGGTTCGCGGTAATGCTTCCATCGGGGTTCTTTGCCTTCGATTGAGCTGAAGCCATCTTTGCGTGAGCGGAAATAAGCGCGGAGGTGGCGCCGTCCATCTCAATCCGGTTGCGTGAATAGTTGCTGGCCTTTTGTCGAACCAGTGCTTCCATAGCCACCGCAGCCTTCATCTCCGCAGCCTTGAGCCACTGCTCGGCAGCTTCATCAAGACGGCCCAGTCCGGCCAGGGCATCGCCAAGAAAATTGCCAGCATCCACAGCGGCATCGTCCTTGGCGTCCGGAGCGATGGCCTGTATGGTGCCCAACGCTTCAATGGCCTCGGAATGGCGTTCCAGACCCAACAGGCAACGTCCGA
>Ga0265295_1008776_pt1 | contig 11100 bp, 4 predicted proteins | sample Munlansysbiofilm_FD_192503 | JGI IMG/M metagenome (GOLD analysis project Ga0265295, IMG submission 192503) | Leachate microbial communities from a municipal landfill in Southern Ontario, Canada - Methane capture system biofilm | ecosystem: Engineered > Solid waste > Landfill > Unclassified ... | reverse complement strand
TTATATAGCGGCGGCCCTTATACGGCTCCCTTGACTTTTATCCGCGACACCTTTGAATTATATAATACCGACTGTTACGTTCTTACGGTGTATGATGCCGGTGGTGATGGGCTTTGCTGCGGTTCCGGGACAGGATTTGTAAGGCTGGTATCCTCCACAAATGCAACCATCATCTATGGAATGTCATTTGCCGATGAATATGTAGGTGAATTTAATGTGTTCGCTCCTGTGGGGATTTCTGATCTTTCCGGAACCATGAACGTGGAAATTTATCCAAACCCGGTTGAAAATCAAGCCAATATTGTGCTGAATTTGAAATCAGCAGCCCATACTACACTTTCGGTGTATGACCTTGTCGGAAAGCAGGTGTTAACCTATTCCGCCGGAATGCTGCCTGCCGGTGCTTCAACCCTCAACCTCGATGCTTCAACCCTGAATAAAGGAATTTTTGTACTCCATATCACTGCGGGTGAAGCAACGCTTACCCAAAAAATAACAGTCAGATAATTCCCTTTACGGGAATTTTTGGATACGGCTGCCACAAATATTTGTGACAGCCGTTTTTTTTCTATTTTTGATACGTTTGAAAAGCAGGCAACGAATAACAATCATTTACTGTCTAATAATTATACTTCCAACAAATTGAATATACTTAAAACCAACGCAATGAAGTCACTTTTTATCGTTTCACTGTTCCTTTTTTCCTTTTCTGTCCTTTATGCCGACAATGTCCAGAAAACTTACCGGTTTGGTAATCCGGAGATAATACAGGCTGACGGATTTTCCCGGATACTGTTTACCAACACCCAGCAATCGGGAATAACAGGAGAACCGATATTGCCTTATCAGATGGTTTCGCTGCTCCTTCCGGCTGGCCATGAAGCCATCAATATCCAGGTGGAATATGCCGGCGAAACAATCCTCCCCGGAACCTTTATTCTTGCACCCAAACAACCCTCCCGGCCTTTGTCAAGACCAGGTGACCATAATTTTTCGATGAATGATTTATGCTATACTTCCGACAGGGCTTATCCCGAACAAGGCCATGGCCTGCTTACTACAAGCTTCCTGTCAGGCTATGCCATAGCGAATTGCGCTGTAACACCACTGAAATATAATCCGGCAAAAAAAACGGTATCGTATTATACAGAAGTACGTGTGACTATCGAAACCGCACCCGGAAAAGCCTCCAGGCAGGCTCTCCGTTTACTGCGTGACGAAAATGCAACAATAGAAAAAGTAACCCGCTTCGTTCATAATAAAGAAATGGCTAAACAGTATCCCAAAAAGAATACAAAAAACAACGACAATTATCAAAACCTTATCCTTTGTCCCCAACAATTTGCCGCTAATTTTGAAACACTCAGTGCACTCTACCTTACTCAGGGATTACAAACGCAAATTGTTTCCCTGGAAGAGGTCTACAGTTCGGTGAATGGCCAGGATAATCAGGAAAAAATCAGAAATTTTATTATTCAGGAATATACAAACCACGGAATAACCCATGTGCTGCTGGGCGGTGATGTGGAATTATTTCCATACCGCGGTTTTTATTGTTCAGTACAATCTTCTTCACTCTATGAAGATTATAATATTCCCTCCGATCTTTATTATTCCGCACTGGATGGTACCTGGGATGATAATGGTAATGGAGTTTGGGGCGAAATTGGTGAGGATGACCTGCTACCCGAAGTCTCCGTTGCGCGTTTTCCATTCAACTCAGCTACCGAACTTCAGCATATGGTACATAAAACCATTGAATATCAAAATAATCCGGTTGCCGGTGAACTTAACAAGCCTTTGCTCGCAGGGGAAGATCTATATAGCGATCCGCAAACCTGGGGTGGCGATTACCTTGATCTGCTCATCGGATACCATGACGACAATGGTTACATTACCGAGGGCATACCGGAAACCGACCCTTACCTGACCCTGTACGACCGTGACGCGGTGTGGTCAAAAACCCAGCTCATCAACGAAATCAATCAGGGCCATTCTTTTATTCATCATTCCGGCCATTCCAACTCCAATTATACCATGCGAATGTACAACTCCGATGTCACTGACGTGAACTTCTACGCCGTGAACGGGGTCGATCATAATTATACCCTTGCTTATTCCCACGGCTGCATCTGTGGTGCTTTTGATGATTCCGATTGTATTGGTGAGGTGATGGTTACAATCGAAAACTTCCTGGTGGCCGGTGCTTTTAATTCACGTTATGGCTGGTTTAACGAAGGCCAGACAGAAGGCCCGTCGGCTCACCTGCACCGCGAGTTTATTGATGCTGTTTATCATGATAAAAAAAACCGGATTGGTGAGGCGCACCTTATTTCCCGCACCGAAACAGCCCCCTGGGTGAATGCCCCAGGCCAATGGGAAGAAGGTGCTTTACGCTGGTGTTTCTACGATTGTAATATCTTCGGCGACCCTGCGCTGGCGATCCGAACAGATGAATTAGTAGAAATTTCGGCAACATATCCCCCTGCTATGGTGATTGGCGAAACTTCGCTCACGGTGAATGTACTGATAAACCAGGCCGCTACAGCCGGATATACCTGCGCCATTGTGCACGAAGGAATAGTTTACGCAACAGCGGTCACTGATGCCACCGGAACAGCAACCCTTGAACTTCAGGAATTATTTACTGAACCCTGTGACCCACAACTGTATATATCAGGATATAATGCGGTGGCAACGGCCTTTCCTCTCACAATTGTTCCGGGTGATGAAGCATATGTTGTTGTTGGAGAAACGATTATTGGAGATGAAAACAGCAACGGAATGCCCGAATATGGCGAAGTGCTGACACTTACCACCACCATGAAAAATGTGGGCCAGCAATCGGCCGAAAATGTAATGGTAACCTTGACAACAGAAGATGCTTATCTGACAGTTACCGATGCAGATGAAAATTTTGGAACCATCGCCGCAAATGCAGAAGTATCTATTGAAGAGGCCTTTGCAGCTCAAATTGCAGAGAATACTCCCGATCAGCACCTGATTCAAACGCAGTACAATGTATCTTCCGGTCGTGGAAACTGGCAATACAACTATCCTATCCTTTGTAATTCGCCGGTCATCCGCATGGTAGGTATGGAAGTAGTGGATACACAGGGAAATAACAATGGGCGCCTCGACCCGGGAGAAGAGGCGACGCTTTCGTTTACGCTCATTAATAGCGGGCATGCGGAAAGTCTGGAAGGTACAGTTACACTGGAAAATAATGGAACGGTTCTTACCCTCCTGAATGCGTCAGAATCACTGCAGGCACTGGATCCGGAATCAACCGCTATTCTGACTTTTGATGTAATAGTGAACCCGGAGGCTTTGCCCGGAAATATTGGAACACTGGAACTTCAGGTAGCAACAGGTGCATTTAATTTCATCGAAACAATACAAATAATTATCGGACTTGTAATTGAAGATTTTGAAACCGCCGATTTTTCCGCCTATGAATGGAGCCATTCAGGAAATGCACAATGGATCATTTCAGAAACTGTTCCGTATGAAGGGCTCTATTGTGCCGCATCCGGAACCATTACCGATAACCAGCAATCGTCACTGAGTGTTACACTGGAGGTTACTACCGACGATCAGATTTCCTTCTACAAAAAAGTTTCTTCAGAAGCCAATTATGACTATCTTGAATTTTATATAGATAATATTTTGAAAGGATCGTGGTCAGGAGAAGAAGGTTGGGGAGAAGAATCTTTTGTAGTCGCCTCAGGCACACGTACCTTCAGTTGGAAATATTACAAAGATGGCTATGTGACCAATGGAAGCGATAAAGGATGGATAGATTATATTATTTTCCCTCCGGTGACCCTTGAAACCGGTCGGATTGAAGAAAAGAGCCCGGCAGCCTTCACCTTTTATCCCAATCCGGCCACCGACCGCATCTTTATTCAAGTTCCTGGAGAGGGAAATGCAGTTTCACTGCAGCTTTTCTCACTATCCGGCCAACTACTAAAAGAAATTCATACCCAGACAGACGCGAAAGTTATGATGAATGTCAGCGACTTATCACAGGGGACTTATATCCTCTCCATTCTTTCTTCGGGAGTCCGCCATTCATCAAATATCATAAAAAAATAAATGTTTTTTACTCAAATTTTATATATTGCAAACAATAACAATTAATTACAAAATTATTAATGTATGCCGCAAGAAATTTTTTTTGAACGGTGTGCCATTTGTATTCTTTACTAACGACCAATACTAATTTTTGATGAAACGAACATATTGCTTCATTTTATCCCAAAACACCCTGATACCATCAGATAACATAAAGTTAAATACCCCTGTTAAAAACTAAATAATTGCAGTATGAAAAATGGTTACATATTTTTATTGATGTTCTTCCTGAGCCTAACGGCCACTGTTTTCGGACAGTCGCAAAAATATCATTATGATCATGCAAAAGGAGAACCGGGCATAACGTTGCTTAGTCAAACCGCAAATGAAGTTTCATTCCATTATTCCCTTCATGATTTCTTTGCTTCGCCTGTTGAAGTGAAAGGAGAAGAGATGGTCGCTATTCAAATCCCAGGTGCATTGCTTCCCAACGATGAGGGCAAACCTAACCTTCCGGGTATCAGCCATTATATTGCTGTTCCCCAAGGAGCAACGGCAAAAGTAACCATCCATTCCAAAGCGGAAGAGGTAATCCCCGATATTCGGGTCGCCCCGGCCCCCCGCATACCCCTTGATACCGATGACAGACCGTTATTCTATGCGAAAGACATGAAGGTTTACCAAAAAAATAGTTTCTACCCCGCTGATCCGGTTCTCCTCTCTGAGCCGACGACTATCCGCGGTGTCGATGTTGTACTCCTTGGGATTACACCCTTTCAGTACAATCCTGTAACCCATCAATTAATTGTACTTCGTGAACTGGAAATTGAAGTCACGTTTGAAGGAGGCTCAGGTACTTTTGGAGATTCACGATATCGTAACCGCTACTGGGATCCCATGCTCAGAGATATACTGCTGAATTCAGAGCTACTTCCGAAAACCAATTACAGCTATAGTACTGAAACATCTAAAGACGAAACAGGATGCGAGTATGTAATTCTTACTCCCACAGGGGCTGATTTTGTCGCCTGGGCAGATACCATCTCCAGGTTCCGAAACCGTCAGGGAATTAAAACTCAGGTATTTACGCTGGATGAAATCGGAGGCAATACGGTAAACGCAATCGAATCGTTTGTAAATAATGCGTATTCTACATGGGATATACCTCCGGTGGCCGTGTTACTGCTTGGCGACTATGGAACCGACGGGTCAAACAGCGTAGTATCCCCGATATGGGACGATTACTGTGTGTCGGATAATATTTATGCCGATGTGAACGGAAATAGTATGCCGGATATAGTTTTTGCCCGAATAACAGCACGTAATGCCAGTGAACTGGAACTTATGATCAATAAATTCCTTCATTATGAAAAAAATCCTCCGGTTAATCCCGATTTTTATGACCACCCAATTACCGCCCTCGGCTGGCAAACCGAACGCTGGTTTCAAATCTGCTCCGAGAGTGTAGGGGGTTTCATGAAAAACGAATTGGGTAAAAACCCGGTACGCATTAATGCAGTCTATGATGGAAACCCCTTTAATGACCCCTGGTCAACAGCTTTGAATACCGAAATGGTGCTGAACGTTTTTGGGCCATCAGGATTAGGCTATATTCCGGCATCACCTGCTGAACTGGGTGGATGGAGCGGTGGCAACGCCAATTTGGTCAACCAGGCTATTAACAACGGTGCATTTATCCTCCAACACCGTGATCATGGCGGTGAAAATGGATGGGGTGAACCTGATTACAGCAATTCGAATATTCCCGGTACTACCAATACCGATCTGACCTTTATTTTCTCTATCAACTGCCTTACCGGGAAATACAACTGGAACAATGAATGTTTTACGGAAGCTTTCCACCGACATACCTATGGTGCACTTGGTTTAATCGCGGCATCTGAAGTATCCTATTCGTTTGTGAATGACACCTATGTTTGGGGTTTGTTTGACAATATGTGGCCCGAATTCCTTCCCTCCTTTTCGTCAACTCCCATGGAGAGAGGCTTATTACCGGCATTTGGCAATGCTGCCGGAAAATACTTCCTCCAACAGTCGCAATGGCCCTATAACAGCGACGTTAAAGAAACTACTTATAACCTTTTTCATCATCATGGTGATGCATTTCTTACCCTCTATTCCGAAGTCCCTCAAGAGCTTACGGTGAACCATGATAATGTCATGATTTCAGGTGCACCTACTTTCAGTGTGGCCGTAGAAGAGGGTGCTTTTATTGCCCTGACAAACGAAGGCGAAATTATTGCATCGGCTGTCAGTGAAGGGGGCATGGCTACACTGAATATCCCCCTCCAGCTGCCCGGAACACTAATCGATATTGTTATTACAAAAACTAATTATTACCGTTACGAAAATCTAATTCCCGTGATTCCTCCCGATGGAGCTTACATTATTAAAGATGATTTTTCGGTGGTGGATGAAAATGGTAATGGTAATCTGGATTATGGTGAAAATATTGCCCTGAATTTAACCCTGAAAAATGTGGGCAATATGAATAGTAATGCAGGTATAGCTACGTTAACAACAGAAAACGAGTATATTACGTTTACTGACAATACCGTGGATTTCCCCGCTATCGCAGCCAGTGAAACACTCTTGCTGGAAAATGCCTTTTCTTTTACTGTGGCAGATGATGTACCCGATAATACTACTATCCTGTTCATGCTCGAAACAAATGATGGCGGGGATGAAGACTGGATCAGCTATATCACGGTGAAAGCTTATGCTCCGGAATTGAAAGCCCTGCAAATGATGATAGATGATTATGAAGGAAACAATAACGGACGTCTTGACCCGGGTGAAACGGCTGATGTATCCATCTTTGCCATCAATTCAGGGATGAGTACAGCGATGGAAACTACCGCCTTATTAACTTCCACATCGCCGGAAGTGACCATTAATGCAGGCAGTGTGGAAATTGGCAGTCTCGAAGCCCAGGAAACAACGGAAGTACAGTTTAATATTTCCATAGCCGAAGAGGCCATGGTGGGAACCATCGCACAGATGGTGTTTGAAATTCAGGCCGGAAATTACTCCACCAGCAAAATCTTCAATTCAAAAATCGGACTTATTTTTGACGATTATGAAACAGGTGATTTTTCAGCTTTTACCTATACCTTTAGCGGTGCTGCCAACTGGAATGTCACGCAGGGAAACGCCTTTGAAGGCGAATATGCTGCACAATCCGGCCCAATCAGCGACCAGCAACGCTCTGACCTTATCCTGAATTATCATGTAGCGTCAGATGACTCGATTCATTTTATGTACAAAGTATCTTCTGAAAACTCTTATGATTATTTGAGGTTTTTTATGGATGGCACACAGCTCGGCGCCTGGTCGGGCGAACAAGACTGGAGTCAGGCCTCTTATCCGGTGTCGGAAGGAGAACATGAATTTATGTGGACGTATGAAAAAGATTATAGCGTGTCAAATGGTTCCGATTGCGGATGGATTGATTATCTGCTTTTACCGGCTGAATTGCGTATGACTGCTTATGCCGGTGCCGATATGGAGTTATGCTCCGGTGAAGTATGCCCACTGAATGGTGCTGCCACACTCTTCACTTCTGTTCAATGGAGTACCTCCGGAGATGGAATCTTTGATAATCCGACAGCCCTTACCACACACTATCACCCCGGTGAAAATGACCTGGCCAACGGTTCGGTCGAGCTTACTCTGACCGTTTCCGGTTCAAGTGAAGATATCAGCGATACCCTCACGGTAACGATTAACCCCGAATTGGTGCTCACCCGCATTTCTTTGGAAGACCCGTTTATCTGTAACGGAGGAACCTATACCCTCCTTGATTTTGAAGCCCTTAACTATGCAGCTTTGCAATGGCAAACCGATGGCGATGGAACATTCGATGACGCAGCATTGCTCAACGCAACCTACACTCCAGGTGAAAATGACCTTGCGGCAGGAATGGCCGGACTGACCCTTACGGCTACGGCGCTGGGAGGCTGCACCGATGGGGAAGCCGGACTCACATTAACCATTCATCCCCTTCCAACTGCGGTTCTCACAGGTACAACCGAAATCTGCTCCGGTGACAGCGCTCTCCTTACCATAGATCTAACAGGAAATGCACCCTGGATTGTTATCAGTGGCGCTGATGAAACCATGGAAATTTCAGAAAGCCCTTGGTCAGCATATGTTACACCCACAGAAACTACTGAATATACACTGGTATCAGTAACTGATTTTAACGGGTGTACAAATTCAGCCGAAGGTGTGGCCACCATTACTGTAAATGCTCTTCCCGTAGTTTCCATTGGTGACGATCGTGAAATTTGCCATAATCATGTAATCCTCCTCGATGCAGGATTTTTCGCAAATGCTGACTATGCATGGTCAACAGGCGAAACAACACAAACAATAGAAGTCGACAGTTCCGGAGTAGGTTTTTCAGGCAGCAAAGAGATCACCGTTACGGTGACCTCACAGGAAGGATGTGCTGCAACCGATACTCTGGCTATCCTGATCAAGGATTGTACAGGAATCGGCGAAAGCAGCGACTTGATTTGCACAATCTTTCCCAATCCGACCAATGAACGAATTTATCTTACCCTCAATACAACGAGTAAAAAGGTAAACTTTCGCCTGGTAAATGCGGTAGGGAAAGTGGTGATGGAAGAAAAAAATATTCCGATTGAAGGCTCCATTCAAAAAACATTTGATAGCAGTAATCTGAATGCAGGTTTTTATTATCTGATTATTGAAGGGGAAAATGGACGCCTTGTCAGAAAAATTGTGATTGAATAGTGATTGAGGTTACTATAATTGAAAAAGCTTTCTGGAGCATTAATGTTTCAGAAGCTTTTTTTTTAGTGTTTTTTTTTAGAATTTTGCCGTCTTTATAAATAACCATTGTTTTCCTGTTTGAATCAAAATATCTGATGATGAAAAATTTACTTTTCTTATTGCTGCTAGTCTTGATGAGTGTCACACTTCACGCACAAATCGGGGGTATTTCCGGATCAAAACTTAACGCTGTATGTGTGGATGTGGTCGATCATCATCACCTGGAATTTGAACCTGCCTTTGGGATTTCATGGCAAAGCAAAGCCTGGGATAATCATTCATCGTTGTCCAGCCATTTCCCCGGCAGTGACAGCACGTATGTTTCCTCCGGGGCTTTATGGCGTTTTACCTACGGCCTTTTTGATCAACTTGAAATTGGAGTAACCGCACCACTCCATCTCGATGTGTTAAATTTTGGATTACGTTATGTGGTATATCAGGGTGAAAAGGCCGGAATTGCAGCTATTGCAGGCTTTAATATGCCAGTAGAAACCGGCATCGTTTCCATTTCACCCGAAACAGAAGCCCAACTGTGCAGCCTTGGAATAGGAGCAGTCGCCTCATATGCATTTAATGACCATTTTTCCATAGATGGAAATGTCCAATACCTTCGGTATACTGCAACTCCCACTGACAGCCGGAATTCCGGCTTGGCCTGCCTCGCAATAGATGCAGGATATTATCTCCTGGATCATCAATTTCAGGTGATCGCGGGTTTGGGGTATCAAAATCACTTTTATCCCGATGACGATCATGCATTACTTACTCTTTATCCAGGCGTTACAATTGAAACTGGTAAAAATTATATCATCGTGCTTGCTGCACCCTACGACCTGTATGGGAAAAACTTCGGCAAATCGATTGGCTTTAATTTCGCCCTTACCCTTACGATGCATTAATATTCCGTTTTTTTTCGGATAAAAAATTATATCAGGGATAGGTGCGGAAAAGATGGTGCAGAAAAGCCATTTTTAATACAACCAGTTTACGGAAATTATTCACACGGATACGCCGGTTTAATAAATCTTCAGCCTTGCAGTGTTGAATTTTGCGGGTCAGGGTGCGGTAGTAGTTGTAGGCCACATAAACGCCAAAGCGACAACAGCGCGGCAATTGTATGATCCCTTCTCTCGCAATCCGAAAATCTTCAAAAATCTCCTTTTCCAACTTGCTTTTTTGCTTGCTTGTAAAGCTTTCAGGTTTAATATCGGGAAAATATGACCTTTTGCGAAAAGAATAATCGGCCTTAATATCCCGTAAAAAGTTGATTTTTTGAAAGGCTTCCCCAAGCTTTATGGCATGGGGCTCAAGACGTTCGTATTCTGCTGTATCACCGTTCATAAAAACAGCCAAACACATAAGGCCAACAGCCGAAGCACTGCCAAAAATATAGCGTTCAAAGGAGGCCTGATCGTGAGTTGTTTCGGTCAAATCCATGGCCATGGAATCAAGAAAGGCAGTAATCAGGCGAGGTGAAATAGCGTATTTATTTACGGTGTACTGAAAGCTGTGGATAATCGGGTTTGTGGAAATACCTTCACGCAGGGCGATGAAGGTTTCCTCACGAAAAGCAGAAAGTAAGGTACTTCTGACTTCCGCCGGCACCGGAAAGGAGTCAACAATTTCGTCGGCAAAACGCACAAATCCATAGATAGAATAAATATGCGGCCGGATATTCTTATGGAGCATCCGTACACCCAATGAAAACGAGGTACTGTAGGCTTTAGTGGTGGTTTTGCTCAGCCTTAAGGCATTATTCAGATACAGATCCATAGTCATGAAGTATTCTTTCGGCACAAAGTTTAGAGCTGATAACAGCCATTGGAAGCCCTGTTCCGGGTACAGTAGAGCTTCCCACATAAAAGAGGTTATTATACTTTTCATCCTTATTTTTGGGCCTCCAGTATCCAATCTGGCGCAGGCTATGGCCAAGGCCTAAACCGCTCCCACGATAAAGATTCAGCATCTTCTCCCAATGAGGGGGTGCAAGTACAGTGCGTGAAACCATATGTTTGGGAATATCGAACCCGACTCTTTGCGACAAGTCCTGAATCACATTATCCGCAATTTCCTCTGCATCACTCCAGTCGGGCTTAAAGCGTAAATCAGGAACAGGAACCAAAATAAAAAGGTTTTCATGCCCTTCAGGTGCTGCTTCCGGGTTGTGCCGTGAGGTTACATTAACGTAATAATAGGGCTGTT
>Ga0265295_1008775_pt1 | contig 11100 bp, 8 predicted proteins | sample Munlansysbiofilm_FD_192503 | JGI IMG/M metagenome (GOLD analysis project Ga0265295, IMG submission 192503) | Leachate microbial communities from a municipal landfill in Southern Ontario, Canada - Methane capture system biofilm | ecosystem: Engineered > Solid waste > Landfill > Unclassified ... | reverse complement strand
GAGTTGAAGGCATGCCTGGCGTGGCCCTCGAAGCATGTGCCCACGGCCTGCCCATCCTGGCGCTGAAAACCGCTCCTCTTGAAGAAATTCATGAATATTACCCGCGTATTGCTTTCATGGATGGGTTTACATCGGGCGCAAAACAGCTGGAGAAGGCTCTGGCCCTGCCCGTGGCAAATCAAAAATCTTTTCGCGACGAATTTTCCATTGAGGCCATGCAAGCCCGAACCCTCGCCCTTTATTCCGATTTGCGCAGACAGGCCAACGCATGAGTATCATCTCTCTGACCCAGCCGCTGCTGGGCGCAAGCATTCCGATCCTGTGCTATCATCAGGTACGACCGGCCAGCGGCATGACACCCGAAAAATTTGGGAGCCATCTTGATCTCATCAAAAAATTAGGCTTTCAGACCATCAGCCTGGCCAATCTGCACCGCATCATGCAGGGCCAAACACCTCAAACCGAACCTTCGGTTGTCATTACCTTCGATGACTGTACGCTGGACAACTGGCTGTACGCCGTGCCCGAACTCCTGCGCCGGAACATGCATGGGGTTTTATTCGCCATCACCGATTTTGTTCAGCCCGGCCGAACCCGTCTCCGCGCGGATCAAACCATGAATCCGCCCTCAGTGCCGGCTTTTAGCGACATAATGCAGCAGTCCTTGGCCGGAAACTGTGACGGGTTCATGAACGAGTCCGAAATCCGCGCCGTGGTGCACGAACTGGGCATGGAGGTCTATTCGCATTCCGCCGCGCATCAGGCCTGTTTCACTCGCGCAGAACAAACCGGCACCCTTGGCGAGAAGAGACACTGGAGCCATGCCGCATTATGCGGCAAGGACGCTGACGCCGGCACTGCCGTCCACCCAGTGGGCAGTTCCTATGCCCATGCAGGCTTTGGACTGAACTGGAACGGCCGCCCGCTGCCCCTGAAGACAGACCAAGAGCGACTCGCCTTTTGTCTGCAGGACTTCTCCACCGCCAAGGCCAAATTGGAAGACCTCCTGGACCTGCCCTGCCCCTTTCTTTGCCTGCCCTGGGGCGAATACGACGACATCACTCTGCCTGCCGCAAAAAAGGCTGGCTATGAGGGTGTACTGAACCTTGAGGCAGGACGCGTCGGGCCCGGAATTGACCCCATGCGCATCGGCAGGCTTGCGGTCAAGGACCGCAAAACATTGCCCTGGCTTGCCCTGAAGACCCTACTCCTGGCCCACAGGACTCTCGCTCCATGGGCCCAGAGGCGAAATGTGGGCAGGCGCACATGAATATCTGCGTTGTCAATTCCACCAATAAATGGGGCGGGGTCAAAAGCTGGACCCTCGATGTGGCGCACGGTCTCGCGGATCGCGGACATGACATCCTCATCGCTGGCAGGCCAGGACCTTTCATCGACAAGGCCCGCGAAATGGGGCTCGACGCCCTGGGCCTGTCCTTTGGCCCGGACTTCAACCCATTGCGAATTCACGGCTTCATCAAGCTTTTCAGGACGCGCAAAATCGATCTTGTCGTCGTCAATGTGGGCAAGGACATGCGCATTGCAGGCATCGCGGCCAAAATTCTCGGCATACCGGTGGTCCACCGCGTCGGCCTGGCCGGAGACATGCGCAACACATACAAGGTGCGCCTGCTGCACAAATGGATACGGCCACGCATCCTTGTGCCGTGCGAGCAGATCAAAAAGGGGCTTCTGCAAGAACTGCCCTATCTGAAACCAGAAGAAATCACGGTCATCCTGACGGGCAAGGAACCTGCACCGTCTCCACCGACAACCGTGCATTCACCGCTGCGCTTCATCTCCACCAGCCAGCTAAACGCCGACAAAGGGCACAAAGACGTCCTTGAGGCACTGGCCGAACTGAAAAATAAGGGCTACGCGTTTGAATACCATATCGTGGGAACAGGACGCATCGAAGCGGAACTGAAAAGCCTTACCACCAGCCTAGGCCTGGATGACCGGGTCACTTGGCATGGATTTCAAAAGGATGTCCGATCATTTCTGCGCAAGGCAGACGTCTTTCTTCTTCCGTCGCACAGAGAGGGATTGCCGAACACACTGCTTGAAGCAATGGCCGAAGGGCTTGTCTGTGTGGCTCGGGATGTGGGGGGGGTAAGCGAATGCTGGCCGCAATCAAAATCTCAATTTCTAGTTGTAAAAGATAGCGTTTCGCAAAATATCTTCCACTCGTTGTGCAGTATACTCAACACGTCGATAGCGCAAATTATTGAACTCAAAAAATTATATTGGGAACATGCTTTTTATAACTCATACAACAATATGATAGAAATATTGGATTTAACTTTTCAAGAATACAAATTAAACAATTACAAAAAACATGTAAAAAATAAATAAAATGAACGTCACCGCAGTAGAGCCTAATACACGATTAAGAAAAATTTTTTTATTTTTTGTTTGTACCTACTTTGCAAGTATTTGCCTATTTCCATCCAAGGCAGAAGCAGTTGGGCTCATCACACTTATTCTCGCCATAATACAGACAAGCAAAGCTGAACGCTTGGATTTTTTCAAAGATTCGGCCTTATATGCACTTTTGACATTTGGCGTATACTCTTCCGCAGTAAACGCATTTGGACTAGGCGAAGTCGCTCGGACGGGCATTATCTATGGCTGGACTGTGCCGTTTCTCGTCGGCAAAGCCTTCGCCCGTTTCAACTCGGCCAATCTATTAAAACATGTTTTTTTCGCATCGCTGGCCTTGGCCGTATTCATGCTGGTGGCACAAATCCTCTACCTTCTGGGAGTCAACCAAATCGGCGATATAAACTTTAAAATGAACAGCTTGACCCTAACTTTTCGCAACTCATCCCGCACAGCCATTTTTGTTGCCACAGGGGCCTTTCTGTGTCTGACTTACGCCATTTATAATAGATCAAAACGAACATCATTTCTTGCGCTGTTTTCATGCACCACCCTTATCTCCGCACTTGTCGGAACGGGAAGCAGAATGACCCTCACTGCTTTTTTACTATGCAGCAGCTTTTTTTTATTTTTACAAAATAAAATACGAATTCTCCTCCTTGTTTTTGCAATAATATTATTACTTGTTCCTTTTTTTGGAAAAGAACAACGCTTCAACCTCAACCCATCTCACTTAATTTTTACCCAGAGCGCGATCGAGAGATTTACGGTCTGGTATGCAGCGTGGGAAATTTTCAAAGAACACCCCATGATGGGTAGCGGATTCCGGACGTTCAAAGAAAAAGCAGCTCCACATGTAGCGCACTATCGAACAGTTAATACGCAAATAAATGAATACGAAACACTCAGCGACGCCCATAATATTGTATTACATCTTCTCAGCGAAAGCGGATTACTCGGGACATCAATTTTCGCAGCAATTTTTTTTTACAGTGCACGCAATTCTTTGTACTTAAGAGTAAATGCCGCCATACCGTTAATTTTATGCATCGTATTGATCTTTTTGCATGCACAGCTTCACGTCAATATTTTTTCCACCAATGTTAGTGGACTCCTATTTCTGTTAACAGGGATGTCAAGCGGCCTTCAGGTGAAAGGAGAACACAATTTATGAGTTCAATTACTTATATCTCGAAATCAAAAATTCCTTCCCGACACGCAAACTCTGTTCAAGTTGTGAACATGATTATCGCTTTCTCTGCACTGATGGACAACATTAAAGTACACCTTCCTGGCGGTTTGTCACAAAAAATCAAATTAATAACAAACACTCTTTTTAACAATTACGGCAAGACTATACCAAATAATGCGGAGTTTTTTTTCTCTAAAGATTCAAGCTCAAATAAAAATTATTTTGAAGATAGCGTGCTGGGCAAGCTTTCCTCGGATGCCTCAAAGTTAGTCTTTACTCGTAGCCCATATATCGCGTGGAAGCTGGCTGAACAGCAACTCCCCGTCATCTTTGAGTCACACTGGTTTTCACGCGACAAAAATGTAATTCCCCTACCAAGATTCGCTTCGCTCATTTCAGCATCGACCGCTTCGGGCGTGGTCACGACATCCCCTGCCATCACCTCTGCATACATCGAAGCTGGGTTGGACCGGTCACATATCCTGACCGTTTCCAATAGCGTGGATGTGGACACGTTCGCCAAAAGTCAGTCGGGTGGCTTGGGTAAACTTTTCGGACCTCAAGTTTATCAAAAACCAACTTTCGTTTATACAGGCTCCCTCGGAAAGGGTAAGGGAGCGCAATTTCTCGCGAGCGCTTCGGCAAGTCTTGAAAACATCCACGTGGCCATCATCGGCGGAAACGACAAAGAAATCCAGAACCTGCAGGAAACAAGCGGCAATTCATCTACTCTTTTTCTTCATTCAGCCGTTCCACACAAAGAAATCCCCGCAATTTTACAGGATGCTACAGGACTCATCATGCCATATACGAATGAGGGAAGCCTGAGTTTGTATATGTGTCCACTCAAAATGTTTGAATACTTAGCTACAGGAAAGCCTGTAATTTCGGCGGATCTTCCAGCATTGAAAACAATACTCGCTCACGAAAAAAATGCATTTTTTTTCCAACCGTGTTCGACATCTTCTTTTAAAGAGCAAATTTTTAACACCCTAAATATGAGCAATAGCCAAGCAAAGGCTCTACGCGATAAACAATTCGACACAATTTCCCGTTTTTCTTGGGCAAACAGAGCCAAAACCATCCTTGAATGGCATCGCGGATTGCGCAATTAAAGGACCTCATCCATGATCAAACTTGGTCCACAAATCATAAAAGGCGGCTGGTGCCAGATCGTAACAGTCCAGAACCATCCCGAACTCTGCGCCAAAGTACTGGTATCCCGCAGACGCTTTCAGGGCGGACAGCCCGACCCCAACGTCATTGTCTCGCAAAAATATGGCATTGAGGATTTTCTGGATTACGAATGGGCCAACTACCAGAAAATCATGGCCGCCTGCCCGGCAGACCTGCGCCAATATTTTGTGGACATACGTGGCGTTGAAATAGCAGAAGACGGTCGCAAAGCTTTGCTCATGCGTATAGTCCGCGACGATCAAGGCGGACCCGCGCCCAATCTGGTCAAAAATACGCGGCAGCTTACGCCCGAATTCTGGACCGTGATGGAGCGTATCCGCAAGGAAGTATTCTTGGCGAACAGCATCGACCATTTCGGGATTGTTCGCCGCAACATTTTGGTCCAATCACCGAGCCATCCAGTCATCATTGACTTTCAAACCGGACGCGAACGTTTTCGCGGACAATTCTGGCTGCGACACCCATGGTTCGTCCGTCAGAAAGTCAATCGCTACTTTCAAAAACTTTATAAGGAGATGGGCGTCACCCTGTCGTAACCTATGAATATCACAAAACTTCTTGAGAATGAAACCATACATTTGCTTCGCCGCTGCATGAGTTATTTTGCGCCCTACAAAATGCTTGTAATCGCGTCCTTCGCCGCCCTAGGTCTGGTAGCATTGTGCACCGCCGGGGCGGCCTATCTTGTCCAGCCCGCTCTGGACAAGATCTTTATCGACAAGGATCGCTCTTCGCTCATGCTGCTTCCCATCATGCTTGTGGCGCTCTTCCTGGGTAAAGGTGTGGGACTTTTCGTTCAAAAATACCTCATGTCCTATTGCGGACTTAAAGTGCTGGAGCGGCTTCGGTATGAACTTTTCGCAAAGATAATTTGCCTACCGGTGGATTTTTTCGGGGAAACACGTGTCGGCATGCTCATGTCCCGGATCATCAGCGACGTTAATCTGATCAGCTCAAGCCTGCCGGAACTGATCAGGATCATCCAGCACAGCCTGACCATGGTCGGGTTGGTGGCCCTCCTCATCTACCGGGATGCGCAGCTTGCATTTTGGGCTTGCCTGGTCTTCCCCTTGGCTGTTTATCCAGTGATCTATTTTGGAAAAAAACTGAGAAAAGTGGGACGAAACTATCAGGCCAAGATTGCGGATATCTCTTCATACATGCAGGAAAGCTTCAATGGCCTGCGCGTGGTCAAGGCCTTCGCCACTGAGGACATGGAAAAGGAAAAGTTCAGCGAGGCAAGCTCTAAACTTTTACGTATCGGCCTCAAAGGCAAGGTCTACAACCAGCTGTCATCTCCAATAATGGAGCTGATCGGAGCCGTCGGCGCTGGCTTGGTCATCTGGTATGGAGGCAGTCAGGTCATTGCCGGCAAAAGCACGCCGGGAGAATTCTTTTCTTTCATGACAGCACTGGTCATGCTCTACGACCCCTTCAAGTCCATAAGCCAGGCCAACAACACCATTCAACAGGCCATGGCTGGAGCCGAACGCGTTTTTGAGATTCTGGATTCCAGGGAATTGGTAGAAGAGTCTGGCGGTGACACAGTCTATGTTCCGCCGTTTGCTTCGCTTTCATTTGAGGATGTATCTTTTTCCTATCCCGGCACCCAGGAGCCAGCCCTCAAAAGCATCAATCTGGAAATCAAGGCAGGCCAGCGGGTGGCGTTTGTTGGCCAGAGCGGGGCAGGAAAAACATCTCTCATACATCTGATTCCCCGTTTTCACGACTGCCAGCAGGGAGTCATCCGTTTAAACGGCCTCCCCTTGAAGGATTACACCTTGTCCAGCCTGCGCACAGGCATCGGCATTGTTTCGCAGGATCCATTTCTTTTCAATCTTTCAGTGCGGGACAACATCGCCTACGGTCGACCGGAACTGGATCAGCAGGTGGTTGATCAGGCGGCCAAAGCGGCCTATGCTCATGACTTCATCATGGAACTGCCGCAGGGCTATGACACGATAGTCGGAGAAAAGGGAGTAAAGCTCTCAGGCGGACAAAAACAACGCCTGACCATCGCCAGGGCAATCATGAAGGACCCCTCCATCCTCATTCTCGACGAAGCGACGTCGGCTCTGGACACTGAATCCGAGCGGATTGTCCAGAAGGCGCTGGAAAACCTGATGGCAGGCAGAACAAGTCTGATCATCGCTCATCGACTGTCGACAATCCTTACGGCAGACAAAATCGTGGTCATGGATGGGGGGCAGATCAAATCAGTGGGCAACCATCAGCAGTTGTTGGAAAAATGTCCGATCTACAACCGGCTTTACACGCTTCAGTTTCAGGCTCAGACAGAAGATTAAGAGAATTCTCGAAAGTTCTTATTTTTCCGTCAGAACGCAACCGCAGACGGCTGAATTGCAATTTCCATCCGCGCAATATTCAGGGACTATGCGGCCGAGTATTTTTTTAATCTCTTCGCCCATGAATTGCGCCCCCTGACTTTCCAATTCGCAGAGCAGCTCTTCAAGTCGGGCGCGATACTGTTCATCCGAGAGGCCATTCAAAACGCTGGCAGCCAGCACCATGATCTTCTCATGCCCGGTCTCAACAATGCCCTCACCCTCGGTGATCAGCTCCTCATAGAGCTTCTCACCGGGGCGAAGCCCCGTGAACTTGATCTTGATTTCCGCCGGGTCCTTGCCTGAAAGAACTATCAGGTCTCGTGCAAGATCGGCGATGCGCACTGGCTGGCCCATTTTCAGGATGAAAATTTCCCCTCCACGCCCCAGCGCTCCCGCCTGAACGATAAGCTGCGCCGCTTCCGGAATGGTCATGAAATATCGGGTCACCTCCCGGTCGGTGACCGTGACGGGGCCGCCGCGCTCTATTTGAGCTCTGAAAAGAGGAATGACCGAACCTGATGAGCCAAGCACGTTGCCGAATCGCACAGCCATGAACTTTGTCGGGCCGCCCTGGTAGCCATGCATGATAAGTTCCGCAATACGCTTGGATGCGCCCATTACGTTCGTTGGGCGCACGGCCTTATCGGTTGATACAAGAACGAACCGTTCAGTCTTGTGCCTGACCGAAGCATCCATGACCGTACGGGAGCCAATGATGTTGTTGGTCACGGCCTGCCAGGGATTGCATTCAAGCATGGGCACATGCTTGTAGGCGGCGGCATGAAATACAGCCTGTGGCGAATGAGTACTGAAAACGGCGTCAATCAAGGACGCATCCTGCACATGCCCCAGCACCGTGACATAACGGGTAAAACCGTGCTGGTGCAGCAGTTCCATCTCGATTGAATACAAATTTTCTTCGCCGGCATCAAAAAGAACCAACTGGCGAGGCTCAAACCGAATGATCTGACGACAAAGCTCGGAACCGATGGATCCCCCGGCACCTGTAACCAGGACAACCTTGTCCCGCAGGTAGCCCTTAATCTCCTCTTCGTCGAGCTGCACTTCCTCGCGACCAAGCAAATCCTCGTAACGCACGTCCCGCAGCGATTTGATCGAAACCTTGCCACTGGCAATATCCGCCAGGGCTGGCAGTTTCTTGATGCCGAGTTGGGCCGCCTCGCAAGCCTTCATGATCTGACGCAGTCGCGCCCCTTGCTGTCCGGCACTGACCAGCACCTCCTGGGCGCAGGCCATGGCCGCCACACGGGGCAAATCCTCAAGAGGGCCATAAACCGGCAAGCCATGAATTCTCCTTCCAATCCGATCGGGATTATTGTCGACAAATCCCGCGAGACGCAAACCGGAATTGCGTACTTCCAGTATTTCCTTGGCAATGCGCGCGCCATCATCGTCAGCGCCAATGACAAGAACTCGCGTGGCAGATGATGAAGCGCAAAAATTATCCGGCAGAAACACGTTCCGCCACTCACCGGGTTTTGACGTTATCTCATACAAAGACCGGATCAGCACCCGCGCGCCACAGGCGAAAACAAACGCCAAAAGCGCATCCAGGATAAAAACCGAGCGGGGATACCCCCGAAAATGCGAAATATAAGCAACATAAAGAATCATCGCCGCCTCAGCCATGAAAACGGCCCGGCCGATCTTCCAGAGGTCGGGCAGCCCTGTATAACGCCACATGCCGCGATAAAGGCCGGTCATCCAGAAAAAACCGATTTTCAAAGCCACTGCTACAGGCAGAAGGGAGAACATTTGCCTCAAAAAAGGATCGGGAATGTCAAACTCAAAGCGAAGGGAATAAGATATGATTAAAGCCAGTCCAAAAAGAGCGGACTCTCCTGCAAGCATTAGGAATAGATTTCTCTTTTTCAGCAAATAGTTGAAAATTTGAGATAATTCCATCAGCTATCCTTATGTATGAAATAAAATTTTCGTTTGAGAAAACAGTGAATCGCCGCCCATAGTAACAGCAGGGCGACATCAATACCCAGCACAGACCAAAATCCATGCTTACCCACGATCACCACCAGCACAGCCACCAGAATCTGTATCACTCCGTATGCCACGCTCACTTTCCAATGCGCAATTCCGCGCTCGTTGGCCAGAAACTGATACAGATGCCTTCGATGCGGAGCAAGGAGCGATTCGCCGCGCCACAATCGCTCAAGCACGGTCACAGCCTCATCCGCATAGAATGGGAACAGAAAGGACGCGAAAACGAGAAAATCTGTCCATGAGCGAGCCAGCAGACACACGGTCACCGCAAAAAGAAAACCAAGGAAGATGCTGCCCACGTCGCCCATGAAAAGCCTGGCCCGCGGGAGATTGAACGGCAAAAAAGCCAGAATCGCACCAATTACCGCCATTGTCGGATATGAAAAGTCAGGCAGGGAAACCGCCATTCCTCCAAAGGTCATCAGACACGCAAAGGCGATCAGACCGGTAATTCCGGCCAATCCATTGATTCCATCCATGAAATTGTAGCAATTGGTCGTGCCGACCACGAAAAAAAGCGCGGGAAAAAGCGCCAAGACAGGCCAAGACACAAGACCCGTCCACCATGCACCGCCCAAGACGAACAAAGCGGCCGCAAACTGTGCAATCAGCCTCGTTCCGGCGGAAATACTGCGCAGGTCGTTGACGAAACTCAAAACCGCCAAGGCCACGATCGGAAGCCAGAAGAACGAGGGCAACCCAACCGCAAGACCGACCCAAGCAAAGGCCAGTACAAAGACCAACCCGCCGCCCTTAGGCGTGGGCCTGACATGGGAACTGCGTTCCCCCGGCATGTCCAGAAAACCCGCTCGGATCAAAAGACGGGGAATCAGGATGCAGCAGGGAATGCTCAGCAGTACTCCCGCAAATAAATACAGTATATTCCCCATCACTTGCGCCTCAACCCTTCGACCATTTCATTGATACCTCTGCGCAAATCCCAGGATGGGGCAAACCCCAGTTCGCGGCAAATTTTCGCATTGGAATAGCGAGCCGAGCCAGCCAGCTTGTCCAACCGGTCCCGATTGAATGGAGAACGGATTCCGAAGCGCTCCACTATGTCGCCAAGAGCGGCCAAGACTTCCAGCGCACCAAAAGGGAAGGAAAGTCCGGGCTTTTTGCCCAAAGCTTCGTAAATCCAGGCCAGCATCTCTTTTGTCGAATACTCGTTGCCGTCGGTGAGAACATAAACCTGCCCGCATGCAGCAGATTTGGTCGTCGCAAGCAGGCACGCCTGCACGACATCCTGGACATGAATCATGGAACGTCCGTTGGCAGGAAAGGTCACGGCCGGGAAGAACCCCTTTTGCACGGCGCGAATCATCAGATCAAGATTGCCCTTGCTCCCGGCACCATAAACGAGGGTAGGTCTCAGAACCACCGAGCAAGATAGCGGGAGTTCTTCGAGCACGACTCGCTCGGCTGCGAGCTTTGTGATGCCATAAGGATTCTGCGGGGAACATGGCGTTGACTCATCCCAGGCCTCAACCCCGCCCTCGCCCATGGCCTTGACTGAACTCAGCAGCACACACGCCCTCACGCCCGCCTGCCTGGCGGCACGAAGCAGGGCGCGTGTACCGTGCACATGCACGGCTTCATATTCAGCCTTCTCGACGGCATTTCTAGCGCGCGTATGCGCCTTTCCCGCCAGATGGAAGATCGTGTCCACGCCTTCAAGATTTTGAGGATCGATCTCATCCCGGCCCAAGTCGCATTCCAGCACATGCCCCCACGGCCCGGTCTGCGGCCTTCGCAGCATGGCCTCGACATCCCAGTCCCGATTTGTCAGTTCCAGGCACAAGGCGCAACCGATAAACCCTGACGCGCCGGTGACCAGGGCGCGCTTGGGGAATGAAGCGCTCATCCGGCCCCTCCCACAGACAGGCAAATCATCTTGCGCCGGACATCCCTTTCGCAACTCAACGTTCCTCTGACTTGGAGGCGGCCAGGAGGGCATTCCAT
>Ga0265295_1008774_pt1 | contig 11102 bp, 5 predicted proteins | sample Munlansysbiofilm_FD_192503 | JGI IMG/M metagenome (GOLD analysis project Ga0265295, IMG submission 192503) | Leachate microbial communities from a municipal landfill in Southern Ontario, Canada - Methane capture system biofilm | ecosystem: Engineered > Solid waste > Landfill > Unclassified ... | reverse complement strand
GTGCCATCGCTCCCGGCATGGAGTTCGTCCACCCGACTCCCGTCGGGCACACCACCTTTGTCTTCATCCACGGCGGCGAGGGGACCATCAACGGCACTCCCGTGGCCAACGGCGCCCTCGTGCTTTTCGAGGACGGCGACGAACTGGCGGCAACAGCAGGACAGACCGCCCTGGAGCTGCTGCTCCTGTCGGGCAGACCCCTGCGCGAACCCATCGCCTGGGGCGGTCCCATCGTCATGAACACGCAGGACGAGCTGGACCTGGCCTTCCGCGAACTGCGCGACAAGACCTTCATCAAACACCGGACCTGAACCGGGCTACCACTGGCGCTTGCGGCAAACCGCGGCGCGTGCACTTGCCGAGAATCTTTGCGAGCGCACGCGCCGCGGTTCCTTTTTTTTCGGGTGACTCCAATCAAAAATTATGTGGGATCTTCCCAGCCTCGCGGGACGATCATCGTGTTGTCGATAGCCAGTGATCATGCGGAATTGGTAAGAGTGATCTCAGGTGGCCTGCTCCGGCAGGCTCAGGATTTCAGACCCAACCGCTGACCATTGGAGAGACGACATGAGACGAATGTTCAGAAGAAGCAATTCCGGATCCATCGATTCCACGCCCGAAAGCCGCTATGCGCGGATCAAGACGGCGGGCTGGCTCATGCGCCTTTTTGACAAGCGGATTGTCCTGAGTTCGGAACTTTTCGCCTGCACGGCGTGGTGTCTGGGTGGGCTTGATTTCTGCCTGCAGGGCCTCATCAAGGAGGCCGCGTCGTACACCCCCGTATCCAAGAACGAGGACGAGATGACGACTCTCGAAGAGCTTAAGCGCGTCTCCCTTTATAATCTGGGCAATGCGCTGGAAGATTTTCTGCAGGAACATCCTCGCCATCACAAATCTGCCCGGGCCCTGCTTCAGGCAGAGTGCAGGGAGATGCATTCCACTCGGATGAAGCGCCCCCGTTCGTACGCCATGGCCGCCAAGCGGCTGGAAGAGCTGTTCGGGCTTGATCGAGAGAGTATTGAACTGTGCGAGTTCCTGTTTATCAACCGTTCCTTTGAACCGGTGGAAAGCTATTTCGAAGATAATTTGCAGGCCATGCGGTTCGGCGGCATCGATTTTCTGGCCCACATGCTCGGCATTCAGGCCCCGCGTTGCCGAAACATCCTGCGAGAGCTGGCTTATCTGGGCATCGCGCAAGTTGATCGAACGAATGCCTTTCTGGAAGACTCTATTCGGGATCTGTGGACCGAGAGCGATTCAACGCGGATATCCGAAGCCTTTTGCCGCCCGCTCGAAGGAGAAGCGCTGCCGCTTGAAAATTTCAGCATCCCCGCCGAGCAGGTGGAGCATGTCCGCGCCTTGCTTCGGCAGCCCAGTGACCGACCCATGCATATCCTTCTCTATGGCGCTCCGGGCACCGGCAAGACGACTTTTGCCCGAAGCCTGGCTGTGTCCGAAGGCATTCCAGCCTGGTCCGTGAGCCCGCCCCAGGGCGCGGATAACGATCGCCGTGCCCAGCTCACCGCCGGGGCGCGCATCGCCTCTCAGCACGAAAAGGCGTTCCTGCTCGTGGACGAGGCCGAGCGCATTCTTGATTGTGACATGTTCACCAGACAAAAGAGCGTGGATAAAGCCTGGCTCAATACTTTCCTGGAAAAGCCCGGCCAGCGGGTGGTGTGGATTACGAACCATGTGCACCATCTGGAGGGGGCGGTGCGTCGGCGTTTTCATTTCAGCATTTATTTCGAGCCGCTGGGGAGAAAGGAGCGGAGCGCCATGTGGCGGCAGATCCTGGAGCGGCGCGGCGTGCTGAATCGCGTGAATGACGCCGAGCTGGCAGACCTGTCCCGCACCTACGATGTCCCGGCCTCAGTCATGGAGATGTCCGTGACCCAGGCTGCGGCTCTGACCGGGAGAAAGCGGAGCGCCTTTGTCCCCGCGCTCAAACGCGTGGTGGATTCTTATGAGACGCTGCTGCGAGACGGAGGCAAGCAGCGCAAGAAGATCGCGGTGGCGCCGCACTACGACCCCAAAGGCGTCAGCCTGGAAGGCTCCGTTGATACCCTGGTGAACAAGCTGACTCGGGTGGATCGCATGCTGCGAAGCGGCGGCGAGCTGAACGCAGGCGCGGCCACGATGCTCTTTTACGGCCCTCCCGGCACAGGTAAAACCGCGCTCGCCCGGTATCTGGCGGACAGGCTGGACCGGGAATGCAAGGTAGTCCGCGCCAGCAACCTGCTTGGGCCGTATGTCGGCATGACGGAAGCGAACATTGCGGAGGCTTTTCGGGATGCGGAGCGCGACGACGCCGTTCTTGTCATCGACGAAGCGGACAGTTTCCTATTTCCAAGGGAAAAAGCAGCGCATTCCTGGGAGACCACTCAAGTCAACGAGTTCCTGACCGCCCTCGAAGAATGCCGGGCTTTCTGCATCTGCACCAGCAACCGTCGGGAGAACATGGATCAGGCAGCCATGCGCAGGTTCAGTCACAAGATTGCGTTCACACACTCCAAGCCGGAGCAGGTGCAGGCACTTTATGACGCACTTCTTGCCCCGCTGACGTCGGAACCAATGTCAAAAGAACTGGAAACGGAACTCCTGGCTATGCGTCGCCTGACTCCGGGGGATTTTCACGCGGTTCGTTCACGAATGCTTTTTGATGGCACAAAGGGCGTGGAACATCATGTGCTACTTGAGGGTTTGCGCAAAGAGCAGGAATTGAAGCTCGATATCACCGGGCGGGGAATGGGGTTCTTGAAATAGGGGTGCGCCATGATCATTGATCCCGAGTATTGCGAATTCGACCCAGCCTCGCAGCGACTGACCGTCACCTTGGGTCTGGCTCCCGAGGGAGGATTCCAGGTCCGGTTGCGTTCCTGGAGCGAGGGTGGGGGAGTGGAACTCATGGAAGGGGGCCGCTGGAAAAGAAACGACGACGCCTTCGACTTCCCCATTGTCTCGGATGATGTCTGCGACCTTGAACCAACGCACCCTGTGCGCGCATACCACGATGCTTTGCCCGCAGACGTGACCAAGGTGCTGCGCCAGTTCAGTTCGCTGCAATGCAGGCTCTTACATGTGATTGGTCAGTTTTCTGAAAGCGCGGAGATGGCTGAGTCCGCGCCAATCCTCTTTTGGCTGGCCTCAAACATGCTCGGACCGGATCCGTCCAGGGCTGATGTCAGAAGACTTTATTCCCGTCGCCGCGTTTCGGTCCTGGAATCGTTTTGCGCGGATTCAAGCAGATCACATCTGAAGTTTTTGTCGAAAATTCGAGAGTTCAGTTACTCGCTCAAAGATCTTGAGCTGTTGCGCCGCATTCTTAACGATGGGGAGTTTTTGAAAAAGGTGCGTCATTACCGGCAGATCAACTGGCCCGTGCTGAAGGTGTTTTACACGCAACGGTACGTGATGGATCTTGGATGCGCCAAGGACTGCCTGGCTGTTGACAGTTGCCGAGATGCATTTCGCTATTTGTACAAGGTCTGTCGTGATATTCGCGATATCCGCATGATGTGCAAAATGCTTGAATGCGAAAATCCAGAGAGCAAGATTTTCGCCATGAAAAGCGCATTTCAGATCCGAGACCTGCACGATAAAATCGCCAGTGATTTAAGCAAAAAGGAAAAAGAGACCATCATTGCCCACTATGGCGAAAACTTCCCTCCGTCGCCCCTTAAAGAGACAAAGGATATCGAGTATATAAGCAACGTCGGTGACTTGCTTGAAGAAGGTCTGGTGATGAGGCATTGCGTTGGAGAATTTGTCTACCAGGCATTGCGAGGGGATGTATTTATTTATCGCGTCCATGCGCCGGAGAGGGCGACTATGGCGGTGCAGAGGTCTGCTGATGGGACGTTTCGGATTGAGCAGGCGAAATTGTATCGGAACGGGAAGGCTTATGAGGGGACATGGGATGTTTTGAGAAGATGGCTTGTTGCACATTCTTGCAATGGCGAATAATTTTTTTTTGTTTCTTGGTCCGTTAATTGGGATATTTCAGAAATGAATGTCGTTCTTCAGAATATTTCTGCCTCGCGTTATGTGCGCAACGAATATTTAGTTTGGGATGGCATCGACCGAGTCTACTGCTAGGTTAAGCTGTAAGGCGTTCACCACGGCATGAGGCAAAGGAACTAGGATCGCATCGTCATTTCCGACCTCGATCTGTGATTCGACAATTTTCTCTTCATTTTCAGCGTTGTAGACCTCCTCTTCTATACTGCAACTATCAAACTCAGGTTTGCCCAACAGAATTTCGAATTTTTGAGCACGAGAGTATACCTTTTGGTATTGGTATTGCTCATAATTGTTAGCCAAAAAGGGAATTCCGATATTAATGAACAGGCCTTCCGATGCCTGCGCTAACGACCCTACTCGGTCAACCCTTCCGTTTCGTTGTTCTAGCTTGGCAGGATTCCAAGGGAGATCGTGGTGGATGACATCGGCACATTGTTGATGCAAGTCGATGCCTTCAGAGCCAATTGACGTGCAAATCAGAATGTCGGGGAGTAATGGAGAATTGAATGCAGCGCAAAGAGCGGTACGGTTTTCTCTTGGGGTGCTCCCGTCAAGAGTAGCAATGAAGCCGACTCGGCTGATGGACACGCCCTGCCATAAACTTTTGCGCTTAGACTGTGTGAGGCCCGCACGACTAATCGATCCGTCAGCTTTTATCAGATTCGAAAGGAATCGCGTGACCCGTTTTAACATAGAAATATCGTGGCCGATACGCATATATTTGATTCCATCCGCAATACGTTCAATCGAAGTTTTGGCTTGGCTTGAACGTTCATAACGGACTAAAAGATCGTCCCGAAGAGTAAATTTTCGGATTCCAATCATAAGATCTTCAAGCAAATCATAGAATACCATCGCAGTCTGCGTTTCATTGCCTAAATGGATATCTCTGTCATTACATTTTTGAAGTTGTTTTGATTCGGAAACAAGAAGATGCCAGAGTAATTCGTGAAATTCCTTGTAATCTTCCATAAACCAAATATTTTTACGCTCTATGTACTGATGCAAAGATATATACTTGACTGCAGATCTGACACTTTTTAGGTCGAACTTTTCATTTGTTGTGACTTCGCCATCGAAGCCATCTTCGATGGTTTCTTCGTGTCCTTTGCCATACTTAGGTCGTAAAAAGTCGCGTAGAATGCTTGTATCTTGTGATAAGTTTTCCTTAAGTGCTGATGCCATATTGTTGAAAAAAATTAACGCTGGTTTCATAGGGCTTAGAACTGTGTGGTATTCGTTTGACGCGCAGTTGATCAGCCATGTATCGAGAAGATTGATGATACGACGAGCGCTAGGATAGACTCCAGTCCTTTCAATGCAGTTTATAGCAAAATTTTGAGCATCAGGAAGGTAGCGCAAGAGCAGGTCTTTGCCAAGCGTCCTACAGTCAAGCGCGTCCCAAAGTGAGTTCCACCAGATATTTTCAATGATGTCTCGCCTATTAAGAAGATTTTTGCGCTCGTTTGTTGAAGATTTACCATGGGTATTGATGAAATTTTCAATGCTCGTTTTCAGCTCTTGCTTACATTCAGTTAGCGTGGGCACCCGCTCGCAGAATATTAGCGTCTTGCGCCCGGATTCGAAATTGCGAAAGGCTCGTTCCACCGTGGCCGCAACTTTGGGATGTTGTCGTTCGTCAAGAATCCGTTCAAACATGTCGTAATACCCTTTTGTCTCCGTTGTCTTGCAGATTTGGTCGGAACTTGCACGAAAAGCAGCTTTGCTTGATGTAAGGCCACTTAAGAGGCGGGCATTCGCTTCAAAGGATTTATTTTCCTCACGTTGAATAAGTTGCCCAAGGCGCATACCGATAAAATTGACGATTGCGTCCTCCCTATTGGCATAACCTTCCGTAGGATATAGAGAATTACGGGGATTGACGCATTCAGTCCGATCAAAGTCTTGACCGATGTGGAAATTGCGTTTTTCTCTCCCTTTAGTGTGGCGAATTACAATTCTAATTAACTTCTTCTGTAGGGCGCTAATACTTTTAAGGTATGTGATTAGTGAGGCTGCAAAGCTGCGCATCTCGATTGTTTCTGCGTTATCATTAGCTATTTTTGCAGCAGTGTATTTAACAGTGTCACGATGAGAGATATCAAATAAGTCATGCAAGCGTTGCGCTTCATTGGGAAAAGCAGACAGGGTTCGCCAAGATTCGCTAAAATCCGAGCTGGATGCAATGCATCGAGAAATTTCTCCGCTTGGAGCGCTAAGTTCCTTCATGACTGCCTCACTTAGTCCTCCATGTCTTTGCACGAAGGAGAAAAGTCGGCCCAACTCACCCTCTTCCATTTGAAAAGGGGTTGCAGACATCATAAGTTTGTTTCGAATTCCGGGTGCGTACAAGTCACGGAAGGCCTGTGCGCCATGGGCACCTCCTTTCCAATTATGCACTTCGTCGATTACAGCCAATCCTATATTTGCTTGCGCCAGTTGAGACTTGAAAATTTGATTGCCAAGTTCGTTGAAGAAATACTGTGCGTCACGCGCAGCATCAGCATTCCCGCATACGATGGCCTCCGAAATCGGGCGCCATCTAAACTGGACATCTGTTTTTTTAATCACGTCCAATACAGCATTGCGCAAACCGTAAAAATCTCCGCGAGTAAGACTGTCCATTTTGGCCACAAAAAACTTCCAGCGATGTGTATGCTTGTCGGAAAATTCATCCGGCAGGATGTTAAATTGAGTGAGAAACTTGGCGTGCGCTATTTTTGTGTCTCTCTGACGGCGAAAGAGTAGGTGAGCGAGAATGTACATAGAAAAGAATTTGTTGTCTGGATGGTCAATCCGCGGCCGCGTTAGTGAGTTCATGCCAATGATGTAAATATTGGGTTCGTGTTTATCTTGTTCATTGGCAAAGCGTTTTACAATATTTGCTACATCTGAATGGCTATAGCTCTGAAGTCTCGCACGCATTGAACCGTCAAAGTCGTTCTTAAGGCTATGAAAAAGACCTTGGTAGAAGTGTGCGCGTATGCTGAAGTCTTTGTCGAGGAAGCGCCAAATAGCATGTTCAGAAAAGTTTGCAAGGAAGTTACTGACGGTTGATTCGTGTCTGTCCAATGTAGAAATGGAAGGCCATAGAATACGACGTTTTTTTCCAAGTAGCCCTCGTGTGAAGGCCCAATTGAATATGCACCAAGTGAAACAGAGGCGATTATCCTCATTCACACGTAAAATCTGTCGACTTTCGAAATCCTTTAGGTTTCGTAAAAGATCCCAATAGTTGTTGATCACAATTGCTTGCATGGTTTTCCGTGATCTTGCTACTGGAGTCAGGTATTGTTCGTTGAAGCTCTGAATTTCCTGTTGCCATTTTTCGCGAAGTACAAGGCTCGGGGGGGTAATAAGAAGGATTTTGCGGTTGTTTGCAGTGTTTTGGAATAAGTATTTAGCCATGACTGTCAGAGCAACATAGGTTTTGCCCATACCAACTTCATCTGCCAGTAGCAATGTGTCGTATCCGTTGTCGAAGCGAGAAGATATCGCTTCGGCGCTGCGTTGTTGGCGTGACCAAGCAAGGTGGGGGCAATTCGAAGGATTTTCTAGGACAATATCTCTAAGGCTGGTGCTATTATACATGTGAAATGCGCTCTTTTATGAATTTTATATAGGTAGACATTGTAGAATTTTGTTTTTCTATGTTAAGCTTGGCTGCGATTTTTTGAGTGAAATATTTAAATTCAGGAATTTTTTTTGTCAGTGCGATGCAAAGCAAAATGAGTTCACCTAATTGAAATAAGTATTTTTGATCTAATACAGTATCATTTTTTTTTCTGCGTTCATTGTTAAGTATTTGAATAAGCACGCTTAAGGGATCTGAGATTGTTTTTTTTAATTCCATTTTTTTTGATTCGTTGTCGGGAAAATTCGTTGAAACAATTTTGTCTGCTCTTTGGTGAAAGGTTGCTTCAATCTTTGAAAATAAATTTAAATAATGTTGCATAGAAATGATAATGTTAGAATCTCTATTAAGTGAATAATTGTTATTGTCGGTGAATTTGTCATTTTGTCCCGGTATATATTCGCTTTCGTAGTTGTTCATATTGTAATTTATATGGATATAATAGTTCATCCAATCATCTATTGAAGGAAAAATGAGTATATCTTGTTGACGAGTTAGTTCGGAATCATGGGTAAAAGGTAGAAAGTAATATATCTCGGGTTTGTTGTGTAAAACAAAACGCAGATTTCGGCCCCCCTGTAGAGGCATATAGGCCTGTTCGCGCGAAATTGCTTGGGAGCAGATATCTTGAATTGTCAAGCGTGTTCGTCCCCAATAGATGTCGTAATTCGCCAGAAGCATCGCATCTGTGATGTTAAATCGAAATATCAGCCCTTTACCATTATTGTCTTCTTCAAGGAGAATACCTTTTACAAAATCCGGGTAGCCGGGTTGTTCATCATAGCCTTCGTCATCAGGTTGTTCAGAATCAATAGGTGAGTCGTCAAGGCGTTCATATACATTACTGTTAGACGCTCCAACTGCTGTAATGATTTCTGAAATAAGTTTATTTCCATTTCCATTTTTGATTGATACGACTCCAATCTCTTTATTGTCACCATTCCATGCCTTTAGTGTGAAATTAGCACTTCCAATATAGACAAGATGATTATTTTTGCTAGATAAAACAATAATTTTTGCATGTAGCGTTCGGACAATTTCTAGGTCGTCAAGGTTCGCATTATCATTTGCACGGGCAATGCGTTTGCGTTCATTTGTTCCGATACTAGATGGTATTATGTTAAGCTTTCGAATTTGTTTTATTTTTTTGGGGCCATAGTGATGTTGTCGGAGTTTAACGATGGTCGCATCATCTGTAACAATATGTAATTCATTCGGGATTCCGATTTTTTTAACAATGGAATTTGCTAAGCAGTTTTTGTCGCGGTCAAAGAAGGGTGAAACTACAAACATTTTTTTTGGAGCTGTGTCTGATATGCTCTTCCATAGATTAGCTAAGTGAGAAAGGCCTTGAGGCGAATCAATCAAGGGATATCCTGAATACAGCAGGGCATGTTTGTTGATCGCTTTTTTGGGTTGCCACCTTGCGAGGCGCTTATCGATCGTATCCGCGATAATATGGCGTGCGTCAGTTTTATTTGGATGATCCCATCGTTCGTAACCTTCGCGTAGGAGTTTGTTGAAGTCGCGTAGTACGCTAAGATCATTCAAGTTTTTGTCGGACCAGAGAAACTCGGCAAATACCTCACGGTTTTTGAACAGCCCTGTGTGTGTCAAGTTAAAGGATCCAAGCAACAGTTTAACGGTGTCGCGTGTGACAAATAGATAAGCCTTCGAGTGATGGCAGCGATAAGCTCCCGAATGTATAGGCAAGAGATCAAGAAAATGTGGGAGTTGATTGAACTCACGAGTCTTGCGAGCGTCATAGATAACCACAGGATGCATGTCAGCTATGAATTTTATTTGATTGCGCTGTAATTCATCGTTGTCTGCTAGGCGTTTTCCTGATAGCAGATTGATGAGTTGTTGCTCGTCGAATTCATATGTTATGACGAGTAGATGTTCAATCGGATCACTGCGTATTTCATTAGCAATATCAGCGAATATTTGTTGTAAAATTCTAAAATCTGCAGTTTGAGAATTTCCCTTCATACTTTTCCTCTGAGGTATCGATTGTAGCGCAACGCGCGGTCGAAGTGCCAATCTCTTCGGTACTCATATGTCAATAGAGCTAACTGGGCCTCAGTGGTTTTCAAATGAGAGAGCTCTTCGTGTAGCGTAGTGAATTGTTGGCGATCAAAACGTTCTCGCACAATCATTTCTCCATTTTCTTCCATATAAGGGAGTGTATTTTTTGATTTTTGATGTTCAATATGATGACGAATAATAATATATGGTATTATTTTGTAATCAAGTGCTTTTGATAGAGAATAAAACAAAGATTTTGTGTCAAAGAAAATATTATTTATGGTGTAATATTGCGCTATTTTGATAAGCATTGTGGATAAGTTTTTTTCGAGGGGCCCTGACTTAGGTAGTTTTTTACTGGCATCGTGACAGAGCAAATATTCACGCTGAAAAAGAAATTGACAGATTGCGCTCATTGTTTCGAAGCGGCTTAACTGTTCGAATAATTTTTTCAGACGAGGGTAGCGATCTGATAGATGGTCAAAAAAATCTTTGTACGTTGCGGCATCTTTGCGAAGAGCTTGCAGCTCTGCTTCATCGAGTGGATCAGTCCACAGCCCCCTTGTTTCGGGTGTACGGTCGCGCCATATTTGCACAGCATCTTGCCAAACTCTCTGTTCGGTGCGCGACGGTGGGTTTTCGATGCCAAAAGTTTTGCCCAATGCTTCAAGCTTGGATATTCTGATGGATTGTCCGTTGAGCCATTCCTCAAGGGCAGAGCTCAGGGATTGTTTGTTGCGAGTGGAGAAAGCGTCTCCCAAACGGTCTCCCAAAGGTGTCAATCGCTGTGCCCCTCGTTCAAGAAAACTCCATGTTACCGACGGGCTGCTGTAGTGGCCGAGAGTACCGTAGGCGAGGCTGCGGAAGATCGCATTATTGCGTCCGATTTCGGCAAGGGTAAGACTTGTACGACCTTCCAAGATGGCTTGGTATTTGGTCACGTTCAAGACGCTTTGTCCTGCGGCGACATTGGCAAGGCCCCAGAGACACTCCGCTTCGCGAAAAAATCGCGCAAAGCCAGTTTGGCTTGGGGTGACTTTTTTTTTCGCCAGGACTTGGTATATAAGCGTGAGGATTCCGTGATAAACTGGTGAATTTGACAGCACCGTGAATTGAGGAAATAAACGACTGCGCAGGTTGCCAAACGGTTGCGTGAAGCCAAGGGGATCGACAGATTGTTCGGGTTTGGCGATGATTGTGTATTCGGAAAATTTCAATGTAACATGCTCTTTTATTTTGCGTCGAATTATTTGAATGTGGGATGTTCTTGTTATATTGAACGTATTTAAAATTTTGGTCCTTCCGGAAACTCTGTGGGTAACGTGATCAGACTGACCTCGGGTACAGATCGAGTCCACCGCAGAAAAAATAGATCGCCGTCTTGAAATGATCCTTGTTGCTGTACCCACACGCCTTTCGC
>Ga0265295_1008773_pt1 | contig 11103 bp, 12 predicted proteins | sample Munlansysbiofilm_FD_192503 | JGI IMG/M metagenome (GOLD analysis project Ga0265295, IMG submission 192503) | Leachate microbial communities from a municipal landfill in Southern Ontario, Canada - Methane capture system biofilm | ecosystem: Engineered > Solid waste > Landfill > Unclassified ... | reverse complement strand
AGGCACGCAAACAAAAACGCTTGGAGGAAAAGCATCGTCCCGCACTCCATCTGGTACCAACATCCAAGGGAACTTTTAACTCGCTAACTCAACAGGGTCAGTTCTCCATTTCCAGCTGAGGCAAAACAGAATGAGTTCGCATCCTCGATTGCTTGATTGTAAATTTTTGGCCCGAGTGCTTTTATGAAGAATTCAACAATCATTTCTGCTTTTAATTCACCCATATTTTCATCATGCTCATTGCTGAAATACGATTGAACTTTTTCTATAATAAGCCTCATTCTATCTTCGCTTAGTTTTATTTCCATTGTATTTTATTCTCGCAATCGTAGGGTTAAGCAAGGCGCAAATGGGCCAAAGAAGCGCATGCACTTCCTCCAGATATATCCGGAATAATAATCAGCTCAAGCACAGTGACCGCTGGGAGCTCAACGTGAAGGTCTTCCGTCTGGCTGGTTGCGCCTTGGGGATTGAAATTCCACTGCTGCCGAATGATTTCTCGGTACGACTGCCCACCATCTGGAGACCACCGCAACACAAACTCTTGGGTGCGCTCAGTGCATGGCTCTACAAAGTTCAGCCATATGCGACGCAGTTGTTGGGGGTTGTCAAATAGAAGTCGGATGGTCTGCTTTCCTGGACCTGCGGCACGCCACCCTGAAGTCTGACCGGATAGCAATGCAGATTCAATTGGATGCGCGGTGTCCTCTGAGGTGATTTCTACCTCCACGAGCTCCTCGATATTCAACCAATCCTGCTTAAGAGGTTTCGTTTCTTGCTGAACTGGGGTGATGATTCGTTTGCGCATCATTTTGCCTCCAGAGTATCTCCACAGATGCTGTTGCCCAACCAAACAACTTAGAGGCTGACCGAGAGCCCGCCCATAACTCCTCTCTGGTTACCATCACTCGTAAGGCCTAGAATACCGCCCAGCTTCAAAGAAACATTCTCAACAAGCTGAATGATAAGTTCAGGCATCAAGGACACCAAGTTGTAGTCATTAAATCCACCTAAATAAGTAAGCTCAATAGCCGGGCGCACATGCCAGATCAAAGGCTTGAAAACAATCGCGCCTTTGATATCAGCCCATACCCAGGCGTCTATACCACGTGGGTGTAGATCATCAGTGTCAAAATAATACCGGATACCGGTATTGACCAGCAGTTGAGCCTCATCACCCCAAATACTCTTGTCCATTTTCATGCCGAGCAAAATAATTTTCCCCCTGTGATTGTAATAATCACCAGTCCCAGTATCCAGTTTAGCTGTTCTATTGCCGTAACCAACGGTGTAGGCCAGATTGTAGCCCGCTTCGTCGGCAACGTGTGTTTGATGTTCAAATTGTAGGGTCGCGAAATCAAAGACACCGCCATGGCCATCAATATTGATGTGCTCTCCCCCAGGTTTCAGGTTAGCATCCCCCCTTGTGATAAAGGGCACCGAAAGCCTGAATTGCTTATTAACATCGAACGGAATGGTCAGTTCAACCGCTACAGTATGGCCATCAAAATTATCGGCTTCATCAAGTTCAACATTGGAAAAGGTGCTTGCGGTTACGTCCAGACTTATTTGAGTCTGGGTTTGGGCAAAGTGGGTATTGATCGGCTGCAACGTAGAATTCAGGGCGGCTGCTGCCAATGAAGCAGAAAGTAAACTAGCAGCTAAAACTGTTATTAAAAGGTAACTACGTCTGGTCATATTTAAGCTTTCTGTAAGAAAACAATGCAATAAAAATCCAAAAAGAGTTATTAGGAAACTCTAGAACAAAATGCTTAAAGGTCAAGCTCGCCTTTGGCTCCTGTGATAATACTATCTGCTTTTTCTATAATTTATGCCAATTTATTCTCGCAACACATTTGTTTCAATGTTTGCTGCACAGAACTGCTTTAATTCACAAAACGGATTATAGGTTTATTGCGAAGAAAATTTAGATCTCAAAGGGCTAGAACTACTGCATAAAATCGAGACAAGTGGCGTGCGTCTATTTTTGACTGGGAGTAAACATTGAGGCGGATAAACACTGTCGACATGAAACGTACAGCGGTAAATGTTTCCGTCCGGCGCACGTAGCAAGAAGTGGTAGTGGATTCAAAGCGTGGATTCAAGGCGTAAGTGTAACCGCCCTGCATGCTACGTAGCATGCAGGGCGGTTGGTGATATTATCTTGCATTATATACGTTTTTACTTCTCTGCGTTGTATGAAGTCTTGAAAGTCTTCACTTCTGTTTTTGGATCATAGATATCCTTGCCAGAATGGGAAGCCTTCTGAATCCACTCTTTTCGCAGCGTGTTCAAGAAGGTGATTTTCTCATCCACGAGCTTATCCATCTGCAGCCCGATCAGTTCCTGCGCTTCTGCCTTGTTGGAGAAAGCCGGACCTTCGAACCCAGGTGCACCGTACTTCGCCAAGATGTCGCGCAGTTTAAGGCGCGCGGCATATCCCTTGTCGATAGCAGTAGCCAGAATACGTAAGGTTTCCTCAGGGGCATGGAAGAACCCGCCGTGTGAAGCTACCGCAAAATCCCAACGCCACTGGGCGTGGCGGATATCCATGAGCGCCGGAGTCATTTCGTCCTCGCTAGCGCCGAGCTCCCATGCTTTAGCCGCTTCAAAGTGGGCCTTGGCAATAGCATCGGTTGCGGCAAAAGCCAATTCGTCCTTGCGCTCCAGCTTGCGCTTTACAATCTGCTTAAACTCTTCTTCACTCTCACCGTGGCAATTCAGGCAGGTGTTGCGGATATTATCTAGTGGGCTGCCAATCTTGTGATCGGAGTATTTCACCCCACCTTCTCGCACATATGGCATATGGCAGTCAGCACAGCCGAGATTATTTTGTCCGTGCATACCGGTTTTGAAGGTCTCGTAGCCGGGGTGTTGTGCCTTGAGCATCGGGGCCTTGCTCAATTGATGTGTCCAGTCGCTAAACTTGCGCTCGTCGTAGTACTGCTCGATTGCCTCTACCGAGAGTCCATTATTCCAAGGCAAGGTAACTACCATGGCAGTCTGATCTTTGCCATCGGCGTCTTGCCAGTCAGTCTTTTTGAAATAGTACTCCACATGACACTGCGCGCAAACGAGGGTACGCATATCCTGGTGGGTAGCCTTAGCAAAGGGCGCGCTCCCCTCTGCATCCAGCGCACGTGCAAGAAAATCGCGCTTTACGCTGAGCCGCATGGTTTCGTTGTCGTGACAGTCGGCACAACCAACAGGATTGACAATCTCCGCCCCCAAGCGAGACCACTTGCCCGTGAAGAATTCCAGCTCACCCTTCTCTGCCATCAGACGAGGGACATCGGGAGATTTACATGTCCAGCATGCGGTGGGCATGGGGCCAGTCTTATCGTCTACAGGATCGGCGGTACGCAGGGTGTTGATGTTATCCTCAAGCATGTAAAAGTGCCCGCGCGGTGCGTTGTAATCCTTGGAGAAGGCGTACCCAGCCCATAGAACTACAAGGTTAGGGTCTTTTTTCAGTACATCATCAATTTTGTCACTCTCTTTTGTTGCTATGTAGGAATCGTACTGGCGCGGGTAGTATTTGCCCCATTCCGCACTTCTGGGTTCAAGCTTTTTGATGTTTGGTACAACGTTAATCATAGCCTGATCGGCCTTGTTGCCCTGGATGGAACCGAGGAGCAACAGCATCAGTACAGTGGCGACAACTGATACAACTATTACAATCATCGATTTGTTCATACATTTCTCTCCTAAATATTCTGACTAGGGATTTTAACGTTCCTTGACACCCAGGTTGTCCGGCGTTGACAGCAGACTTTTAGTGCGCCCGTGGGGTACCATGCGATGGCAGTCCCAACAGCGCCGCCCCATACTTACTTTGTCATCGAATTTAACGTAGAGCTCGCTGTTCTCATGCATCTGAGAAACAGCTTCGGCATGGCAAGAGATGCAGTTATTCTGAATTCGCGCCGCAGCATTCGCGGTAACGCGCAGATTCTTACCATAGGTTCCAAAGGTCATGGCGACAGAGTGATTGTAACCATCGCGTGATTTGGCGAGCATTTTTTTGACGAACGAATCACGCGGAAGGTGACAGTCGACACAGCTAGCCTGCTCTCGGTGCGAGCTATGCTGCCACGTGGCGTAGTGCGTATTCATGGTATGGCATGTTATACACACCTTCGGATCGGAAGATAGATACGAAAGTGCCCTGGATTCGTACACCAGGGTGACAAAAACCACAACCACCACCACGGCACAAGCGGTTGCTACGTACGTCATCACATTACTGTTTTTCATAAGCAGCCTTTTGGTTAGTGGGATAGGCATCGGTCAGCGCACGCGCGCTGGGCTAAAATTTGTATTCCATCTTGAGTGGTTCAATAAAATTGATTGTTTCCCCGGACGCATACTGTACTTAGCCCGGTCTTGTACCCAAAGTTGGTTAACACTCCTACATCAACCGAATCTTCGTTCCGCACAACAGTGAAATCGCCTAGCCCGGATGCACCAACTAGAGAAGCACCCATCAGACAGAATAAAAATCGTGCCTTAAAACGTTTTTCTACCTAGTATCATAGCCTCCTGCTCCTCTCTTGTAAAAGAACGTGCATCATACACGACACGTGCCGCGCACTGGCAAAGCAGTCGCTATCAGGGTCGTGACTGCTTTGTGTATTCCCCGTGTGTGCTTCTACACGTTACGTGCCAAAGAGATTACGCAACTAGTAAGGGAATGTATTCACGTAGCTTTTTGTTCTTTGCTGAGCACGTTGCGCTTTGGGCAAAGTTAAAAAAAGCGACTTTATGTTACCATAACACCACAAATATCTGCACTAGTGTTACTGCTAGGTAACCTCCGGGTCGCTGAGGTTGTAACGCTGAATTTTTTCCCACAAGTTTTTGCGCGATATCCCCAGTTGCTCTGCAGAGTGGGATTTTTTGTAGGCGCAACGCATTAGAGTCTGGGCAATATATTCCCGTTCGAAGATGGCCAGCGCCTCTTTGAGAGGCTTGTCGTGACTTATGGCGGCGTGCGGCTTCAATGACGGCATCGAAGTTTCAAGTAAGTCTCGCGGAAGATCGTCAGGCAAAATCAACTCACCGCTGCTCAACGCAACAGCGCGCTCTATGGCGTGTTCCAGCTGGCGAATATTGCCGGGGAAATGATACGCCATGAGAATATTAAGCGCTTCATCGGATAGAGTGCGGATCGGTTTTCCCATGCGCGCGGAAAACTTCTCCAAGAACATCTGTGCCAAGGGGGCAATATCCTCGCGGCGTTCACGCAGTGGCGGAACTTCAAGGTGGATCACATTCAGACGGTAGAATAGGTCTTCGCGGAAATGTCCATGGGCGACATCGTCTGAGAGGATATGGTTGGTAGCAGCCACGATGCGCACGTCAACCATGACTTCATTTTTTCCGCCTAGCGGTTGCACCGCACGCTCTTGAATAACGCGGAGCAGCTTGGCCTGCGCTGCGAGGGGCAGCTCCCCGATTTCATCCAGAAACATGGTTCCACCGTGGGCAAGTTCAAATTTTCCTTTGCGGGTCTCGGATGCACCGGTAAATGCGCCCTTAAGGTAGCCGAAGAGCTCAGATTCAATAAGGTTTTCCGGTAGCGCCGCACAATTTACCTTGATTAGTGGAGCATTTCGTCGTGGGCTATGCTGATGCAGGAGCTCTACCACGCACTCCTTGCCGGTACCATTTTCGCCGGTAACCAGTACGGTTGAATCAATCGCCCCAAGTGACACCGCCATATCGTACATACGCTTTGCAGCTTCACTCTGTACGATCAGGCATTTTACCTTGTTCATATCCGTAGGAATCTTCAGGGATTCATTTTCCACCTCAAGACGTTTCTCTTCGGTAACATCACGGCTAACTAGGAGGGTTCCGAGGTATTCTCCCGCCGGCGATTTTATCGCCGAATAAGAGTTTGAAAAATAACGCCCGTGTGTCTGAATGGTACGACTACCGTTAGAAATACGCCCTGCCTTGAGGCTCTCGATCAGTTGGTGGATTCGTGCGTGCATACGCGGCGGGTGAATACTATAGATGGTTTTGCCATGAATCCGCGCCGCCTTTACCTTGCGAATCCGCTCTGCTGCAGGGTTACAGATCCTGACCGCATCGTCAGCATCTAGAAACACCACCCCCTCAGCCATCTCTTCCACAATGGAGCGATACATCGACAGAAAACCCGATTCCACCGCAAACCTCCTCAGAAGAAAAACGTGCAAAACCTAATGTTACCCGAAGGTAACACGAGCAAGGATTTCCCTCAAACGAATTGAAAGAAATTCAATGCTCAAGTCTACGTTATGGCTCAATTCGGATTGTACCATTTTAGTTTTTCCGCCAATTAAACAACTAATGTTCAAAATGAGCGTAGCGTTGCGCGTCCAGTGTGGCCCGTAGGCCGTAGCAGCGTTTGGGTTTTAGTTATGATTCTAAACCAGAATCGGTATGGTTAGGGCGTAATTGGCATTGAACACCGAGTAAAAAATTTCGAAGAATTTGATCTTTACACTCGCGATAATTTTTATGCCCCGGCTTACGGAAAAACGCACTTAATTCATGACTACTTAAACGAAAGCTTACCAGTCGGAAAATAGTTAAAACATCATCGGCAGTTAAATTTAGAGCAATGCGTAGCTTTTGGAATACCATATTATTATTCAAATGTTTTTCCGGCTTTGGCTGCGGACCATCACGCTTCCCGCGTTTGAAAATAATAAAACCATTAAGAAACGTTGCCAATTCTGTGTCGTTGAGCTTGAGAAAGGCATCGTCTTCATCCTTTTTTAACCAAGCAGAAATTTGCTCTTCGGTTGCATTTAAATCTGCCAAAGAGAAAATTTCGATCATGGTGCGGTCTTTTAAATCAAAGGTGTAGCGTACACGGCGTAAAATATCATTATTGGTCAAAATACAGTTCCTAGCCTTAGGTTAATCCAGCACAATCAACACGATTACCGGAGGAATTGTTATTTTAGCATAACTGTAGCCTACAATCCCCCTCAATTGCTGGTGCAGGAATCACCCAAAAATAATGACGCCAGGGTTCAGTTGCCTGCCACTCCAAGTTTGGTAGGTTGCCCAAGGGGCACCTGAAGAAGCGTACCTACATAAGAGCATCTATCCCTCCTATGAGGAGCGCCACCCGTACCATCTGCAGTTTTTTTCTCCAGTCAAGAGCTTTTGGGATCGCTAGCAATTCCACCGGGAACTGCGTTTCGTGGCCCTATGGTTGTTGTGTTATAGTACTATTCGGTGAGCAGATAATATTAATTCTTTTACACAAAGGCCACCCATGATTTTTATCAGCAGTACCATCAAACTTGGCGAGCACGAGGTCGAAATTACCGCGATACGCTCCCAAGGTGCAGGCGGGCAAAACGTCAACAAAGTATCGTCTGCCATCCATCTACGCTTTGATATCAACGCCTCGAGTCTTAATGACTTTCAAAAACAGCGTTTACTGGAAAGCAAAGACAGTCGCATTACCAAAGACGGTGTGCTGATCATTAAGGCACAGCAGTTTCGCACCCAAGAAAGAAACAAGATTGATGCCTTCAAGTGTTTGCAGCAATTCATAATAGATGCCACCTACATTAGCAAAACCCGCAGACCTACGAAACCGAGCAAGAACGCACGGCGCAAGCGGATGGACAAAAAAAAGCAGCGTGGCCAGACAAAATTGTTGCGCGGCAAAGTTGATTTTTAAGTGCAATTATCCTGACTGGTTAAGCGTAGTACGTACCTAGATTGCCTATCCTCCACCTTGCATTCTTCACACAAACGCCCTGCTTTGCTTAATCCATGCAGGTAGCGAGTGTTTTTGTAAACAGCCAGGTCGATCATCTTTTGCAGCGGGGCTACGGCGTGGGAAAAGGGTTGTAGCAGATCGGCGGGAGGGGGAGATGGATTGGTGGGGATTAAGGCAGTTACCTAAGTCTGCAACCCGCCTAGTTGCTCTTGCAGTTGGGCATAAACGTTCTGCAGCTCGGCGGGGTCAACCTTCCTCTCTTCTTCGCACAGCGAATGTAACTGTTCCAGCGCCTGCTGCGATCTGTCGATTCGCTGGCGCAGATCACTCAAAAGAATATTAACCTGTGCCGCCAGCAGGGTCGTCTGGTCCCCCTTGCGCAATTTAATCTGCACACACAAGTCCCCGTCATCGATTACTTTTCTCAAGTCTGACTCTATCCGGTACAGGCTCCCAGCAATCGGCTTTGGGAAAAAAAGACTGGCCACAAAACCGATCACCAGGCTGACCAGCACCGCCGCGAGAATCACCGGCAACAGAAAATCTAGGAAATTGCGTGCTTTAATGTGAAACATCTGGAACGACGTGGTAATTTCCTGGTTGGAAAAATAGAAAAAAATCAGCCCACTGATCAGCTGACTGACAAACAAAATCAGGCTGATTTTGCCGATCATCCGGAACTGCATGGTTCGGTTGACGGAAAAATTCAGCAACTTTCTGCGCGGGGTTTTGACGGCTTTCATAAAGGGCTCCTTTAACTCACCGGAACATGGTGCTTGGTGAGCTGTTCTTGAACTTGTAATGACAGGTGACGCAGAGCTTGGTTTTAATCACTTCCCTGACCAGCATCACGCCCGGCGCACCGTGCGGATCATGGCAAGTCACGCAGGTCAGCATGCCGTCCACGGTCGGCAGCTCATCCGGAATGCGCACATCGCGGCCGTTGTAGAGCCGCACCGGGTGCGAGGTACCGAGAGACGATTCTGAGTGGCACTGGTAGCAGGCATTAATGGCCATCTCGACCGGGTCGCGCAGCAGCGGATGTCCCGCCCGAGACGGTTTACCATTGCCAGAGGGGGTCGACTCAACTCCGTCCAGTTCCTGCAGCTCCAGCCAACTGAAAAACGGCTGCTCGGTCTTCCAGGAAAGCAGCAGCGTGTCAGCGGCAACGCTCGCGATGCTCAGCTTCAAAACAGGTAACTCACGCCCGGTTTTTGCGTCCTCGAGCAGAATTTCTCGGCTCTCGGTCGGCAGCAGCTCGTCCGGGCGCAAGCCGAGCCAGAGACTGGCGGAAAAAGGCTGGGATTGCTCCTCGGCGACCTGCAGGCGAAAACGATAAGCAGCTTCCGGCTGCAAGTTACTGATGCTAGCCAGATGCGTCTTGGTGCGGAGTTCGTCGCCGTAAATCTGCTGTTTGCGCCAGAGCGCTTGCTGACTGACCCGGCTGCCGGTGATTTGTGCTCCGGACTTCGTGGCCGCATCGCTCCCCCAGTCGCTGCCTGGTTGAAGGTGGCAAGCCTGACACTGCTGCTCGAAAAATGGGCTGTGGATAAAGGGCTGCTTTAATACAGAATTATACAACTCGACATGACACTGGATGCACTGCGCACCAGCCCGTTGTTCGGCCCGCGTAGCGGGGCCAGCGAAAACCGCTGTGAGCGTCAGACTTCCTGTCAGCAGCAGTCCGCACAGGATCAGTCTCCTCTTTGCACTGCAAACCTTTTTAGCGCTATCAAAAACAATAATCCACATAAGTCATCAATACAATAGGCTATTCACTGACATTAAACTGCTGGATACGATGGTTTTCCGTGTCGGCAATAAACAGATCGCCGTTGTCGTTAAGACTGATCTGACTAGGATAATAAATTTGGCCGTCTTTCCAGCCCATCCCCAGCTTGCGCCCGATGAAACTCCCATCAGTGCCCAAAACAGCCAAGCCGCTGCCGTACTTGTCAACTAGGTACAAACGTCCATGATTGTCGGCTACAAGGCTGGTAGGGAAGTTCATGCGCTCCTTCATACCCTCTGTCAGTGGACTAAACTCTCCGACCGTCTTGCCGACTGAATAGACAACCGCCTTGACGCTGTCGAGCAGATAAATGGTGCCCTGCTTGTCGCTGCATAAATCCGAAAAAGCACCGTACTGGGCAGGAAATGAGATCTGGCGCTTAAAATTTCCGTCTCGATCGAAAACCAGGACCCGCTCAGAAAAAATATCCAGCACCAGCAGGGAGCCATCCGCTTGCAGTTTGATACTGCGCGGTACCATACGCTTGCTATCCGGCATCCCCTTGGGGGCAAATTTTCCTTTGATATTTCCACTTGCGCCGAGCACATAAATCTGCTGCGAGCGCCCATCAAGAACATAAAGATCGCCGTTATCCGCCTGCTGAACCATCAGCGGGAACATCTCCGGAACCGGAAAAATCTTACCCGGTTTGGCGACGCCATCTTGATAACTGTAGGTCAGCAGCCTTCTGCCGCCGCTGTCGGCGACCAGCAGCTGCGTATCCTTAATGGTCACGCCGGCGGGATGCCGCAGCGCGATTCCGGTTGCGTCAGTATAGATGCTGCCGACATATTTCAGCTTTACCTGGGAGGCGGCGGTAGCATGCGACGGCAACGCAAAGAGCACTAGGACAAGACTTGTCAGCACGAATCGTTTCATCTGCATTACCTCCGGAACCGGGTGTGACACTGGACACATAGGTCATTGATCGTTTCGTAATAGATGAAATGCTGGAATTCCGTACCGTGGGAGCGATGACAGCTCAAACAGTCCAAGGTCAGATTCGGATTCCGCGGATCGACAATTTCGGCGCCGATCGGGTGCGTCGAGTGGGTCTGCCAGTCGTGGCACTCCCCACAGAGGTTGATATTAGACGTCTCGGTCATGAGGAACGGATTGTTCGAGCTGTGCGGGGAGTGGCAGATACTGCACTGACCATCGGCAATCGGTTGATGTTTGGTGATCGAGCGCTCCTGGCGTGCGATGGTGTCACTGTGACAGCCGTTGCAGACCTGCTTCTCCGGCGCCCTCAACAACTTCGGCTGCGCCGCGGCGTGTGGCGAGTGACAGTTCAGACATCCGACCTTATCGACGACCGGCCAGTGAATGCGATCCTTGTTGAAGGTTTCGTTAACCGTCTCGTAATGACAGCCTTGGCACAGCTCAACGCCTACCTTCAAGGTAGCAAATGGCTGCGCCGCAGTCGGTTCTACGTGACATTGTTTGCACATCCGGTTGCTCAACGGTGCATGCACATTATCGTACAACATCGAGGCTGTGCTCGAACCATGTGGATTATGGCAGGATGAACAATTGGCTTGCTCGACCGGATAGTTGACATGCTGGCTCTTGAAGG
>Ga0265295_1008772_pt1 | contig 11103 bp, 14 predicted proteins | sample Munlansysbiofilm_FD_192503 | JGI IMG/M metagenome (GOLD analysis project Ga0265295, IMG submission 192503) | Leachate microbial communities from a municipal landfill in Southern Ontario, Canada - Methane capture system biofilm | ecosystem: Engineered > Solid waste > Landfill > Unclassified ... | reverse complement strand
GTATCCTTTCAGAAGCTACAGATGAACAGCTCAAGGGAGTTCATTTGAGGTTAAATGGATTTGCGCTTCGTTGGGAAGAGTTGGATGAAGACATTACTGTTGGCGGTATTGTAGCTGGCAATTTTCAGCTTCCATACCGTCAAGCCTCGTGAAGAGTGCCGCCGCACAGAATGTGGGGCAATCATCAGCGAGGTTACCGCGCCATGGGGTATGTGAATACGGATTTGAGTAACCTCCGGGCCCATGGAAGGAACCAACAACAAAATCAAGACGCTCAATAGGCAGGCGCACGGCTACCGGGACCAGGAGTTCTTCAAACTCAGGATTCTGGGGATTCACGAGGCCAAGTACGCTTTAACCGGATGAGCCTTTTTTTGGCCGTTGCCTGTCATTGTACCCGCGGTTTCATTACCTGCGTCTGCTATCTTGGCTGGCTTTATCCGGGGCGTTTCTGGCCGAGAGCCTGTCTGCTGTCCGCCGAAGACCGGCCATGCTGACAACGGACGCAGTCCGAGGGGTGTAAAATATTTTGTATAAACGGTCAGTTGTCGAGAATCAACCCCACAAGGAGACGACATGACCGCACGCAAGCCCCTGACGGATCAACTGCCGCGCATTGAAGTCGTCCACGATCTGCCCGAAGACCAGAAGGTCTGCGCCTGCGGGACCTGCCTGAAGCGCATCGGCGAAGAGGTCTCCGAAAAGCTCGACTACGTCCCGGCCGTCATGCAGGTGGAGCGCCATATCCGTCCCAAGTACGCATGTCCGTCCTGCGACGGCGAGGAGGGCATGCCGGGGCTGCGCACTGCGAGCAGGCTGTTCTCCCTCATGAGTCGAAGCGTTCGCAGAGGGGAGGTTCTGATGCCCTGAAAACGCAACCTGGCCCACACTTTCCGGTAGCCTTCGCCAGTGAAAGGCGAATTTTGGATGCATGCCACGATGTGGCCGAGCAGCTCCTCATCGTTGTGGAAGCCGACAGGACCTCGGCGGCCTGGCGTGCCATCAGTAGTCGCGACCTTGCGTGCATAATGCGTGGACCTGGGAAGGCCCCAGACCCGACAAACCAGCACCAGCCCATACGTCTGACCAGTGGAGGGCGAGGTGGACCGGCTCATTTCCTCGACCTCCGCAACCCCAAAGGGTCTTTGGCCTCCATGATTCGGATCTTCTCGCGGAGAAGTTCGATCTCCATGGTCTGCTCGCCAATCTTCTCATTGAGGCGCTTGTATTCGGCCTCCTCCGCCGGAGAGCGTTTTTTAAGACTCTCAGCGCCACCGGCCAGAAATGCACTTCTCCATTGCGAGAGCGTGGCCGCTGTCACGCCGAGTTCCCGACTGAGCGTATCGATGTCTTCGCCACGCAGGAGCCTGAGAACCGCCTCGGTCTTATGCTGCGCCCAGAATCGCTTGGGAGACGGCCAACAAATCCTTTTCGTTTTGTTTGCTCATGAATCACCTCATGGGGAGTCTCTCTACTCCCAATTTGGTGTCCAATAAAACCCTATCCCAGAGGAGTTGCCTTCAATGGAGGTTGAAGAAGTATCGAGATATTGCGATCCGCTTTTCCCGTCAGCTATTGGATCATGGGAAACCACGCTCTGCTGCACATGCAGAACGGGGTTCCGCTTGGCTTTGGTTTTACAGGGATACCATGATCAGCACGGCTTCTTTTTCAACGTCTTGCGGGTTGTTTTCAGCACGATATACAGGGTCAACAGCATCAAAATGATGGCTACCGGACGTTCAAAGAACATGGTGGGATTCTGCTCGGAGGAAATGATCACCTGCTGGAGCGAGGTCTCCCATATTGGGGCCAGGATGAAACCGATGATCAGGCAGATGAACGAGTAATCGAACTTGCGCATGAAGTAGGCCATGAAGGAGAAGAAGAGCATCAGGCTCACGTCGAAGACCGAATACTGAGCCAGATACGACCCCATCAGGCAGGTGAAGAAGATAATCGGATAGAGGATCTTCGGCGGAGCCTGGACAGCGCGGCAGGACGCTCGCAGGCCAAGAAGGCCCACGCCGAGTAAGAATATGTTGGCGATGAGCAGGCTGCCGTAGATAGCGTAGATGAACTGCGCGTTCTGCTCGAACATGAGCGGACCCGGAATCATGCCGTGAATGACGAACGCGCCGATGAGCAGCGCCGCGGCCACGTTTCCGGGAATACCCAGCGTAAATAACGGAATGAGGCTTGCGGCCACCACAGCACTGTTGGCCGACTCGGATGCCGCGATGCCTTCCAGTTTGCCCTTGCCGAACTCTTCGGGGTTCTTGGAGTTCTTGACCGCCTGATCATAGGCGAAAAACGAGGCGACAGGTGCCCCGAGACCCGGCATGGCGCCGACCAGGGTTCCGGCAATGGAGGAGCGGATCAGCGTCTTCATGCAGCTCATGTATTCTTTCAGGGTCACGAAACGGTCTTCAGGCTTTGATGAAAACGCGATGGTGCAGGCGTCCTCGCCACTGGCGAATTGGCGTTCGAGCTGGATGATGATTTCCGAAAACGCCAGCATGCCGATACTGATGGGGATCAGCGTAATGCCACTCTCGAGTTGGTAGATGCCGAAGGTCATCCGCGGAAGGGCCGAAACAGGCTCCATGCCGACAGTGCCGATGAGAATGCCGACCGCCCCTGCAATCAGGCCTCGGGCCAGGGACTTCGTGCCGAGTCCTGCGATGATGGTCATGGCCAGACAGACGAGCGCGAAAATCTCCGGCGGGCCCATGTAGAGGGCCACCGTAGCCAGCGGCGCCGCTACCAGGATGAGGACGAAAGTGGAGAACGTATCGCCGGTCACGGATGAAAACAGTGCCATTCTCAGCGCTTTTTCGCCTTTCCCTTGTTGCGAGAGCGGATAACCGTCCCATGTCGTGGCGGCGGCTTCCGGGGTGCCGGGCGTATTGAGCAATACACCCGAGATGGCGCCGCCGTAAAAGGCTCCCTTGTTCAGCCCGACGAGAAAACCGATGGCTGCGACAGGGGACATGTAATAGGACAATGGAATGCACAGGGCGATGGCCATGGGGCCATTGATCCCGGGAATCGCCCCCAGGATTATCCCGGCGGTGACGCCCACCAGCACGAAAATCAGATTGGTTATCTGCAGGGCGTCGAGAAGCCCGGCAAAGATCACTTCCATGATGATTACTCCAGGAATAGTGGTTTACGGCATGGGAACGCCAAGTACCCAGCGCATCGCCGCATAAACGACAAACACCGGAATCACGCCAACCAGCGCCATGAGAACCGGCTTCCGCTGTCCGCAGAAGTATTGCAGGACCAACATGAAGACGACGCCCGCCGGAATGAAGCCGCCATATACCATGGCAGGCATGAGCAGCGCGCATGGAACCATGAATCGTAGCAGGTGCAGCCAATGTATCTTGTCGGCAGGCTTACAGACCCTTCCCTCGACTTTTGTGCCGCTCTTATGCAAGGCCTTGGCGGCAAAGATGTTCCTGAGTAGCCCCATCGCGGCAAGGACGAGAATGATGCCGACAGCGACGTTCGGCACCAGCGATGTCGGGACGCCGTAGCCCGGATAAGGCGGCGTGTTTGCGGGAATCACCCACAGCAGAAAAACGATACTCGCGAGAACGATCAAGGCGTACGCAAGGTTGTCGCGTTGTGTTTCCGTCATGTTTTGCTCCATTGAAGTCCTGTCGACTCAGGACAATTCCGAATGCGATGTCGGATCCATCGTTCCGGGGTGTTGTTGCGAAACGGGAGCTGGCGGCGTTATTGCGTCCGTCAGCTCCCGCTCGGGATATGAGGGACGTTGTTTACTGCATCGCGGCTTGCTTGCCGAAACGGTCGTAGGCCTTCTTCATGTATTCCTTAGCGTATTCCATGCCGAATTCGACCGGACGCATGCTCAGTTCATTGGTGATGAAAGAGCGGAACTTCTCGTTTTTCGCGAGTTTGGCCATGGCCTGATTGAGGCGGTCCAGCACGTCGGCAGGCAGGTCCTTGGGTGCGACGAGGACGACATACATTTCGACGGACTCGTCCCAGCCCTGTTCACGTAAAGTGGGGACGTCGGGAATCTTTGTCAGCCGATCAGGGGTGGTGGCGGCCAAAAGCTTGACCTTGTCGCTGGCCACATAGTCGAGCAGGATGGCGCCGGTGTGCCCGATGTCCGCGTGTCCGCCCATGATGGCGGAGATGACAGAAGGACCGCCGGTGCTGGGGAGCAGAGAGATATTCACGCCTTCTTCGGCGGCGATGCGCTTCATGGCGTCACGGTCATCAGATCCCTGAAACATGTACGTCAGGCCGGTATTTTCCTTCTTGGCCCAGTCGATTGCTTCCTTAAGCGTGTTCCACGGGCGATCAGGTGCGCAGATGATACCGCTCTGGTTCAATCCGAGCAGGGAGATGTACGTGAAGTCGTCGAAAATATAGTTGGTCTTCACGAAGTGCGGGGAATAGGTGAATGCAGCGACAGCGGAAACACCAAGGGTATATCCGTCCTTCTTGGCCGCAGCCAGTTCGGTCGCCATGACACTGCCATGGGACCCGCCGGGGTTGTTGCTCACCAGAACAGGCTGGCCCAGTTCAGCTTTCAGCGCATCGGCAAGAGCGCGAGTGAGCAGGTCGATCTGTGCCCCGGGTTTTGTCATGGTCAACATCTTGATCGGACGATCCGGATAGTCGCTAGCCGATGCAGGCTGGGTCGCAACGATGCAGGTCAAAAAGGCGGCAAAAAGAACGGTAGTCAGGGTTGAGCGCATATTCCTCTCTCCTCAAGGTTACAAGTTCATGCGTGCGATTTCATTTGCCATCATCACATATACAACCAGTATTTCCTCTTGGGAGCGGTGACTATCGCCCTGCCGATAAAACTCGGAGTTGGCTAGCTGTCATCATGTTCAGGTATCATCTGCCGGATGGTTCTGTTTGCAAGGCTACGACTACGTGCGCTAGGATTTCGTTGCCGGGTGCATCCACCTTCACGACCGCCCCGAGAAGTGCCTTGTCCGCTGTCCTTGACAAAAGCCGCAACGTCGTTTCGGCGCGCTTCGCCTGTCCCGACTGCGCTACATCGCCATCAACGAGATCAGTGTACGCAAGGGCCAGAAATGAGCGTATGGAAAATCATCAAAATTGACGACCTGCATTATGAAGTCATAGCAAAATATAATTGGCACTGCTAATGACCGGGCATATGGCAGTGCAGTGTATTGGGTTAACGAAATGAATATTGTCGCAGGTGACAGAGGCTACGGCTTGGACTTTAAAGACTGGATGTGGTCCATGAGGGATGGAGTGGTTATGAATCGCTCATATCTCAAGAAAATCGGCATCACCGTTGCAGAGGTGGCGATTTTTATGCAGAAATAGTGACCTGCATCTGTCCCGCGAGAATGAATAAACAGTCTATGAGAGGGTATCACGTTGAATTCTGGAACAAAACGGTTCCATATGGCCCATACGACTCTGGCGAAACAGAGTACGGGAGCCTGTTTGCGTGAATTGAAGTTGGGTGTTTCGCCGGAGCGTGTTGCCCTGGCGGTCATCGTTGGACTGGTGTCTTCCACCTGGCCTCAGATTGGCACTTCTTGCACCAAATGAAAAAGCATGCGCCTCAAAGCTCGGCCATTTCGAGCAGACGCAGAGGGTTGAGAACCGTTATTTGCCGCCCTTTGATCTTGATTAAGCCCTCCGCTTGGTAGTCTTTAAGAAGCTCGCTGACGGTCTGCTGCGTCGAGCCCACCATGGAGGCCAATTGTTCTTGGGTGAGCTTGATGGGGAGGGTCAGGGGGCGGTGCCAGCCTGATTCGCTGGGAATGTATTCGTGACAGAGATAGGCGAGAAGCTTGGCCAGACGGGTTCCGACACTGCACACCATCAGGCTTCCCGCGATCTCGCCCAGATAGCGCAGGCGACGGCCAAGGGTCTGGATGACTTTTCGGGCAACGGGATAGTTCGCCGCCAGGAAGAACTCGAAATCGGCTCCACGCATTTCATGGATGATGCACGGTGACAGGGCTTGAGCATTGGCCTTGCGTCTTTCCCCTTCCATGACTTCGGCCAGCCCGAAGAATTCGCCGGAGCGGCGCAGGAAGAAAATGGGCTCCTTGCCGGAGGGGGCGATCTGGAAAATCTTGATCAGTCCGGATTCGAGATAAAAGCAACTGTCGCCCGGGTCTTCCTCGAAAAAAATCATGTCCTTCTTTTGCAGGACCCGTCTACGGGCAAGAGCCAGGAAACGCAGCCTCTCTTCGTCAAGGCCAGCGAAAAAATCGTCCTCGCCAAGATGCCATAGTTTTTCCATGCGATCTCCCCAAAGCAGCTCCTAGCGGACATCCCGAAAGATGGCAAAGAGCGGCCCCCGAATCAACTCCGACGCAGGAGGCCGCCCAGTACTTCCTGGAGGGGTCGATTATCTGTCCATCCTGTTGCGATATTTGTAGGTTTCTTCCTTTCCGTGGATATCCACGCATTTCCAAGTGATGGTATTCTTACCCATGATCGGCTTGAGAGAAGCCTTGTGGTATCCGATCTGGTACGGAACCCTCGTCTCTATAGCCTTTGTCGGACAAGCCTTGGTGCAGGACATACAATCCCAGCAATCTCCGGCGAAACGGACATACGCCTTACCAGTTCGGGAGTCTACGGCCATAAGGTTGCCGGGACAGGCCTCTTCGCACTTCGATTCGGGTAATCCTTCGCAACCATTGCATTTGTCGAGTCGTATACGCGGGGGCATCTGTGTTCTCCTTTTACAGTTAACTCTTGAATCGCTCGCCAGAGACAATTTGATAATACGGACGGGTGAAACTCTCCACCTTCCCGGTGGATGGATCGCGGCGGGTTTCGATGAAACAATCGAAATTTTTGTCGTCCCGTTCGGGATAGTCCGTTCGCGTCTGCCAGCCTGCCCAGCGGGTTTCCTTGCGGGCCTTAAGATGGTGAACAACGGCCTCGGCCACGTCGACCCTGTCCATTGTCTCGTTAGCTTGCATAAGTTCGTGTAGATCAGCAGCCTTAAGGAAGCGGAACTGGTCCCGGAGTATGGCGATATGCTTGAGGGCATAATCCAGTCGCTCCTCATTGGTCCGATAGAACTGGGAGGAGCCGCCTGCATATTCGTCCATCAGCCGCTGCAGGCGGTCTTTCATGGCTCGGGGAACGACGCCATCGTATTCCGCACCCCGGAAAAGGGGCGCATAGACGCGCTCGATCTCCATCCGCACCTGCATCTCGTCCAATTCTCTGGGAACGGTGACCCCGGTTTCCTCCATGTATTTGATGGCACCGCGCGCTGCCAGTTTGCCTTCGGCCGCACATCCACCTACGAACTTGTTCGGATTCCCGCCGGCAGTCTCCCCGGCAGCAAACAGTCCGGGCATGGTGGTCATGCGGTCGAGGCTGACCCAGAAGCCACCCATGGTGTGCCCGCCCATGATGTAGGGGTCGGACCCGAATATCTCGATAGGTTCCTTGACCGGGTCTTGTCCACGAGCCGCGAGAAACAAGACAAATGAGGGACGCTCGTTAAGGTAGTCGCACATCATGCGCCAGTTGGTCTCCTTGTCCAGACCCCTCGTGTCACAGTACGTCGGACCCCGCCCCTGAAGCCATTCCTCCATGGGTGCGTTGGCCCGGATGAATCGGGGCGCGGAATCACCGCCAAGGTGCTGATAGCGCGCCTGCATGATCTTTTCACCTTTGCAGTTGATTATCGGAGCCTTATAACCAACTGATATTGTATCTACCGGCCCGCAGAAGTCCTTGGTGCGCGTGGCGACCCACCGCTGTTCCAGACTGGTCAACTCCGCACCCTGACGGAAGCCCATAGCGTAGCCGGAGCCCACGCAATAGGGACACATCCAAATCTGCGCGCCGGAATCGGTGGAATCGGCGGTATAAGATTTGTACAGAGTGCCGGCCCCTCCTGTGGAGTTGACCGTGGCCTTGGCGCGAAACACGTAGAATTCGCCCGTGCGGACATGCATGCCCATAGCGCCGATGCAGTTCCCTTCCCCGTTCTTGAGCAAGCCTGTCCCGGCGATGCGATTGTAGACGTCGGCGCCGCATTCTATGGCCTTTTCGGCCATGATCGGCTTGAGTTGCTCGCCGTGGATGGAAATGTCCCATTTCCCACGGTACCGGATGGAGCCGTCTTCCTCACGCAGGATGGGCAGTCCCCAGCGCTCCAGGTCGTCAACGGCCTCGTTGAGTTCCTGGGCATTGGACAGCGCCAGATCTTCGCGCAGGGGGCCGCCTCCCACCTGGTCCCTGGACCAGCGCACCAGATCCTCCGGAGTCTTGCCTTCGGGAATGTAGGTATTGATGGCATCCATGCCGGCGGAACATGCGCCCGAGCGCATGATCTCGGCCTTTTCCATGATGACCACCTTCAGATCGGGGTTTATCTTCTTTGCTTCGACGGCAACGAAACATCCGGCGTTGCCGCCGCCGATGATCAGCAGGTCGCAATCGATCACAACAGTTTTCACGTCATCGACGTTCCTGGGCCGAAAATCCACAGCCCGCTTTGCAGAAATGTTAGCCATGATAGTATCCTTCAAATATGTTGAATGGTTCCGTTTCTAGAAAGGCCAGGGTGCGGAAGCGTCCCAGACGGGAATACCCAGAAAGGCGTACCAGGGGCCATGACCAGCAACCCGTATACTTCGTGAGACCCTTGACCACGGGCAATAGCGTGGCGGCGCGGGCATTGGCTGCCGGGATCAGGAATGCGAAGACGATATTGACGAAAAACATTCCCCAGATGACGCGGCCCACATTCGAGGCATTGATCCTGTCGAGAATGCCGAGGGCGGTACGCCGGTCGAGCTTGATGAACTGCATGATGGCGCCAACGAAAAAGGAAAACAGGCAAAGCCAGACAACGTGCTGGGTAAACCCCGAGAAAACGATATCCATGGGTGGCTTGCCGTTCACATAGGAAATGCCTTCGGTCAGGATAAGCAGGTTCGGCACGCTGATGCCGGTAATGCCTACGGACATGGTCTCGCCCACCCAGATGATTGACGCCCAGACAACGATGGCCAGAACTGCCATGCCGTTGTCACTCAGGCCCTCGGGATTGGGCTGCACGAGCCATATCTGAAAAAAACAGAGCCCAGGCGGTGACAAATCCCCCCCAAAGCCTTTGCAGGATTCTTCCCGCAGTCACCAAGATTTCCCTGGCTGAACCCTACAAGGCCGTTTCTTATCCTTGGCTGAATCTGTTCCATGAAATCACCTCCTCCAAATGATGAAAAAGCAGTCCTCTGCCAAACGGCAAGCGTCCTTGCCCAGATGCCTGAAGTATTCCAGAGGAGGTGTTTCCGATCTATCGGCCCGATGATAAATCTCGACAAGTTCTTCGGGCGTATCTGGACAGAGTGAATACTTTTTGCGCAGCTTGGGCTTGGGGAGGCCCATCTGTGTCGAGATCATCGTCTTTGCCTTCACCGCTGCCTTTCTCGGTGCCTCCGTCGCAGCCTTTTACGCTGCTTGGGCGTTGGTGGTTTCTATCTGATTTTCTGATTAAATTTTCACTTTGCCATTGAATGTAATGAGTTGAGTGTCATTATTCTCATATGCTAAGTAGCACGGACTTCAACCAAAGGATGTCCATGCTTTTCCTTTCCGAAACACAGCCTGTCCGGCGACGCCTTCCTTTTCATCCATGCCTGAACCATGACGCGCACAACAAGGTGCCGCGGATTCATTTGCCTGTGGCCCCGTTGTGCAATCTTGCCTGCTCCTATTGCGAACGCAACGTTCATGCGGCTGCACATCTGATCTCCGGGCCTGGTTCATCGCAGGGGCTCATGACCCCCGATCAGGCGGTGACGTTGTTGCCGATGGGCAGACCGGCCGGAGTGGCCTTGCCTTCGCTTTTGACCATAGGGAACATGAGTCCCCGGTTATCCACGCTCTTGACCACGTGGAGCTTCATTCCAGGGATGGCCTGCTTGGCCAGGGATAAGGGAGCCCCTACCACGTCGACCTTGCCGGCCTTGGCTGCGGCGAAACTGGCATCTTCTTCGGTGAAGAGAAATACCAGGCGCTTGATGGCCGGCATGCCGCCGTAATAGTGCTCGTTGGCTTCGACGATGAGCTGCTGGCCTTCGTCCCACTGTAAGAATTTGTACGGGCCAGACCCTAAAGGACGCCGTCCATAGTCCGGGCCGTAAAGGTGCTTGGGCACAATGCCCAAGGTAATGAGGTGATCGATGAACGTAATGTCGGGCTTCACCAGGCTGAATACCACGGTGGAATCATCCTTGGCCGCCACGGATGCCATGCTGGTCAAGTCGATCTGGCCTGCCGCTTTGGCCGTGGTTTCGAAGGTGAAGGCCACATCCTGAGCGGTCAGGGGCTGGCCGTCGGAGAATTTACATCCCCGCGCAAAACAACGGCCCACGTCAGGCGGTCTTCACTGAGCTTCCAGGACGTGGCCAGATCTCCCACGATGTTGAGATCTGCGTCACGTCGGAGCAGCGTGCTCTGGAATAGAGGATTGCCGTATGCCCCCCAGCCGCGAGTGGGGTCGTAGCCTTCGGCATTCTCGCCACCTACAGCCTGAATCAGGGTATCTTTGGCTAGGCAGGGGGTGGTCATCAATGACAGGGCAAGTGCCGTGAAGCACAGAAACAGGACAAGACGGCGATACGGTTTGGGCGACATGAATACTCCGTGGCAGGTGTCACTGTTTTTTAAAAAGTATCCTTTTACGAGTTATTAATCAGGTATTCATGTCTTAAAGCGCTGCTGTTCGATGAAGTGGGCGACTTCAGAAGAATCGGTGACCAAATTAGCTTATCTATTTTTTTATCGAATAAAAATTCCATCAAAATCCCCAAAAGCAAGCACGGATAATTTGTTTTTTTCATTTTTTTGCTTGATTCTGCGGGGTCAAGAATGTAGGTCATAAATTACATAGAGTTTTTGTTCTTAACTAGCTAAATTTGATTGATTTTAAAGAATTAGCTGCGACGCCTCCGCTAGTCCCCCCTTCGACACCAAGTTTAAGTCTCTGGAAGTCTTTTTACAAAAAGATTTCCTTTAATTTCAAGGGCAAGGCGAGATCGAAAGGTCTCGCCTTGTTTCGTTTTGTCCACTGACATCCAC
>Ga0265295_1008770_pt1 | contig 11105 bp, 11 predicted proteins | sample Munlansysbiofilm_FD_192503 | JGI IMG/M metagenome (GOLD analysis project Ga0265295, IMG submission 192503) | Leachate microbial communities from a municipal landfill in Southern Ontario, Canada - Methane capture system biofilm | ecosystem: Engineered > Solid waste > Landfill > Unclassified ... | reverse complement strand
GAACCATGAACATGGACTTGTCCGGCAGGCAGCCGATGACGCAGTTGGGGCCGTCGATGATGAGGCGGCGGCAGATCTGCTTCAGCTTGGACAGAAATTCCTTGTCCGGATGGTCCTTCATTTCATGATCCTTGAGCGGCGTGATGATGTGCTTGTAAGCTTCAAAAGGCAGGCCCAGCTTCTTGATCGTGAAGTGCAGGATATGGGTGAAGACTTCCGAATCGGAGTTGTACCCTTCGTAGCCGGGAATGCCCTGGCCCATGAGGTAGTCGCGGATGGGCACGAAGGCCGTGTTTTCGCCGTTGGTCATGGTGCTCAGTCCCTCGATGAAGAAGGGATGGCAGGCGTATAGATTGATGGCGTAGTTGGTGTTCTGACGCCCCTGGGCCAGGATGAGGCGGCTCTTGATCCCGGGCCGGTCCAGCCCCAGATACTCGCCGACCTGAAGCGGGTCGCCGATCTCTTTTATCATGACCGTGTCCGGCCAGAAGGAGAAGACGGTGATGTCTTCGCTCGCCAGGCCCATGTGTTTGAGCTCAAGGCGGGTCTTCAGGTAGCCGAGGCCCTTTTCCTCGTCGCTCAGATCCTTCCACGTCTCGGGGATGTCATAGGCCCGCACGATGTAGCGCTCCCGCTTGGGCGTCCAGGTGGGCATGGCCCCCTTGGGGGTGATGGCGAGATCGTGCTTGAGGGCGAACCCAAGCCCGCTCATGAACGCGTCCAGGCGTTCGACACCGGCGTTGGTGAAAATTCCCGACAGGATGGGGCAACCCTTCATGGACTCGAACGGGCCGCCCAGATCCGACAAATACAGGCCGACTCCCGATCCGTCGTGCCCCTCGCGCATGACATCCAAGGCCCGGATGGCATCCATGGGGGAGACTGGGTCGCTGCTGGTCAGCGCAAACAATCGACACATAGCGCGCTACTCCCTGATGAGTGTTCAATCCCCGTCGCCCCGGAGGGTGAGTGCCTATATGACAGAAATGTCATATTTTCCCAAAGCGACAAGGCTTTTAATGACAAAAATGTAGAGAATTATGCTTCCCAGTCTGAATTTCAGGCAGGGGTGATGAGATTAGCAAGGAAGAGGCCAAAAAAATCGATTATCTGATGGGAAAACGGGCGGTCAAGCGGGAAATATGCCCGGTTGAATTGGGATATTATCCTGTCGCGGGGAGACGGGTATGGCTGATCAAGAATTGCGCTCGTGCGTTTGACTTGCTGTTCGAAGCGAAAGGTTTTGACGCACAAAGCTTCACGGTTCGCCAGTAGCCGCTCCAACTCCCCTCCTGCCAAGGAGGGGTGCCCGAAGGGCGGGGTGGTTGACTTTTGATATGTTTGCGCTCGTGCGGCCGCCTTGCTGTCCGATCCGGGGAAGGCGCGTCGAAAGCTTCACGGTCCGCCAACAGCCGCTCCAACTCCCCTCCTGCCAAGGAGGGGTGCCCGAAGGGCGGGGTGGTTGACTTTTGAGATTTTTGCTCATGTGCGGCCGCCTTGCTGTCCGATCCGGGCGAGGCACGTCGAAACTCCTTCGCCGGCCTCGTACCATTTTCCCGTCGCTTCTCCGAATAGGGGCTGTCGCTTCGGGCGATGGGCGACGGGAAAACGAACGATGCCTGGCTCAGTCAGACAATCGACGAGCCTCGCCCGGATCGGACAGCAAGGCTCGGATCGGAGTTTTTGAGAAAGGGCGGGAAGAAGAGGTCGGAGAAAATCATGGATCCCCGCGAAGGCGGGGATCCAGCTTACTGACATTCAGTCGGCTTCGAGCAGGGGCAGAACGTCGCGTGCCGCTATTTTCTCTCAGGCGTATAGAACCACCACGGCCTGGGCTCATCCCCGTCCATGAACCTGGTCACGGACACGAGGACGTCCAGCACGCAGGGGTCCTGGCGGGCTCCGGTCAGTTCGCAGAGGCGGTCGTAGAGGGCTTGAGGGTCCTGGCCCGCGAGTTGGCCGGGGTGCTCGAACCCGAGCAGACGCAGATCACGGGCCATGGCCGGGCCGATGTTGGGCAGGTCGGTCAGGGCGAGGAGCCGGTCGCGTCGGACTTTGGCAGGGTTCACAACGGTTTCCTACGCGATGCGACGGCTTATTTCGTGGTGGTTGACAAGAATTCTGCTGACGTATTCCACGGTCTCGGCAAAATTGGGAATGCGTCCATAGGCGGAATAGACCCCATATTTGGAGTCTGTGTTGCCAAGACCGGCGTTGTACCCGGCCGTGGCCGCGAGGATGTTGCCGCCGCGGGCGCGCAGGTTCTCGGCCATCATTTTGACCATGGCGTTTATGGCGTGCGGGTAGAGGACACGCTGGTCGAACTTTTCGAAAAAAGCCACGTCCTGAGGTGCGAAAATGGAGCGATCCTTAAAGTTCTCGCTGAGATACAGGCGGCAATTGTCCCGCGTCGTTGCGTACTGGGCTTGCAGCAGATCCATGCGGTCCAGGGCCAGGGCGTAGGTTCCGGCGGCGCTCAAGGGTTTGCCTGCGGCCTGGGCGTTTACAAGGGTGCGTAGCAATTTGGCAGGGCTACCAAAGAGTTCCGGCTGTTCCTTGCGCAGGGCCCGCATCTGGGTACGGTACGCTCCGGCCTGTTCGAATTCCGGCTCCAGGTCTTCGCGCCGCGCAAACCCTGCGGGCTGCCCGTGTTCGTCAGCGCAGACCAGACCATACCCCCTGGCCGTGGCGGCAATGAATTGGCAGGGGCCCACAGCCAGGGCCGAGGACACGGCGAACTCGTAAAAAAAGGACTCGGCCATCATCTGCCCCATGATCCAGCAAGGGTCCACCGGGTAAATGGATGCGTGGCGCAACACGCCTTGCACCACGTGCGTGCAGATCTCGGGAATGCGCGAGTGTAGGTCGATCTCGGACAAGGGCATCTTCCAGACCGGCAGGTTGCCTTTGGGATAGCTTTCAATGATGAAGGCCAGGGTCGACTGGGCCATGGAATGGGCGAATCCCGGAGCCGAAACCCGCTCCAGAATGCGTGCGGGGTCCTTGGTCTGGATGATTCGGATCTCGGAAATGCCCGAAAGCGGCACCGAAGCCTGGGCTTCACGGGTCATAAAGGGCAGCAAAAGCGGGGCCAGAGCGGCCTTCAAAAGGGAACGTCTTTCTCTATTCATGGAATCTCAGGCTTTGTTGAGCGTGACGCGGGCCACGACTTTCCGGAAATATTTTTCGTTTTCTTCCTGCAGCAAACCGCCGTGCTCCATTTTGGCCCGGATGATGATGAGCTGGACTTTTTGTATCTGGCGCATCTTTCGGGACTCGTCCGTTTCCTGTTCGAGGCATTCGATCAGGGAGCGGATTTCGCGCTGGTCCTCTACTTCCTTGGGGATGTAGCCGGCATTCTTGAGCACCTTGTAGGCCATGCGCAGTGTTTCGGGCATGAACGGATCGCAGGACTCCGGCAGGGGGCGGCCCTGGCCGTTCAAGCCTTCGAATTCGCCACGTTCCTGAGCCTCACGGATCGCTCTTTCGGCCAGTTCGGCGAGGACGTTCATGGCATTTGCAGAAGCCGCTCCACGACATGCCTGAAGCTTTCTTCGGAAATGAAACCAAGATGATCGAGGATCTTCTCTCCGGCGCGGTTGTAGATCAGGGTGCGGGGTATGGACTTAATGTCGAGCATGGAGCCTATGGATTCGTCATCGAGCACAATGGGAAAATTGACTTTGTTCAGTTTGACGAAATTTTCCACCGGGCGCATGCCGTAATCCATGGAAATTCCGATGATGGCCAGTTCGTCTTCCGTGAATTCCTTGCGCACGTTCATGAGCCCCGGAAATTCCTTGACGCAGGGAGAGCACCAGGTCGCCCAGAAATTGATGATCAGGACCTTGCCCCGGTTCGATTCGACCATGTTTTTGAAATCCTGCACTCCCACCTTCTGAATGTCCTGGGACATGGCGGTGGAAGGAAAAAGAAGCAGGAGCAGCAGGGCAAAAGTCTTCAAAACGTTCATGGATAGGCCTCGCGTGGTAGTCGTATTCGGTATTGCTAGCTGTTTGCCATGGGGCAGTCAATGCGGCGCGGTCGCGTCCAGACCATTGCAATTTCCATGCTTTTGCCCCATTTCTGTGGCGCTTCAAAGCAGGAGGAAACAAATGACGGATTTCATCAAGACAAAAGTGGAGATCGAGGACGAAACCGCCTCCATGACCTTTCGTCCCGGCCAGTTCAAGCGTGAAGCTTTTTCACTGGACTCGAAAAATATCTATCTGCTCGGCATGCGGGCCAGCGGCAAGACCACAGTGGGCAAGGCGCTGGCCGAGGCGTTGAACTGCGCTTTCGTCGATACCGACGCCCTGGTCGTGACCGAGGCCGGGCAGGATATCGACGCCATCGTGGCCGGGCAGGGCTGGGATGCATTTCGAAGCCTGGAAGAGGCTGCCTTATCCCGCGCGGCGGAGCTTCCGGGCAAGGTCATCTCCACGGGCGGCGGCATCGTCCTCTCCCCGGCCAATCGTGACCTTATGTACCGCACCGGGGTCAGCTTCTATCTGGCAGCCGACGCCGGACTTCTGATCGCGCGCATGCTGCGCGACCCCAACGCTGCCCAGCGTCCGGCCCTGACCCCCCTGGCACTGCACGACGAGGTGGCGGCGATCATGAGCGAACGCGAAGCCCTGTACATGGCCAGCATGGACCACATGCTCCAGGCCCACAGGAGCGTGGATGAGCTGGTCGACGACGCGCTCGTGGCCCTGGGGCTCAAAGAGTGGGATTATTCCGAGAAAGAACGGGTGCTGGACCGTTACTAAATCCTGGCCACGGCCAGAAATACCGTGTGCAGGCCGGCCACCAGGACCACGAAAACCTGGCGCGCGCGCTCCCTGGTCAGGCCAGGAAAGCTGTATCCCAGATGCCCGTGAGGGCAGCGGGGCAGACAGTCCCCGCACAGGGAGCAGGTCAGACCGGGTCGCCCTTTGTCCAGATCCAGGCGGGTCAGGGCATTGTAGCGGCACGCCCTGGAGCAGAGTCCGCACTGCGTGCAGCCGCTGCCGATGGTCACGCGCCAGGGCAATATGCGCCCGATCAGGTTGTTGACCAGTCCGATGGGGCAGTAGGCCGTGCAATGGACCATGGTTCCGCTTTTGCGCGAGATCAGGACCATGATCCCGACCCCGGCCGCTCCGAAGATCGCGGCCAGACCCAGCGCCCAGGGCCAGGAAACATCCAGCAGGCGCAGAACCACGGGAATGACGACCGTGGCCAGCAGCAATCCGGCCCGCAGTCGCGGCGCCCAGAGGGGCAGAGGGGCCGGCTTTGCGGGGGCAAGACGGGCCATGCGGTCATCCCAGGCGCCGATATAGCACAGATGGCTGCACCAGGCCGGTCCGACCAGTAAAAGGGACACGCCGAGCAGGATGGGCATGAAAAAACCCTCGCCCCGGAACAGCGGTCCGGCCAGGATCAGGGCCGGGACGGGCAGGTGCAGTTTGCCGGTCATCAGGAAAATGCTCCATCCGGCAAGGCCCAGCAGGAGCTGACCGAAAAATACGACCGAAAACAGGGTCCAGATGCGACCGCGAACGTTGCCCTGTTTGTCGGTCAGCAGCCAGCCGCTGACCAGCGCCCCGTAAAATGCGAAAAGGCAGATCCAGAAAATTTCGGAACCCGGGAAAAAGCGATCTCCAAGGAGCAGGGGGAAGGGCGTCTTGTCGCGGGTCAGCAGCAGGATGCCGCCCACCAGCAGGGCCGTGGCGGTTTTGACCAGGTCGGCATCGCGCATGGGGCCGAAGAATTTCTGCCCGGCGCGACCGGCCAGGAGCGCTGCGAGGCCCAGGTGAGTCAGGCAGACGGCGCCGAGGATCAGGGCGAGGCGCATCCAGGGCAATCCGAAATTCATCCGCCACGACGCAAGCTCTACTCCCTGGCCCCCCCACAGCAGCGCTCCACCCAAGGCGGCCAGAATGAGAACTGGTCGTGGCAACAGACGCGGAAAAAACGCGGCCGCCGCCGGGAACAGAGCCGGGACTGCGTCCCAGAGCGTGCCGAAGCGCAAAAAATGCGCGGCCGTGGTCAGGCTGCACAGCACGATGAGGACGCGCAGAAAAAACGTCATGGCCGCACCCGCCGGTCGAATTCCTCTCTCCCGGTTTTTTCGATGAGCTCGCCCAGGCGCAACCCTGGGCGCCGTTGTTCCATAAGCACGTTTAAAACATTGCCGAGGATTTCAAGCGCCTGGGGCAGGCTGTAAAATCCCAGTTCATGGGCCAGGCGCGGGTGGCGGCCGAGTTTGCCGCCCAGAACCACCCGGTATCCGGTTTCGTCCACGCGCAGGGCCTTGTCTGCGCAGACCCGCGCGCACGCGGCGCAACCAAGGCAGCGCGAGGCATCAAGCTCGATGGCGTCTGCCAAATGCAGGGCCTTTTCCGCGCAAACGGCGACGCAATGGCCGCAGCCCGAGCAACGCTCCGGCAAGGCCCCGATGCGGGCAAAGGCGATGAGTCCAAAATCTGCGATATGCGGCTGGGAGCAGCCATTGGGGCAGGACGCCACGGCCACCCTGAACTGGTGATGATGGCGGATGGGGCGGTTCATCCCGGCTAGAAATTCCGGCCAACCGGAAGCGACGATCACCTCTTCGAGTTCAGAGGTCAGATCCCGGCCAAGAACCGCATGCGGGCAATGGGCCGCGCCACGGCAGACTTTGAGCGTATGAGTAGGGAGCTGGTCTTTCATGGCTTCGCCTATGCCTGAAACGGCACCGGGAATCCTTGACCTAGGTCAAAAATTCCCGACGTCCGAATTTTGTTGTGAATTTTGAGGAAATTGAAGGCTGTTCGTTACACAACCTTGATGGTAAAGGGAATGACATGCAGGCTTCTGGATATTTCGCGGGTTGAGCCCAGCGCCCAGGAAGCCATGCTCGCATTGATACGCTCAGCCAGGCTCTGCGCCAGTTTACCCACGCCAAGCAGCGGATGCCGAGTGAAAACCTGCGGCAGCCCGTAGGTCAGATTGCAGACCAGACACATGCCCGGGCGTTGCAGGAGATGAAAGGCGAAGCGCAGCTCTTCCTGGCTGTGCCCCTCGAATCTGAGCCTGATGTCGTAGGCGCCGTCCTCGGCATCGCCGAACAGTGCTTCAAAAAAGGCGTCGGTGATCGATGGGGGAAATATTTCGTCCAGGCTGGCCGGGGTGAAAATCTGGTCGGCGTTGGTCATGTTTTTCTCCTTTGCGTCCGAATTGTTCGCGGTGTATTTTTCATGCCCGTGCTTGTGGGTCAAGGACAAGGATGGCCCGAAAGCACTGTGGGCCGGTCTTTTAAACATCCCTGGGGAATTTCATGCAAAAACGAATGGAAGATATTGAAATAAAGTATATATATTTGCAAAAAACGGTTGATGATCTTAACGTGGTTGTCATAGAACAACAAAAGGAAATTCGGGAACTCAAAGCCACGCTGATGCTTTTGGGTAAAAAGCTTCAAGACCTCTCTTCCATGGAGCCGTACGATCCCGATGAAAAACCACCCCACTACTGATTGGCCGGAGTTTTAAGTGGACACCTCATTTTCTCATCACGAGCCAGACCCGGGGCATTTGAAAAATGCTTCTGTCGAGGACCGCTCCCTGCGTTCCATCCTGCAACAGGTCGAAGCGCTTCCATCTCTTCCCGCCGTCGCCAATACCATTCTGGGGCTGGTTCTGACCAAGGATTTCGACCACTCCAAACTGGCACGCATCATCGAGACCGACCCCGCCATGACCGTCAAGGTTCTTGAGCACGCAAACAGCGCCACCTATGCCAGCCGTGGGCAGGTGGTCCAGGTGGAGCAAGGGCTCAATCGTCTGGGCAGCAAAGTCACGCAGACGCTCATGCTCTCCATGCTTATCAAGGATTCCCTGATCAAGGGCGACAAGAAATCCGAAGCGATTCAAACCGCGCACTGGAAACACAGCCTGGCCACGGCCGTCTTCGCCTCCCTCGTCGCGGCCAAGGCATCTCCCGCCCTGGTCGGCGAAGCCTTTGGCGCGGGCATCATGCATGATATCGGTGGGATTTTTCTGCAGCTGCATCTTCAGGAACGCTATGTTCAGGTCACGGAGCGGATGGAAGAATTGTACGAGCCCGTCCTTGAGGCTGAGCAACAGGTCTTCAAGACCGATCATACCGCCGTCGGCCGTTGGATTGCCGAGAAATGGAAACTGCCCCAGTCCATGACCGACGCCATCTGGCTGCATCATCACACGGCTGCGGCCCTGGAAGCCTTCAAGGACAACACCCGCCTTGTGGTCATCGTGGCCCTGGCCAACATTCTGGCGCATTCGACCCTCATGGACTCGCCTCGGGTCATGACTCGCGAAAAGCAGCGTCAGCTTGGCCTGCAGGAAATGCTGGGCCTTGGCGACAAAGAGATGCAGGCGATTCTGACCGCCTTTGCCCCGGCCTTTGCCGAGCGGGCCGAACCTTTCGAGCTGGACGGCGATCAGGTCGGCCTTTTTCTTTCATCCCTGCAAAAGGCCAATCAGCAGCTCATGCGCATGAGTCTTGATCTGGAGCTGGCCAATGGCCGACTGGAGGACGCTCACCGCTTCACGAGCATGGGCTCCACAGTGGGACTCAAGATGAGCAAGGCCAGGACCCCGGACGAAGTTTTCGAATCAGCGGCCATGTGCATGCATGATAGTGTCGGAGTTCGTGGCGGATTTGCGTATTGGATCGTTCCTGCCGAGGGTATCATGCAGGGCCTGGTCTGGAACGGCAACGGCCACCGGCGTGTCATCTCCTATCCGCTGGAACGTGACGGCCTGCCGGCCCTGAATGGCGGTACCACTCTGCCTGAAAACCTGAAGGCCATTCTGCTGACGCATCACGAACGCCACGAAGGCGCCTCCCTCATGGATCGGGAGCTCAGGCTCAAGCAATTTTTCGTGGTGCGCGGGTATTGCCTCTTTCCCCTTGTCGGCAGTGATTTCACCGGCGAGATTTGCATCCTGCGCTCGGGCGAACGGCCGTCCAAGATGACCCCTCAGGAATACATGGGGTATTCCCAGGTTTCGTGCGTGGCTTCGGCCTCGCTTGACCGGGTGCGGCTCTTCGACAGCCTGCAGCTGCGAGCCGATGAGCTGTCCCTGGCTCTGTGGAAGAACCAGCAGATCAACCTGCAACTCCTGCAGACCGAGCGGCTGGCGGCGGTGGGGCAGCTGGCGGCAGGCGCGGCCCATGAGATCAACAACCCCCTGGCTATCATTTCGGCGCGCACCCAGCTGCTGGAAAGTCGTGAAAACGACGAGAAGAAGCGCAGGGACCTGCATCAGATCTCCGAACAGATTGAACGCATCTCGTCCATCCTGCAGAGCCTCATGGGCTTTGCCAGACCCAATGCGCCCCAGGTCATCAATCTGGACATCAATTCCCTGTTGCTCAAGATCATCGGCCTGGTGGAATCTATTTTTCAAACCCACCGCATCCCCATCGTTCAGAACCTTACCTCGGACCTGCCGCTCATTCTGGCCGACGCCAACCAATTGGAGCAGGTTTTTCTGAATCTGGTCATAAATGCTCAGCACGCGATGGAAAAAGAAGGCGGGGTTCTGACCATAAGCTCCGGCTTCATGCCCGACGGAAAGCGCATCAGCATCTCCGTCAAGGATACTGGCACGGGCATTTCGCCGGAAAATCTCTCACGCATCTTCGATCCCTTCTTTTCCACCAAGTCCGAAGGAAAGGGCACAGGCCTTGGGCTTTCCACGGCATACGGCATCGTCACCAACCACTATGGCGAGATCAAGGTGATCAGCGCGCCGGGTCAGGGCACGGAAATGATCGTCGTGCTGCCGGTGTCCACGCCGGTGACGCTGCCTGAAAAGCCGGAAGTGCGCCTGGAGACCGAATGCGCCATGCCGACGGCGACCAAGGGGCACAGAATTCTGGTCGTCGATGACGAGCAGCACATTCGTGACATTCTGTCCGAAACCCTGCGCGAGGCCGGTTATGTTGTCGAAACCGCGCCCAACGGAGATGAAGGAGTGCGTAAATTGCGTTCGGGATCCTTCGACTTGGTTCTGCTCGATATCCGCATGCCCATCCATTCCGGGCTCGACGTATTAAAGCTGTTGCGTCGCAACGGCGGCGCTCCACCCGTAATGGTCGTAACGGGCCTTGCTTCTTCCGAGGAGTTGGATGAAGCCTTGCGTCTTGGCGCGGCCAAGTGTATACGCAAGCCCTTTCATTTGAAGACCCTGCTGTCCGACATCTCCGGCATTTTACATTCGGGCTGTCCCACGAACAATTAACCCCCGGCTTTAATGCAGCACTCGCCGTCAACCGCAAAGCCCAGGCCCCGTCACACCCGCATTCTGGCCCTGGCCAGCGGCAAGGGCGGGACAGGGAAAACCACCGTGGCCGTCAACCTGGCCCTGGCGCTCAATCGTGCCGGGCATACGGTCTGCCTGCTCGACGCCGATTTCGGCCTGTCCAACGCGGAAGTGCATCTGGGGCTGCCGTCTCCTCTCCACACGCTTGAAAATGTCCTCTTTGACTCCATGCCTCTGGAAGAATGTCTTGTTCCCGTGCGTCCCGGGCTTGATCTTATCTCCGGCAGCAACGGCGTGGCCCGCATGGCCGAACTTGACGTGACGAGCCGCAAGCGGCTGGTGGCCGAGTTTTCCGCGCTCTCCGGGTACGATTTCCTCATTCTCGACAATTCGCCGGGCATCTCCGCCCAGGTGGTCTCGCTGTGTCTGGCCACGCGCGAGATCATTCTGGTGGTCAATCCCGAGGCCAGCGCATTGGTGGATGCCTACGCGCTGATCAAGGTACTCAAGGAAAACGGGTTGTGGTGGCCGCCGCTGATTCTGGTCAACCGCTCTGAATCAGGAGTGCAGGCCAGACAGGTCTTTACCCGTTTTCAGGAGACAGTGGAGCAGTTTCTGGGCCTCAAACCCCTTTTTCTGGGAGCTGTACCACTGGACGACGCGGCCCGGAAAATGACGGCTTTGGGCAAGCCCTTTGTGACCCTGCGCGACGATCTGCCCGCAAGCCAGGCTATCATGTCCATCGCCAAGATCCTGGCCGAGCGCCTGAACAAGGATTGGGCCAAAAACAAGCCCGCTGATTTTTTTGAAAACGTCGTGGTGCGCATG
>Ga0265295_1008769_pt1 | contig 11107 bp, 9 predicted proteins | sample Munlansysbiofilm_FD_192503 | JGI IMG/M metagenome (GOLD analysis project Ga0265295, IMG submission 192503) | Leachate microbial communities from a municipal landfill in Southern Ontario, Canada - Methane capture system biofilm | ecosystem: Engineered > Solid waste > Landfill > Unclassified ... | reverse complement strand
ACGAGGTCCGGCTGAGCGGTGACAGACCCGCCTATGTCTATTTCCTGTTCGAGCACAAAAGCACCCCCGACCGTTTCGTGGCCCTGCAGGTGCTGCGCTACATGCTCGAAATCTGGGAACTGGCCCGGAAGCAGCGCAAAGCGCGCAGGATCCTGCCGCTAATCATCCCCATCGTCGTATATCACGGCAAAACCAGGCAGCGTGCTGTTCACCTGGGCGAGCTCGTGGATTTGCCGGACGCCGGTTTCAAGGCGTATGTCCCGGACTTTGCCCTGGCTTTCCATGACTTCTCGCCGGGCTCCGAGGAACGCATCAAGGGCTCCATCATATTGCGTCTGCTGCTGACCTGTTTTCGCGCCAAGAACGATCCACGGGCCATCGAGCATCTGCTCGACATCTACCGGGTCCTGAGCGAGCTTGATGACGATGAACCGTCTCTGCGCTGGGTCCAGGTCATCTTCCGCTATCTGATCCAGACCATGGACATCGAGGAAAACGTTATGCATGATGCAGCCGAAATGCTACTTTCATCAACCAAGAAGGGTACAATCATGACGCTTGCCGAACGTCTGCTTCACAGGGGAAAACAGGAGGGTCGCCAGGAAGGTCGATTGCTGCTTCTGCAGCGTCAACTCACCAAGCGTTTCGGACAGGATGTCCTGGATATTCGGGTCCAGGAACGTTTGCGCATGGCCACGCCTGAACAGCTCGACCTCTGGGCCGAGCGCATCCTTGATGCCCGGGCCTTCGAGGATGTTTTCAGTGATTCTCCTGAAGATCCGTCCTGAGAGTGGGGCTCGAACGCAATGTCTCGCGGGCGCCTGTTCGGTTTTTGCATACTGATCATCCCTGAATTGTAAGCACTGCGGCGTGCATGCCTTCCCCGCATCCTTTCATTGTTTCCGTTGTCTCATTCCACCGCGCTGATTATTTCCTGCCATCGTCTGTCCATTAGAAAATTTTCCAGTTTCCGGAAAAATCAGACAAAAGCATCCCTTCGTTCGGCTGTACAACATTCGCTAAAAGCCTCGCAGGTCTTTGTTGGTCGATGGTTTGGGCATGGCGGCTGGCTTGTGGCACGGGGATTGATACGAGCACGGGAAGGATGCCTGGGAAAGGAGGGAATCATGAAACGCTTCAAAGTGAAGGTGCCGCTGGGCATCGCTCTGATCATTGCCTTTTTGTGCTGCGCCATTGGCGTTCAAGCGCACAACGAAACGGTTGAGGAAGATATCATCATTGTGGCCAGAAATTTCGTTTCGGTCGAGTTGTCCGACACCGGCGTTGTCATGGGCAGCAAAAAGGGACTTTTCGAGCCGGCAGAATTCAAGGGGGTCGAAGGTACGACCGTGCTGTTGTTCATGTACAACAGGATTTCCCGAGACAAATGCGTGCATCTGGTGTCGAACCTGTATGAAATGGATCCGACCGAGGTGGCGCCTCGGGTGGATCACGTACTGGGCTTCCTGAAGGACAACAAGCTGCTCCTGACCAGCAAATACCCCAACCCGTCGCGGAATTTCGGGATGAACAAATTCAAGGTCGAAGAAAAGTAATTCCTGCCCAAGTATGCGGGGAAAAGATAGTGATTGGTGAATGGTGAATGGTGAATGGACAAGGCAGGGCCAGACGAGCATATCCATTCACTATTCACTATTCACTATTCACTAATCACCAAATCAAGTCCCACTAATGTTCAAGCTGTGTTTGCTCAAAAGGTCGTAGAGCCGGGCGCGGGAGAGGCCGGATATTGTCAGGGCCCGCTGGAAGTTTCCATGGCTGCTGCTCACGAGGCGTTTCAGGTAGACGGCCTCCACGTCCTGCATGGCCAGTTCGCGGACCGTGCGTAGAGGAAGCAGTTGCGAGTCCGACGCGTTTTCCGGGGGCAGGGGCAGCGTGATGTGCGGTCCTTCGATATGCGCGAAACCATTGCCGGGCTCGTGCTTGGCGGGTGAGCCGACCAGACCTTCGGGCGTCGGCGACGGTTTCGAGCCCAAGTCACCCGAGAGCTTCGCGCACGAGCCGAGGCCTGCGGTCATTTCCGCGTGCCGGCGCTTTTGCGGGTTCATGGATTCAATTTCCGCCGGAGGCGCTATCCGGGCAATCGCGGCGGGCAGGAGCGGACAGTCAAGCGTTCCTCCCTTGGCCTTGCATGCGCCATTCTCGTCGGCCACCAGATACCCGTCGCTCTGTGGTCTGCCCGAACGTTTGAGCAGCACCTTGGCGCGGATATCCACAGGCAGGTGCTGGGGATAGAGCCTGCATTCCCCTGTGCCGTTTTGCACTGTCGCGTGCAGGACGTTGATCAATTCGCGCACGTTGCCGGGCCAGTTGTAGAGGGTCAGGGCGTGATGCAGTTCGTAGGAAAGTTCCTTTTCTTCAAAGCCTAATTCCGCGCAAATCTGGCGTACATGGTAGCTTGCGATGGGCAGGATGTCTTCCTTGCGTTCGCGCAGCGGGGGCAGCTGGATCACGCTGGTGTGCAGGCGGTGGTAGAGATCCTTGCGAAACTCGCCCCGTTTGACCATGCCTTCGAGGTTGCGGTTCGTGGCCGCGACCAGTCTGAAGTTGCTGACGACTTCCTTCTTGGAGCTCAGCGGCCTGAACCGACGTTCCTGTAAAACCCGCAGTAGTGATTTTTGCACCTCGATATCCAGATCGCCTATCTCGTCGAGAAAAATTGTCCCCCCGTCGGCCTGTCGAAAGAGCCCGTCCCGCGCCTCGGCCGCGCCGGTGAAGGAGCCTCGCTCATGACCAAAGAGCAGGCTCTCGGCCAGGGTCTTGGGGATGTTGGTGCAATCCACCACAATGAAATTGTTCTCCGCGCGTTTGCTGTTCTCATGGATGGCGTTGGCGAAAAGTTCCTTGCCCGTCCCGGTTTCGCCCAGGATGAGGATGTTGACGTTACTGTGTGCGGCGGTGGCGATGTGTTCCAGACACTCTTCGAGGCAGGGACTGGTCCCGAGGATGGCCTCGCGCTTGATGTCGCCGTGATTCTTGATCTCCATCCTGGCGCGACGGTGGTGCAGGCAGCGGTTGATGGCCTGGCCCAGCTCCTCGTGAGTGAGCGGCGAGCACACGACATCCCATGCACCTGCGCGGATGGCCTCTTCGAGGGTGACGGGATTGCAGCCGTTGGTGATGATCAGGATGTGCGGCCTGCACTCTGACTTGGCCAGGGCCGCTACAGCCTCACCGGGTTTCTCTGTGATGTCGATATCAAGAATGACTATGTCGAACGCGGCGGCTTTGAGAGTCAGTGTGGCTTGTTCACACGAGGAAAGGGAAAAGCATTCATGTCCGCGACTTTCGACAGCCGGACTGAGCAGGTGGCAAATATCGCTTCGTTCGTGAATGATGAGTACTGATGTCATGACCTTATCGCCTTTGAAAAATCACTGCCATCCATATTGAAACAGTCTGGATTGTATGACACTGACGTAGTACATTTTTTTGTTTTCAGAAAAATGATCTTAAAAATGTATGACGATAATGTAGTACAGCGTATTTTTTGCAATATGTCTCTGAAAGAGGTCGACTACACGAAACAATAATGAATGTGAAGTATGTATTGATGCGGTCATTAGACTGTCAAAATTTTTCTCATAACGCCCCAGGATGATAAAAGTCCGATTCAGTCGGACACGAATGGTGCTTGGCCCGTGGCGCATTGTGCCAGTCCTGTTTCATTGGACAGTGGCAGGAAAGGCGTCAAAGGTCTTGAATCCTCCCGGTATGGGCGGGTGTGCGCGGAATGATCCGGTAATTTTAAAAATGGCACAATTCTTTCATATGATTGCGAAAAATTGCAAGGGAGTTCCCGTGACAAAAAAACGCCCATCTCTCTGGCTGGATACCGACCTCGACCGCTACCTGCGTGAACAGGACGCCCCCGGCGGCAAGGCCGTGCCTACTCCGGGCAGCCCCCTTCAGGCCCCCCCCGACGACAGCATTCAGGACCGGCGCAGGGCCACCCGCCAGCTCCTATCCGGCTTCGCCGTGGTGCACACGCTGGACCCGGACGGCCGCAGGGGACGGTATCGCGTGGCGCAGCTGCGCGACATCTCGACCACAGGCATCGGCTTGCGCCTGAATTCGACCGAGCCCGAGAGCTTTGCGGAAGGGCGTGAGTTCGAGGTGCTCTTTCAGTTTTCGGATCACGGAAAGCCCCTGCACATGGCCTGCACCGCCTGCCGCAAGGTGCTGGACGAGGCCGGGGTGATAATCGGCGCGGTTTTCAGGAATCCATTGGGATCACTGGCCGAAGTCAGCTGCTGACGGCAGTCTGACCGGCCGGGCTCTTTTGGGCCGTATAATTTTTTGCATTCAATGGAGCATTTATGAGTTTGTTCATGCGGTTCGGGATTCTTTTTTTTCTGCTCTGCGTTCCCGCGCATGCCGGTCAGGGCGCGATTTTCCCCCTGGGCAGCGGCGATGTGCTCGAGATTTCCGTCTGGGGGGATGAGAGCCTGGCGCGCAAGGTTCTTGTGCGGCCCGACGGCAACATCTCCTTTCCCCTGGTCGGCGACATGCAGGCTGCCGGGGTCGGCGTCGACGAACTGCGGGCCGGGCTGGAGGCCAGGATCGGCGAGTACATCCATGGCGCGCCGGTGACCGTCATGCTCATCGAATCGCGCAGTCCCAAGGTCTCCGTGGTCGGCAAGGTGCAAAAGCCCGGCGTCTTTCCCATGGACGGCCCCATGTACGTGCTGCAGGCCCTGGCCATGGCCGGCGGCATGACCCCTTACGCCTCCACCGGCTCGGTGCGCGTCATCCGCACGGATGCCCAGGGCGGGCAGCGCTATCTTCCCTTCGACTATGACAATATCGCGGACGGCAAGAGCCTGGAGCAGAACGTGCTGCTCGAACCCGGCGACATAGTCATCGTTCCCTGACAGCTCTCATGACGCCTTTCATCATGCATTGTTTTGCTCCTTTTTCGGCGGCGGTCCTGTTTCTGGGTCTGACCGCTGCAAGCGGCGTGTGCGAAACCTTGGTCACGCCGTCCCTCGGTGTGCGCACGGCTTATGACGACAACACTCTTGGCAAGGGCGACCCCGATGCTGAACTCATGCTTTCTCCGGCCTTCAAGGTCGAAGGGGGCGACGAGGTGACGCGCCTTGGGCTGCAGGGCCGCCTGGATGCCTTTCAGTACGCCGAGCACGACGAATATTCCCGCGAGAACGTTCAGCTCGGGGCGAATGTTTCCCATGCCGCAAACGAACGGCTTGTTCTGCGCCTCGGCGCGCGCTGGGTCCGAGACCACACCGTGGAGAGCGAGTTCGACGAGTCGGGCATCACTACGGAAAAAGTGGTCCGCAACTCCTATACGGCCACCCCGGGTCTGACCCTGCACCTGACCGAGCGCGACGAGCTGTACCTTGACGGCAGCGCCGGGCTCGTCCGTTACGAACGCACGGGCTATACCGACTACCAGACGGGAGGCCTGACCACGACCTGGAGCCACGCCCTGGGCGACGGCCTGTGGCGCGTCATCGTCCAGGCCGGTGCGCAGGCCTACCGCTTTGATCTCGTCAACGGCGAGACCACGCAGCTGGTCCTGTCCGCCCTGGCCGGTTTTGCCTGGAAGGCCTCAGAGACTCTGGAGTTTCAGGTCATGGGCGGAGTCAGTCAGACCGAGTCTGCGGTGGATTTCGACTCGGGGCTGAGCCTGAATGACAGTCAATTGACCTTTTCAGGATCGGTCTCGGCCACCTGGACCGACGAAATCTGGAAGCTCACCCTGAGTGCCGACAGGTCCGAATCACCCTCGACCTACGGCGAGCTCATCACCCGTGACCGCCTGCGCGCCTCTTTTGGCCGCAACCTGTCCGAGCGCCTCTATCTTGGGGTGCAGCTGGCCTGGTACATGTCCAAAACCTCTGGCCTGGTGCAGGACGAGAGCACCCAGACTTACAGCCTTGGCCCGACCCTGCGCTACCGCCTGACGGAGTACTGCACCGTGGATGGCGGCTATCTGTACACCCATGAAGACGATATCGAAGCCAGTGAGATTACCGATCGTAATCGTGTGTATCTGGGAGTGACGATGGATTGGCCTGGAATTTGGTAATAATTATTGGTGAATAGTGAATGGTGAACAGTTAATGGTGAATAGCGATTGCTTAGGATTTTGTGTGGATTGATATTTCTGTTTTGCATTGCGAGTTGCTATTTCATTGCAAGTGATACTCGCATTTCTTGTCCATTCACCATTCACCATTCACCATTCACCAATCACCATTCTCCCAAGGAGAATAAATGTCTCAGTTCAGTGAAGATACGGAACTTGGCTATCTTGTCGGCGTCGTCCGGCGCCGCATCTGGCAGATGGTTTTGCCTGCCGTGGCCCTTTTCGTCGTGGTTGCTGTGGTCGTGGCCCTTTTGCCCGCCAAGTATCAATCCTCGGCCACGATTCTCATCGAGGGGCAGGAGGTGCCGCAGGAGCTGGTGCGCTCCACGGTGACCGGATTCGTGGAGGAGCGGCTTCAGACCATCACCCAGGTCGTTTTGAACCGCTCCAATCTGATGAGCATCATCGACCGCGTTGGTCTGTACCAGGAAGAGCGCAAGACTATGACTTCCGAGGCGCTGGTGGCCATGATGCGCAAGAACATCACCATGGAGCCCATCCAGGCCGAGGTCATGAGCAATACGGGGCGGCCGTCCACGGCGACCATCGCCTTCTCCGTGGGCTTTGAAGGCACGAATCCGGCCAAGGTCCTGCAGACCACCAACACCCTGGTATCCCTCTTTCTGGAGGAGAATCTCAAGAACCGTGAGGAGAAGGCTTCCACGGCCTATTCCTTTCTGGAAAAGCAGCTGGTGGCCCTGCGTGACGAGGTGGCCCAGTCCGAGGAGCTCATCGCCCGGTTCAAGGAGGAGCACCTTGGCTCCCTGCCGGAGCTGACCCAGCTCAATCTGCAGACTCTGGACCGCATCGAGCGTGACGTGCAGGCCCATCAGGAGAACATTCGCGGCATCCTGGAGCGCCGGGCCTTTCTGGAAGGGCAGCTGGCCACGATCACGCCGCAGCGCACCCTGGTCACGGCCGACGGCGGGCGCGTGCTGCCTCCGGTGGAGGAGCTGCGGGCGCTCAAGACCAGATACGTGTCGCTCACGGCTACGCATTCGGACAAGCATCCGGAAGTCATCAAGCTGCGCGAGCAGATCGCGGCCCTGGAGGGCTCGGGAATCAGCGTCGATCTGGCCGAAGAGTTGGCGGCGGAGCGTGCCAAGCTCTCCGACCTTGGCGCCAAATACGGGGAGAATCATCCCGACGTGCTCGCGGCGAAGCGTCGCGTGGCAGCCCTTGAGGCCAGTGGCACGGGCTCCAGCCGGATGGTTGCCAGTTCCGTGGCCGAAAGCGCGGACAATCCGGCCTGGATGGCGCTCAAGAGCCAGTTGCAGGCCACGGCCATGGATCTGCAGAGTCAGCAGGCCATGCTTTCCGACCTGCGCCGTCGCCAGGATGAGCTGACCCGCCGCCTGGAGAATGCGCCGCGGGTGGAGCAGCAGTATCGCAAGCTCGAACGCGATCATCAGAATGCGCAGTTCAAGTTTCAGGAGACCTCGCAGAAGCTCATGGCCGCGCGCGATTCCAAGGAGCTTGAGCAGGAGCGGGCCGGCGAGAAGCTGACCCTTATCGAGCCGCCCATGCTGCCGGAGGTGCCCGCCAAGCCCAAACGCATGCTGCTCATGCTGGTCGGGTTCGTCATGTCCGTGGGCTTCGGAGCCGGCTGCGGAGCCCTGGCCGAGGCCATGGACGGCTCGGTGCGCGGCATGCGCTCCCTGCGCCTTCTGACCAACGCTCCGCTCCTGGGGGCCATCCCCTTCATCGCCACGGGCGCGGAAGTAGCCAGGCGCAAACGCAAGATCGCCCTGGCCATGTCGGGCCTGGCGGGCGCGTTCGCTGTGCTGGTGCTGCTCTTCCACGTGTACGTGCGACCTTTGGACATTATTTTTTATCAGATTTTGGACAGGTTTTAGGAAATAGGAAATAGTGAATGGTGAATGGGTTAAGGCGGGCTTAGGTAGGGCGGATACGGGTTATCCTGCGTTCGTTTGAGCCATGCCTTTATCCCTTTCTTCCCAGTCACCAATCACCATTCACTATTCACCAATAAAGAGAGCAACATGAGCAAGATCATCAAGGCCCTTGAAAAGGCCGAGGAAGCGGAGCGGCTGGCGGCTGGGTATTCGGGTGGGATCATTGTGCCCGATTCGGCCACGGCCAGGACTGTGACGCATGTCGCACAGGTCGCATCTGTCGCACAGGTCGCACCTGCCGCACAGGCCGCGCCTGCCGCACAGGCCGCGCCTGCCGCACAGGCCGCGCCTGCCGCACAGGCCGCGCCTGCCGCACAGGTAGTAGGTGTTGGGCGGCGGGACAGCGTGGAGGTGCGTTACGAGCAGACCAAGATCGAGCAGGCCTGCTTCCACAAGATGGAGGAGCGCAGGCTTCTTGGTGATGGCGCACCGCGCGAGCTGCGGGATGCCTTCAATGTGGTGCGCACGCAGATCCTGCGTCAGACGCGGTCCAGGGGCCTGAATACGATCATGGTCACCAGCGCGGGGCGCGGCGAGGGCAAGACCACCGTGGCCACCAATCTGGCCATCACCATCGCCCGCGACGCGAGCCAGACGGCGCTGCTGGTGGACGCCAACCTGCGCTGGCCCGGGATTTCGTGCGGTTTGGGCATGGACTCACGGCCCGGGCTGTCCGACCATTTTCTGCGTAGTCTGCCCGTGGAGGATCTGTTCGTGAACCCAGGCATCGACAAGCTCGTGGTCCTGCCTGCTGGCGCGTCCCAGGAGGATTCCGTGGACATCATCAGTTCGCCCGGTATGCAGGATCTCGTGGCGGAGCTGAAGAGCCGTTATCCGGACCGCTACGTCATCTTCGACTGTCCGCACCTGCTGGGCATCCCCGATGCCCTGGTCTTCGCGGAATATGTGGACGGCATCGTGCTCGTGGCCGACGAAGGCCGGACCGCACAAGGCGATCTCAAGACCGCGCTGGGCATGCTGGAAGGGCGGAATCTGCTGGGTGTTGTTATGAATAAAACGCTGTAGCGTTTTGATGGTGAATGGTGATTGGTGAATGGTGAATGGTGATTGGTGATTGGTTAAGAGATGTGGTGGTTGTTTGAGTGGGTTGATGATGAATGGGGGTTTGGTGCTTTATGTGTAGTTTTTGTGGTGGAAATCCAAAAAATAGAGTATTCACCATGTATTATCACTTATTTGAGATCACTGCATAAATTCGCAATCCTATTAGAGAAGCGAATTTATTCCTTATTTCAATCTCTTCACCATTCACTATTCACTATTCACCAATCACTAACCACCAATCACCAATCACTATTCACCAAAAAAACAATGAATTAAAAAACAAGAAAAGCATGTACGAAAATTTCTACAATCTGCGCGAGCGGCCTTTCACCATCGTGCCCAACCCGGCCTATCTGTACATGAGCGAAAAGCACAAGCTGGCTTTCGGGCATCTGAAGTATGGTTTGGGGGAGGGTACGGGGTTTGTGGTGCTGACCGGCGGGATCGGTACGGGCAAGACAACGCTTATCCGCTATCTTTTGGGACGCATCGAAAAGGCCGTGGACGTGGCGCTGGTCTTCAACACCAATGTCACGGGCGACGAATTGCTGCGGCTCATCATCCGCGAGTTCGAGGCCGGGGAGCCCGGCGATGACAAGGCCGCGAACCTGGCCATGCTCAACGAGTTTCTCATCGAACGCTTTAGCCAGGGGCGGCATGCCATCGTCATCGTGGATGAGGCCCAGAACCTGTCCCGCGACGCCCTGGAGGAAGTGCGGCTGCTCTCGAATCTGCAGGGCAACAGCCGTCCGCTCCTGCAGGTGGTGCTGGTGGGCCAGCCTGAGCTGCGCCGCAAGCTGGCCGATCCGACCCTGACCCAGTTGGCCCAGCGCATCACCTCCACGTTTCACCTGCCGTCCCTGGAACTCGACGAGGCCAGGGCCTACATCTGCTTCCGCCTGGCCCAAGCCGGGGGAAATCCGCTCCTGTTCACGCCCGAGGCCATGGAGGCCATCCACACCGTGTCGGCCGGGGTGCCGCGTCTGATAAATATCATCTGCGATGCCGCCCTGGTGCACGGTTTTGCCGACGAGCTGGCCATCATTGGCCCCGAGGTGGTGCAGGACGTGGCCCGGGACATGGCGCCCATGCTGCATTCAAACGGCGTTCAGGCCTTGGCGGACACGCAGCCTTCGGCCGGGATGGAGGTCACGCCGGATATGGAGGAGCGCCTGGCCGCCATGGAGCGTCGCCTGACGGTCATGGAGGAGCGCTTCGCGGCCTGGGGTACGGACGTGCAGCTCATGGGCCTGGAGCTTGCGGACCTGCAGAAGCGAGCCGGGAGCAAACCCGTAAAGGCCGGGGAAACGAGCCTGGAGCAATCCGCGCAGCCAGCCCCCGCGCAAACCGAGGCCATCACTCCCCAGGTTCCCCCCGCCCAAACCCCGCCCATCCCTGCGGAAAGGAAACCGGAAAAATCCGGCGGCTTTCTGCAATGGCTGTGGCGACGGGGATAATGCCACTTTCGTTGACTTTAAGACCACAATGTATAGAAAAACAATTTGTGTCTTGATACTTTCACGCAAGTTCGAGTTCCAAAAGATGAGATAAATCACCCGGGATGTGCCGTGAGTAGTAATTTACTTTCACCGGAAGAATTGGTTTTTTTCTCATTTCCTTCCTTGAATGCTTCAGGAAAAACGGAATATTTCCGTTTGCGTCGTGTATCTCCCGATCTGGACAAATTTCTCCTTCTTCTGCCTGTCGATTCCTGCGTCGTGATCTGCACTTCCGGGCAGAGCGTCCGCAATTTCTTTGATGCACTCAAAATGCAGGCACGACGCGCAGGCCATCGGCTTGTGTCTGACGGCGACGAGGAAGACTGGGAATGCCGGGGCCAGGCGCGAAGCCACCTGCGCGACGATGCGATTTTCGATGCAGAGGGAGAAGTCGTTCCATTGGCGCCGGATCTTTTTCCGAATGAGGCGGGTGGCGCGTTCACGGTTTGCGTCGTCCGTGCCGAGCCTCCTTCGCAGCCCGTTACGGATGATCT
>Ga0265295_1008768_pt1 | contig 11110 bp, 2 predicted proteins | sample Munlansysbiofilm_FD_192503 | JGI IMG/M metagenome (GOLD analysis project Ga0265295, IMG submission 192503) | Leachate microbial communities from a municipal landfill in Southern Ontario, Canada - Methane capture system biofilm | ecosystem: Engineered > Solid waste > Landfill > Unclassified ... | reverse complement strand
GGCGCTTATGCTTCGGGGTTCTTCTGAAAAGAGTAAAATTACATCGAACCCTATTCCAAATGGCATTGGTAATTTTCAGATAAAACTATACAAAGGTTATACTGCTAGTGGCGATAGGCAGGTTGAATTATTCATAAATGGAACTTCTCAAGGTACTTCACAAATTTTTGATGATTTTGACGAGCATATTTTTTCGGTTTATGATATAAATATCCTAGGTGATATTGTAGTTGAGATTAGGAATATCAGATCAACACAAGTGATTATTGATGATATTTCTTGGTCATCATATACTCTGAGTCCTACCATCAACATAAATTCGAGCAGTATTTCAGAGTTTTCTTATATTTATGAGCAAGGCCCATCCGATGCGCAGCAGTTTATGGTTAGCGGGTTTGCCCTTGAAGATGATATTACGGTAACGGCACCCTCTAACTTTGAAATATCGCTTGCCTCAGATGGTGTTTTTTCTGACGAAATTGTTCTTGAAAACACAAGCGGTGATGTTGAAGAAACGTTAGTGTTTGTTCGTTTAGGGTCAGGTTTAAGTATTGGTAATTTTAATGGGGATATTAATATAACATCTACAAACGCCGAAAACAAAACCATTTCATTAAGCGGGGTCGTTACTGCGCCAAAGTATGTGGTTACTTTTTCTGTAACCGATGGAACTAATCCAGTTCAGGGTGCAGTAGTTTCAGTTGAAGGTTACGATGATCTAACAGCAACCAACGCAGCAGGCGAAACGGCTATTGAACTGGAGAATGGGAGCTACCCCTTTACAGCGAATGCTATTGGTTATGATGAGTATAACAGCACTTTTAGTGTAAGCAACGATAATTTGAGCGTGGCTGTTGGCTTAACCGCAGTAACCTATGATTTTGTTGAGGATTTTTTAAACTCAAATGCAACAGCATCCTACGCTGACAATAGTTTTATTGGGAATAATGATATAACGTGGAGTTATATTCAATCGCGCAACGAGAATGGTGATGCGAATAACTCTGGTATTGATGGGAAGGCGCTTATGCTTCGGGGTTCTTCTGAAAAGAGTAAAATTACATCGAACCCTATTCCAAATGGCATTGGTAATTTTCAGATAAAACTATACAAAGGTTATACTGCTAGTGGCGATAGGCAGGTTGAACTTTTCATAAATGGGATTTCTCAAGGTTGTTCAGAACCATTTGACGACTATGAAGAGCATCTTTTCACGGTTTATGACATTAATATCCCAGGGAACATTGAAATTGAGATTAGGAATATTAAACCAGTGCAAGTAATTATCGACGATATTTCTTGGTCCTCTTATGTGCCAACTAGTCCTTTCATCAGCATAAACTCTAGCGCAATTTCAGAGCTTTTCTATATATATGAACAAGGGCCCTCCGATGTTCAGCAACTTAAGGTTAGCGGATTTGCCCTTGAAGATGATATTACCATAACAGCGCCCTCTAACTTTGAAATATCGCTTGTCTCAGATGGTGTTTTTTCTAGCGAAGTTGTTCTTGAAAACATCAGCGGAGAGGTTGAGGAAACGTTAATCTATATAAGGCTTAAGGAGGGTATTGCCATTAATGAGTATACCGAAATACTTGAGTTTACCTCTACCAATGCAGCAACAAAGCAAGTCGAACTGAAGGGTAAAGTGGTAACTCCACCCAAAACGTTTACCGAAACTGGCTATCAAGAAACGTTTAGCGGGTTTACTGCTGCGGGCTTTACTCCCAATCCCTCTGCAGGGCAGTTACACTCTGGTAACTGGCGGGTTATGGGTATGTCCGATGGGGATGGTGAGTTTTTTGGTACCCATACAAGTGGTGATTTTACCCGCGGAGAATCAGTTGGTGGAGTCACCACAGGAGGTGTTTATGCTTTTAATGCTCAGTCGAATACCGTTTTGGGCTTTCAGCCCGCTGGTCCAGACTTTACCCCCGGTAACCTTACCCTACGCCTTGAAAATACTTCGGGTGGCATACTTAATAGCATCGACATTAGTTACGATATTTATGTTTACAACGATAAGGAATATTCCAGCTCGCTTAACCTTTCCTATTCTTTTGATGACGAAACGTACACTGCCATTCCCGAAGCTGATTATGCAACTCCCCAAGCTGCCGATGCTATACCAGAATGGGTTAAGGTTGAGCGCATAGCGTCGATTAATGGTGTTAACTTTAACCAAAACGATATTTTATATTTAAAGTGGACTAGCGATGATGTGAGCGGAACCGGTTCGCGCGATGAGTTTGGTATTACAAATATTAGCTGTACTAAAAGTAGCGATGTTTACACCGTAACCTTTGGTATTGAGGGGGGAGATGGAAATATTTCTGCTGAGGTCGACTCAAATCCAATTACCACGGGCACTGCCATAGCAAAAGGGAAAAATATTAGTTTTACCGCCACTGCTAGCGAGGGATATAAAGTGAAACGTTGGATTATTAATGGTCTGGATTATACTGAAGAGGGTAACCCATATACCGGTACGCAGCTGCTAATTGAGAGTATAGCAGAAAACATAAGTGTTTCGGTTGAGTTTGAGCCTATAACGTACCTAGCTAAGTTTTATGTTGATATGTTAATGGCACCAGAATTTAGCAACGTTTACATTAAAGGCAACGATAATTTTGGTGGTTTATATGAAGGCTTACAAAGCCTTACCCTCGAATCGCAATGGTACGTTGTTACGCTAAGTCTGCCTCAGGGTTCATACTCTTATAAGTTTTATGCTGATAATGTTGAAGGAGCTGAATTTGATGATGATAACCGTTCTGTCACGGTTAGCAACGAGAATATTGAAGTTTATTGCCTCTGGGGCGGTAAGAACGCTGCCGCATCTTTTTCTCCCAACGCGAGAGATTACGACCTAACAAATCCTGCTGATGTGTCAACATCCATAACCTGGTATGCGGCTAGCAGTATCCAAACTGTTGTAAACGGGCTAACGAGCCTGATTGTTGATGAAGATTATTCTCTTTCAGAAAATACGTTTACCGTAAGTCAGAGTTACCTAAACTCTTTAACAATCAGCGAGTTCGACGTTGTGGAGTTAACGGTAAACTTTAACGAGGGCAATTCACAGGTATTTACCATAAATGTTACGCAAACGCCAATTGTTAACGCAACCCTAAATCCTAATAGGGTTAACGTCAATTTGTCTGCACTAGCCGATGTGAGCACTACTATAACCTGGGGCGATGCCACCAAGGTAGATAAGATAAAAAATGGCGAAACAGTCTTAGCTGCAGAACATTATAGTGCAGTAGGTGAGGTGCTTACAATTAACACTTTATACCTCAACAGCCTTAATATCAACGAGGGCGATGAGGTTTCGCTTTCAGTGTCATTCGATGCTGGAAATGAACAACCTCTCACGCTATATGTCCTCACTAGCGCCTCGTTAAGCCCCTCATCGGTTCTGTTTGATGCTCACAATCCTGCCAATTTAGTTTTAGAAATAAGTTGGAACGATGCCGAAAGTATTCAGCACATTATGCAGGGCATAAATGAGCTTACTTATGGTGCTGATTATGTTGTTGAGGCGAATACTATAACAATTTTATCATCGTATTTCGAGAGTCAGAACCTCTCAGAGGGTGATGAAATTGAACTTGCTGTAAGTTTTAATATTGGTGCATCGGCGCTCGTAACTGTAAGCGTTATTAAGAGTGCGGGCATTAATCCAATAGCAGCAACTTTCGATATTTGGGAGCCTGCCCCAGTGCAAACGGTTATAACTTGGAACGATGCAACTGCTGTTCAATCATTGTTTTATAACGAATTGGAGTTAGTAGTTGGTGCAGATTTTAGTGTTATCAATATTGATGAAACAGCAGCCAGATTGACAATTCTGAATGATTTTTTATTGAATGCCCCATTGGGCGAATTACCTCTTACTGTAAATTTCGATAGGGGCAGCCCATCTACTTTGTCTATAACTGTTACAAATAGTACGCCCACAGAAAATACCATAGGAATTAGTTTGATTGGGGGCAGTGCTACGGTTGAAACAAGCCCTGCAGAAATGGCCACTCCAAATACAACGGTTACTGTTACCATTGCCAATATTGAGGCCAATAAGGAGTTCTCATCTATTACCGTTGAGGGCACAAGTGAAGGACCTATTGCTGTTAGCCAAGTGACTTATGGCGAAGAGTACACATTTCAAATGCCCGACTATGCTGTTACCGTAACGGTTACGTTAAAAGTTAAAACTTTTCCAATTTTTAACGAAACGGTTGGTGTGGTTACAAGCACAACCTCAATTAAAAATCATCAGTTGGCTAGTGGTTTTGATAATGATAATTTAACAATGACGGCTGGCGATTTACCTGCCGCCGATATTCGAGCAACGTATTCTTCGATTGGTTATGCTGCTGCATCGGCTGGCGCGAATGTATTCTTTACGGGTGCAGAGGGTACTTATGGCTTTGCCATTGAGGGTATTAGCCTAAGCAATTACCACAGTGTGGTTTTGCGTTTTGCCTTCCGAAAAGAATCTACTTTGAATCTTCCCAACCTATCTGTTGAGTACTGGAACGGATTGGAATACATTAATTTACCCTTTAACTTCGAACAGGCTAACAATGCCGCTACGGGTTGGTATTTGAGCCCCGAGATTAGTCTCCCCGAGGCAGCACAAATAGATAATCTAAAGTTACGATGGGTAAAATCGGGTAACGTATCTGTTCGAATTGATGACATTACACTTTCGGGAATTGAGAAACCCGATGTACTAGCACCAGTTGCAACCTTTATGCCAAGCAACCTTGAAACAGGGGTTAAGGTATCGGTTACGCCCACCATCTCATTTAACGAACCAATCTTTTTACCTTCAGGAGTGGCTGTTGATAATTCCAATGTTGAAACCATAATTAGCCTAACCAACGGGGGTAATAGTGTTAATCTTTCGACTACAATTGCGAATCAAACCATTACGGTAAAGCCAACCCAAAATTTAGCATATAACACTCGGTACGAGCTATTGGTTGGTTCAGTGCAGGATCAAGCTGGTAATGTTCTTCAAAGTGCTGGTATTTCGTTTACAACAGAGGAAGAAAAGTACGAAGTGATTTTCAGCGTTACTACGATAGATGGTAATGCCAACGGAATTTTGCAGGCAACAATTAATGGTTCGGAAATATCCTCTGGTCATTTAGCCCAAGCGGGTGCTGATGCGGTTTTCACCGCAATTTCCAACAAAGGTTATAGGGTTAAGCAGTGGGTTGTTAATGGTGATATTATTGCTGGTTTTACGGAGAGTGAATATACAATTTCAGGTATATCACAAAATATTACGCTTTTGGTTGAGTTTGAAGTTGAGCCCAACCTCATTACTTCTTATTCTGTAAAATTTAACGTTATTCAGTCCGATGGTGAATCTCACGGAACAATATCCGCAAGGGCCAATGAAAATTCAATTAACTCTGGCGATAATGTTGAGGAGGGGCGTGAAGTTGTGTTTACTGCAACACCAGAAAGCGGTTACAGGCTAAAAGCTTGGTATTTAAACAGCGAATTAATGGTAGGGTTCAATAATTTAGATTACACTATTGCTAACTTAATAGATGATGTTGATGTTTCGGTAAAGTTTGAGCCAACCGATGTGGCTGTTTCCTACCCTGTGCAGTTTAGCGTTATTGAGGTAAACGGCGAGGCCAATGGAGCGCTAACCGCAACAGCCAATGGTAGCGTAATTATCAGCGGAGATTGGGTACCCCAAGGGTCTAATCTTGTTTTTACAGCTGCCCCAGCTCAGGGATACGAGCTTGATACGTGGGTGTTTAATGGAACCGAAGAGCCTGTTTTGTCCTTGTTAACCGTGAATTACGACGACCTAAATATGCCCTTAGACGTTAAAGTTAGGTTTAACGAGAAGAAGGAAACGTTCTATACTGTTAAATTTGGTGTTAGCTTGGTCGGTGGCAATGCCAACGGAAGCCTTACGGCCGAGGCCAATGGCACTGCCATTGAATCGGGTAGTGAGCTAGCAATGGGTACGCAGATTGTGTTTACGGCTAATCCAGGAAACGGTTTTAGAGTTAAGGAGTGGTCGGTAAATGATCAGATTGTGTCAAGTGATATTAGCACCGAGTTTACAGTCGAAAATCTTGATAGGAACATAGCGGTAGCTGTTGAATTCGAGGCAATTCCTCCTCGAACATACAGCGTTAAGTTTAGCGTTGTTGGTGAAAATGGGCAGTTAGTTGCAGCCGCTAATGGTAGCGCGATTGCCTCTGATGATAATGTCGACGAGGGAAGCGAGCTAGTGTTTACTGCCAATCCAAGTCAGGGATTCAGGATTAAGGAGTGGACCCAAAATGGTGGCATTATTAAGGATTACAATGAAAACTCTTACTCAATACCTGAACTTTCTGATGACGTTGTGATTACGGTTGAGTTTGAACAGCTAACTAGCAGTTCAGTGTCATTGCTTAGTCAGGTTAAAACTTACCCCAACCCGTTTACCAATACTATTCACATTCAAAATGCAGAATATATTACAAGGGTAATGATTACCAATTTAATTGGCAAACAGATTATCGATATAAGGCTTAATGGGGAGAATACGATTAATACTTCTAGTTTAATTGAAGGTGTTTATCTTGTAATTTTGGAGAATGAAAACGGGCAGCGAGTAGTTCGAAAGATGATAAAGCGCTAGTGTTTAAGCGCTAATACATTAAAGCCTCATCTCATTAGTTTAGCATAATGAGATGAGGCTTTTTTACTATTTACCCATAAAAATAATATGTTATTCATAAAAAACTGGTATTAAATTTTGTAAAGTTTCTAAGGGTTTCGTAATTTCGATTTACACCTTAAAACTTATGCCCAATAACCAAGCCCCCTTTTTTAAGTTTCTGCTACCTTTCGTGCTTGGTATAGCGGCAAATATATACCTAGACTTAACTCCTTCATTTTTTCTTTTGCTTATTGTTTTCGCTGCTTTTGTTGCTTGTCTAGTGCTTTGGCAGTATGCTAAAATTCATTGGAACTACAGGTGGATTTTTGGCCTCACAACCTTCCTCTTTTTTCTTGTATCGGGTGCTTTCCTCACAAAACAGGAGCAGTCGGTTAGCTGTATCGAAAACGATGCAGAGCTAAGTGCCATAGTCAGGCTTATTGATATACCCGAAGTTAGGGTAACTAGCACAAGGGTTACAGCTGAGGTATCAATGGTACAGCGAAACGATGAGTGGAAACAGGTAAATGAAAAGGTACTACTGTACTTCTCTTCTGCCGATTCACTTTCAAAAAACCTTGTTTATGGCGATATAGTTGCGGTAAAGGCTCAGTTTAGGTCTCCTCCAGGAGAGCAGAATCCCTTTCAGTTTAGCTACAAAGCGTATCTCGAGAAGAAAAATATTTACAGAACTGCTTTTGTGTCAAGTGGCAGCTGGTTTAGGGTAGATAGTAAACCAAAAAAAGCATACGCGCTCTCGCTTAAGCTCAGAAATTCATTGATTTCCCTTTACACTAAGGCAGGCATTGAGGATCAAAACCTTGCGGTTCTAACGGCTCTTACTATGGGCTATAAAAGTTTGCTCGACCAAGAAACTCGAAAGGCCTTCTCATCTTCGGGCGCAATGCATATTTTGGCTGTTTCGGGCTTGCACGTAGGCATTTTATTTGCAACCCTATCAGCCTTTCTCTTCTTTTTAAATAAATTTAGAAAAGGAAGGGTTTTAAAAGCACTAATACTCATTGCGTTTCTTTGGCTCTATGCCTATTTCACTGGCTTATCGCCTTCGGTTGTAAGGGCAGCACTAATGTTTAGCCTGGTAACCATTGGTACAGCATTTAGTCGTAAAACGAATATCTACAACACGTTAAGTGCATCGGCTTTTGTAATTCTGGTGTTAAACCCAATGCTTATTACCGAGGTCGGATTTCAGCTGTCGTATAGCGCGGTGCTGGCCATAGTCTTTTTTCATCCTCATATTTACAAGGTTTTCTATGTGAAGAATCGTTTTCTTAATAGCGTTTGGGAGTTATTATCCGTTTCACTTGCGGCACAGCTGGGTACTTTTGCGCTAGGTTTATTCTATTTTAACCAGTTCTCAAACTTGTTTCTGTTCACAAATTTATATGCCATACCTTTGGCAGCGATTATAATTTACCTCTCGGTGGCGCTTGTTTTGAGTTCGTTTATTCCGTTTTTAAGCTCTTTGGTGGGGTGGGTGCTCAAACAAGCACTTTCGGGTTTAACCTATCTGGTTCATTTTACCGAAAATATTCCGTACTCCACCAGCGAGGGAATCTTCATTTCAACAACTCAGGTTATTGTCCTAACCATAGCCATCCTATCGCTTGCGCTCTTGTTGCAGCATCGTAAAAAACTGTATTTATTCGTTACGTTAGCTTGTTTCCTAATTATTTTTACCGAGCGATCAGCACGGTATGTTTTGCGCGGTAAAACCAGCGAGACAGTGTTTTTTGCCGACAGTCATCAGTCAATATTAGGCTTTAGGAAAGGGTCAGAACTTGCCCTTTTTTCTACCGATACGTTAAATTGTAGCGCAAGAGATTACGATTTTGCACTAGGTGGGTATTTAAATAGGGTGGGGGTTAAAAATGATATAGCCATCCAATCGGTTAGTAAGTTGCATCCCACAAGCAAGACTAAAATTTACGAGCTTTCTCAAAATCGGCTAGGTCAATGGCTCCATTTTAATGGTAGGCTTATAGCCATCCCAAATCCTGAGGCGGTAAGTTTTTACTCGGCACAAAAGCCTATGCGTGTAGATATGGTTTTGGTAAGTAAGGGTTCAGCCACATATTTTTCAAAAATAGCGAGTATTTTTAACCCCAGTATATTCGTTATCGATCAAACTGTTGCCCAATGGCAGGTTGAACGTATAAAGAAGCTGGCTTTAGAAATGAATCTTACCTGTTACTTTATTGCCGAGAGTGGCGCTTTGGTGCTGTAACCCTTGGCGTTCCCTTTTGGTTTGAAATCTCTTTAACAATTAAAATCAGGTAAATTATTTGTAATGGTATTCTGTCAGGTTGGGTTGTGATTTTCTCATTAGCATATTATCTTTTCAAACACGGGTAAATATGATGAAATCTGACTATTTAGCACAAGCCATACATCTTAAGTGTTGTAGAACACCGCAATTTTAATTGATTTTTTCACTAATTCTTGTTCCTTTGCTATGTTAATCACTTAGTATTCGCTAAAACGCAAGATATTGTAGTATAGTTGTTTGTGTAGTGCTTGATAGTTTTTTTTAATTCTGATTGTAAACTTGTAAACTATATACAAATGAATGCCATTCTAAGTCACCGTTCAATTCGTAAGTTTAAAGATACACCTATTGACGAGTCGTTGCTTAACGATATTCTTCACGCAGGTAGCCGTGCTTCCACAACGGGCAATATGCAGGTTTATAGTATAATTGTAACCAAAGACCAGAGTATTAAGGAGCAGTTACTGCCCTGCCATTTTGGCCAAGGTATGGTTACTCAGGCACCCGTTGTGCTAACTTTTTGTGCAGATTTTAATCGGTTTAACAAATGGTGCCTACAGCGGAATGCAGTTCCTGGTTACGACAATTTTCTTTCTTTTATAACTGCTGCTACAGATGCGCTTTTGGCTGCGCAAAACGTTTGTATTGCTGCCGAAGATAAAGGGTTGGGTATTTGCTATTTAGGAACAACAACCTACACAGCCGATAAAATTATCGAAATTCTAAAGTTGCCTAAAGGCGTTGTGCCCATCACAACAGTTGTTGTTGGTTACCCCGATGAAAAGCCCGAGCTAACCGATCGCCTCCCTCTGGCTGCCATCTTACATCGTGAGATATACCAAGAATATTCCGAGGGCGATATTGACCAAATATATGCCGCCAGAGAGGTATTGCCACAAACTAAAATACTGCTGGAGGAGAACAAAAAGGAAACCCTAGCCCAAATTTTTACCGATAACAGGTACTCTAAAAAAGATAATGTCGCATTCTCTAAAGTTCTTTTAGATGTGCTTCATAAACAAGGGTTTATGAATAATGATATGTAGTAGTTCCCCTTCTGATTCCTTTTCCTGAAAACGTCTAGGCTGGTTAAGATACCAAAAGCATCACTTTTAATAGGGTGATGCTTTTTTTGTTGTGTGATGGAATAGCTTGGCAACTAGCTTTTGCAAAACAGTTTCGTTACTAAGGGGGCTTGGGTGTTGGCGAATACAACTTAATATGTATTTACATAAAAACACTCACAATGAATACCTTATTAAAAAGCTGTATATGCGATTCTTAAACAATTTTGACTACTATAAATTTGGAATCCAAATTTTGTTACTATATTTAAAGTTCGAAGAGGGGGAAGCATAAAATAAAAAAACAAAAATAATATTTTCGAAAGATGAGTCAGGTTTTTTTTAATGCCCGTATGATTACTCAAAAGTTTGGTATTCTGTTTGCTGTGATTACAATGCTGAGTCAGTGCACCCCACCTGAAACTTGTCCAGAGGAAGTGACAAAATATCAGAAAGAACTTTCCTCAAAACTTTATAAAATCCGAAACGAGGATTCACTTCAAGTCGTCTTACAGCAGTATATTGCTGAGAATGACGACTTTGGTAAGATGATTTGCTATAAACGGTTAGGTTCTCGTCAGCGTGAAAGTTCCCGTTTTTCCGATGCCATCAGCAGCCATCAGCAAGGGCTCGAAATTGCACTAAAGTTGAAGGATACCATCGAGATAGTGCAAGCTATGAATAACCTCGGCACTAATTTCCGTCGCATAGGGGCACAAAGCGAAGCATCACAATATCACTATCAGGCATTGCATTATGCCGAATCTTGGTCGGGTTTAAATTCACCAGTGGGCACTAAAAACCGCGTTGTGTCTTTAAGCGGAATCGGAAATGTTAGCCTTACGCTAGGTTACTACAACGAAGCCGAAAAACATTTTCGCGAGGCTCTTAAAGACGAGATTGTGCTTAATAGCCCTATAGGTCAAGCAATTAACTATGCCAATCTGGGAGCTGTTTTCGAAATATACCAACAGTATGACTCGGCATATATTTACTATCAAAAATCGCTGGAACAAAATAAGATTGCCAAATCAGAAATGGGAATTGGATTATGCCTTATTCACCTTG
>Ga0265295_1008767_pt1 | contig 11111 bp, 6 predicted proteins | sample Munlansysbiofilm_FD_192503 | JGI IMG/M metagenome (GOLD analysis project Ga0265295, IMG submission 192503) | Leachate microbial communities from a municipal landfill in Southern Ontario, Canada - Methane capture system biofilm | ecosystem: Engineered > Solid waste > Landfill > Unclassified ... | reverse complement strand
TTTCCATAAATTGATCTCCTTTCTTTGGTTGGAAATTTGATCAATTTATGGGGCATATCAAAATAATTTGGTATGCCTTTTTTTATGATGAGATTTTTTTATCCCCCTTCTTTGAGGTAGAGCCAGAATAATCATCTTTTCCTACCATGAAAAACTGATTGAATCATGTTATACTTTTTCGCGGCGGCAGATCTGCGGATTAGCTAATATTGTCAGCAGGTTATTATCAGTTTTACTTCTGCCATTTTTATTGTGCTCATAAACATAGAAGTGTAACTCCCACGTAAATAGTTTTGGGAAGGTACCGATTTATGGAAATAATTGCAAAATTCAAGGATTTTAGCATTCGCAAGAAAATGTCCTTGATTCTTCTTAGCACTTTACTGCTTTTTGCACTGTTGGTGCTCGGAGTGATGCTGCCATTTTTTAAATGGAACCTGACTAAGCATTTAGCGGTCCAGCAAGAGGCTCTGCTAACGGTACTACAAAGCGAAATTGATAATAAAATTTCCCTGGCGACGACTCAGTTGGAGGCTGTCGCGCGCATTATGCCATTAGCTCTTCTTGACAACCCAGAGATGGCGCAACTTTTTTTAGAAGATCGTGTGGGTATCGGTTCTATATTCGATAACGGCTTAACTCTAATGTCTGCTACAGGAGAACTCATAGCAGAGACTCCGAGACAACCCCAGCGCACAGAGTCACATTTCGCCTCTTTACCCTTCTTTCGCCAAGTTATTGGTACCAAAACCACTACAATTTCACGCCCCTTTCTCTCGACCAAATTAGGCCATCACCCAGTAGTACAGTTTTGCGTACCTCTATTTGATACACAGGGCAAGCTGGTAGCAGTTTTTTCTGCTGGATTACGTTTAGATGGTGAGCAGGTTGTCGGTGGCATTGCCCAACACAGAATTGGCGAGAATGGCTACATATATCTGTTTAACAAAGATCGCACCATTATGGTTCATCCCGATAAGAGCAGAATCCTCCAACAGGATGTCCCTGTTGGCAGCAATAAATTGTTCGATAGAGCCCTGAGCGGTTGGGAAGGAACTGGCCTGACTGTTAATTCGCGCGGACGCGAAACCATATCCAGCTTCAAACACTTGAATAAGGTGCCGTGGATTTTAGGCTTAAATAATCCGGCGGATGACGCTTTTGCACCAGCACTGCGAGCAACAATAGCTCTGATTGCAATTCTAACTACTCTATCTGCCAGCTGCTTGACCGTTTTATGGTTAGCGTTACGCAGCGTTACTGAGCCTTTAGCCAAATTTACCGACCATCTGCGTAAATTCGATAGTCTATCCCACACCCAGCAGCGTTTTGAAGTGGCGAGAACCGCCTCTACAGAAGTACAGCTTTTAGCCAGTTGCTTTAATAGTATGTTGGCCCTGCAAGACAAACAGCGCGAGAGCATACTATCTAAAACCCAGGAGCTTGAAGCGCGCGCACTCGCCCTAACTAAAGAGGTGGATATCCGCCAACAGGCCGAAAACGACTTGCGCAAGGTTTTCGGCAAATACGTTGATAATGTAAATTTACTGCGCAATATCAGCGATAACGTGCCCGATCTAATCTGGGCCAAGGATCTCGATAACCGCTATCTGTTTACCAACAAAGCTAATAACGACAATCTGCTATTTACCCTCACTCCGGATGAAGCTATTGGCAAACACCATGAGTTTTTCTCCTCGCGCTTTATTGCCGCCAACCCAGAGTTACCCTATCCCTATCAATTTGGTGATATGTGTAACCAGTCAGATCAAAAAGTCCTCAGTACCCAGAAGCCTATGCAATTTCAAGAGAGTGGCTATATCGCTGGCAAGTTAATCTGCTTGGATGTTTACAAAGCACCGCTCTATGACATAGACGGAGTACTAATTGGCACAGTAGGTAGCGCACGTATTGTGACACGAGAAAAACAACTGGAGCAAGAGACAGCACGCTTATCACGCCTGTACAAAGTGCTCTCGGCAATAAATCAGCAAATAGTCCATAAACCCCAACCAGCAGAGCTATTCCAGTTTGTTTGCGACACTCTGTTGACCAGCGGCACTTGCGTTATGGCGTGGATTGGTACCCCCAAAAGCTCTGGCGGCTACAGCCCAGTCGTAGCGGCAGGTTTCCCTTTAGAAATAGTTAGCCAACGCGCCGAATGTATATGTGAAACTGAGAATAGCACCAATGTAATAAGCGGTATTGATGCAAGAAACTATCGCTCGATTTTATGTGCCAGCGATCAACGGTTGTATCAGCACCTTAGCTTCAACTCAGTTGGGCGCTACTTTATCCATACTGAAAATGCCGAGCCCGCGCTATTGATGCTCTACACCACAGATGAAATACTCTTAACTCACGGTGACGAGAGACAGCTGATTAATGAATTAGTCAGCGACTTGGCCTTTGCATTAGATCTTGCCCATCAAGAACAGCACCAAGATAATATCTTAAAGCAGTTAGAGCTAGCGGATACCGCGTTTTCTAACAGTACCGAAGCCATAGTAGTTACCGATACCGAAAAACGTATTCTTTCCGTCAACAATGCTTTTTGCACTATTACCGGCTATAGCGCAGAGGAGGTAATAGGCCAGACACCGCGCATGCTGAAATCCAAACGCCATGAACTAGATTTCTACAACAATATGTGGCAATCAATATGCGAGACCGATAAGTGGCGCGGAGAGATCTGGACCAGGCGCAAAAATGGCGAGGTATATCCAGGGCATCTCTCTGTTAGTCGAGTATTAGATAAGCGTGGAGAAGTAAGCCACTTTATTGGAGTTTTTAGCGACCAAAGTGCCAAGAAAAAATCTGAGCAACAACTGGAATATCTGCAATGGCACGATTCGCTGACCAAGTTACCCAATCGGCATATGTTTTATGCACAGGTAGAGCAGGCACTGGCTCTAGCAAAACGCAAACAACTTGGCCTCGCACTGCTGTGTCTGGATCTGGATAACTTTAAAGATGTAAACGATAGCTTCGGTGTCGTAATTGGTGACGAGATATTGGTACAGATGGCTCAGCGTCTACGCAGCCGCATACGCAGCAGCGATTGTGTAGCGCGTTTGGGCGGGGATGAGTTTATTGTCCTGTTTGCTGGCATTGAGAATCAAGATGTAATTGTCCTGATGGCTGAGCAGCTACTCAAATTGATGGAGCAGCCATTTAAACTGGAAAATGGGCAAAAAGTGCAACTGAGCACCAGTATTGGTATCGCCACCTTCCCCGAACACGGGGATAACGCGATGGAGTTGTTGCAAAAAGTGGATTCAGCTCTCTACCTCAGCAAACAGCGTGGGCGTGATCAATTTGCCTATTACAGTGAAGAGATGACAGCCAATGCCGTAGCCAGAATCGAGTTGAGCAACTGCCTCAGACAGGCGCTAGCGCATGATGAGCTCCAGGTCTATTATCAACCCCAAGTGGATTTGCACAGTGGCGCAATCGTTGGTGCCGAAGCATTGATGCGCTGGAACTGTCGAAAACTGGGGATGGTTCCCCCCGACCGTTTTATCCCTCTGGCCGAAGATTTGGGCTGCATTATCACCATGGGCGAGTGGATTTTGCGCAGCGTATGTATGCAGGGTAAAGCTTGGCTGGATGCGGGGCGCACACCAATAACTTTAGCGGTAAATTTATCGGTAGTGCAATTTTATCAGACCGATATTGTCAAAACCGTAGCTCAGGTGCTTGCTGAAACCGGTTATCCGGCACAGTACCTCGAACTAGAGGTCACGGAATCGCTGCTAATGCATAAAGAGCAAGATACCATCACCCGCTTACAGCAACTACACCAGTTAGGCATCAGTTTAGCTATGGACGACTTTGGCACCGGCTACTCTTCCCTCGCCTATCTAAAATATTTCCCGCTCCAGGTGTTAAAAATTGATAAATCATTTGTCGATGATCTACCGCATAGCGATGCGGACGGCAAAATGGTCAACGCTATTATCCAGCTTGGCCAAGGCCTCGGATTGAAACTGCTGGCCGAAGGGGTAGAAACTATGGAGCAACTAGAATATCTTAAAAACCATGGCTGCAACAGCTACCAAGGCTTCTACTGCAGCAAACCACTACCGGCAGCAGAATTTGATGCATTAATGCAAGAAACATAACATTACACTGCGATTGTGCTAATATGCCGCGCTCGCCTGACCGACCAATGCGGTTTAACGACACAACAAGCGACTATCCATCATATTTTTACAACATAACCTAAGGACGTTCCCGATGATTGACGAAAACTTGGATCACGATGAAGAGTTGAATAACGAAGATTTTGCGGCAATGCTTGAAGCCAGCATGGGCGACACCAAGCGCCTAGAGATTGGCCAACAAACCCAGGCAACAGTGTTACAAATCGGCAAAGACTGGGCGTTTTTAGATATCGGCCAAAAGGGTGAGGGCGTGATAGAGGTGCGCGAATTACAGGATGAAGCGGGCGAGCTGACTGTTGCTATTGGCGACAAAATATCTGCCTATTTCATGTCGCGCGCCGGTGGCGAAATGCGCTTTACCCGCAGTCTAGGTGGCGGCATTCATGGTTCAGCCCAGCTTGAAGAGGCGTGGCGCAGCGGTATTCCTGTTGATGGCCGAGTAGAAAAAGAGATCAAAGGTGGCTACGAAATCATGCTCCCAGGCAATGTGCGCGCCTTCTGTCCCTACTCGCAAATTGCTCTACGCCGGCTCAATAGCCCTGAAGATGTTATTGGCCAGTCATTTCCGGTAAAAATTAGTCAATATACTGAACAGGGGCGCAATGTTGTCGTCTCGCGGCGCGAACTGCTGGAACAGGAGCAACAAGCTAAAAAGGAAGAGCTGAAAAAAACCCTTAAAGAGGGCGATCGCGTCAGCGGTGAAGTCACCTCTATCCGTGATTTTGGCGCTTTTGTAGATATTGGCGGCATTGAGGGGTTGTTACCCATCTCCGAGGTCTCCTATAGCCGTGTAGAAGATCTATCTGCGCTGTTAAGCGTTGGCCAAAAGTTAGAACTGATCGTTAAGCGTATTGATTGGGCGGAGAACAAATTCTCCTTCAGTTTGCGGGATACCCTGGCTGATCCATGGAGCACTGCGGTACAGGATTTCCCTGTTGGCCAGCAACTCAGCGGCAGAGTCTCTCGGTTAGCCCAATTCGGCGCGTTTGTAACCCTGGCCGAGGGCATTGACGGGCTGATTCATATCTCCCGCTTAGGTGAAGGTAAACGCATAAATCATCCGCGTGAAGTAGTTTCTGTCGGGCAGGAGATCGCGGTTACTGTGGAAAAAGTTGACAGCGAACAGCGACGCATATCCCTAGTTCCAGCTGGGGCAGAAGATATTGTGACCGAAAAATCCTGGTCGGATAAAATGACCTCGACAGGTCTCGGCTCTTTTGGTGCCCTGCTACAGGCCAGTCAAAAAAACAAAAAGAAAAAATAGCCTATATAAACGCTTCTCTTGCTCAACATTACTAAACCTGGGGCTACAGCTAAAACTGTAGCCCCTGTTGGTTGGCTTGAGTCAAATAGCGTTAGCAGCGCTTACCTTTTACACAAGCTCACAACCAGTTTTTGCGCCGAAAAAAACGCAGCATAAACAGCGCGACAACAACCATCACGCCCCACATTATAAAGTAACTATAGTGATAGTGGAGCTCGGGCAGGTTCTCAAAATTTGTACCGTAGATACCGGCAATAAAGGTGAGGGGAATAAAAATAGCGGAAAATATAGTTAACACTTTCATGATTTCGTTTAAGCGATTACTGATGCGCGAATCATAAATATTTAAGTGGTCAGAGAGCATTTCTCGATAGCTGTCGATGGCATCAACTGCTTGGTTAGCTAGATCGAGCAGATCTTTGAAAAAGGGAACCGTCGCGGGCTGGATTTGCTCAGAATCAACTCGGCTAAGCTGCAAAATAAACTCACGAGCGGGCCTAATGGTTTTACGCAGGTAGTTCATTTCGCGCTTGTAGGCGTTTATTCTTGAGAGAACCTCCTGAGTAGGATTATCCAAAATCTCGTTTTCAATCTCCTCTATCTCCTCACCTAAGCGTTCTATAATAAACAGATAATTGTCGATAACGCTATCCAACAGCGCATAGGCTAAATAGTCGATACCGACCTTGCGAATACGCCCCTTCTGCTTGCGGATACGTTCACGCACCGGCTCAAACACATCACCAGGCTGCTCCTGAAAAGTTAACAAAAAGGTTTCCCCCAAGACCATGGTTAACTGTTCACTGTGAATTTTTCCGGCAGCGGAGTCATAACTCATCATCTTTAGAGCAAAGAACATGTAGTTGTCGTACTCTTCCATGCGCGGTCGTTGTCCGGTGTTGACAATATCCTCCAACACTAGCGCATGCAGGCCAAAGCCTTTGCCGATTTCGTTTATCAACCTTACATCGTGCACACCATTAATATTTATCCAGCTAACGGTTGAACTATCTTTATAGGCCAACCCTTCGCTAATATCCTGCAACTCTTTTTCACTCAGCTTATTTTGATCGTAATCGATAACCCTGATCGATACCTCTTCAACCCTCTGCTCACCAACAAATACCAGCGCCCCGGGCACCTGCCCAATGGTTGCCGCTTTTTTCTTTAGAAACCGCGCCATTATTTTCCTCCACAAAAGGGTTATATGGGACAATCAGCAGAGCATTGATGCAGACCATAGTTGTATGCTAAATCCTCCCACGAGAGGATAATATAAGCAACCGCAACAACTTAGGTGATGATATAATCTCCACCTTAACACCTGCACGGACACCTCTGCAGCACAAAGCTGAGATTGCTCAGCAAATAACTGGCACAAATTATAGGGAACACCATGAGCGAACAAGAGAAACAAGCCGATAACAACACCCACAAACTAGGCACCTTTGCTGGAGTTTTTACCCCGAGTATTCTGACCATCCTCGGCATCATCCTGTTTATGCGTCTAGGCTTTGTTGTCGGCAATGCCGGATTACGTCAAACGCTGCTGATACTGCTTATAGCCAACACAATTTCGGTGCTGACCAGCCTATCACTATCGGCCATTGCCACCAACTTAACCATGCGTGGCGGCGGCGATTACTACCTGATCTCGCGCACCCTGGGTTATGAATTTGGTGGAGCACTCGGATTGGTGCTGTTCTTAGCGCAATCGATCTCCGTGGGTTTCTACTGCATTGGTTTTGGCGAGGTTAGCGCCGGCCTATTTGGCCTCGGAGAATTTAGTGCCCAAATTATTGCTCTAACTGCTATAGCCGCGCTGTTTATTTTGGCCTGGAAAGGTGCCGATTGGGCGACGCGTTTTCAATATGTGGTCATGGTGGTTATCTGCCTCGCCCTGCTCTCCTACTTTATCGGCGGCATTATCAAATGGGACAGTGCCACCCTAGATGCTAGCTGGGCACCAGCACCACAGAGTCAAGGATTCTGGGTACTGTTTGCGGTTTTCTTCCCTGCGGTAACCGGTTTCACCCAAGGGGTAAGTATGTCCGGCGATCTGCGCAATCCGAGCAAGAGTTTGCCTGTGGGCACCTTTCTCGCAGTTGGGCTATCAATTATTATCTATTTTGCCGCGGCAATATTTTTCGCTGGTAGCATGCCGCAAAATCTTCTCAGTGCTGACTATCAAGCGATGAATCGGGTAGCTCTCTTCCCCGCCCTGATTGTTGCGGGGGTGTTTGCCGCCACCCTCTCCTCGGCTATGGCCTCATTTTTAGGGGCACCGCGTATACTGCAGTCCCTAGCTGCGGATAAGATTTTCCCGCTATTGAACCCCTTTGCTAAAGGTGTGGGCAGAGCCAATAATCCGCAACGCGCTGTCCTGCTAGCTGCCGCCATAGCGGTACTCACGGTTGGGCTCGGCAACCTCAACCTGATCGCTAGCGTTGTCGCGATGTTTTTTCTCATCTCCTACGGTCTGCTCAATTACGCCACCTACTTTGAGGCCAGTGCCGCCAGCCCATCGTTCCGGCCGCGCTTTAAGTGGTTTCATAAGCATGCCAGTTTAGCTGGCGCGCTGATATGCCTGATTGCCATGCTCGCTATAGACTGGAAGTCCGGCGCGCTTGCGGTAGCCGTGCTGTTTATTCTCTATCAATATCTCAAGCACAGCGACCAACAGAGCCGCTGGGCCGACAGTCGGCGCTCGCACCACCTGCAACAGGTTCGCGAGCACCTGCTCCAAGTCTCTTATGAATTGGAACACCCGCGTGACTGGCGGCCCCAGGTGTTAGTCTTTTCGGATAGCCGTGAACGGCGCAAACGGTTACTGCAATTTTCGGCGTGGCTGGTTGGCAAGAGTGGCCTGACCACTATTGTCCGCATCCTTGAGGGCAATGGCGCGGCTCAGATAAAAAAGAAGTTAGAAGCGGAAAAGGAGTTGCGGCAGGATATAGCTGATAGTGCGGTACAGGCATTTCCCTTGGTTATCAACGCGCCCTCTTTAGAGGTCGGCAACGCGCTGCTGCTGCAATCCTTTGGCATCGGCCCACTGCGCGCTAACACAATCTTGCTCAACCATCACGGAGTTTGCACCCAGAGTTTTTTAGCGGACGAGTTTAAGAAATTTGGTAAGAACCTGCGCACTTCGCTGCGCCTAGGCTACAATCTGATAATAATGGATACGCAAGAGGAGGAGTGGCAGCGACTGGATAGCCAACCGCCCGATCAGCGACGCATAGACATCTGGTATCAGGCGGGCAAAAGCGGCTCCTTGATGTTACTTCTTGGCCACCTACTTACTCGCGCGCCATTCTGGGAGCAGGCGACATTAAGAGTTATCACGGTAAAACAAAATGAGGATAGCGAGACCACGACAAAAGCGCTGCAACTAGAGTTGGAGCAAGCGCGAATAAACGCAGAAGCCGTGATTGTTGACAGTGACGATCATGATGCAATCATCACCTGCTGTGCGGATGCCAGCTTGGTAATTTTACCGCTAAGCTTAAAAGCTGGCCAAGTAATTGATTGCTGCGACGTAGATGCCGAGACTCTGTTGCCGCAACTACCTTTAGTCACCCTAGTTTTAGCCGCCCAGCAGATTGAGCTAGACGCTGAACCAGAGACCGGTGCTGCTGGGTTGTTAGCCGCAGCCGAAGATGCTCTGGCTACAGCACAAAAACGGGTGGATAGCGCCAACAAAGAGGTACAGGAGTTAACCACAGACATGGAAGAGACATTGCACAAGTTGTTAACTTCACGCCAACAGGGCGAAGAGGATCAACTCGAAAGCCTATATGAGGAGATAGCCAAAATCCGGCAACAACTGGACAAGGCAACGCGGCGTTCGGCCAAAGCGGACACAAAACTGGAACAGGAGAAGCTAGATCTGGAAAAACTCCAAGAGCAGTACCATGTGCCTGAAGCTAAAGAGGTGCAGTGATTGTAATATGGTGCATATAGACTACAGGCAACTTAACTGGTCATCGAGCTGCGTAAGCCCCAGAGCCTGTAGCAGCAACTTTAAATTATCGCAGCAGGGTTGCTGCTTATAGCCGCGCAACAATTGGCGCATGCTGTCAGGTTCGGGCACAGAGATAATTTCACCAAGGCGCTGCGCCAACTTGGTGCCCCACAGCAGTCCTGAGATAAGCGCGGTAACGTTGTTGGGGTGACGCTCAGCGCTACTGTGGCTGAAATCAATGATTGTCGGCTGCCGCCCCGCAACAAAGACATGTTCACTGATACAGCGCAGTGCTCCATGGTCAATACCGACCTGATCAAGAATAAAACACTGCGTAATAAGACTATGCAGCACCTGCTGCACTACAGGAGCGTCACTACTGGTCAAGGGTGCCAGCCAGTTAGCAAAGCTGGCACCGTATAAACGCTCCATCACCAGAATATCCCCACAGTGATAATGCAATTTAGGGCCAATCCCCAACTGATTAGCGCGTTGCTGCAATACAGCTTCTTGCTCAAGACTTTTCTGGTGACAACTGCGGCGGCGCACCTTAATTGCGACTGACTGAGCGCACCAACATCCGGCCACAACCAAACCACAGTAGCCACAGCCCAACAGGGGCATATTCGCTAAACACGCCGACCCCTCCGGCAATAGATACTCTACACCGAGATTGCGTAGTTGCTGGCACAACTCCTCCTGCAACTCAGGGTCATCATCGGGATAACTGAGCAGACGGTGGTACGGATCAAAGCTATGCAGCGTAATCTTCATGGCTGGCGTTTAACAATCTTTCCACTGCGGAGTGCGTTTCTCAAAAAAGGCATCCATCCCCTCCTGTTTATCCTGCGTAGCAAAGCACATACCAAAGAGTTCTGCTTCGTAGCGAATAGCCCGTTCCATATCCATCTGCATACCATTATGCACTGCTTCCTTAATCATGCGGATTGCCGTTTGCGGTTTGCTAGCTATGGTAACCGCCAACTGGTGCGCATGATCGCGCAGTTGTGCGGCGGGAACCACCTCATCAACCAATCCTAGCTCCAGCGCTTGGGCAGCCTTAACGCGCATGCCGGTAAACATCAGCTGTTTTGCTTTGCTTATGCCGATTAACCGCGGCAGGCGTTGCGTGCCACCCCAGCCAGGGAATATGCCCAAGTTTATCTCTGGTTGCCCCAATTCGGCATGATCAGCAGCAATACGCATATCGCAGGCCAGTGCCAGTTCGCAACCACCGCCGAGCGCATAACCATTTATAGCGGCGATGACCACGCGCGGTGAAGTTTCAATCGCACGGAATAGCTCTGCAACCCTTAAAGCTACGGCACGTGCCTGCTCTGGGCCGAGAGTACGCATCAAAGCCACATCACCGCCAGCGGCAAAGGCTTTATCACCACATCCACTGATAACAATAGCTTTAGCAGCGGGGTTATTTTCCAACTGGCGTATTGTATAGCTTAGTTGTTCTACCGTTTGTGGATCGAGAGAGTTGAGCGCCTGTGGCCGATTGATACTAACGTGAGCGACGTAATCAATAATTTCGACGAGCAAATTATCACATTGCATGGATTTTTCCCTCCGGATAAAAGAGACCTGAACCCACTACTGTCCGGTTGAAAAATATAATAACAACGTAAGCCATTGAGAATACTAGTTCTTTGACATAACTAATTCATTTTCGATTTGAATTCATCTACTCAAGTGTGTGTTGATACCT
>Ga0265295_1008766_pt1 | contig 11113 bp, 8 predicted proteins | sample Munlansysbiofilm_FD_192503 | JGI IMG/M metagenome (GOLD analysis project Ga0265295, IMG submission 192503) | Leachate microbial communities from a municipal landfill in Southern Ontario, Canada - Methane capture system biofilm | ecosystem: Engineered > Solid waste > Landfill > Unclassified ... | reverse complement strand
AGCGCAGAATGGTGGATCACATACATAGATATGGATGGATTTCGGTTGGACGTCCCGGACGAAGTACCCTGGTGGTTTTGGGAGCTGTTTCGAAGCAGGATCAAAGAGATCAAATCCGATGCCTGGTTGGTTGGTGAAATCTGGAACAATGCCCGAGCCTGGATTTCGCATCGATACTTTGATAGTGTAATGAACTATGCTTATTTCAATAGTCCGGTGCTGGAGTTCTTCATCCATAGGTTGATTGCCAAAGCGGAGTTTCAAAGCCAGATCGAGACTGGCTTGGCGATGTATCCGCCGCATGCTGCCAGAGCCATGATGAACCTTCTGGGCAGTCATGACACACAGCGGGTGATGCAATTGGCAAAAGGGGATCTGCGCAGAGTCAAACAAGCAGTCTTTTTCCAGATGACCTTTATCGGTACTCCGCATATCTATTATGGTGATGAGATTGCCATGGCGGGAGGAAAGGATCCTGATAATCGCCGCCCCTTCAATTGGCAATGGGAAAGTGATCCAACAGCCAGAGATTTGCGGGATTTCTATCTCAGGTGCATCTGCTTGCGCAAAAACAATCAACTGCTGATTGATGGGGATTTTGAGTTTCTCGATAGCAACAACGGGCTTCTGATCTACAGGCGTTTTGAACCAGGCTGGCAGATCACCTGTGTGGTCAATATCAGCTCCCGCAAACAAACACTAAGAGAGACCCCCGGCGAAATCATCTTCACCGAGGGTAAGATCAGCAACGGGGCAAAGGGATATGTTCTCGAGCCCTATGCCATGTGCGTGCTCAATTGACAACTACTTACTTAACAGCTTGTTTACCAAAGGAGCACGTAATCTGTGGGGAACTGGATATCCCGATCCCAGCAGGGGACGCAGGTAGTATCTGAAATCATCAGTAATCCCGTTTCCTTCAGCATTGATGAAGTTATCAGGCATATGCTTGGTTTTCCTGGCCACATCTCCCAGCTTTTCCAGCTTGTAATTCACAGAGTAGTATCCGGTTCTTTGAATGGAGATTGATCCATCAAGGTTGTACCAGATTGCATAGTGTGCGGCGCGCTCACCCACTTCTCTGGCTTCCCTCTGATCGACATCGGATACACAACCCAAATATGAACGCTGCAGATAACCAAAGGTGTCGCTTCGAACTCGTTTGATTTGAAGCTTTTCGCGGATCAAATCGCAGAGCAAATCTCCCAGCATCCCGGTTCCAGAAAGCTGGACATTGCCATGGGCGTCATGCTCCACATTCTTGGTCAACTTGGCAATCACTGGAGCGCCATCCTGATCGACGATCCCTTCGGATACGGCAATCACACAGCGCCCATGTTGAGCATAGGCATTTTTAACGTCACTGAGAAACTGATCCCGGCTAAAAGGGCGTTCCGGCATATAGATCAGATGCGGGCCATCATCGGGATACTTTTGCCCCAAGGCTGATGCTGCGGTCAGGAATCCTGCGTGCCGTCCCATCACAACGCCAATATAGACTCCCGGAAGAGCGCGATTATCCAGATTTGCTCCCGCAAATGCCGAAGCTACAAAACGGGCGGCAGATCCATAGCCCGGAGTATGGTCGGAAAGAACCAGATCGTTATCAATGGTTTTTGGAATGTGTATGGCGCGAAACTCATATTCAGCTTCCAGGGCCTGTTCATTGACTATGCGCACGGTATCAGCAGAGTCATTGCCTCCGATGTAAAAGAAGTAACGCACATCATGAGCTTTGAGCACCTTAAAGATCTCTTTGCAATATTCGATATCAGGTTTATCCCTTGTTGATAGCAGAGCGCTGGAGGGCGTATCTGCCACTTGTTCCAGATTGTGAGTAGTCTCTTGAGTTAGATCCACAAAGTTTTCGTTTACAATACCCTGCACCCCATTCAGAGCTCCATAGACCCGGGTAACCTGGCTAAACTTTCTGGCTTCCAGAGTAGCACCAACCAGTGATTGATTGATTACGGCTGTAGGACCTCCACCTTGGGCGATTACTACTTTTCCTTCAAGCTTCATAAATAAAACCTCCTTTCCGGTTTGGGAAAGCACTTTTTCTTCTAAAGGCTACAGTACTGGCCTTTGCATTTTTGTCCAGCAGAAAATCCTTGCCTAAATCCATTGAATCAAAAAGTATGCTCCGGGAGGTAGAATGAGCTACATTGTCCTTGCGCGCAAGTATAGGCCGCAGAACTTCTCAGAAGTATACGCACAGGATCACGTTACCAAGATCCTGCAAAGCGCGATTGCGTCCGGGCGCATCGCCCATGCCTATTTATTTACCGGACCCCGTGGGGTGGGGAAAACCTCCCTGGCAAGAATTATGGCTAAAAGCCTGAATTGCCTTGAAGGTCCCACTACGAATCCCTGTAATAAATGCACCAATTGCACGGAAATTACTGCGGGTATATCGCCAGATGTTATCGAGATCGACGGAGCCAGTAACACAGGCGTGGATGATATTCGTGAATTGCAACGCGAATTGCTTTATGCCGCAAGTGGTGCTAAATACAAGATATACATAATCGATGAAGTGCACATGCTATCCAAGAACGCCTTCAATGCACTACTCAAGACCTTGGAAGAACCTCCCGAGAATGTGATCTTCATCTTTGCCACCACAGAACCCCACAAGGTATTACCCACCATCATCTCCCGCTGTCAACGTTATGACTTCAAGCGTATTCCGGTTGAGGCAATTGTGCAAAGACTGCAGGATCTTGCCAGCCAGGAAGGGATTCGGGTGGATGATGAATCCCTGTATCTTATTGCCCGAAAAGCTGATGGAGGCATGCGTGATGCCCTGTCCCTGATGGATCAAACCATATCCTACTGCATGAATGACATCTCTATCGAGCAGGTTAGACAGATTTTTGGGATGATCCCCAATCAGGTGTATCATGATTTCATGCAAATGATTCACGTCAAGGATCCCAGTTCTTTGATCATGATGCTGCATCAGATCTTTGAAGATGGCACTGATTTGCAGGAGTTTATCGCCAATATGCTGGAATACCTGCGCATCGTGATCCTGCGCAAGATGAATATCGAAGTCCGGGATGTCAGTCAGGACGAAATTGCTTTGTTTGACGAGATTGCAGCTCTGTTTTCCCAAACTGATTTGCTCTACATCCTCAGTGTGCTGATGCAAGCTAAGAATGATATCCGGCTTAGCGGAAATCCCTATCTGCTGATTGAGGCTACGATGATCAAGCTTTCCCGGATCGAAGAGATATCCGATGTGGCAAATCTGATCAAATCCTTACAGAAAGGTGGTTTACCCCAAGCTACCGAGAAACAGGAAACTAGCACCAAGCCTGCCTCCAAACCCGCTGCTGCTCCACCTGTCAGAGAAGCCAGGATTCCCGAACCGGATTTGCCTAAGCTGGAGTTTAATGAGGAAGTGCTGGAGCAAAACTGGACAAAGCTAATTGCTCGCCTGAAAAAGAGCAGTTTCCTCAGTGGATTGGCCATCGAAAGCGCTAAGCGCCTTGGCATTAAAGCTAATGCGATAAGCCTGCAATTTGATTCCAACACCAAACTCAGCAGCGTAAAAACCAATCTGGAACGAATAGAAGCAGTGTTTTCGGATGTTTTTGGCAAGCAGATCCATCTGAACTGTCTGCTGGAAGAAAAAGAAGCTCCCACCAAAGTGGAGATCAAACGCAAAACCATTGACGATATCAAGGCCGATAATCCTGAAATAGCCAGCTTCATCGAGCAGACGAACGCGAGGTTACTCTGATATTTAGCATCATTTTTACACTTCTGACCCTCTTATATCTGATCTTTTTGTTTTGGGTGTATAAGGGCTTGAAACGAAGTGTAGCTCCGGAATCAACGATCAACCACAATCCAGAGCCCATTTCAGTGATTATCGCAGCTAAAAATGAAGCTCAGAATCTTCCAGCTTTACTGAGTTCCATTGCACAGTTAGAGATCCCTGAAGTCCCCTATGAGATTATCATCGTCAGTGATCACTCCAGTGATGAAACTCAAAGCGTTATCCAAAACTGGGATGGTCAATTTGGTATCCACTTCATTGATTTTCAGGATCAGATACCTGGCTTGACTGGGAAGAAAGCAGCCCTGCAGAAGGGAATTGACGCGGCTAAATATGATGTTTTGGCTTTCACTGATGCGGATTGTCAGTTACCTCCCAATTGGTTGATTGAAATTAAACGCAGTATGAGTGAAGAAATCGACTACATGCTTGGTTATTCCACTATTTATAGAAGTGTTGGAGATAGTGATCTCAAGCTGGTAAACTTCGAGCGCAGCATCTATTATGCTCTGGCTGCTGCTGGCCTGGCACATCAAAAAGCAATCACAGCCAGCGCATGCAATCATGTGTATCGCAAAAGCCTGTTTCAACGTGCCGGTGGTTTTGCTGGGATCGGCCACATCCTTAGCGGTGATGATGACCTGCTGCTGTTCAAGATGATGCCCTACATCAAAAAAGCCATCTACAATCCATCTGTGGATATGCAGGTGAGCGTTTTTGAGGATAGCGATCTCTCCCGCCAGTATCACAAAAACATCCGCCGGGCATCAAAGTACAAGTTTTTCCCAGCTTATCTGAAGCGCATTGCTGCTGCTGTTTTTATCTATTTCATTCTTTACTATCTTGCCTTGATCCTGCTATTCAGCACAAAGCTCAGCTATCTTTTGCTGCTGTCAATCCTGATTAAATCCGGCACAGAGCTGTTCATCAGCCAGCGTCACCTGTCCCTGGTCAAAAAGACTCACCTGGGCATCCTGTATTTCCCCCAGATCCTGATCTTTCCTCTGCAATTCATCTTTTATGCCGTCAGGGGCAGCCTCGGGAAATACCGCTGGAAGTAATCACACTCGTTTCAGTTTCATATTCAATAGATCCTGCATCATCTCGGTTTCCAATTCTCTAAAGTCAAACAGCATGACGATGGGCGATAGGATGTCTCCAGACATGGGATGTAACTTGCTGTAGCAGTGATCGTTGGTACGCATAAAGTCCTTGTTTGAGCTCATCGCCCAATACCGGGTGCTGAAGCTCAACAGATGCAAGATGCTATCCTCGACTCTGATCCGGGAGATGCAACCTTGAGCGGTATGGTGCTGCATCAGGCTTGAATTGCGGAAACTATGCCACTTATCATTGCTATCCGGATAGGAAAACTCCGCTTTTGGCATCACATTCTGAGGATGATAATGAGTCTGCACACCGAAGCTGAGGTAGTTTGCCCTGGCAATATCCTTTAGGATTTCCACTGCGACGATCAAGATGGGTAATCCCGGACAGCTGAGGTAATAATGCTTGTATCTAAGCCCTTTTAGCGGTTCAAAATGCCCTACCTCAGTATCCCAGGAGAGTCCGCTCCAGATGTTCGCATGCTGATCAATTAGCTCTGCTCTTTGCAATATATGCTTGTCCTGCATAAAATTAACAGCCTTCACTGAGGGTGGTACGCAAAGGATGCCACCGGGATAGGGGTTGAAGCTTGATCGCGGCACAAAGCCTTGTGGGATGGGATCCAGCCATTCCAGGCCATCATAGCTAAGGCTGGCTATCGTGGGCAAAGCACTGTTCTTCTTTGCCTTAAAACTGATCCTGCCATTATCCATGCCCAGAAACTCTTCGTCTTCAAAGTAGCTGATCGTTCCGGATTTCCGGACTAATACCCGTGGATGCTTGATGGTAAAGGCGGGATAGGCTATTTGTGCGTCCAGAAGGGCGATCGGCTCCTGCTCCAGCTCGATTCGGTAGCTTTTTCCCGCTTCAGCCTTAGCTGAAAACTCGGGATCGGTGATCTGCAATGTGCCCTCAATTCCCATCTGCTGGTGATGCACTACTTCCAGCTCTAGCTCTTTGTCATAAAAAGGATTATGCTTATTCACCACGATATCTGCCGAATACTCTTTGGGGATTTTGTCCCTAAATTCGCCCAAGACATAATCACGTAATTGATACGCGCTGGCGAAGCAATCCAGATAAAAACGCAGGGCTGGGCTTTGCATGTCCTTCATGCTCTTGAGCTTGGCCAAGTCCAGATCAAAGGCAAACCACCAGTGGTCAAAGCCCGCTTGCCAGCCTTCTTCCCAGATTATGGCAGTGTTGGACTTATCTTTGGAAAAATAGAACCAGGGCTCGGTGACGTCTTTGATGTCAAAATCCGATGGACTCTCATCCGCCATCTCAATGGCAAGGCTGATCAAACGGTCATTTTTGGCAAAGGTGAAGCCGGAAGTCGGTGGCGCGACTAATTCCCTCAGACACAGCGTTTCATGCTCTTCGGGAATGGCTTGGAAGCGAATTTGCATCTGCATCTCACCGCTCACAAACAGAGTATAGATTTTGCTGAATTTCAGGCCGGGATGCTGTTTGCTCTCATAAAAGACTTCCATGCGAGCCGCGTCTTCCCGAGTTTCAAAGATCATATCTCGAGCTTCTTCCCTTTCAAACTCAGCGCTGAAGGGACGACCAAAATCTGAAGGACGGCAATAGACAAAGCTCCCTGTGTCGCTGATCAGATAGCCCCAGTTTTTTTGATCCTGCAAGGGCATCTGAAAGTAGTTCATCCCAGCTATAAGGATGGCTTTGTCCTTGCTCCGTCCGGCTTCTGTGCCACGCAAAGTGCGCAATAGGATATCCGGCTCAAGGCAGAATTGCATTAGCTCGCTGTTCTCGCTTTTGAACTCTGCTTGCACTTCAGGTGCGTAAAAGCATGACCCGCTAAGGATGATCTCCAACTCCATTACCTTCTTTTCTCTGGCCTTCAGGACGCAATTGAGCTCAGGCTGGAGCAGTCGCAGCTTACCCTGTTCCGGAAAGCTTAGTTTGAGTTCACAGCTACTATCCAGATTACTTTCCAGGTTCACATATAGAGTTTGGGGGCATTCCGTGCGGAGCATGTGTTTGGCGTTCAAGCTAAGCTGGATGGGATAGCGAACCTTCTGAGAATTGCCGATGGTGATGGCCTTCCCGCCAATCAAAACTTGAGTTTTCACCGCCGGCAAGGCCTCCCATTCACTAAACTCTTTCGTGATGGGAAGCAGGTTGTATTCGGCTTCAATGCTGATGGCAGGTTTGGCTTGGTCCTGATGGTGGAACTCATAGCTGATGTTATGCTCCGGGCAGCTATGAATTTCGATATCCTTGAAGGCAGGATTAAAGCACTCATAAGTGTATGAAACCATGTGCTTGGTGCCAAAGACTGGCTTTGCCACAAAGACACGAGTGCTTAGATGAAAGTCCGGAGATTCTATCTCCACGATGCTGCGGGAAGCTTTGTCAAACACCACTTTCAGGCTTTGTCCATTCTTTTGCCAATGATAGCGGTAGAAGATAAAGTCATCCTCCTCGTCTCCATCCGGCTCAACTCTCAGTTCACGCACAAGATCATCGTACCAATCAAAATAGTCAAAATAGGGTTTCAACAGTTCGTTACTTAACAGCCCGGGCACAAAGTTGATCAGATATGTGGCGCTGGCCTCCAATTTCTGCCAAAAGAAGCCGCATTTCTTATAAAGTGGCACAGCTTTGGTGTTGCCCGCCCAGGTGAATAAAGTGATGTATGGCATCTTCAGCTCTGCGGTCTTCAGCACACAGCGTTTCAGCAGGATCTTCCCCAAGCCCGCTCCGTGATAGGAAGGCAGCACATTCAACATGCCCACGTTAGCAGTATCCGATTCATCCCTGCAGAGATTAATGTAGCCGACTACCTTGTCATTATCAATGGCCAGATAGGTGGCCAGAGCTGTGCTGTTCAGCTCCTCGTCCAGAATCTGGGCTTCGCTGTAATTGAATAGATGGCCGTTCCAGGCCTCCGTGCTGTTGTTCCACATTTCGGCCAGGCTTCTGGCGTATTTGGGTTCGTAGTTGCAGATCTGAACGTTTCTGGTATCTGGTTGCATGATGTCTCCTCATCCGATTCGAGGCAAAAATTATCCTCTCGATGCTGGGAACAATTCTGAATAGCCATAAATCTTGTCAATAATTTATGTGGGTCTCTGGCATATCTTTTTATCCGATGACGCCGTCATTTTTTCTACTATCACCCCCAGCTATCTTCATTGACTGATCTTCGCAAGTACGGCATGACAAGCAGTTAGCTTGTGGCAACAGATAATCTATTAAGCCATGTAAATTGTAGAAACGGCTTCCAGCCGCTTGATGGTGGAAATGGCATCCTTCCGTTTGAGATTTGATAAAGCTTCCCGCCGTTTCTGCTCATTAGTTGTCCTCACGATGTGGTCACCTTGCCGTTACTTTTGTAACCACATTGTAACGGCATCGTGACGATAATCAAGGAGCAACATGGTTTAGTCCCATAGACAGGATCATGTTGTTCTCCTTGCCGATAGTCTATGAAAGCAGAGATATGTGGGTGAAATTTCCCTTGACTGATACATGCTTGTTTCAGAAGGTGGAAAACATTAAAATAAAGGTGTTTGTGAATGACTCTTAGAGATATCGTAGCTTTGTTAGAAGCCGAAGTGCTTTATCCCGAGGCAGATCTGGAACGAGAAGTGCCATGTGCCTTTGCTTCAGATATGATTTCGGATATTTTGATGTGCACAAAAGAGCCAACTTTATTGCTTACCGGGCTTACCAATAACCAGGTAATCCGGCTAAGTGATATGATAGACCTTTCTGGAATTGTGTTTGTTCGGGGCAAAAAACCCCTCCAGGATGTGATCGAGATGGCAGCCGAACGGGGCTTGCCCATTATCAGCACAAAGTTTACCCTGTATCGCTGTAGCGGGATTCTATACAATTCCGGACTGCGTAGTTGTAAGATTTGAACCATGGCTGAATACTGGTATTATGCAGACGGCTTTGAGGAGCGCGTTCAGGAGCAGCTACATAATAACCCGGAGGCAGAAGTAGATCTTGATTTTGCGATTCCGGAAAAGGATTTTAACACTGCGGGCAAAGGATCATCAGAGCTGAAAAATCTGCTTAAACGCCTGGGCGTGGATTCCGATGTGTTACGGCGCATTGCGGTAGCTTCCTATGAAGCAGAGATCAATGTGGCAGCCCATTCCAAAGGTGGCGTGATGAAATCCGCTGTACATGACGATTTGATCCATGTTCGCTTTGAGGATGATGGTCCCGGGATTGCCGATATTGAGCAGGCGATGATTCCGGGGTATTCCACTGCTGATGATTTGGTGCGGGAACTTGGCTTTGGAGCTGGATTGGGCTTGCCAAACATCAAAAAGAACAGCGATGCCATGCACATTGTATCAGACATAGGCAGCTCCACCCTACTGGAATTTTTCATTTTCTTTGGTTAGAAAGTTATGAACAGACCAGACAGCAAATACTTCCATGCCATCCAGATTCTAGAAGACAACTGCACAGGTTGCACAGCTTGCGTTCGGGTGTGTCCTACGGAGGCCATACGTGTGCGTGACCGCAAAGCTGCAATTGATCCTTATCGTTGCGTGGATTGCGGAAATTGTGTCAGCGCTTGTGAGTTTCATGCCATTATCCCCGCCAGCGATCCTCTTGATATCATCCATAAGTTTAAATACCGGCTGGCAATCATCTCATCCAGTTTCTTCGGTCAATTTTCCGAAGATATCAGTTATGCGCATGCCAAGCAGGCGGTAAAACAATTGGGCTTTGATGAAGTGGCCGAAGAAGCTTCAGTTACAGATTTTATGATCAAAATGATCCGGGAATACATTCGTGAAAACCGGGATAAACGCCCGATTCTTAGCAGTAATTGCCCGGCAGTGGTGCGTTTGATCCAAGTGAAGTTTCCCTCTCTTTTGCCCAATCTCTTCCATCAGGAAGCTCCAATGAGCATTCTTACCCGTTTCTTGCGCGAAAAGATCAGCACAGAGATGAATCTTCCAGATGAGGATATCGGCATCTTCCTGATCGTTCCCTGCGTGGCACATGTGACGGCCGTGCATCAACCGGAAGGGGCTTACAAACACTTGCAGGATGGAGCTTTTTCGACCGGGATGATCTATGGCAAGGTGCGTGAGATAATCAAGGATGTGCAAAATAATCCCATCCCCATTGATACCTATCCCCATGGGCTTACCTGGGCTTTATCCGGAGTACAGGCAGAACTTGTTGATAATGAAGATATCAGGGCTCTGTCCGTCAACGGTGTGGATAATGTAATGGATATTCTTTCCCGGGTGGAGGATCACTATCTTGATCAATATGATTACATCGTGCTCAGAAGCTGCACAAATGGTTGTGTGGGAGGGTGTTTGAACGTAGAAAATCCCTTCGTGGCAATGAGCCGGATCAAGAAAATGATTAAGGAAGGGGATAGTGCGGATGCAGATATCAGAGAGCTGGAAAAGCTTTATCAAAAGGGAGAATTTAACGTTAGCCCTCTTGCTCCACGTCCCATTATGGAACTGGATAAGGACATCAAAAAAGCTATCCAGAAGATGAAAAAGATCAATGAGTTTCTAACCATGCTTCCGGGATTGAATTGCAGCGCTTGCGGCAGCCCCACCTGCTATGCTCTTGCAGAAGATATCGTATTGGGCAAAGCCACCCTGGATGATTGCGTGGTGCTGAAGCGCAAACCAACTGATTTGGAATAAAAAAAACACGAGGATATAGAAATGATCAAGCTTACAGAATACTTGACTGCAATCAATGGGATCAATCATACTCCTGCTTTGGATCCTGATGCCGTTGAAATCCACGGAGCTTACGTCAGTGACATGCTCAGCGATGTAATGGGCTCCGCCAAACCTGATGAGGCATGGATCACGATCATGAAGCACCTCAATGTGATAGCGGTTGCTTCGATGACGGGGATTCCTGTAATCATCTTTGCCAAAGGGAACACGCCGGATGCTGCGGTGTGTGACAAAGCCCTGGAAGAGAGTATCAGCCTGGTCAGCAGCACATTGAGTACCTTCGAGCTGGCAGGCATCCTATACAATCTGTTGCGATCCTGAAGCGACTGATATGCGCTGTTATCGCGCGGACTTGCATATACATAGCGTGTTATCGCCCTGTGGGGGATTGGAGATGTCGCCCCGAGCGCTGGTCCATAAACTCAAAGAAGCTGGGATTGAATGGTTTGCCATCACTGATCACAATAGTATGGCAAATTGTCCAGCCTATTCCGCAGTAGCCAAAAAA
>Ga0265295_1008765_pt1 | contig 11114 bp, 7 predicted proteins | sample Munlansysbiofilm_FD_192503 | JGI IMG/M metagenome (GOLD analysis project Ga0265295, IMG submission 192503) | Leachate microbial communities from a municipal landfill in Southern Ontario, Canada - Methane capture system biofilm | ecosystem: Engineered > Solid waste > Landfill > Unclassified ... | reverse complement strand
GGATCCGGTGATTGGTCGGGATTCCGAAATCCGCCATGCGATCCGGATCTTAAGTCGAAAAACCAAAAACAATCCTGTCCTTATTGGAGAACCGGGGGTTGGTAAAACTGCCATTGTCGAAGGCTTGGCGATGCGTATTGTGGCCGGCGATGTGCCAGAAGGTCTTAAAGATAAACGAATCATCGCATTGGATCTGGGCGCGTTAGTAGCTGGGGCCAAATATCGGGGTGAGTTTGAAGAACGGCTCAAAGCTGTTTTAAAAGAAGTGGTGGACAGCAACGGCGAAATCGTCCTGTTTATTGACGAGCTCCACAATATCGTTGGTGCCGGTAAAACTGAGGGGGCCATGGATGCCGGGAATATGTTAAAACCAATGCTGGCCCGCGGCGAGCTCCATTGTATTGGTGCCACCACTCTGGACGAGTATCGACAGTACATTGAAAAAGACCCGGCTTTGGAACGTCGTTTCCAACCGGTTCTGGTGGATGAACCGACGGTGGAAGATACCATTTCGATTCTGCGGGGCTTAAAAGACACCTATGAACGCTATCACGGGGTTCAGATTTTAGATACCGCGCTGGTGGCCGCCGCGACCCTGTCCAACCGTTATATTTCTGATCGGTTTCTACCCGATAAGGCCATTGATCTGATTGATGAAGCCTGTGCCAAGATCCGCACCGAAATGGATTCCATGCCCGAAGAAATGGACGAGGTCAGGCGTAAAATGATGCAACTTGAAATTGAAGAAGTGGCACTCAAAAAAGAAAAGGACAAACTTAGTAAGGAACGACTGGAACGGCTGCAAAAAGAACTGGTTGAATACAAAGAGCGTTTTAATACCATGAGCATTCAATGGGAAAATGAAAAACAGTCAGCGGATACCTTAAAATCCCTTCAGGAAGAACTGAACCAGCTTACCTACGAACGGGAAAAAGCCATTCGGGAAGGGGATTACCGCAAAGCTTCTGAATTGGAATACGGACTCATTCCGGAGAAAACGGCAAAAATTGAAGCACTTAAACACAAAGCGGATGAAAAAGACGAGCAAGACAGTCTCAAACGGGAAAAGGTCACCGAAGAAGAAATCGCCGAGATCATTTCCGACTGGACCAATATTCCTTTGAGTAAGCTGGTATCCGGCGAGCGCGAGAAACTGCTGGCCCTGGAAGATACCCTGAAACAACGGGTCATCGGTCAGGAAGAACCGATTCTAAAAGTGGTTGACGCCATTATCCGATCCCGGGCCGGAATTAAAAATCCTAACAGCCCGATTGGTAGCTTTCTGTTTTTAGGCCCCACCGGGGTGGGAAAAACCGAACTGGCTAAAGCCGTGGCTGCGACCCTCTTTGACTCCGAAGAAAATATGATCCGCATTGATATGAGTGAATACATGGAAAAATTCTCAGTCTCACGGTTAATCGGAGCACCGCCGGGATATGTCGGTTATGAAGAGGGTGGGCAATTGACAGAAGCGGTCAGACGCAAACCATATTCAGTTATTTTACTCGATGAAATTGAGAAAGCGCATAAGGATGTTTTTAATATTTTGCTACAAATTCTTGATGATGGTCGGATTACCGACTCTCAGGGACGAACGGTCGATTTTAAAAACACCATTATCATCATGACTTCCAACATCGGTTCAGAATATCTGCTTGAAGGAATCAATGCTTTTGGCGAAATCACTGAAAAAACCGAGTCCGCGGTGATGGAGTTGTTAAAGAACTATTTCCGGCCGGAGTTTCTAAACCGGATTGATGAAATTGTCCTTTATAAACCGCTTAATAAAGAAGCTATTGGCAAAATTGTGACCTTACTCCTGAAAGATTTACAAAAACGTCTGGAAGAACGTCAGATTACTGTCACCCTGACCCAGCAGGCCATCGATGCTGTTATTGAAATGGGCTTTGACCCGGCCTACGGGGCCCGACCACTGAAACGCTATTTACAGAAACATATTGAAACCATGGTTGGTAAAGAAATTATCAAGGGCAATGTCCACGAAGGACAGGCTATTGTTATTGATGTGGACCCCAACGGCGATTTTTATATGGCTTAAGATTAAAATGAGACCAAATTACCTTTTAGGGTAATTTGGTCTCTTTTTCCGGTTTGGTGCTATTCTGCTTAAAAAAGTGATGGATCAAAACAAAAAATTACTGATTTATTTAAGGGCTTGTAAAAAAAGCAAAATATTCATGAGAATAGTATCAGCGCTGGACTGTATTTTTTAGATGATAACGAATTCATCGCTTCGATTATTTGATATAATAATAACGAAATAAATCTATTTTCGGAGGTAGAAAATGCAAAAGATTATTATGTCTCCCAGCCGTTATGTTCAAGGTGCCGGAGAAGTTGGAAAATTGCCGGAACATGTGGGAAAATTTGGAACATCAGCCCTTGTCTTAATGAGTGGAACCATGATGCGAACCAAAGCGGAGGAATTGAAAGCGAGTTTTGAAGCTGCTGGAATTAAATTTACACCCGAAAAATTTAACGGAGAATGCTCCAAGGTCGAAATCGCCCGGCTACAAAAAATCGTAAAAGCAGAAGGCTGTGATGTGGTTGTTGGTGTCGGTGGGGGGAAAACCTTAGATACGGCTAAAGCAACGGCCCATTACGAAAAACTGCCCGTTGTTATTGCTCCTTCGATTGCTTCCACCGATGCACCTTGCTCGGCTTTATCCGTTCTTTATACCGAAGAAGGCGTTTTTGATGAGTATCTCGTCCTTCCTAAAAACCCTGAAATTGTTGTGATGGATACCGATATCATTAAAGCTGCTCCGGCTCGACTTTTTGTTGCCGGAATGGGGGATGCATTGGCGACTTATTTTGAAGCCAAGGCGACATTAGATTCGAATGGTACCACCATGTCAGGTGCTCACCCAACCCGATCGGCTTTAGCACTGGCAGAACTGTGTTATGATATTTTAATTGAAGATGGCTTAAAAGCTAAGTTGGCCGTAGAGGCCGCAACCTGTACCCCGGCGGTGGAAAATGTTATTGAAGCGAATACCTATCTCAGTGGTGTTGGTTTTGAAAGTGGTGGTCTGGCGGCCTGCCATGCCGTCCATAACGGTTTAACGGTCCTTTCTGAATGTCACCACATGTATCACGGGGAAAAAGTAGCCTTTGGAACCCTGGTTCAGCTTGTAATGGAAAACAGATCGCTTGAAGATATTGAAGAAGTCATTGATTTCTGCTTATCTGTCGGTTTGCCAATTACATTAGGAGAACTGGGTTGTACCGAACCAACCCCGGAAAAAATTATGGCTGTGGCTGTGGCTGCGGCTGATCCTGGCGAAACCATTCATAATATGCCTTTTGATGTCGATGCCGACACTGTTTATGCAGCGATTATGGCAGCAGACGCACTGGGGCGGATGTATTTGTGCGATTAAGAATGCGATTAAGTAGTAGAATAAATTAAAAACGGAATAAAAACAGAATAAATTAAGATCTGATTAAAGGCCAAAACCCCATTTTTGTTTGGGATTTTGGCCTTCTTTTTTTGTACAGGTTGACAGACCTGCATTTAGTAAGCGTTATTTTAGTAAGTTTTATTATAATAGATGAACATCGATTAAAAGGAAAATGATAACATCATCTAAACCAGCGGGTCAAACAGTTCTCTGGTTTTTGTCAGCATTTCCCGGATCGGGAGATTGTAGGGACAGCGGGGCTCGCATTCGCCGCAGGAAACGCAATCCGAGGCATTAGCTGCAAAGCTGCGGTAGCGGTCGAGAGCCCATTCTTCCAGATCATAACGGCGATAATAGCCCTCTACAATAAACTGCATCGGAATATCGATGCCTTGGGGACAGGGGGCGCAATAACCGCAGCGGCGGCAAAAGGTTTTACCCAGGGCTTTAGCGTCGGCTTCAAGGGTTTGACGTTCGGTCTCAGACAAAGGAACAAAATCATTGCCAATTTTGGCGTTGTCCAAAACCTGTTTGACCGAATCCATACCGGGGATCAAAACCGAAATATTAGGATTCTCAGCCACCCATCGGAGGGCATAATCGGCATTCATAAAGGCGCCGCCAGCGAGCGGTTTCATAATGATGACCCCCACATTGCTAAGCTTTGCTTTTTCAAAAAGAGGGGCGCCACGGTTTTCAACGATATTATAGGGAAACTGAATGGTTTCAAAACGATCATCTTCCAGTGCCCGTTCTAACACCTCATAACTGTGAGAGGTGATCCCGATATGTTTAATCAATCCCTGTTTTTTACAGTCGGCCAATGCGTCATAACCGCCCCCCGGCCCCATGATGGTTTCATAGGCGGCCATGGTTTTGGCATTATGAAACTGGTAGAGATCGATGGAATCGGTTTGGAGATCGCAAAGACTGGCTTTTACATCGGCGATGACATCATCGTAGCGAAGCTGCGGCGTTTTGGTGGCCAGAAAAAAATGTTCCCGACCCCATTGTTTAAGGGCTTCCCCAATCATTTTTTCACTATTTGTGTAAGCTCTGGCCGTGTCAATGAAATTGACGCCTTCTTCAATCAGGTTTTCAATGATCTCATCGACTTCCCATTGGTTACAGCGTTGAATTGGAATACCACCAAACCCAATAAGGGACACTTCTAATCCGGTTCTTCCCAATAGTCGCGTTTCCATTTTACACCTCTTCTTTTCTTGATTTTGCTTATTTTAACATATCAAATAAAAAAAGTCACCTCTTATGAAGGTGATGACAGAAGATTCGCCAAATTTCAACATTCTTTCAGAATGACGGAGAGACATCATTTGACACGCTATTCCGTAATGTAGTAAAATGAAAATACATCTCAATCGTAGTAGAAAGAAGGTAAAGAAATGAGTATTCAGTTCGATTTCTCTTATGCAAATATAGACGCCAGTGAATTTGAAAGTCGGTTTGACCAGTTAACGACGGTCAATGATCAATTAATGAATAAAACCGGGGTCGGTAATGAATTCCTTGGTTGGGTTGACTATCCGGTAAAATATGATCATGACGAATTTGCCCGCATCAAAGCGGCGGCCAAAAAAATTAAGGAGCGCTGTGATGCCTTGGTTGTTATTGGTATCGGGGGATCTTACCTGGGTTCCAAGGCGGTGATATCGGCATTGACCAGTCCTTTTTATAATGAAGAACCACGAGGCATGCGAAAGGCACCTAAAATTTATTTTGCCGGGCAGAATATCAGCGGAAAATATTTAGAAAATCTGTTGGCGTTACTAAAGGATCAGGAAGTCTGTGTCAATGTGATTTCAAAATCCGGCACAACCACAGAACCCGCGATGGCGTTCCGCTTTTTTAAAAAATTTCTGGAAGAAAAATATGGCAAAGATGAAGCGAAGGAACGCATTTTTGTCACAACGGATCAGGCTAAAGGGGCACTAAAGTTTATGGCCGACGAAGAAGGCTATGAGACCTTTGTCATTCCCGATGATGTGGGCGGGCGTTACTCGGTTTATACTGCGGTCGGTTTGCTTCCCATCGCTGCAGCTGGAATTGATATTGATGCGTTGATGGAGGGGGGACGATCCGGTTATGAGGATTATAATAAACCAGAGTTTGAAAAAAACCCCTGTTTTCAATATGCGCTGTATCGGAATGTTCTTTATAATCGGGGTAAAAATATTGAAATTTTAGTCGATTACGATCCCTCACTGGAGTATCTGGCTGAGTGGTGGAAACAATTATTTGGTGAAAGTGACGGAAAAGATGGTAAGGGTCTCTTCCCGGCCTCGGTTCATTTTTCCACAGACCTTCACTCGCTGGGCCAAATGATCCAGGATGGCCCGAAGAATCATTTTGAGACAGTGATTGTCATTGACGATGATCAATCGGATATCAAAGTTTTTAACGATGAAAAAAACCTCGAAGGACTCAATTATCTGACCGGTTGGGAAATCGATGCGGTGAATGAAAAAGCCTTTATGGGGACATTATTGGCACATGTAGATGGCGGCGTCCCGAATGGGATTATTCATCTAAAAAAACTGGATGCTTTTCACATTGGCAAGCTGATTTACTTTTTCGAGAAGGCCTGTGGTTTAAACGGCTATCTGTTAGGGGTAAATCCCTTTGATCAACCAGGGGTAGAAGCGTATAAGAAAAATATGTTTGCGCTACTCCATAAACCGGGATATGAAGAGTTGACAAAAGAACTGGAAAAACGTTTTTAAGGCGGTCCAGTTATTTTGTTTAAATGCGGCAGAGTGAAAATAAAGTAAAAAAAGTTTAACAAGGAACGCAAGACATAACGTTACAATTATGATACAATATCGAAAAATCTAATACAAAATATCTATAACCTCTGTAGATTAAGAAGCATAATTTATGAAATTTGCAGTTGGAATAGAGAAAATACGGAATTAAAGGGCAAAACTGTTGTGAAATAGTGACGCAAAGCTAAAGGGACTTTTATAAGTTAGCCAGTTACTCAATTAGATTTGACAATTTAGGAGGTAGCGGTGAAGACTTATAACGAAAAAAAGTTATTAATCCTCAGCTTTGCGTTGTTTTTTTTGGTCGTGATGGTTTTTATAATTCACTCAGTTTCTTTTTTTCAGCTTTCTGATCAGGCGATTTTTGGTATTCTGTTTTATAGTTTTTCGTTTATAGGCATTTTTTTTATCAGCCTGACCAGTAATTATTTTGTCTTTAAGCTTAAGAAAGAAATCTTAAAATTAAAGCGGATGCAGGATGTTGACTTTTTGACGGGCTGTCCCAATTGGATCAAGTTTAAACGCGACGTCGAAACGCTCGTTAAAAAAGACCAGACCCAACCCTATGCCATGATCATTTTTGATGTCGATAAGTTCAAGGCGATCAATGATTTATACGGCGATCAGACAGGTAATGAGGTTCTGACGGCAATTGCCCGGATTTTAGAAAAACACCTTGAAACAAATGAGTTGTTTTCGAGAATCGCAACCGACAATTTTAGTGTTTTAATGAAATATAAAGGTTACGGGCAGTTTTCTCAGCGGGTCGAAAAACTGATTCACGAGATTAGTGGCTATTCTCCCAAGTTTATCATTGGTATTTCGATGGGCATTTATCTCATTGAGGAAGACAGGGATATCCATACCCTTAGCGATCGGGCCAATATGGCCAAACGTTCGATAAAGGATAACTCCCAGGTGAGTTACGCCTTTTATGATGACGGGATGCGTCACAGCATGATGATTGAGAACGCGATTGAAAATAGAATGGAAATGGCCTTGCGTAATCGTGAGTTTGAAGTATATCTTCAGCCTAAGTATTTGTTTTCAGATGAGCACATAATCGGCGCAGAGGCGTTGGTACGGTGGAATGATCCTAAACGGGGCATCTTGCCGCCCAATGATTTTATTCCCCTGTTCGAGAAAAATGGGTTTGTGAAAAAAATCGATACCTATATGTTTGAAGAAGTGTGTAAACTGCTGCAAAAATGGAAAAAGGAAATGGATCAACTGACAAATATGATTATTTCGGTTAATTTTTCCCGGCTCCACCTGGAAAATACGTCATTGCCGGAGGAATTGCTGGCCATTGCCAATCGCTATCACATCGATCCGAAGATGATTGAAATTGAATTAACGGAAGGAACTGTTTTTGAAAATGAAAATCAGATGGTTGCGATTATGAACCATTTAAAGGCTTCCGGGTTTCATATTTCGATTGATGACTTTGGACGAGCCTATTCATCGCTCAATACCCTTAAAAATCTGCCGGCAGATATTTTAAAGCTCGATAAAGCTTTTTTTACCGAAGATAATGCACGGGGGAATAAGATTATTACCAGTATGTTGAACATGGCTAAGGATTTAGATCTGATCACGGTTGCCGAAGGGGTTGAGACTCAGGAACAGGTTGATTTCTTAAAAGAAAAAGGTTGTGATATTGCTCAGGGTTTCTTTTATGCCAAACCCATGAATGTCATTGAATTTGAAGATTTTGTCAATAAAAAACTGAAATCAGCCTAAGCCGATTTCAGTTTTTTGAGGTGTTGGCGTTTTATTGATGTTAAGAAAGTGTTTGACAAAAAAATGTTCTTACTCGGATGCATTTTCGAAATTAAGACCACCACAGGTGATATCGGCAAAAACGGAAAGAGCCACCGAATGATCGGGGTCCACACAAACCGTATTGTCGGCAATACCGCCAAATTTACAGGTATCAACAATTTTTAATATAAAATTATCGGGAACGATGATGTTCAGACCGCCGCTGATGATACTGATATCCATGCGATAATGGTCTTTTTTAGTAACGACATCTGAAAAGTCAAGCTGCATGCCGCCAAAGAAAGCTCCGATTTTTGTATCCTGCATGGTCTGATCCCGATAATCTTTCATTTTTCCGCCGTACAGAACGGTTTCATCCAAGGAGTCAGCACTGTTGTCAAGGCTCGCTTCAAATTCCTTGCCTTTTTTGATCACGCAAGCATGATAAAGGGCGATCCCAGTTGCAAAAACAACACCTGTTCCGATGAGTAGCTTTTTAATTTTCATGGTCTTTCCTTCCTGTTCTTTTTTATTTAGTTTATCATGATTTCAATAATAACCGTACCTTTTTTTGTTTTTTTTAAGAACTTCACCGATAATTTTAACTTAAAATAAAGATACTATGCTATAATATTTAAAGCTTCTATTCAGTTTTTCTGAATAAATAACAGTAAAAGAAAGGTCTCAATGGAAACAAAAAAGTATTATGATGAGTTTGAAACCATTGTTGGCGATATATTAACACACAGTGAATTCCAAAAATTAAGGGAAATTGATCATCATGGCAATGGTTTATATGAGCACTCTGTTGCAGTGGGGTATTATTCCTATCGCGTAGCCAGATTTTTAAGGATGGATTACGCATCCGTTGCGAGAGGGGCAACACTCCATGATTTTTTTCTGGAAGCATGGCAGGGTAAGGTTAAAACAGGCAAAGGGCTCAGTCGGATTAAGGAAATGCATGGCTTCTCCCATCCTAAAGTAGCACTTGAAAATGCCGAAAAATATTTTGATATCGATCAGCGCCAGGCAGATATGATCGTGAAACATATGTTTCCCCTGACACTTATTCCCCCGACAAACCTGGGCAGCTGGGTTGTTACCGCGGTGGATAAATTTGTGGCCACCAATGAACTGGTTTTTAAAAATACCCAGCCCATCAAACGGCTTAAAAGTATGATGTCCAGAGCTTAATCGGCAGCTTGCCTTAAGCATTTCTATGACACAAATCAATAAATTTGACGGAGGAACTATGATCGAAGAACAGATTGAACGAGCAAAGGCCCATTTTGGAGAGGTGATCAAAGAACAATTGACACGGATTGAAAAAATGAAGATTCAAAAGGATTTTACCGATTTCACAGCAAAAGATAGAATTATTATTGGTATTGTTGGTGGCGATGGGATTGGTCCATTTATCACATCAGAAGCCCAACGGGTTTTAGAATTTCTACTGGCGGATGATGTTAAGACCGGAAGAATTGTCTTTAAAACCATCGACGGCTTAACCATTGAAAATCGCGCGGCTTGTGGAAAAGCGATTCCGGATGAGGTTTTAGCAGAACTTAAAACCTGCGATGTCATCTTAAAAGGACCCACAACGACGCCGCGAGAAGGAGATCCTTGGCCAAATATCGAAAGTGCCAATGTGGCCATGCGTCGCGAGTTGGACTTATTTGCCAATGTGCGCCCGGTTTCTGTTCCGGAAAAGAATATCGACTGGACCTTTTATCGGGAAAATACTGAAGGTGCTTATGCAGTTGGTAGCAAAGGGATCCATGTTAACGATGATTTAGCCATTGATTTTACCGTCACCACCCAGGACGGCTCAGAGCGAATCATTAAGGCGGCCTTTGATTTTGCCCAAAAATCCGGGAAAAATAAGGTAACAGTCGTTACCAAAGCCAATGTCATTAAAACAACGGATGGTAAATTTTTAGATACAGCCAAAGCGATTGCCAAGAATTATCCCACCGTGGAAATGGATGACTGGTATATTGACATCATGACTGCCAAATTAGTAGATGAAAAGCGTCGGAGTCAATTTAAGGTAATGGTACTACCCAATCTCTATGGTGATATCTTAACTGATGAGGCGGCTGAGTTCCAGGGCGGTGTCGGTACCGCTGGTTCAGCTAACATCGGCAAGCAATATGCGATGTTTGAGGCCATCCATGGGTCAGCCCCAAGAATGGTCGAAGAGGGTCGTGGACAATACGCCGATCCCTGTAGCATTATACGTGCCGCCGGTATGCTGCTCGTGCATATTGGTTATAGCCAAAAAGCAGAACAGCTTCAAAAAGCTTTGGATATCTGTGGTTTATACGAAAAGAAACTGGTGCTGACTGGTCGTGAAACAGGTGCTACCGGTTCAGAATATGCCAATTACGTAATGGAAACATTGTCCAACCCGAAGTTGGACGTGATTTATAAAAATTTTATCTAATTAATGAGGGGCGTCTTTTATGACGTCCTTTTTTTGCGGCATCAATTAAAATATAGTAGGAGGCTATCATGCTGGAGAAAATTGATTTAGGGGTTACAATCGACAAAGAAACCTATCGTCAGGAGAAAGAACGACTGACGACCCGGTTAGGCGAGTTACAGCGGACTCTCCATGATATGGGGATACCGATTTTAGTTCTTTTTGAAGGCTGGGATGCGGGCGGCAAGGGGACACTCATTAATGAACTGCTGATGCCCATGGATCCGCGATCGTTTCGGGTTTATAACTTTAAGAAGCAGGAAAATGAGGAGGAGTTATTTCGCCCGTTCTTATGGCGCTATTGGACCAAAACACCGGAGGAGGGGCAAATCACAATTTTTAATCGCAGCTATTACAGCGATTTGTTTTATCGTAAATCGACAGATACCCTTTCGATGCAAAGGCTGATGAAACAGGCCAATGAATTTGAACAAACCCTATCTGAGGATGGGATGATTATTTTTAAGTTTTTTATTCATATCAGCAAAAAAGAACAAAAAAAACGGTTTGACAAATTGCTCGATAATGATGTCACGGCCTGGCGGGTTACGCCCCGGGATAAAAAAGAAAATAAGCATTATGATAAACTATATAAGAAGGTGAATCGGGGACTGGAACTGACCGATAACGATTGCGCTCCTTGGGCGATTATCGAAG